>ENA-OPCV01000044-OPCV01000044.1-human-gut-metagenome-genome-assembly--contig:-NODE-44-length-109243-cov-6.271925_pt1 | contig 109243 bp, 127 predicted proteins | sample MGYA00241257_ERZ501494 | MGnify/ENA primary metagenome ERZ501494 (study PRJEB25962, sample SAMEA2042618) | human gut metagenome | biome: human gut; feature: human-associated habitat; material: faeces...
CAAATAAGTGGAGATGAATACAATTCGATAGAGAAACTTGTTAGATAAATTACAAGTTATAGTTATGATTAAAATATTAAATATATTAGAAGTTGATTAAAATATCAGCTTCTTTTTTTGTGCTTAAAACGAAAGGAAGTGATACATTTGCAAAGAGAGGAGCTTACAGAACAAATAGGAAAATTAAATATCAAAATAATTAAAGCAAATAAGGAATTAGATGAGCTTGAGCTTAAATATAAAAAGAAAAAGTTAGAAATAAGGAAATACAAAAATGAATCAGTAGGATTACAGCTTGAATTACAAGAACTTGAACTTGAAAATTGGAAAGAAATCCAGGAGGAACAAAAAATAAAAAGAATTCAAAAAGAAACAATGAAGAAGTATTCTGATCCCAACAATAAGTATTATTCTCAAGAAAAAAGCTATTACAATTCTGAAGATTTATACAAGAGTTACATGGAAAGAAATATACTTCCTTACAATGACTAGAAAGGAGCTTATTTTGGATAAAAATATTAAAATTATATATAACAAATTAGAAAATATAAAATTGAATCAAGGCTATATTGATTTAAGTAATTCTAGTATTCAAAATAAAAATGATTTAGTAGATGTTTGTAATATCATCACAGGCTGAACAAGTTAATGGAAAAAGCAACAATATAGATAATATATCAAATATAGGTAAAATGTTTATAAATGATACTAATAAACCTACTGAAAGAAAATTAAGCGTTATTTAAAATTTATCTATAAAAAGTCAAGAGGGAGTAGGGGAGCATAAAATTAAAACTAACTATAATGCATAATATAAGATTAATTGGATAAAGTTTTAAAAATAATTAAAAAAGATTATTAATAATTTTAAAATTATGATAAAACAAATTTAATGAAATAAAAAAATAGTAGAAAGTAAATTTAGAATTTAAAATAATTTTAGAATTTTGTAATTAAAATTTTATTTAAAAATTTATAAATTTATATAAATTATTCAATTTTGATTTTGTGCAAAGTTTTATATAAAATTATATAAAATCTAAAACCGAACATTTCTTTAGATTTAATTTTTACAAATGCAAAACTTTTCTTTTTGATATTTATAAATCGATTCAATATTATTACAGCAATTAATAGTTTATTAAAAATTAAATTTATATATCATTTAAAGTTTCTATTAGAATTATTATTTGTAGTTTAAAATAAATTATAAATATGGACGCATGAAAATCGTTTTTAAGACATTTTAATAATTAAGCAATTAAGTTATATGTCTAATAATATGGCAAAATATAGACAATATAGATCTGATTAATAAAAAATGCAAAAATTCAAGAAATATCAGCATACTATAAAATATACAAAAAATGGTCAAAAAAGCGACGCACGAGAATCGATTTTAAGGCGTTTTTATTTTTAAGACATATAGTTTGTTGTTGCAAAAATACGGCAAATATAGTGATTTGAGCATTTTAGAGATTTTTATAAAAAATAAGAAATTTAATATAAAATATATTATTGAAAATAATTAAAATAAAATTTAAGTGGAAAAATAATTTGAATATAAAATTATAAAGATAATTTATAAGATTGGCTAAGATTTGATTTTAAATTGAAATAAGATTAAAGATCTGGAACTAGACTAACATTATTACAATATTAAATATATAAAGTAATAACATTAGTCAAACGATAGCTAATAATTAAGCTATAAAAGAGTGTAAGTAAAGTGGTTGTAAGGCATTGGAATGTATGCCTATATATTTTACTCCTACACCTTATTGCGCAAAACTTTGATTTTGTGCAATGTTCCATATTCCTTTTTTTGCACTTTTCCATATCTACTTCTACCTCTCTTCTATTGTTTATTTATGTGTGCAACAAAAAAAGAGATATTGATTAAATTCAATACCTCGTAATTTTTTTATTATTTAATTTTTGTAATGTTTGCTAAAGTAATTTGATTTACCTATTGTAATTTATCTTTTGGAATATTTCTTTAAAAATTCTTCTAATTCTGTTTCGCTGTTAAAAATTGTTTCAAAGATATTATACAATGTATCAGTAGCATCATACTCACCTATTGCATAACATTTCTTTCCCAAGCCATAAGCGATACCTGCTTCAATGTGAGCTGCTTTTCCAGCTGGTAAAACTAATAACAAATTTTTAGAATTTTTTTCTCCTTCTAAATCATTATTAAATAAGCTCAAAACTATTTCACTCTTTAAATCCAGTGATTCAAATTCCTTTTGCTTTTCTTCTGAAGTTTGATTTTTATTTCCATATCCCCAATTATCTTCATTTTTTAAAAAGCAATAATAAGAAATTTTGTATTTATCAAATAAATCACATATTTTTAATATATTTTCTTTATTTCTAGCTCTTCCTGCTATAAAAAATTCATATTTATTTTCCATAATCATTCTCCCTCAAAAATTACTATTTTTTATTGTCAGCCATTTTTTATTCCTACATATTCCTTCTTCACTATTTTCTTTAAATAAATATTCAATTATTTCATCTTTTGTAAATCCAATTATTTGTCTAATCTTTTCTTGATTTATATTTTTAAAAATATCACTATTAATATCAATAATTTCTTTAATATCAATTATTGCACCATTTTGCATTACCATTTGTTGTTTGTAAATATCAATTTTATTTATATTATCTAAAATGGTTTCATATCTTCCACCATCCTTTTTTTTATCTGGAATAAAATATGTTACTTCTAATTCAGGTTTATTTGAAATTAATTCCTGAATAACTTGTATTTTCATATCCAGTATAACTTTAAGTTCCTCATCTAATTCAATTCTTCTATCAGTTAGTCTTGCTGTTTCCTTAACTTGTCCTTCATATCCTGTAAGAGCTGAATAAGGTGCAAATTGTGCAGATCTTTGATATAAACTCATTTTTGGATGCTTTGATGCAGGTCTTTTTAAATTTATAATATCATCATATTTTCTCATTAACCTTTATGACCTCCTACTTGTTCATTTCTTTCTATTGTTGTTCCTCCATCTTCAAAATTCATTCCTTTAAGAATTGCATTTTTTCCATATTTTTTCTTTATATCTAGTATAGATCTTTGAAGATTTCGCTCTTTCTTTTCTTTCTCATTTTTTCTTTCTACTTCTGAATAATCAGTAAATAAATCAATTTGTTCAAATTTATTTTCTTTTTCAGCTTGTTCTTCACTAATTACATTATTTGCAGTTATATTAATTCTTCGCGCTAATAAATGCTTATCAATTATTCTATCATATAATTTCATAACAGATTCACCAATAAGTTTATTTGATGAAGTTTTATGGTCTAAATTTATTGTACCGTGTGCATGTTTTGGTACACTTCTTCCATATCTATCAATTGTTATTTCTCCATTATAATCTATATTCTTATTCGTAAGATTTTCTATATCATATCCAACATCTAATACAATTTGATTTGTAACTACATGCTTATCTACTAAATCAAGTACCAATAGCTCTGTCATTTCTTTAATTATTAATTTTGTTTTTTCATAATTATATGGACAATGTAGAACTTGACCTGAACTTATACTATTTGTGGTTGGTACATAGGATTTTATGCTTTCCATAGTGCATGGTTCTATTCCCCATGCATGATCAATTAATAATTCTGCGTTTATTCCAAATAGTTTGAATAATTTATCTTCATTATAAATTGAACATCTAGCAACATCTCCCATTGTTTGCATTCCGTTTGCTTCAAGTTTTTTAGCATAACCTTTTCCAACTCTCCAAAAGTCTGTAAGTGGTTTATGATTCCATAATTGTTTTTTATACATTTCTTCGTCTAAACAGGCTATTCTAACTCCGTATTTATTTGCTGTTGCATGTTTTGCTACTATATCCATTGCGATTTTTGCTAGATATAGATTTGTTCCGACTCCGCAAGTTGCTGTAATTCCAGTTTGTTTATATATATCATGTATAACTTTTGTGGCTAATTTACTTGCTTTCATTTGATATGTTTTTAAATAATGTGTTACATCAATAAAAACTTCGTCTATGGAATAAACGCATATATCATCCGGAGAAAAATATTTTAGATAAACATTATATATATTAGTGCTATACTTCATATATTTTTTCATTTGAGGCGGTGCTATAATATAATCTAATTCATATTCTGGATGTTTTTTTAGTTCGATGTCTTCATAAGATTTTCCATTTAGTATATGACCAGGTGCATTGTATTTTCTATTTGTATTTATTTCTCTTACTTTTTGAACTACTTCAAATAGCCTTGCTCTTCCTGGTATTCCATATTGTTTTAGAGATGGACTTACAGCAAGACAAATTGTTTTCTCTGTTCTACTACTATCTGCTACTACTAGATTTGTTGTTAGAGGGTTTAATCCTCTTTCTTGACATTCTACTGAAGCATAAAAACTTTTTAAATCTATTGCTACATATATATTTTGTTCTTGCATATTCCACCTCCTATTTACCTTATTTAATTTGCATTATATCATTTATTTTCATACTTGTAAACAATTGTTTGACATTACTTTTGAAAATTTAAAAAGAGATGCTATTTTTTAATCATCTCTTGAAATTGTAATTTATCTTTCCAATTGATTTTGCATAATATCTTTAAGTGCTTCTCTAATATACTCTGGTCTAGTATTTTCATCAATGTTTAATTTTTCATCAATTTTAATATCTCTTACTTTTACCCCATAGGTCAACTCTATAAATTCAGCTAAAACATGTCTATGACAAAACTGTTGTCCTTTTTCATAGCACAATAATATTGGGTCTGTTTCATTTTGTAACAATTCTTCTATATTTACTTTAGTTAAAACTTGATTATAATATTGCTCTATATAATATCTTGTATTCTCCTCTTCTGAAATTCTACCAATATTATTATGCCAAATCTCCCAAAATGCTCTTTTTGGTGCTAAGGAAGGAATTGCTTTGCCAACAAATCCAACTTTTCTCCCTCTATCGCCTGAAATAGATATTAAATTTCCTAGCTTACATTCTTCATAATTACCTGTAAAAATTCTCGTATTCATTTTTTCTCCAATCTGACCAAAAAATTACTATTTGTCCGCCATTTTTTGTGCTATGGTGAATATGCCAATTGTTTCTGCATTCTGGTTCAAAAGTTACATTTGCTATAAATATACTTGATTTCTTCCAGCTGTTTGTTTTTCCATTTTAAATTTCTCCTTCTTATTATATATAATAAGAAGGAAAAATTTAAAAAGTAGAGACTTATTTTTAGTCAAAAATTATTTATTTTTCAGTAGATGATATCATTCCTATGCTCAGTTGCAGTTTTTTGGTTACAAATCCTTCAAAAATCTCCATATCTAATACTGATTCTGGATGCCATTGAACTCCAATAACATTATCTTTTTCGATTCCTTCAATTGTTCCATCATCACATCTAGCCACAATTCTGAAACCTGGTGCAACATCTTTTATTGCTTGCTCATGATATGAATTTACTTCTAATTTATCTTTTTTATATATTTTATACAAAAATGAATCTTCTTCTATATTTATAATATGTTTACTTTGATCTTTTAAATTGTGGTTTGGTATACTTTGAAATAAAGTACCTCCAAAAATGACATTTAGTTCTTGTATTCCAGCACATATTCCTAATATAGGCTTATTTTGTTTGTTAAATTCTTCTACGCATTTCTTAACTAAAGGATATTCATCAAATTTATCATATTTTTTATCTTTTATTGGTTCTTCATTATAATATTTTGGATGTACATCATTTGCACTTCCAGTTAAAATTAGTCCATCGCATATGTTGCTTATTTCTTCTATATTTCTTTCTGAAATTACTGGAATAAGTATAACGTCTAATTTATCAAATATTTTTCTATATGACGAATCTAAATAATACACTATATTAAATGGTTTCTTTTTTCCGTTGTTTTCTAATCTTTCTATTATTGCTATCTTTTTCATTTGCTTAATTCCCCTTTATTTTATTATTCAGAATTGTTATCTTCACTAGTATTAGTCGAATTATTTAAGTTATTTTTTTGTGTGTTACTATTTACTGTATTACTTGTATTGGTTGAATTTGTTGAAGTATTTGAAGTGTTTGTTTTATTAGAAGTATTATTATTTGTACTTGTATTAGTTTGTTCATTTGTAGAATTTTGTTTTGTCATATTATTTGAATTGCTATCTTTTTGATTTTTTGTATCTTTATTCGGTTGCGTTTCATTTTGTTGTATTGATGAATTTGTATTAGTTCGTTCTGGTTCTTTTGCATCAATATCATCAGTAATCCCTTTTATAATTTCTGTTACATTATTTTTATTTATGTTTTCATTATTTTTAATCTCAGAACCATTATGCTCATTACAAATTTCTGGTACTGTAAACCATAAAAAGTATTCTGTGTACGTATTAGGACATCCTGTATTTGCTTTTTTGCCAGTTGCTGAACATATAGTTGCAGTTGAAATGGCTCCTGGATTTTCGAATTTTGCACCTTTAAGTCCTGTATGAATTCTAGACATTACATTTGCCCATATTAATCCTGCTGGGTTTCTTTGGTTAAATTCTATACTTTCATTTTGGTCATAACCGTACCATGTTACTGCTGTATAATAAGGAGTAAAACCACATAACCATCTATCATAATTTTCATCAGTAGTTCCTGTTTTAGCAGCTACATCTACTCCTGATATTTTACAATAAGTTGCTGTACCATTTTCCCCTAATACTGGTTGCGTTAAAATTTCTTTTAAGATATATGCTACTTGTTTTGAACATACACGTTTTGTTTTTTGGGATGTTTTTATAAATACTGTTCCATCGTTTTTATCAATTTTAGTATAAAAAGTTGGTTCTATATATATTCCATCATTAGCAATCGTACTATAAGCTCCTGCCATTTGCAAAGGACTAATTCCTTTTTCTAATCCTCCAAGTGCTAAAGGTAGACTATTATCTTCTTCAGTTAATGTTGTAACTCCCATTTTTTCTAAATATTTTATTGAATTTTTAGGCTTTAACTTTTCCATTATTTCAACAAATGGGATATTTTGAGATGATTCTACTGCTCGTCTTACTGTTATTTTTCCTAAGCTTTTGCTATAATCTGTTGGATGATAATTATTTTCAAAATCTTGCTCTGTATCATCAAATATCGTTGCTGCAGTTATTATCTTTTTATCAATTGCAGGTAATAATACTGCAATTGGTTTTATCGCTGAACCTGTTTGTCTTACACTTTGAGTCGCTCTATTAAAAGAACGCGCAGTTGTCTTTTCGCCTAATCCTCCAGTGCATCCAACTACATTTCCAGTTTTATGATCTATTATTACCATTGCTGCTTGTGATGAATCATCACTATTTCTAGATGCAAGTTTATATTTCTTTTTTGAACATTCTGTTTCCATTTGTTTTTGAATATCCGAATCTTGAGTACTATAGATTGTTAATCCTGCCATATTAATATAATTTGTAGCAAAAGTTTCTGATATATTGTATTTATCACATATATCTTTAGTAATTTCTGTTATGAGTGCATCTGTATGATATGAATATATACCTTCACTTGATTCTATTTTTCCATTTTTAAACTTTAAACCTTTTTCAACATTTTGCATAGCTTCTTTATACTCTTCTTCATTTTTTATATATCCTAATTCTTTCATTTTTGTTAAAACTGTCTTTGTTCTATTTATAATTTTGCTTGAATTGTCTTTATCTGAAAAAGGATTGTATGAATTTGGAGAATTGTTTATTCCTGCTAAAAATGCACATTCTTCAAGTGTTAAATTTTGCACTGATTTATTAAAATAATATTCTGAACCAGCTTCTACGCCATATATACTTGGACCAATATATATAATATTCAAATATGTATCTAGAATTTCATCTTTAGACAGACATGTTTCTAATTGCCATGCTTTCCACCATTCTGTTACTTTTCTTGTTATACTATCTGTAGCATCCCCAGTAAGATTTTTTACTAATTGTTGTGTAATCGTACTTCCTCCAAATGAAGAAGAACCAAAATGAATAATATATGAACCAATAGCTGAAGCAGTTCTTTTTATATCTACTCCACCATGAGAATAAAATCTTTCATCTTCGATAGCTACATAAGCATTTTTTAAATTATAAGGAATTTCGTTATAAGAAACTACTTTCTTTTTTATTTCACTTCCTAATGTTGCTATTGTATTACCGTTTATATCTTTTACAATTGAATTTTCATTAAGAGTCATATCTTTTGCTATAGATTTCCAAACATGAGCAGAAATTGCTAATTTAATTCCAAAAATTATAATTATTATACTAACAATAATTAATAGCAGTTTCGCTTTTTTTATTTTTTTATTTTTCTTTGGTTTATCATTTTTATCTTTCTTATCCTCTTTTTTATTTTTCATCTCTTGAATTGCTTTTGGCTCTAAATCTTGATCTTGAATTTTTGATTTTCTTAGTCTCTTTCCTTTTTGTTTCTTTTTCATTTTGACTATCACATTCTTTCAATTTTTTGTACAGTATATCACAAAAGACTTAAAAATAAAACACTTTGTTATTTTTAAGTTTCTATTCCATTTTGTATTATTTTGATATATAATACTTTATATAGAATGGAGTGTGAATTTCATGATAAAAAGAGAAGAAAACCCAGACTTTTTGAATGCTTTTTTAGATTATTCAACAACAATTTTAAATAAGTCTCCAAATAGTATTAAGGAATATAATTATGATTTAGCTATGTTTTTTAAATTTATAAAGATACATTTTAATATGACAAATGAAACAGATTTAAAAGAAATATACATTAAAGATATAACAATAGATACTGTAAAAAGAATAAAAATAGATGATATTCATGCATTTTTAGGTTACCTATCAACTACATACCATAGCAAACCTGCTACAAGAGCTAGAAAAATATCAACAATACGAATATTTTTCCATTATTTGTGCCAAGATGCTAGTTCTCAATTTTTATTAGACCATAATCCAGCTTTAAATTTGAAAACTCCTAAAAAAGAAAAAAGGTTACCTAAATATCTATCTTTAGATGATAGTAAGAAGCTACTCGATGTTGCTTCTGACGAAGATAATAGAAACTGTGAAAGAGATTTTGCTATTACTACTCTATTTTTAAATTGTGGTATGCGTCTTTCTGAATTAGTTGGAATTAATATAAAAGATATAGATTTTAATGAATGTAAATTAAATGTTATTGGTAAAGGAAATAAAGAAAGAACTATATATTTAAATAATGCATGTATGAAAGCTCTTTCAGATTATTTGTCTGTAAGACCTAAAGAAGGTATAAAACATGATAAGAAATATTCTGAAAAAGCATTGTTTTTAAGTGAAAGAAGAGAAAGAATTAGTAATCGTACTGTACAATATATTATAAACAAAGAATTATCTAAAGCTGGCTTAGATAGTAATAAATATTCTGTTCATAAGTTAAGGCATACAGCAGCAACTTTGATGTATCAATATGGTCAAGTAGATATACGTGCTTTGCAAGAATTACTAGGACATGAAAGTATTGCAACTACTGAGATCTATACACATGTAAGCAATGATCAAATTAGAGATGCCGTTGAAAAAAATCCTCTAGCAAATTTATAAAAATATATGGACTACATTATACTATATAATGTAGTCTTTTTAATTAAATATAGGTATTAGTATTTTCTCTCCTACTTTTAAATTACCATCTATATTATTAATATTTTTTAATTCACTTACAATGTTTCTTATATCATTTCCTTTATAGTATTTATTTTCTTTTAGTTCTCTCTCAGATATAGACCACAATGTATCTCCCTCATAAATGAATTCTTCTTTATAAGAAACTTCAGTTTTTGAATATGTATGATTAATTCCCATTAATACTATTGATACTAATATAACTAAAATTAAACACATCATTATAAATTTTCTCTTATTTACTATTTTTATTTTCATATAATCATCTCCTTTTACTACGAAATATTTGTTCGTGTTTTGAGATAATTATAAACGAACATTTATTCTTTGTCAATGTTTTTTAGAAAAAATGTTCGTTTTTTTACTTGTTTTAAAATATCTTTTTATAATATGGTTGTATGTTTGGTAATAAGCTATCAATATATACTGTGTTATATTCTTTATCTTCTATTTTTATATTCGGAAAAGTTCGTATCATTTTTTTATCATTCCAAAAAGTATTAATAAAATCTGATAAAACCTTATTATTATAAGTTTTATTATAATTTTCTATTACTTTTTCTTTGTTTTCTACTTCTATATCATTTTCTACTATCATTCTATTAACAAATTGTTTTTGTGCATAACAAGTAGCTATACAATCAATTGCTAAAAATATGATTACTATTAAAATAATTAATTTAAGTTTTTTTATTGAGATTTTATCTTTTATTTTAGCAATCAATATATCAATTTTAGGATTTATAATCTTTATTAAAAATAATGTCAATACTCCCCAGAACACAGAGTAAAGCAAGCATATTCTTCCATTAATATTTAAGAATCTATTAGAATAATCCCACCATTTTGTATGAAGAATAGTATCTACTAAAAAACTAATTGTATATTCTGTTACAGACCCTACTAAAAATCCCCCCACAAAAAGTGTTAATTTGTTTTTATTAAAATATCGAGATAATAATGTAATAGTAATAGCTCCAATTCCATAAATCCCACAAAATGGTCCATATAAAAAGCTTTGCCTAGATTCCCATACTCCTTTAGTTGCAATTCCAAATAATGTTTCTATAATATATCCTATAAAACTATATATAATAAAATAAGCAAATAATTTCCATATGCTAATTCCTAATATAGTTACACTTTTTTTATTCATGAAATTTCCCCTTAATCTTTATTTTTTATTACAATGTATACTATCATAAATTTGTAAAAAAATAAAGATTTAGTACATAAATAATAGTAATTTACAGTAATATTGGGCTAACTTGTTCCCTATCTAGTGCACTTTTTATTGTTCTTATAATATATTCTGAATCAAATACAACTGATCTTGGTTTTGTTATTGGATTGTCTTGCCTAAATGGAACAAAATAATAATTATTCCTATTTAGTAACTTTCCTATATTTTCTGCATTACCACTTAATCCATTATTGGTAGAAGGTGCTATAACTAAAGGTCTTCCGTTTCTTAAATGAGATTTTGCTGCCATAATAGCAGGTGTATCTATAATATCACAAGCAAGCTTAGAAATTGTATTTCCGAGAACATGGTGCAATAACCATAATATCTGTCATCTTTTTCGGTCCAATTGGTTCCGCTTCTTGAATTGTATGAATAATCTTCTTATCTGTAAGCTCTTCTATTTCTTTTATGAAATCTTTTGCTTTTCCAAATTTAGTATCTAAATTATAACTGTTAAAAGACATGATTGGTATAATTTCTGCTCCTTGATTTATTAATTCTTTCATTTTTGGTATTACTTTCTTAAATGTACAAAAAGAGCCCGTTAATGCAAATCCTATTTTTATTCCTTTTAATTCCAAAATTCATCAAATCCTCCTTTCATATTACATTTATATATAATATGAAATTATGTAAATTTTGGAATTAGTTTTTTTGTATTTTCATATTTAAAAATATATTTAATAAACTTAAATGGTGATAATTTGAAAAGAACAAAAAAATTTTTAATAAATGGATCTATTTTAACAATAACTAATATAATTATGCGAAGTATTGGCATGGTATTTGGAATTTATGTATCCAATAAGATCGGGTCAGAAGCGGTTGGAACATTCGATTTAGTAATGTCTGTTTATATGTTAGCAATAACTATTGCTACATCTGGATTAAACATTGCTTGTATTTCTATTGTTTCAGAGCAATTTGCTAAAAAAGATTTTTTAAATGGCCTAACTGCTGTAAAAACATGTATTACATTTGCTATATTATTAGGTTTATCAAGTAGTATAATTCTATTTTTATTTTCTGATTTTATAATTAAAAATTGGTTAAATAATATAATTTCCTCTATACCGCTATATTTAATTGCATTAGGTTTACCTTTTATTGCAATATCTTCTGTTTTAAACGGCTATTTTGTTGCTGTAAGAAAAGCATATAAAGGAGCAATTTCGCAATTTTTTGAAATAACAATAAAAATCATATGTACTATTATATTTTTTAATTTCTTTTCCTTAAAAAATGTAGAAAATATATGTATTTGCTTAATTCTAGCCGATGTTATTTCTGAAATAGCTTCTTGTTTATTATGGATTATTTTATATAAAATAGATAAATCTAAACTATGGCAAAGAACAAAAAATAAAATTTCTTTTACAAAAAAAATAATAAAAATAACCGTTCCTGTTTTTATTACATCTTGTTTACGTTCTGGACTATCTACTTTTAAAAAATTTATTATTCCAATTAAGTTAGTAGCCTATGGATTCCCTTATACAATTGCTTTATCTGAATATGGTAAAATTATTGGAATGGCTTTTCCTATTATAATGATTCCTAATATGTGTATTAGTTCTTTTAGTAATTTACTTGTTCCTGAATTTGCTAGTTTATTAGCAAATGGAAATAAAAAGAGAATTATTAACATATGTAACAAACTTTTTAAAATAACTTCATTTTTTAGTATTACTTTAATTATTATCTTTATGCATTATTCAAATGAAATTAGTTTAACTCTTTTTCATAATTTAGAGTGCTCAAATTATATTAGAATCCTTTCTCCTTTAATTTTGTTTATGTGTCTAGATAATATAGCAGATAATATACTAAAAGGTCTTGATAAGCAATTTGAAGTTATGCTTTACAACGTTATTGATTTAATTATTACAATTATTATTTTGTATTTTTTAATACCTTTTATTGGAATCGGGGGGATTATTATCGCTTTATATGTAAGTGAAATATTTAATTTCTCTGCTAGTTATTTAGAATTATATAAAAAAGTATTTAAGAATTTTTAATATATTTTCTTAAATACCTTTTAATTTTTATTATAAAATTTTTTATTTACTATAAAACCTCTTATTAACCTCATTCCAATTTACAATATTCCAAAAAGCATTAATATAGTCAGGTCTTTTTGTTAAATATTGCAAATAATAAGAATGCTCCCACATATCTAATACAAGAAGCGGTTTACATCCCCATAAAGTCAAATTTTGATGCTTTTCGCATTGTAAAACCTCTAGCTTACTCCATTTTGGAACCCATACAAGCAAACACCATCCAGAAGCCTCCACTGCTGCACTAGCACTATTAAATTGATTTTTAAAATTATCATAACTCCCAAAATCTTTTATAATTTGTTCCATTAACTCTGAATTTGGTTCTGTTGGAATAGCAGGTCCCATATTAGTAAAAAATAATTCATGTAAAATAACTCCCGAACCAAAAAAGCTCAGATCTTTTTCTAAACATTTAATACTAGAAAAATCATTATTTTTTCTTGCCTGTTCTAGTTTTTCTTCTGTTTTATTTGTATTGTCTATATATCCTTTATACAAAATATTATAATGCAAATCTAATGTTTGCTTAGAATAATATGGTTCCAGTGCATTTAACGGATATGGCAAATCAATCATTTTTAGCATAAAAAAACCTCCTAAATGTTATACTTTTAAGTATATTCATTTTTAAGAGGTTTTATTAATTAATTATTTATTATTAAGCTTTTGTTTCTAAATTTTTCTGTTTGCGATTTTTTAAATATTCTAATAATATAGTTACACCAATAAATACAACTAATATTCCTAATAATATTAATATATTTGGCATTATCATTCCAGAGTCTGTTTTTATAAGAGATTCTTTTATTAATCTTATTGTATAATTCATTGGCATATATGGATAAATATTTTGGAAGAATTTTGGTACTGTTTCAATTGGGAATGTTCCTCCACTTGCTGCTAATTGTAATACTAACAATAAAATACAAAGAAATTTTCCTACATCTCCGAAATTTTCAATTAAGAATAGTATAATACTTGTAAATACCATTGAAACTAAAATACATGTTACATAATATAATCCTAAGCTTGTAACATTAAATCCTAATCCTGCTTTTAATATGAAACCTAATACAATTCCTTGTAATGTTGCAATTCCCATGTATAAAGCTGTACGTAGATATTTATTTTTTGCATTTTTTCCTAACAATTTAAACTTATCTTCAGGGTCGTTATATAACATAACTAATGCTATTAATCCACCAACCCATAATGATATAGACATGAAATATGGTGCAAATCCTACTCCATAAGAATCAACTTTGGCATAATCTGTTTCTTCTATTTCTACTGGATCTTTTACATATTCATCTAATCCATCTAGTTTTGTTAATTCTTGTTTTGTATTGTCTGTTCCATTATCTATTTCTGTCTTAAATGTAGTTACACCATCTGATAATGTTTTACTTCCTTCTAATGCACTTTTTGAACCTGTATTTAATTGACCTATTCCACTTTTTACTTTTTTAGAATTTTTACTTAAAGAACTTAAACCTGTTGTCAATTCTGTACTTCCAGATTTAGCACTGCTTAATCCTTGTTTTAATTCTAATACTCCGTTATTTAATGTTTGAATTCCAGAAGATAACTCTTGTAAACTTCCTGCTTGGCTCGCAAAACTTTGAACTCCTGTATTTAATTTAGATACCCCTTGTTTTAATTCTGTTCCTTTTGTAGCTAATGTACTTAATCCTTCAGAACCACTTGAACTACCAGATAAACTTTGCAAAGTTTGCATCGCTTGTTGAAAATTTGAATCATTCATTGCTTCTGGATTAGCAGTCATATAAGCTTTTAAGCTTGATGCTAATGTAGTTAATTGACTTTTAGTGTTACTAATTCCTGCTATAGCACTGTTTACTCCATCTACATATGCATCTACTCCTGTCTTTAAATTGCTTACATTACCAGAAAGTTCATTTACCTTAGTTACAACACTTGATAAATCTTTAGTATTATCTGCTAATTTATTTGTTCCTTCTTGTATTTTGCTTGCTCCAGCATCTAATTTTTCTAATCCTTGTGTCAATTGTTTACTTCCATTATAAGCACTATCTACACCTGTATCAAAATTAGAATAACTAGAATTTAATTCACTTGTTCCATTATTTAAAGTTTTTAATCCTTTTGACAATTCTGATGAACCATCTTGTATTTGTCCAGCTCCATCTGATATATCTTCCATTTTTTCTGGAACTTCCCTTAACTTATCAGATACTGAAGTAACTACTTTTTGGCTAACTTGCCCTTTTAATTCGCTTTCTACTGTGGTTGTAACTTTATTTATAATTTGAGATGCTAAATAATTGCTCTTTTGGTTTGGAGAATATGATATTGTTGTCATTTGTCTATCACTATTTTCAGCATTATTTAAAGTTTCAGTAAAATCCTTTGGAATTGTGATAGTTGCATAATACTCTTGATTTACTAAACCTTTTTGTCCTTCATCACTATCTGTTAAAACTTCGATTTGCATAACGTCTTTTTCTTTTAGACTCTCTACTAAATCATTTCCAAGATTTTCATCTTCATTTCCTTTGTCAAGGTTAATAATTGCTATTTTCATATCTTTTAAATTACCATATGGATCCCAAAATGCTTTTAAATAAAAAAAGCTATACATTACTGGAATAATTATAATAGCTACTAAAATAACCCATTTCATGATTTTTTTCTTATTCATTTTACGTCCTCCTATTTTTTTATTTTATCTATAAATATTATAAGAGCTTTTTAAAAAAAGGCAACAACACTTCACTACTTTTGTATAGTAAGCTACATTTTTCGTGATTTGTATATACATTTGTATATTATCTTTACATCTGTATAATTTTGATTTATAATAAATTCATATTAATATAGATTGGAGATAAATATATGGAAGATTTAAGAGTTCAAAGAACTTATTTATTATTAAAAAATGCTTTATTAGAATTATTAGCTAAAAAGTCATTTGATGAAATTAAAGTAAATGATATTTGTAATTTAGCAATGATACATAGAACTACATTTTATAGCCATTTTCAAGATAAATATGATTTATTAGAATATTGTGTTAAAAATATTGAACAAGAATTAACAGAAAAAATTAATACTACTCAATATTCTAATTCAAAAGAATTTTATACAAATTTGGTTATGAGTCTTTTAGAATATATTTCTGAAAATAAAAAAATGTTTAAAAGTGTATTAAAAAATAATTTTGACAATAGTGTTAATAAAATTTTTATGAATACATGTATTAATTATATTACTGATATGTTAGAAAAAGAAAAAGATCAAGGTATTTACCATAAAACCAAAATTCCTATTATTGCTCAATTTTATGCTGGAGCTGTTATATCAACTATTGTATGGTGGATAAAAAATGATGAATCTTTAGATAAAAAAGAACTTTGTAACTCTATTATTTCTTTAATTTTCGATATGCCTCATTCTTAATGTTAAAGCAACCAAAATTATTAAACATTCTTGCTTAATAATCTTGGTTGCTTTACTATTTATTTTGCTTGTTTGAATATTTTAAACTATTACATTTCTTATTATATTCATACCTTTTTTCTTTTCTTCTTAGTCTTTTTTTGCTCATTCTTACTTGAACAAGTGATATTAAAACTAAAATAATCAATAATATTATTAAAGTTATTTTATCTTTTAATAGTTCTACTATTTTTCCAAATCCAGATATTTTGAATTGATATACCCCTTCTATTTTTTCATAAGTTATATGCTCTTTGTCTTCTCTCCTATTATTATCTCCTTTGGTTATATATTTTGTCTTTCCATTTTCTTCAATCACTTTCACAATTCTATGTGTAATTATCTCATCTTTATTATGAAAAGAAATAATATCATTAATTTTCAATTCATCTTGATTTACTTTTTTTATAAAAATTGCATCACCTTTCATAATTGTTGATTCCATACTTTCAGATACTATTACAAAGCTTTTTAGTCCAAAAAAATCTGGTATTTCAGTAGGATTTATATACGATTTTATCATTATTGTTAAATTAAATATAATAATAGGAATAATTATTATATAAATAAGTATAGAAATTATTTTTTCTATACTATGCATAATTTTACTGTTTTTATTAAAATTACTAGTCCTATACACTTATTTTTCTCCTTTTGATGTAACATTTACTATTTTAATATACCATATGAAAAATCTCTTTGCAATATATGTTAATGATGTAATATAAATGTAATATTTTTTTAATGTTTTTTTATTTACATAGTTTTCTTTTATAGTTATAATATACTTAATTATCATATGTGGAGGAAAAAATGGATAATAATATTTTAGTTATTTCTGAAAAAGAACAAAAGGCTTATTTGCCATATAAATACGAAGAAATTCAAAAGATTTATGAAAGTCCAAATTGTAAATATAATTCTATTATGGAAATAATTCAAGATTTATATATTGTACCTTTAAATAAATTCGAAAATTTTTCAACAGCTAGATTCCGAGAAGCTTTTAACTTAATTCGTTATAAAGAAAAAAGTTCTATTTTTAGTGCTCTTGATTTAGGATTGGAATTGATGTTTAAATATAACTTAAACCCTATTATAATTGCAGCTTGTAGAAATTTAGATGAACTAGATATCTATTTGGATTGTTTAGATGAAAATGAATTATCTGATTTTAAATGTTTTGAAGTAAGATTTGAAGTTAATCCTAATCTTGTCAATAAACCAATTAGAGAATTTTAGTTTTTTTAGTAAATTTCTGCATTATAATATTTGATTTTTTACATAAAATAATTATGAAAATGGAGATTATTATGAAAAATCAAATATTAAGTACCAGAATTAATAAAAAATCAAATAAAAAATTTTTTAAATTCCAATTTTTAATTTCTATTTTTATAATAGTTATTTTAATTGGTTTTATTTGTTATTCAAGCATATCTTTATTAAAAAAAGAACAAATGTCAAAAAATATAACTAGTAATTATAGTATTTACAAATTATACTCTAATAATTCTAAAAGTAACGAATCTTCATACACACAAAATATTCAAAACGAATTTTTTGGAACAATTGAAATACCAAAAATTAATTTATATTACCCTGTTTTTTCTCATTTGGATGAAGAATTATTAAAAGTTTCTCCATGTAAATTTTATGGTGATTCACCCAAAGTATTTGGAAACATATGTATTGCTGGACACAACTATGATAATTCTATGTTTTTTAGTAATTTGTCTTTGCTAAATATAGATGATGAAATATATCTTTATGATACTGATAATAAAAAATATATTTATAAAATTTTTAAAACTTATGAAGTTGTTCCTTCTGATTTATCTCCTGTATTTGAATTTGAATATAATTCAAAAGAATTAACTCTAATTACATGTAATAATCTAAATTCTAATAGATTAATTGTTAAATCAAAACAAATATAGCACACAAAAAAGACCTTATAAAAGGTCTTTGATTTATCTTATTTAACTAAATGTTTTTATATTCTTTTATCTTTTTATAAGCATATACTGCTGATACTCCAAATACAACTACTAATGCTGCTACTGGAATTGAATCTTCAATACCTGTTTTTGGTAAATTATTGTTTGTATTATTATAAACACTTGAATTATTAGTATTGTTTGATTTATTTGTGTTACTAGTATTTGTATTACTATTAGTATTATTGCTAGAAGTATTATTTGATGTACTATTTTTTGTTAATGTTCCTGTTAAATCATGAACTTCATTATTATCATTTGCAGCATTTACAGTTGTTGAAAACAACATTACCATTGCACTAACTAATAAAATTGTAACAATTTGAATTAAATTTGATTTTTTCATATTGATTTCTCCTCTACTTTCATACTTTTTATTATTATTTATACAATCACTATATATTATACTACTTTTTTTAGTATAATTCAAGCAAAATATATAAAAATACATAAAAGAATACATTTCTTTTGTTTTTCTATTAATATTTTATACTTTAAAAATAAATAAGTCAAGAGTTTTATTTTATTTTTATATTACATTTATGTTACATATTTATACATTAAATTTAAATAAAACAATATCCCCATCTTGCATAATATATTCTTTTCCTTCTGAACGAACTAATCCCTTTTCTTTGGCTGCAACCATTGAGCCTTCTCTTACTAAATCTTCATAAGAAACTATCTCAGCTTTTATGAATCCTCTTTCAATATCAGAGTGAATCTTCCCAGCAGCTTGTGGTGCTTTTGTTCCTTTTTTTATTGTCCAAGCTCTTACTTCTGGTTCTCCTGCTGTTAAAAATGACATCAAACCTAATAAATCATAGCTTTTTTTAATTACTTTATCCAAACCAGACTCTTCTAAACCAAGTGCTTCTAGCATCTCTTTTTTATCATTTTCTTCTAAACCAGATAATTCTTCTTCTATTTTTACGCATAACGGAATTACTTCTGCATTTTCCTTTTTAGCATATTCTTTAACTTTTTTTACATTATCATTATCATCAGGATTTTCTAACTGTTCTTCTGAGACATTTGCAATATATAATATTGGTTTTGTAGTTAATAAAAACATATCTTTAACTAATACTTGTTCTTCTTCATTAAATTCTAAAGTTCTTGCTGACTTTCCTTCTTCTAATGTTTTTAATATTTTTTCCAATAAATCAATTTCTATTTGATATTTTTTATCTGCTTTTAAATTTTTCTTAGCTTTATCTAATCTTTTGTTTACTGTTTCGATGTCTGCAAAAATTAATTCCAAATTTATTGTTTCAATATCTCTTATTGGATTAACTGAACCATCAACATGAACTACATTTGAATCTTCAAAACATCTTACAACTTCTACTATTGCATCAGTTTCTCTAATATGAGACAAAAACTTATTTCCTAATCCTTCCCCTTTACTTGCTCCTTTTACTAATCCTGCTATATCAACAAATTCTACAACAGCAGGAGTAGTTTTTTGAGGATTATACATTTCAGTTAATTTTTTTAATCTTTCATCTGGTACAGCAACAACTCCTACGTTTGGCTCTATAGTACAAAAAGGATAATTAGCACATTCAGCTCCTGCTTTTGTTATACTATTAAACATCGTACTCTTCCCTACATTTGGAAGTCCAACAATTCCTAATTTCATTTTTTCCTCCTTATATTGTCCAATAAAAATGTTTTTGGGCATTTCATTTTTTATTTAAATATACTTATATTTTTATCCCTTATTTTTTATTTCAGTTGAAATCTTTTCTATAAATTCATTTAATTTCATTGTTCCTAAATCTCCATCTTTATGAGAACGAATTGCAACTAAGTTTTCTTCAACTTCTTTTGCCCCAACTACTAACATATATGGTGTTTTTTGAAGTTGAGCTTCACGAATTTTATATCCTGTTTTTTCATTTCTATCATCAACCTCTACACGTATTCCTTCTTTTAATAATTCATCTCTTACTTTGTAAGCATATTCATGTTGATTGTCTGTAATTGGTAATATTTTTACCTGTATTGGTGCAAGCCACGTTGGAAGCACTCCTTTTGTTTCTTCTAATAAGAATGATATAAATCTATCAGAACTTCCTAATATAGCTCTGTGTATTACCACAGGTCTATGTTTTTCTCCGTCTTTTCCTATATATTCAAGTTCAAATCTTTCAGGCAATGCAAAATCTAATTGACAAGTTGGTATTGTTATATCATGATTTAAAGCTGTTTTTATTTGTATATCTATTTTTGGTCCATAAAATGCTGCTTCTCCTTCTGCTTCATAAAAAGGAATCTCTAATTCAGTTAATATTTCTCTTAATTGACTTTCTGCTGTTTCCCACATTTCGTCATTATCTATATATTTTTCTTTATTACTTTTATCCCTTAAAGATAATCTATATTTAAAACTTGATGCTGGGAATCCAAAATCTTTTTGATATACTTCTACTATTAATTTTAAAACTTTCCCTACTTCTTCTTTAATCTGGTCTGGTCTTACAAATAAATGTGCATCATTTTGACACATTTGTCTAACTCTTTCCAACCCACAAACACTTCCACTATCTTCATATCTAAAATCATGTGCAAGTTCTCCAATTTTTATTGGTAAATCGCGATAAGAATGCATTTTATTTTTATATACTAACATATGATGAGGACAATTCATTGGTCTTAAAACCATTTCTTCATTATCCATTTTCATAACAGGAAACATATCGTCTTTATAATGGTCCCAATGTCCAGATGTTTTATATAACTCTACATTTGCAAGTGAAGGAGTATATACATGACTATATCCTAGTGCTAATTCTTTATCTTGAATATATCTTTCCAATATTCTTCTTATTGTTGCACCATTTGGTAAATACATAGGTAATCCTGAACCAACTAGTGGATGAGTCATAAATATTTCTAAATCTTTTCCTATTTTTCTATGATCTCTTTGTTTTGCTTCTTCTAGTAATTGTAAATGTTCTTGTAATTCACTTGCTTTTGGAAAGGCTATTCCATAAATTCTTTGTAACATTTTGTTTTTTTCGCTACCTCTCCAATAAGCTCCTGAAGATGATAGTATTTTTATTGATTTTATTTTTCCTGTACTTAATAAATGTGGTCCTGCACATAAGTCTGTAAAATCTCCTTGTTTATAAAAACTAATTTCTTCTCCTTCTGGTAATTCTTCAATTAGTTCTTGTTTATATGGTTGTCCTTCCATTAATTTTAATGCTTCTTGCTTTGGTAAAGAAAATCTTTCAATTTGTATATTTTCTTTTATGATTTTCTTCATTTCTTCTTCAATTTTTGTTTTATCTTCATCTGTAAAAGGTTTTTCTATATCAAAATCATAATAAAATCCTTCTGCAATAGAAGGTCCTATTGCAAATTTAACATTTGGAAATAATCTTTTTACAGCTTGTGCCATAATATGTGACGTTGTATGCCAATAAGCTTTTTTTCCTTCCAAATCATCATTTTTAAATGTATGAAGTATTAAATTACAATCTTCTTTTATTTTATATCTTATATCTCTAATCTCTCCATTAATTTCTCCACAAGTTACATTTCTTGCTAATCCTTCGCTTATTCTTTTTGCTACTTCTAAAATTGATGTTCCTTCTTCTATTTCCATAGTTGAACCATCTTTTAAAATAACTTTAATCATAAACGTTCCTCCTTTATATTATTTATTGGATATTTATCATATATATAAAAACACTCCTTGGATATCATAAATCCATAGGAGTGCTTTTTTATACACGGTTCCATCCTATATTTTACTTAGTTAATAGATTGTAACGTATCTAAAACGTCTAGCTTATTCACTAGAGATTTTGAAGAGGTAGTTTTTCAAATATGTTTTCTGGAATTAATTTTCAGCCTATGATTAATTCTCTCTAACAGTAACCTTTATTTTACTTTTTCTCTCACTTATCTTTGTTCTATGTTAATAGTTTAACCTCTTTTTTTAAAAAAGTCAATAGAATTCTTTACTTTTTATTTTTCTTATTATATAATTATTATTGTATTTATTTTGCTTCCATAGCTCAGTTGGTAGAGTGCAGCCTTGGTAAGGCTGAGGTCACGGGTTCAATTCCCGTTGGAAGCTCCATACTTAAAAAACCAGCCTTTAAGACTGGTTTTTTCAATTTTCAAGCATATTTTTTATTGCTTTTTTTCTTATTCTTTGTATTGCATTATCTATCGACTTAACTGGCGAATCTAATTTTTTTGCAATTGTTACATAACTTTCGCCCTTTAAAAATCCATCTAATACTTGCTTTTCAAATTTACTTAAATTTTTGTTGACTGCATTTTCCATTTCACTATAATATTCTTTTTTCATTATTGTTTCTAATGGGTCTTCTACAGTATTACTATTAAAAGTATCTATTAATTCAACACTATCTTCTTCATTATTATCATAAGCAGCCATATTTAGTGATAAATACGAATTCAAAGGCATATGTTTTTGTCTATTTGAACTTTTTATTGCTGTTATTAATTGTCTCTCTATGCAGATATTAGCAAAAGATTTGAATGATTTCTGTTTTTCTTCTTTAAAATCCTTTATCGCCTTAAACAGTCCAATCATTCCTTCCTGTAATATATCTTCTTTTTCGGCTCCAATCATAAAATATTTACTAACTTTTATATTAACTAAGTTTTTATATTTTTCTAGTAAATAAGCTAAAGATTCTTGGTCTCCTTGCTTAATTTGAGATATTATTTGTTCATCTGTTAGATTGCTATATTTATCTGTTGTAAAGAATACATTTTCATTCTGCATTTCGTCAAGATACCTCCAATTGTGCTTTTTTTGTATTATATATGTCAAAATTACTAATGTCAAGCAGTTTTTAGCAAATTGCTATTATTTTAGTTCATTTTTCAGCATTGACCATACAGCATCATCTTCCATGTCTTTTTGCCATGAACCTACACCTGCCAAATTTTTTTCTTTTATTAAAGATACCTTTTCTTTTAGAGATTGTATATCTTCAATCCAAATTTCTTTTTTATTATCGCCATCTTTATATTCTGCATAGTTTTGTTTTAAGTCATTATCCCATTTTTTCTCAACATCATTTGGTAATACTTTTTCAATATCTTTCATAGCCACAGTATTTCTACTTATTATTTTTCCTCCTGAATTAGTTGTCCAAACTCTTGTATAAAATGGAACTGCTAATATTATCTTTTCTGACTTGATTTCTTCTGTTTTTAGAAATTTTTCTAAATTTAATTTTACCCAATCATATCCAGCAGTTGTTCCTGGTTTTGTACTAGATGTACCATATTCGTCATAAGCCATAAACACAATGTAATCTGCTACATTACCTATTACATTTCTATCAAAGCATAATGACCAAGTTTCTCCTCCATCCGGTGCTGTTACATCTACAGAAGTTACAAGTCCTATTTCTTTTAAACGTGGTGTTAACTCTATAATAAATCTTGAATACATATCTTTGTCGTCTTCTCTCATATTTTCAAAATCTATGTTAACCCCATCTAAATTATATTTTACACATTTATTAACAATACTTTCAATTAACTTTTGCCTTGATTCGTAACTATTCATAATTTTAGAAGTAATTGATAGACTACTTTTTGCCGCTTCTGCATTTGATATCATTGGCCATACTTTATAACCATTTTCATGTGCCCAGTTAATATAATTTTCGCCTTTAGTTCCTACATTTTCTGTTAAATTCCCATTTTTATCAATATAGAAAAATGCTGGTGAAACAACATTAACACCATCTATTGTTGTTCCAGTTCTGTCTGGTGCTGAACCATATTCAGAAAAATAATCCCAAGTTAAATTAACTTTTCCATTTATTTGTTTTTCTTCTTCCATAGATTCTCTAACTATAAATTCATTCTCTAGTTGATTTGATTTTATATAACCTATTTTCCCATTTTCCGTTCTAATTTTAGTGTATCCATTATTTGAAGCTATGACAACAACACACTCTCCCCTTTTTATTCTATCTACTGTTTTTGAAATAAAATTGGTTGAAGATTTAACTGAAGTATCAGATGTTACAATTGCTTTTTTCTGTTCTTTTTCTAATGAATCCATTGTTATTACTTTAGTTTTTTCAATATTAGAAATTTCTATATCATATACATCTTTCATTTCAGAAATTGGCAAATATACTATTCCATCTCTTTTTATTGCATGTGCATAAATATTTTTGTCTGATCCATTAATAGTGATTTTATTATCTTCAAACCCTATAGCTGCAATCTTTTTCTCATAAGTTGTTATTATTTGATTAGTTTCTTTTTCTTCATAAATATATTTATCAAAGAAATTTGCAATATCTGATTCTGATAAATATATAATATTATCTTCTATTAAAATCTGCTGTTTTAAGTTAGATGTTACATTTTTATTATTGATAACTAAATTTGTTGTTTTGTTATTATCAAAAACAACAAACTCATTAACCAACAATCCTATTACAAAAATAACAATTATAATAGCAATTATTATTAATGCTTTTGAAATGGCTTTTTTGCTTTTTTTATTTTTTCCTCCTGAAGCTGTTCCTTTAATTGTTGTTTCATTTTTTAACTCTCTTTTTCCTCTTCTCATGTTTTTTCTACTCCTCTTTTTCTTTTTTATTAATATATCATAAATTATTATATATTAAAATAACTTTTTAATATATAAAATAAACAGATATGAATATTATAACATATCTGTTTATTCTTGTGTCAATAATTATTTTAAAATTCTGATAGTATTAAATATAGTTATTAAAGTTGTCCCTACATCAGCAAAAACTGCTTCCCACATATCGGCTATTCCTAATATGCTAAGAAGTAATATTAATATTTTTACTCCAATTGAAAATATTAAATTTTCTTTTATTATTCTGTTAGTTTTCTTAGAAATTTGTATTGCTTCTATAATTTTCTTTAATTCATCTGTCATAATAACCATATCAGATGCTTCAATTGCTGAATTTGATCCAATACCTCCCATTGATATACCAATATCAGCTCTAGCTAAAACAGGACTATCATTAATTCCATCTCCTACATATGCAACTTTTTTTTCTGTAATATTATTATCTAATACTTTTTCTAATTCATTATATTTATCCTGTGGTAGCATTTCTGACTTTACTTCATCAATGTTTACTTCTTTTGCTATTCGAGTTGCAACCTCTTTTTTATCTCCTGTAAGCATCTTTGTCTTTATTCCTAATTCTTTTAACTGTTTAATTGTTTCTTTAGCATCTGACTTTATTTCATCTGTTAATACAATGCCCCCAGTTATTTCATCTTCTATTTTCAAATAAAGAATTGTTCCTTTTTCATCTATTTTTTCTTTGCTGTCTACAAATTCTGCATTTCCTATTTTTATTTTCATATTGTTATAAGTATATTTTAATCCTTTACCTGATATTTCTTCAAAGTCTTTAACCTTAGTTGTATCAATTTCATCATTTACCATTTCTAAAATTGATTTAGCTAATGGATGATTCGAAAAACTTTCTCCCATAGCAAAATAATTTAATATTTCGTTTTCTGAATATTTTCCATTATATGTCTTGATTTTACTAACTTTAAACTTTCCTGTAGTTATTGTTCCTGTCTTATCAAATAATATTTGTCCTATATCTTTAATTCCATCTAGATAATCACTACCTTTTATTAAAATTCCTTTTTTAGAAGCTTTACCTATTCCACTAAAATAACTAAGAGGTACTGATATTGCAATTGAACATGGGCAAGATATAACTAAAAATATTAAAGCTTTATAAATACTGTCATAATAAGTAGAGCCTTTTATTAAAATTGGCATAAATATTGCTACTAGCAGTGCCAATCCTAATACAATCGGTGTATAAATTTTTGCTGCTTTTGCAACAAATGTTTCTGTTTTTGCTTTTTTATCAGTTGCATTTTCTACTAAATTTAAAATTTGACTAACTGTACTGTTTTCATAATTTTTTTCTACTTTAATTTCTAATATTCCTTGAACATTAATAGCTCCAGATAATACTTTAGATTTTTCTTTTACCTTTACAAAAGCACTTTCTCCCGTTAATGCAGAATTATCTAATTCTGCTTCGCCTTTTAATACTATTCCATCCAAAGGAATTTTTTCTCCTGTTTTTACTAAAATTATATCTCCAACATTTACCTCTTCAGGATTTACTTGTTGATATTCTTCTCCATTTTTTAAATTTGCATATTCTGGTTTTATATTCATTAAATCTGAAATTGATTTACGTGTTTTGCTTATAGCTTTTGATTCTAATATTTTTCCTATTTCATATAAAGTTATAACCATTACACCTTCCATTACTTTGTTTACTAAACATGCTCCTATAACAGAAATGGTAATTAATGCATTTTCATCTAATACTCCTTTTCGTATTTGCATAAATGCCTTTTTTATTGTTCTACTTAATAATATTATTATTGATACTATAATAAGTACTATTTGTATATTAGTATTAAAATTTAATTTGGTTCCTAAAAAATATATTAGTATTCCTATTATAATTCTTGCTATATGGAAACTTTCTTTACTGTCCTTTTTTTTATTGCTTTCTTCCATATCTACTACATTAACATCTGGTTCTAATGCCTTAACAATTTCTATTATCTCTTTTTTTGGATTATTTTTATTTGTTTTAAATGATAATTTTAAAGTTGAAAAATTTACTGTAACATCTTCATAGCCATCTGTACTTGCTATTTTATCTTCTACTTTTTTCGCACAACTAGCACAATCTAGTCCTTCTAAAATATATTTATAATTCTTCAATATGTTCACGCCCTTTCTTTACAATTTGTGATATATGCTCATCATCTAGGCTATAATAAACTACTTTTCCTTCTTTTCGATATTTTACTAATTTAGATTGCTTTAAAATTCTTAATTGGTGTGATATTGCAGATTGAGTAGTTTGAACTATATTGGCTATATCACATACACATAGTTCTTCTTCCATAAGAGCATATATTATCTTCATTCTTGTTGAATCAGCAAAAACCTTAAAAAGTTCTGCTATGTCATATATTAACCCGTCTTCTGGCATTTTTTCTTTTACATTTTTTACTGTATCTTCATGAATTACAGTATTTTCGCAAATTCCTTCTTCCATAAATTCCTCCTTCTTTTGTATATTGTTTTTATATATGAGCAACTATTCATATGTTTATTGTATGTCTATTTTTTTTATTTGTCAACACTATTGATAAAAAAATACCATCTCATCTTAAAATATTAAGAATGAGACAGTATTTTATCAAATACTTAAATTTTATCACCTGTAATCTTTTGATAGATTTCCTTATACACTTTTGACAATTGAATTGTCATTTCTTTGCTTATAATTGGCATTGGTGCATGCTGGTTCCATCCCAGTTTTGTTAACTCTTCAATCAGTAGTTGTTTATCATACGTGGTTTGAGGCCTTCCAATTTTATAATTTTCTTCCAGCCAAAATCTACTTGTATCAGGTGTCACCACCTGATCTACGAGAACCAAATTTTCATTTTTATTAATGCCGAACTTAAATTTTGTATCGGCTATAATGATACCCTTTGTCATAGCATATTCGCTACACATATTATATAGCTCAATGCTCTTTTCCTGTATTTTTCGAGTTAACTCAAATCCTATTCTTTCTACACTTTGGTCTATGTTAATCCTTTTTCCTCTGTACATAGTTCCTCGTGTTGTAGGAGTATACCAGGGACAAGAAAGCTTTTCGGCCTCCTTAAGGTCTCTTATTTCAGGAATATTCAGCTTATTCTGCCAAATATATCCGGTTGCATATCCTCGTACACAACCGCCCACAGGCAAAGTTTGAATACCTCTTTCAACAAGCATAGTACGACCTTCGTACTCTTTTGTCTGGAATTCTTCAGGCATATCTGCATTGTTGATAGAAATCATGGGATTATTAATACATCCTTTTGTATAATTGTACCAAAATGCTGTCAGCTTATTTGAAACCTTTCCCTTGTCTGGAATGGTTTCTGAAAACACTATATTCGACGTGGCGATTTTGTCAAAATATACATATATAGCTTTATCACCTAAATCATAGATATCCCGGATTTTTCCATCTTTTACTTTTTTCATTTCATTTTTCATTTCGTTCACCTTTCATTTTAAGTATTTGATAGATTCCTTAATTTTAGAATCTTCTCCTCTGTAACATACAAAGTAATATTTATTTTAACACATTTCCTATAAAATGTAAATAATTTTATAGGTATTTTTATGTTACCTATTTATATCAAAAAAATATAAACAAGAGGTGCTTCCTCTTGTTTATTAATTTTCACTGCAATTACTTGTATAGAATTTTCTTCCTGCTAGCTTATCCTGAACTCCTCTTAATGCTTCTCCGAATCTTTGGAAATGAACAACTTCTCTTTGTCTTAAATAACGAAGCGGATCTAAAACATCTGGATTATCTCTACATAAGTCTATCAATTTTTCATAAGTTGCTCTAGCTTTTTGCTCTGAGTAAGGTTCAATAGTGCAACTATTTTTTAGTAAAAATGATAGGTGTACTATCTACACCTTCAATATTATATTAACTTCTTCATTTTTACCAATTTCTATTTTTTCTACTAATTTTTTTAATGTTTTATTATCAAACTTTTTTGTTTCAGAAAACTCTATAATTAGCTTTTCAACATCATTTTTAGAGTTATAACTTTTTTTACCTTCTTCTAACCTATCTAATTTTTCTTTCAATTCTTTGACTTGTTGTTTGTATAAATTATATTCTCTCATAAAATCATCTTCTGAAATAACTTCTTCCACCTTTTTAGAATACAATATTTTAAAATCAGATTCTCTTCTAGTTATTTCATTTTTTATTTTTTTGCATTCTCCTTCTTCTGGATCCATTATTTCTTTATATGTTCTAACATCATTTGCATATTTTAGTAACTGTAATTTTTTTAGTCGGTTAGAAAGTTTGTTTAAAACTATTTCTTCTAAGTGTTTTTCTTTTATTCTAATATTCTCATTGCATATATCTTGATGCCTATAATGTTCTGCACATATAAAATATCCCAATTCGTTTTTTGTTCCTGTTATTTTACCATACTTATCAATTCTCATAGGCTTACTATTCTTATATAACATTTTTCTACCACAATTTTTGCAATACACTAAATCTCTTAATAAGAATATATATTCTTTTTGCTCAGCCTTTGTTGGTCCTTTTTTCATTTCTTGTACTTTATCAAAAATATTAGGAGCAATTATTGGTTGATGTGTATTAGAAATATATTGATAGTTTCCTTTCTTGCTAACAACCCTCTTTTTCATTTTAAAATCATTATAGTATTTATTAATAACAAGTCTACCACAATATATTGGATTATCTAATATTCTTGCAATCATGGACTTAGTCCAATATTTAGCTTGATATTTTAAATTCAAATATTGGGATGGTGTTTTTATTTTTCTTTTATTAAATCTATTTGCAATTTCTACTGGTCCTATTCCATTAATATATAAATCAAATATTTCTATAATATTAGAAGAAACACTTTCGTCAATCACTATTTTCCTTTTATCTAAGCTATCTTTTTTATAACCATAAGCTACACTTGCTTCAATAAATTTCCCCTGTTTTTTTAGACTTGTTTTAACTGCTTTGATTTTTTTTGATATATCTTCCAAATAACTTTGATTTACAATTCCTCTTAAAGCAACTGCATCATCAATTTCATATCTTTCTCCCGTATCTACATATTCTGTAACCGAAATGAATCTAACATCATTATCTGGAAAAAATATATCTGTAAAATACGAGGTTAAATTTTTATCTCTAGTCAGTCTGCTCATATCTTTTACTATAAGCATATTTATTTTGCCTAAGGTTATATCTCTAATCATTTTATCAAGTTCTGGTCTAGAATTTAGTATTCCTGAATATCCATTATCAATATATTCATTTACTATTTTATAATTGTGATCTTTTGCATACTTGGTGGTTATCTCTCTTTGCATATCTATACTATTGTTTTTTTCAATATCTTCTTTCGATAATCTCAAATATATAGCTGCTTTATATTCTCTCATTATGCCATCTCCATAATAGCATATTTATAATTAATATAAATATTATCTTCATTATCTACTTGAACATTATCAATAATATCTGCAATTTGTTCTTTAGACCACTTTTTCACATCCGATACTTTTTTCACCACTCTTTTATACTCAGATTCTGAAATAACAGTTTGATTATTTATTTTATTATTTAATTTTTTTATTTCTTCGTTAAGTCTTGCTCTTTTTTCTAATTCTTGCTTATACATAGAATTAAAATCATATTCTTGGAGTATTCCACCTTTGTAATCAGAATATAAAGACGTTATCATTTTATTAACTTTTGCCAATTTCTTTTGCTTCAATTCCAATTCACTTTTTATTGCTTTTATATCCCTATTTTTATATAATCTTTCAAGTAATTCTGTAATATCTTCACAATTTATTAGATTGCTTACTTTTTTATTTAAGTTTGATACAACAATTTGAGTTACAGACTGTAATTCAATTCCTTTGTATTTGCGAATGCAATATCCTTTTTTATGTAAACTACTTGAACAATATAACCTCATAAATGAAATCGTTTTTCCATCTTTTCTATATTTCACCTTTAATTGCATTGGTTCTCCACATTCTTTACAATAGATAATTCCATTTAATATCCAATTATGTGTATGTGATTTAGCTCTTTGGTTTAATTTCATCCTTTTTTGCACACTATCAAATAATTCCTTTGAAATTATTGCTTTATGGGTATTTTCATACTTCTTCCATTCACTTCTAGGAATTTGTTTTACTTTTTTTGATTTATAACTCAAATTAATTCCTTTTCCATATACAGTATTTCCTAAATACATTTCATTTTTTAGCATTTTTGAAATTGTTGAACGTTCCCAACCATATTCCCCTTTTTTATTTTTTTGAAATCCATTATAACTTGGGCAATATATCTTTTCTTTTTGTAGCTTTTCAGCAATTTCTCCCATTGAATTACCACTATTATACATTTGAAATATTTTCTTTACTATTGGTGCTTCTTCTGGATTTATTATTAAATGGTTTTTGTTTTTTTCATCCTTCATGTACCCGTATGGGGCTTTTGCTGCAACATATAATCCTTGTTCTTTTCTTGCCCATACTCCACTTTTTACTTTACGAGATATATCTTTGCTATACCAGTCATTGATAAGTGTTTTAAACTGAATCATATCATTATTGGAATTTTTTAGATATGTATCAACATTATCTAATATTGCAATATATCTTATTTCTCTTTCTAAAAAATACAATTCAATATAATAATTAGCCTCAAAATTATTTCTACTTAATCTTGATAAATCTTTGGTAATTACGCAATTAACTTTTTTCTTTTCTATATCATCTAACATTCTTTGAAAATTTGGTCTATCTGTATTTAAACCTGTATATCCATCATCAATATAAAAGTCTACTAACTCGAATTTATCTCCAAGATTTCTTATTTTTTCCTCTATGATATTTTTTTGACTTATTATACTATCACTGACTTCTTTATCTCCATCTTCAACAGATAATCTTAAATAGCCAGCTACTTTAAACTTATTGTTTTTCACAATTAATACGCCTCCAATCGTACAAATTGTTTATATTGAAAAACAATGCTACTAGCGATATTATACCGCTCAAAAGTAGCATTGTCCATTTATTTTAATCATTTTCTTGTAGTTCTCTTATTGCATAATTGCAAAGTAATTTCTTTAAACTTTCTTTACTTAAACAATTTTCTGAAACTCTTGTTATTACAGTATATTTTTTATTATCTACTTCATATATCTCCTTTTTTTCCAGTTTTGTATTTTCCATCATCATAGCCTCCATACTAAAGAATATGTAGAATATTTCAAAAAATTCTATAATTATTTTTAATCATCTTTTTTGATTGATAATCATTATCTTGTTATTTTTAAAAGTCTAACAACTAACTATTTGTACTCTTTCTTTCTAACAAAACATTAGCAATTTTTATAACATCTTCCTTTTTATATACTTTTTCTAATGGTTCCATAAACAAATGACAAAAATCTTTAATATTTATATTGCTTTTATTTCCTGAGTTTAAGTAATGTTCCAATCCGATTACTGCATAAGCAATAACTTGTTTAAAATTATATTTTTCTTCCATGTATTATACCTCCACTTTAATGTATTTAGGTACATCAAAACTACGACCTAATTCATTTTCTTTAAATTCAAATCTTCTCTTTTTAACATTATAAGAATAAGCACTTTTATTCCAATTCCTATACGCCATATTTGATAATCGTTTAGGTTTTGATAATTCTCTGCTTGCTTGATTGTGCATATTTCTCAAAATTAGATCATCTGCACTCTTTTCAAATTGAGCCATTTTTCTTTTTGCTCGTATATAATCTTTTGTTCTTTCCCTGTGCTTTCTTTGATTAATGTTTTTTCTTTCTTCTTTTATTCTTAAATATCTATTGTCTTTTTTCAAAACCTGTGTTATTGCACTTTTAGTCATATTCATTTTTTTTGCTATATCAACAGGTCTCATTTTTTCATCAAAGTACATTTTACTAATATCCTTGTTTTGGTTTTTCATAAGAATCTCACCTTCTTTGCTTAACTTTTTGCTAACACTTTAAGGAATCGGCAAATTTAATGAGCTTTTTCGTTTCATCTCATCTTTTTCTTTTTGTAATTTTAGAATTTTCTTTTTAAAACCAATAACACGATTCCTTACAATGAATTGTCTCTTTTTTTGTTTTAAATATAGTTTCAATTCTTTTACCATTTTTCTACCTCCTTCATTTATTAAGACCGAAACGAAAAATGGTAAAAGTGACAAATTTATTATTTTTCTCTATTTTTAGTTAATACCATATAAATTTTTATAATTATTTCTTGTTTTAAATCTTCATCTATTGGCCCATTGGTATATAATCTACTATACTTGTTTATTAAATTTTCATATTTTTCAATTATTTCCAATACTTCTTCATCAGTTAAATTATAATTGTTAAACATCATACTTCTCCCCTTTTTTCAAACTCTTTCCTTATTTTCTCTAATGCTCTTAATCTTTTTCTTGTAATACCTGATTTAGTTAAAAACAATATTTCTGAAATCTCACTATCTGTCTTGTTTTCAATATAATACAAAGAAAGCACCAACTTCTCATTATAAGTTAGTGCTTTCACAATTTTAGATAATTTTTCATCGCAAAAAATCTTTTCAAACTTTTCAGCTTGAATTTCATTATCTATCTTTCTTTCTAAATCTTCTTCCATTCTCGTATCAGAACAGACTACTTGTTCTTCAATATTTAATTCTTGAAGAATTTTTTTGTTTTTTCTAAAATAATCAATTCTTGTATCTTTTGCAATAATTTTTAATGTTTTCTTTTCTTGACTGTTTAATATATACAATCTACTCCCTCATCTAGGAACTTATTATTTATATTAATAAGTTCAAAAGGAGCATCATTTTTTACTACTCTTGATATTCTCTAATTATTTTTTACATTTAATCACCACCTATATTAAAATTTTAAAAGTATCTTTGAATTTTTTTCAACATTGTATATTAATCGCTTTTGTTTTCTCCTTTTAAAACTTTAATATAAAGTTCCCATAATAATGTTACAATAATTTTTCATTATTTTGTCTAAAAGGGTGTAATGAGGTGCAAAAGGGTGTGTTTTTGTATTTTGTTTTCCTTTTTTTTACATAATATTATTGTGTTTACATAATTTTTGTGATATACTATTCTTGAATTTTTTATATTTACATTTGTTGGAGGTTGTATTAATGGTTAAAATCCTTCTTGCAGATACTGATACTAAGCGTAATTCAGATAGCTGCCAATTTCTTTCAAATGAAAAGGATTTTGAAATCGAAAGCACAAATGATGGAATCTCTACAATAAAAAAATATTTAGAAATTGAACCAAATATTTTTGTCTTAGATTCAAATTTCACAGATATAAAAACTTTTGATATAATTGATAGACTTTCTGTTTCTCCCATAGAAAGGCAAAAAAAGAATACAATATTAACTATTAGTGAAACAGAGAAAACTTTTCTATTAGAAAATATGTTAAAAGTTTATCAAGTTCTTTATAGACCATTTGACAATAACAAATTGCTTAATATAATTAATCAGATGAAATTAGAATTTAGTATTCCAAATCTAACAGAAGAAGAATTGAATATGTATCTACTACCTTTGGATTTTAATATAAACTCAAATGGATGCCATTATTTAAAATCTGCCATACTTCATTCTTACTATTATTCTAATAAATTTAATTCGCTAGATGATATATTCTCAAATGTTGCCTTAGAATATGGTATTAGTACACGTGAAGTAAGAGATGGCATACGAAGTGCCTTAATTCCATTTAATAGATATAAGAATTACAATTCAGCTAAACCTATTATGAAATTTTTTGATTTATCTAAGGATCCAATAACACCAAAGTATTTTATATCAACCTTTGTTACATATTTACGATTAAAAAAAGCGAGAAATAAGTAAATTGTTTATAACAATATTGAAAACTTATTTCTCGTTTCATTTTTAATTTTTGTATTTGAATTCTTTGTAATCTTTTATAATATCTTGTACTCTATTCTCGTAAGGTTCTTGTATGAGAGCATTTAGCTTGTTTCCTATGATATTTATTGTCTTTTCTAATTCCGACTCTGAAATATCATTTTTGTCATTAAAAATATTAAATATAGGTATTTCTATATTTGTATTTTTCTTTGTCTTTATTGCAACTTCTAATCCATTAATATCGTGCATATCATATTGGGCAAATACCATCTCTGGTTTTAAATTTACGATTTTATTATATGCATCATTTCCATCAGTTGCTACCCCAATCACGTCTACATAATCAAGTCTTTTTAGCAACTCTATAAGATTATTTCTTATTTTTTCATCATCATGTGCAATCAATGTCCTTATTCTTTCGGTTGAATGTATTTTATCAAAATCAATTATATTTTTTTCTAATACATTTCCAAAATAGTGATCTTTACCATTTCTTGTTTGAATTACATCTGCATTAGGAAGAATTACTATGCTTCTTTCAAACTCGCTTTGCTTTTTATATTCTATTTTCTTTATATTTTTAAAATCTTTTAAGCTCCTTATATTTTCTTCTAATTTACTCTCTTCAACTTCAAATTGTTCTGCATTTTGTTCTGCTCTTTCTCTAATATTCATAAACTTTAAAAATTTCCATTTTTCAATATTATAGTTGTTTAAGAATTCTCCTAGTTCATCTAATTTATTCACATTAAGCTTACTAACAACTGTATTTATTCCAATTTTGATATTTTTATTTTTTGTTTTTTCTAACAAATTTTTAATTATTTCTAAATGATTATTTTCCTTACCTAATGCTACATTTATATTATTTTCAATAGAATCTATAGATATATTAATTTCATCTAGAGTATTTAAAATGTCGTCTACATATTCATTATCATTCTTTGATAAAAATATACCATTTGTTACTAACTTATTATATAATCCTTTTTCTTTAGATTCTTTCATTAGTTCATTTACTCTAGGATATAATACTGCCTCTCCACCAGTCCATGTAATGTGATTTATTCCACTTTTTATCAAATGGTCTAATACCTCTCTATTTTCTTCAAATGATAGATTGGGTATATTATTAAATCCAAAACAATATTTGCATCCTTGATTGCATTTAGTTGTAATTTTCCAACAAACTTTTTTCTTCATCTAAAATCCTCCTAAAAATAATACATAATATCTCTTTTAGCACATTAATATTATATATTCTTTTTAAGAGGAAAACTATTCTAAAATTTTCAACCTTAATTAACATTTAGTTAACAGAAAATACCCTATTGCTAGGGTATTCATACTTTATTTTTTCAAATATTCTTTTATAAACTTTTTATCTATCTTTGTTAATTCTTCACTTAAATAAACTAAATTCAACTTAATACTTGGTAATTTTATTGGTAATTCAACTTCATATAGTTCTTTTTTTGCAAGTTCATTTTTTACAGCCTCTTTTATAACATATGCTATTCCCATATTTCTTTTTACTGCTTCAACTCTTATTTCGGTTGCATCACACATCATATCTGCCTGTAAAGAAATATTATTTTTTTCTAATATTTCTTTTAATTTTTTGGTTGCTTTTGTATTTTCTAAATTTAAAATACAATTCAAATCTTCTAACTCTTTTATATCAGATATTTTTAATGGTGTTTTTGAAACAAATATATTATTTATTGTTAATAGCTCTTGAACTTCAACTTTAGTATTATTTATTTCTGCGTCTATTATTGCAAAATCTATTTTATGGTTTTGTAATAGTTCTAACATTTTATTCATATCAACTTCACACACAATTTCTACATTAAGTTTTGGAAAATCTTTTTTTAATTTCTCTATTTTTTCCATTAAGAAATAATTAGTAAAGTGAGATGGACAACCAATTTTTATACATCCACTTTCCATATCATTCTTATTCTTTGCCATTTTCTCAGCAAAATCAAAACTAGATATTGATTTATTTACTATTTCATAAAGTTCTTGCCCAGCCTCAGTTAATGTTACTCCCTTACTCTCTCGATTAAAAAGTTTCAAGTTCAATTGTTCCTCTAAACTAGATATTTGTTTACTAACATTTGGAACTGATAATTCTAATTTTTCTGCTGCCTCCGAATAACTTTTTGATTGAGCAACCTTACAAAATATTCTATATAAGTTCAAATTTATATTGGACATATAATCACACCCTCCTACAAAGATTTTCTCAACTCTATTTCAGCTTTTTTAACATAATAATCTTCTGTATTTATAGGAATCCTTAATTCGTTTATTTTTTTTATTAATTTACCTGTAGTATCAAATTCTGAATTATCTTCTATTGTTTCAATTTCAATTAAATTCTCACCATTTTCGATATTTTTAATAGCCAACTTAAAACCATCTTTCTCATAAACAATATCCTTTTCTTTGATAGTCATCAATTCTTTATACTCAAGTGCTTTTATAAATTCTTTTCCTTGTTCTATATTTTTAATTTCGCACTCTATTTTTTCTTGTTTAGTAATAGTTCCATCATTATCAATTTGTTTATTTTTTAATGTTAACTTTAATTCCGTATAACTCTTTTTAAAATCTTGTGGTATAAATTGAGTAACTTTTCTAATCAATACACATTTTTTTAATATTTCCCTGATATTTTCTTTAGATACATGAATATCTTTTTTTATATAATATATATCCTCTAAATTATATTTATCAACTATCGAAAAACCTTTGCTTTTCAATGTATTACACATTTCTCGTAATGAACAAGTTATTTTTACAGTTATCTCATTACTCATCATAATATACCCTTTCAAAACAATTCCATTTTATTATACCATATTATGTTAATTTTTTCAATAAATTTGCATCTTTATTTATAGCACAAATTAAAAGCATTAAATATGTAATTTATTTTAAAATTACATATCAATGCTTTTTAATTTTCTAATTATGTTTTTTTACCATTTCTTCTATTCTATGTATATTTTCTTCACTTACTCTTTTAAGTTTATTCCTTAATTTTATTACTGAAACCATTATTGCACTACTTGTTCGACCATACATCTCTCCAATTTTAGCAAAAGAAGCTGGTTTAGGTCCACTTTCACTAAGCTCGTAATATAATATAAACCTTTCCTTTTGACCTTCTGTTGCTTCAAGGGAATCAACCAAGTTCACTATCTCATTTCTTTCATCACTTTTTAATTTAGATTCTTTTGCCAATCTTAATAATTCATCTACTATAAGACTTCTTTCTTTAAATTTCATAAATATTCCTCTTTCTTATTAATTTGTTATACAAACTTTCTCATATACTTTTTTGCTTTTTACTTCTTTTCTTAATATGTCAGCATCTTCTGGTAATAGTCTATTATTCACTTTGGCTAAATTTATCAAAGCAATAATATTATTACTGCTGTTTTCTCCTTCTTTTTCAACTATTTCATGTAACACATAATCTGGAATTTCAAAGTTATACTTTTTTTGTATTTCTTTACCTCTTTTTTCAATTTTTCTCTCCATTTTTAACATTCTATCTATTTCTTCTCTTTCTAATAAATCCTTCATATTCATTATCATTCCTCCTTTTTTATATCTAAACGCCTCTTGATAACTGGTACGCAACACTTCTTTCAAAAAAATATTATATTATTATACATGAAAGAGGTGTAAAATGAAAACGAAAAACATAAATGGTTATTTCAACATTGTTGGTTCCAATATTCGTAAATATAGAGAACTCAAAGGAATTTCACAACGTGAACTTGCAAATAAACTGAATCTATTAGGCGTTAACTTATATAATTCTGATATTTCTCGTATAGAAAACCATACATTATTTATCAGAGATTATGAACAAAAAGCAATTTGCAAAATTTTAGGAATCACATATGATCAATTGTTTGAAAATACCAATAAATATTTTGAATAGATGAGCCAACATTGCTATGTTATAGCTATTGGCTCTTTTTTAGTAATTTCGTTTTATTATATCTATTATTTTTCCGAACTCTAAATTTTTATTAATGCTTACTTGCATTAAATTGCTTTTTCTTCGTTTGTCATCATCATCTATTTGTATGTCTTTTTCTTTAAGCATTGTTGAATGTGTTTCTATAAAGTTCTTTGCTCCATCTCTTGTAATAAAATAATAAACTTCATTTTCACCTGATTCACCTAATAGAATTTTAAAAACAGGTTGCCCACAAATTACATTATCTTCTATCCTAATTTTTTGAGTTCTTAAAATTTCAGCAATTTTTTTTAAATACTCATAATCATTAACTTCGATTTGCATTTTTCTTTTTGTTTCAAAATAACTTTCAATGTTTTTCACAGTTCTTTCTAGTAAGTCTATTTCATCATCTTCAATTTCTTTTTCTTTAATTTCTTGTAAAATGTCTATTTCATATGTATCTCCTACACTTATATCTATCTGAATATTTTTTAAAATTTCTTCTGTTTTTCTTTTTAATTCTTCGATTCTTCTCTTTTCCATATTCAACCTCATTTCTTTTAATAAAACAAATATTTTTTGCTAATAATATATATATTTTACTATATAAGTCAAAAATTGTAAACAAAATTTAAGGAATTCCTTATTTTTTTTACATTTTTAAGGAACTCCTTTCTTGTAAACTCCTATATTTTGCTATACTTTTTTTGAAAGGAATGGTGTATTATGCAACTTGCAGAAGCAACAAGAAAGAGAATTTTACATTTACTAAAACAAAATAATATGAAGCCTTATGAATTATCAAAAGCTGCTGGCATTGCCTTACCAACACTAGCAGATTTTATGAAAAATGATACAAAAAATTTAAGAATGGATACAGTATTGCATATATGCGAAGGATTTAATATAACACTGGTTGAATTCTTTTCCGATCCGCTTTTTGATGATGTAATGGCTGAATAAAAGAGAAATTTCACTTGATATTGTGTATTTCTCTTTTTTTAATATTTATTGTTATATTTTAAAATTAAATTTTATATTTCTAAAATATTTTGTTATACACTATTATTAACATTTCTTATTTTTCTCACATAAACTTCTATATCTAAACTTTTTATGTATACTTATTTAACTTTTTCAACATGTACCTTTATATATTTAAATTCTTTAAAAGATTTTTTTGTATTTTACAATAAAAAATTTACTAAATTTCTGGTTAGTATTGACATTTTGGGCATTTTATGGTATTATGTAAATATGTTTTTTTAATCATATTTTCTTGCTTTTTGCAGGAAAATCATGGGCGAACATTGACAAATAAATAAGAAAGGTAGGTAGTCATTATGACAATGCAGCAATCTCTGATTCGCAGTTGGCTAGATGACTTGGTAGGTACTTTTTCTCAAAGTCCTATTAGTCAAATGAATTGCTTTCGGCAGTTCATTGTAACTGGTAGTTATGCTGACTGGCTCAAAAATCCTGATGGTGTCTCCGCTCCTAGCTGGAATGCTTTACCCGACATCAATTTGTATGTCTTAGTATCTGGCTCTGAAGAGGAACAAATTGTAGCTGAGTATGAACTCGGACTTCTGTATAAGCAGATGATGGAAAAAAATAAAGAGATCAATCTACTTTTAGATTTGCATCCTTTTTCCCGTTCTGTTGGTACTATCGTGCTCGATCGTTTAAATCTTCAGCTTACCTCCAGAATCATCAATATGAAAGATATTAGTAAATATCCCGACTATTGCTGGTATGGTTGGAAATCCAATTACTTCGTTCTTTACTTAAAAGGTGAAGATGCACTGGAAAAATTGGATGTATCCTCTCCCAAAAGAGACTTGGCTTGGCTGAAACATATGCATATGGCATTTGCTTCTTATAGCAATGTAATGCATATGATTGCATTATCTTCTATCTCTGTTGATTCTTTGGAGATATTTGATGAAGCATATCGCTACTGCAAAGAAGTCATGAAAGATGGTATTAGTCTTGGCATTCCGATTTCCGCAGAAGAGAACTTTAACTATTCCGTAATCAAAAAGTGGAAGGATAAAAGCGACACTTTCTACGGAGAATACTATGGTTCTCACGAAAGAAGTATTGTTGAACACATTTTGATGATTGAAAAGGATTATTTCAGTTATCGAACTAGTGAACAGGCAAAGCATCTTCTGACAGACTTCTTTACTTTGAAGAACTTTGTATATGAAAAGGGATTCAAGGCAAGAATGTTAGAAATTCAGAAAATGCAAAACGACACTCTTGTATCACTTCCATTGTGGTACTAATTAAGAAAGGATGATTTATATGTTAGACATCAAGAAGATCCAAAGCGATCCTGTTGGCATGGCTAAGAAAATGGCAGCTAAAGGTGTTACCATTGACTTTGCTGAGCTTATCGAGAAGTATGAGCGGAGAAAAAGCATCAATGCTGAAAATGATGCTCTTCGTAATCGTCGTAAAACAATCAGTAAAAAAATTGGTATTGCTATGAAAAATGGCAGTCCTGATGGTGAAGCCTTGGCGCAGGAAGTAAAAGAGGTAAATGAAAAAATTAAAGCAAATGAAGCTCTCATTGCTGAGATTGATCAATACGTAAACAAGCTCATGCTTGAACTTCCTAACCCTCCTGCTGATGGTGTTGCTCCTGGTGGCAAAGAAAACAATGAAGTTGTAAAAATTCATGGTGTAAAACCTGAATTTAACTTCATTCCCAAAAACCATGTTGACTTGGCTGAATCTCTTGATCTTATTGATTATAAGAGAGGTGTCAAATTGAGTGGCTCTGGTTACTGGGTATACACAAGAGTTGGTGCTATGCTTGAATGGGCATTGCTTAACTATTTTGTTGAGAATCACCTCGCAGATGGTTATGAAATGCTTCTGCTTCCCCACATTCTTAATCAGGATTGTGGTTTGGTTGCTGGTCAGTTTCCCAAGTTCTATGATGAAGTTTATTATCTGGATAATACCAGAGAAAAATTTATTCTTCCAACAGCAGAAACTGCTCTGGTAAATCTTCACAGGGATGAAATCCTTAACGAAGATGAACTGCCCAAACGCTACTTTGCATTTACTCCTTGTTATCGCAAAGAAGCAGGAAGTAGCAGAGCCGATGAAAGAGGTATGATTAGGGGACATCAGTTCAACAAAGTTGAACTTGTGCAATATGCTCACCCTGACCATTCTATGGATTCCTTAAAAGAGATGCTTGCTAAGGCTGAAAAGCTTGTAGCAGGTTTGGGCCTTCATTATCGTGTCTCTAAGCTGGCAGCTGAGGATTGTAGCTGGGCTATGGCAACAACTTTTGATGTTGAAGTTTGGATTCCTAGCATGGGAATTTACAAAGAGGTCAGCTCTGTATCCAATGCTTTCGACTATCAAGCAAGACGTGGAAATGTACGTTTCAGAGACGTTGAAACTGGCAAAACCCGTTTTGTGCACACTCTTAACGCTTCTGGTCTTGCAACTAGCCGTATCTTTCCTGCTATTCTTGAACAGTTTCAGCAGGAAGATGGTAGTGTAAAGGTTCCTGACGTGTTGAAAAAGTGGTTGCCCTTCGATTACATCAAATAATTTGATTTACCCATGATAAATATGAGCAGCGAGGAAAATTCCTTGCTGCTCATATTGTTTTTTTTATTTGTATTTGTCAAGTGAAAAATGGACCACTTTTAATATATCAAAAACATTATTTAAACTTGTATAAACTTATATATAATATTTTCATATTCTTCTAATTGTTTTACTTCAATAAATTCATTTGGTAAATGTGCCTGTTTTAAACTTCCTGGACCAAATACACAAGATTTTATATTAAGCATATTATATATAAAACCTGCATCTGACGAAGCACAAAATATACTTTCTTCTTTATTAGATATTTCAACTAATTTATCTAATAATTCCGATTTGCAACAAAAACTATCTATTCCACCACTTTCAAACAATGAAGTATCTACCTTACACCCTTTTACTATTTTTTCATTAAATTTTTCAGTTAAATCTGCAATATCTTTTACATAATCATCAAAATTATCTTGTGGCATTACTCTAGTTCCCCAATACAAAGTACACTCACTTGGAATTGTCCCACTACTAGTTCCATTTTCATATCTTCCAATATTTATAAAAGGTTGTAAATCTTCTTTATTCTCTCTTTTTGTAATTATCCATTTTCTTAATTCCTTTATATATTCCTCAGCAATTTCAAATGGATTTACTTTTCCTTCTGGTATACCTGTGTGCCCTCCAATTCCCAGTATATTACTTTTAAAAAACATATTTCCCATTTGTTTTTTACATACTTTACATTCTGTAGGTTCCATTACAATTGCAATGTCTCCATTTATTAACTTATTTTCACAAACCGGAATTGTTCCATATAGACTCGTATTTTCTTCATCCGAAACCAAATTTACTATAATTGTTCCTTTTCCACTTTTTTCATCTATACACCTAAATATTGCTGATAAAGCTCCTGCAATTCCACCTTTCATATCACAAGCTCCAAGCCCATACATCTTTCCATCTATAATCGTAGATTTAAATGGATTTGATTTCCATGTATTTATTTTTTCTCCATTTTCTGCTGGCATTGTATCCATGTGCCCATTAAAAATAATAGTTTTTCCTTCTTCTTGAAAATTATAAGTTGCTATAATATTAGGTCTATCTTTTGCATATTCATATGTTTTTACATCAAATTTATATTTTTTAAGTAATTTCACTAAATACTCTGCCATATTCTTTTCTTTGTCTATATCTATTTGGCTAGGAATCGAAATTAATTTTTCTAATATACTAATTGCTGAACTCATTAAATATATCCTCCAAATTTTCTTTTTTAAATCCTTCTCTAAAATTAATTTTAGCAGGGCAAACATCTTGGCAAGGAAAATCACAATCCTTACATTTCTCGAAATCTGATAAATCCATTTTTTGTTTATTTTCATAAGCATACTTTATGTTTCTTATTTTTCCTCTTGGAGATTTTGTTTCTTTGTGAGCTTCCTGATATTGTGGGCATCCCTTAACACAAGATCCACAATTCAAACATTTTAGTAATTCATTAATTTCCATATTCATACACATCTCCTTTTTGATAGTCAAAAATATAACTATTAATTGATAAATTATATATCTCATCAAGTTTTGCTTTTCTTTTTGATTTTATATTTAATTCTGTAAATTCTTTTTCATCTTCTATTTTTTCTACATTTTTTATATCTTTTTCTTCTAATTCCTCTTTTGAGTAAATCGAAGAAAAAACAATATAGCTTTGTTTTTCTTTTTTTATAATTAACGGTGTAAAATCATATGAAACTGTATTAATTTTTAGCAATTCTTTTTCATCAATTGAATTTATATGTATTTTATAATACTTATTATCATTATTATTAAATACTCTTAATGCTATCTTTTCCACATTTTTATTTAGAACTTCATTTGATCTGCAGATATTGTATCCAGAAACATTTTTTACCAATTTATCTCCATATACAATTTCTCTATTGTTTTCTTTAAATTTAATTCCTAATATAGAATCTTTTAATTCACCATGTCTTTTTGATAAAAGATTTTTATAATTTGCTCGAACAACTTCTATAACACTTTTTTCTCTAACCTTATTTAATGTTAAATATCCTATATTAAGGTTCTGTTTATTACAAGCTTCTATAAGTTTTTCCAGTTTTACATTAGCATCTACTATTACATTCATATTTATTTTATCAATAACTATATCTTCTGAAACATCAAATTTAGTATTTTTTAATTCATTACTTGGCATTTCTTTTGGTAAAACTTTTCCAGGATTAATCATATGGTTTCTGTCAAATTTATCTTTTAATCTGTAAAACTCTTTTATCTCATCATTTGTATGTTTTTTTATTATATAGTTTATCTTTTCTAAGCCTATTCCATGTTCTGCTGCTAAAGAGCCATTATTTTTTAAACATTTTTCCATCATCAATCCTAATACTCTATGTTTTTCACTCTCTCCTTGTTTATTATTTTCGAAGAAAAAAGTTGGGTGAACATTTCCATCACTAAAATGAAATGTATCTAACATAGGTATATTGTTTTGTTCTGCTATGTCAAATATATCTTCAACTAAATTTTGTAATGATGTTCTTGGAACTACTCCATCTACTAATAGTGAAATTGGTTTTTGTTCTATTTCATCTTTTAATAATTGTCTATTAGTCTGATATGCTTTTCCTCTTACTTCATATATACTTCCTTTTGGAGTAGTAATTTCTACTGGTAAATTTTTAGTATATTCGCCCAATTTATCAAAGAACATTTTTTTATCTCTTTCAGAATATGAAAAATATTCTAATAATAAATAGTATCTACCAACTCTTCCTTTTTTTGTATGATATGATGGTGTTATCATTTCCATTGCTGAAAATGGAATTCCTGATTTAAAACAATCACTTAATAATTCGTTTATTATACTTGATGTGTCAAATGTCATACAAAATAGCAATGTTTCAGTTGGTTTTTTTACAAGTCTTACTTTTATCCATCCCACTGCTCCTAAAGTTCCTTCACTACCTATTATAGTATAAAAATAATCTGAAATCCCTTCTTGATTTTCTTTTTTTATAATATGTTCTTTACCATCTGTTGTAAAAAATTGAAACTCTTCTATAAAACAATGTAATGGTCCAAATCTTAAGCATCTAGGTCCAGAACTATTTTCTGAAATAGCCCCCCCTAGACTACAATGATCTTTTGAAATTGGATCTGGTGGAAAAAACAAATTGTATTTTTCTCCAAACTCATTTATTTCACTAATTGTTGTTCCTGGTGCGAATATTGCTGTTTCTGCCACTTCGTCGAACTCAATTATTCCTTTCCAATTTTCATTTGAAATAACTACGCAATTTTCTTGCGGTACACATCCACCTGTATAGCCTGTAGCTTTTCCTCTTATTAAAAATTTAAAATTATTTTCCACACATATACTAATTGCATTTTTAAAATCTTTTTCATTATAAACTAATATTACAGCACTTGGAAGTCCTTCTAATAAGCTTGCATCTGAACCATAAGCTATTAGATCTTCTTTTTGGTCTAAAATTTTATTATTGTCTATCTTTTTATTAAATATATTTCTGTAATCCATAAATTCCTCCTTTAACCTTTAAATTGTACGAATTATGTATTAAATTTAGTTAAAAATCTCTTCTACTTTTTCTATTGCTTTTTTCTTATCATTTGAATATCCTAATTCTTCCAAAGTATTGCTTAACGCTTCTATTGTTCTTAGAATATCTTCTTTTCTTGTATAAAATCCCATTGTTCCTACTCTATCTTCGGCAATACAAACACCATATTTATCTTTCATCATTGTTGTAACTCTATCTCCATCAATTCCATATTCTTCTCTATCTTTGTCGATTAATTTTTGTAATTCTTCTGGAAATACTATTCTCGTAGTAGATGGTGATACAACCTCTTCATCTGCCATATAATTTAGTCCTAAAACTTTTATAGCTTCTCTAACTGCTTTTGCTGCAATATAATGTTGGTTATATATTTTTTCTAGTCCTTCATTTAATAAACTTTCAAATAAATCATTTAACCCTCTAGCAAATAAATATTCAGGATTGTTTTCAAGAGCCATACTAAAATAAAATGTTTTATTTTCTTTTATTTTATTCATTCTATCAATTGCTTTTTGACTATAGCATACTAAAGGGCAACCTTGAGGAGCATTTAAACATTTTTGACTTCCAGTTACATATACATCTATTCCCCATTCATCAAATCTTACTTCTGTTCCCCCAAAAGCTGAAATTCCATCAACAAATAATAATATATCTTTTGAAACTTCATCAATAGCTTCTCTAACTCTTTTAGGACTATATAATGCTCCTGTTTGTGTTTCATTTTGAACCATTGTTACTACATCATAATTATTTTTTCTTAGTTCTTCTTTTAGTTGTTCAAAATTAATTTGTTTTCCCTTTTCGCCTTGCATAAAATAAACATTTGCTCCCATATTTTGAGCTAAAGTTCCTCCAAAATGTCCCCATTGTCCGTTATCAATTGTTAAAACTTTTGTATTATTGTCTATAATATTATATAAACCTGTTTCTAGTCCTACTCTTCCTATTCCTAATTTTAGATATACTGGCATTTTAGTATTTATTATCTTTTGTGCTTTTTCTAACATAGCATTTTGTATTTCCTTATATTCTTTAAAATATGTTGGAACAGGTATATTATCATTAATTGTTCCTTTAATAACTGGGTGAATTTCTGTTTGACCTACTGTCATATTTAAAATATCTTTCATTTTCTTCAATCTCCTTATAATATAATTTTTTCTTTTTTATTTATAGAATCTTCTATTGCATTTGCTACTTTTATTATTTCAACTACATCTGATAATGGTAATATTGGAGATTCTATTTTTTCTAAAGCACACTCTATATAATGTTCTAATTCATTTTTTAATGCTCCTTTTGTTTTTCCATTTATTTTTGGCCAGAAAAATAGTTCTGGATAATCAACAGTATCATTAGACCAATTATGAATTACTGGTTCATTCTTTATTATAAATGTATCAGTATCTGTAATAACTTTAGAATTAAACTCAAATCCATAAGGACATTTTTTGGATATATGCCAACTATTTTGTAATGTTGCTAATGCTCCATTTTCTAGTTCTAATACTGCTACAATGTTATCCGGATAAGTTCTATTTAAAAAGCTATTGGCATATGCACTAACTGATTTTACTTTATTCTTAGATAACCATAATGTTAGGTCTATATCGTGTGCCAAACAACTATAAGCTGGATGAACTCTTCCATATACTAAATGTGATTTACTTTGAAAATTTCTTTCCATGCTTATATGCCTTATTTGTTCTTTTGAAGTATTTTCTAACATTTCTGCTAATGCTCTATATCTATCATCAAATCTTAAAACTTGTCCTACATAAACATGAACACCTTTTCTATTTGCTTCTTCTTGTATTTTTTTAGCATCTTCATAATTTACGGTCATTGGTTTTTCAATTATTAAATCGCATCCATATTCTATGCCCTTTAATGCTACATCTATATGCACATCTTCTGGCACTACAATGTCTAGTAAATCTGGTTTCAATTCTTTTAACATTTTTTCTACATCTGTATAAATTTTTATACTATCTACTAATTTATCTTTATCTTGTGATACATCTTTGTGAAATTCATCTTGTAGACTTTTTTGTTGTGAATTAAATGTTTTTTCATTTGCATCACATACTCCTATTACTTCCACATTTTTCATATCTTTATAAACAGAATAGTGCATTTTTCCAAACCATCCATATCCTACAATACAAATTTTTAATTTTTCCATTTTTTTACTTCCTTTCACTTTTTATTTTAGAAGAAATAGTCTATTGAATTCATGTCTTTAATAATTTCATCTATTTTTCCATAATTTTTATCTAATATAACATTTTTTTGTCCATCTATTCTGCAGCATTCTTTACAACCTTTGCAATAATCTTCCTTTAAATTATGATATAACATTTGTCCTAGGAAGATATTTTCTACATTATTGCATGTCAATATGTTTTCTATTGGTTTTGCATTATTGCAAGCTCTCATTACACAAGGGAAAATATCTCCATTTGCTCTTACTAACGCTCTTATTAAGGATAACCAACACTTTTCAAATTTAGGTTCTTTGTTATTTATCACAAATAATTCTTTTTCATCTATATTTGCATGATTTAAAACGAATTCCTTAAATTCAGCATCTTCATCATTAAATATTAAATTTCTTTCTTTTTCTACACTTTCTTTCCACCATTCTTTATTGTCTGGAACCATCAACTGCCCTGTACTTAAATAGCTTTCTGATGGACAATGACAACTACTAACCATACAAGTTGGTCTAAATTGTATATTTAATTTTTCTGCTCCCTTATCTTTATATTCTAAGTATACATCTTTATATATCATTTTTAAGAATCTATATACTTCATCTATATTAAATCTGCTATAAACAAATCCTGCTCCTACATATTTTATAGGTCCTTGTATTAATTGTTTTAATGTTTCTAATGATTTTTCTAAACTTCCATCTTTTATCTTTTTAAATGTTTTTTCATTATCTGTATCTAAAGATACTCTTATCCATTCAACTTCTTTTTGCCAATCACCTTCTGGCATATATTGTCCATTTGATGTTACACCTATTTTTGCATTTGGAAACATTTCTCTCAACTTGTGTATAACATCATTAAATTTATATTTCCCATCATTATAATATACTGGTTCTCCTCCTCCAGATACAACAATCGCCCTTGGATCAAATATTTTTAACTTTTCCATTCTTTCAAAAGGAAAAACTGCTGATTTATCTCTATGATATGTGCAATATAAGCAACTTAATGGACAACAATCATATGGGTGAAATTCTAATAATCCTACTTTTATTTTATTCTTATGTTCCAATTTATCCTTAATAATATCTACATGATTTAATACTCTTTCATGTTTTCTTAAATTTTCCACATCTTTAGACATGATATTTTCCCTCCATTTATAATTCCATTTTATACCCATCTTTTGCAAATTCTATATTATAATTTTCATAGTATTTCTTGGCTTCTTGATTTAATTGATTTATGGTTAATTGAAATGCCTCTTCTATATGTGTAATTAATATTTTCTTTGCTTCCATTTTTTTTGAATCTAACAGCATTTTTTCAAAGCTATCTTCTGTTTCAGAATAATCAACTCCACTCCCTATTCTTTTATTTTCAAAATATAAACAATGTGCTATTAATACATCAATATCTTTTATTTCATTATACACTGGTAATTCTTGATATTCACATGGTGCATATATTAATTTTTTCCCATTTTTATTATCCTCTACTAGAAAATAATACCCTTCCGTTTTTGGAATATAATAAGGTGTTATTGTTGTATTTTTTAATTGAATAGGCTCATTATGTTTTAAATATATTATTTTTATTATTCCTTTACTTTCATAATAAGATAGCATATTTCCACAACTAAATTTTTTAAACATTTCTAATTGTTTTTCTGCTATATATAAATTTATTGGTTTTTCCTCTGCTCTTTCTTTTATATGATTGAAATTTATTTGTTCTACTATTCTAATCCCTTGTGTATGATCTGGATGCCAATGTGTAAGTATAACATTTTCAACTTTTTCTATATTTTCCCTATTTAATTGGAATCTTACTTCTTCTGGTGTATCAAACAATATATTATCATCATATACAAACATAGATGGTCCTGTTTGATAATCTTTCAATCCACTTTTTCTAGCATTCACACATAACTCACAATTACAACATGGTTTAGGTATAGGTGTAACTCCACCAGTTCCCAATAAATTAAATTTCATTTTTTCCTCCTATAATTTTATTATTCTTTCCCAACTTAATCCTTCTTTTCCAAAATGTCCATAATTTGTTGTTTGACGATAAATTGGTTTTTGTAACTCTAAATAATTAATAATTCCCTGTGGTGTTAAATCAAATCTGTCTTTAATTTTTTCAATAATTTTATAATCTGGTATTTTATTAGTTCCAAATGTATTAAGATATATTGACATCGGTTGTTTCATTCCTATTGCATATGCTACCTGCACTTCGCATTTATCAGCATATCTATTAGCAACAATGTTTTTTGCAATATGTCTCATCATATAAGCTGCACTTCTGTCTACTTTACTTGCATCTTTTCCAGAAAAAGCTCCTCCACCATGTCTAGCATATCCTCCATAAGTATCCACAATAATTTTTCTTCCCGTCAATCCAGTATCTCCTAATGGTCCTCCTATTATAAAACTTCCTGTTGGATTAATATAAATATTTGTATTTTCATCTAAATATTCTTTTGGAATTGTAGTCCTTATAACTTTTTCAATAATGTCTTTTTTCATTACATTAACATCTGTACCTTTTTCATACTGGTTTGAAATTAAAATTGTTTCTATTCTCTTTGGTTTATCATTTTCATATTCAACTGTTACTTGCGTTTTTCCATCTGGTCTTAAATATCCTATTTCTTTTGTTTTTCTTACTTCTGATAGTTTTTTTGAAAGGTTATGTGCCATTAATATTGCAAATGGCATATAGCAATCGGTTTCGTTTGTTGCATATCCAAACATTATTCCTTGATCTCCTGCTCCCCCGTCATCTACCCCTACTGCAATGTCGTCACTTTGTTTTGTAATACTTATATCAACTTCACAAATGTTGGGATTAATATCAAGGTTTTCATCTCCATATCCGATTTCTTTTATAGCATTTCTTGCAATTTTTTCAATATCAATTTTACCTTTGCTAGTAACTTCCCCTGAAATTACTATTTTGTTTTTAGTTGCAAATGTTTCAATGGCTACTCTTGAATTAGAATCTTGTTTTAGATATTCATCTAATAAAGAATCAGATACATAATCACATAACTTGTCTGGATGTCCTTCTGTAACACTTTCTGATGTAAAAAAATAATTTTTCTGCATTTCTACTCCTTTCTTTCATTTTTTTATAAAAAAAGAACAAAGTATCACTACTTTGCTCAACAAAAAAGCATAAAAAAGCCATAAAAGTAATCACTACTATTTTTTGATATAGATATATACTTAATCCATTCATGACCTTTTTCCTCCCTTTTTCGACTTAATGTCCAAATTATACCACTTTTTTGCCTGTTTGTAAATATTTTTTCGGATTTTTGTTTATTTTTTAAGGAATTCCTTACTTTACTTAAAAGTAAAAAAATGTATTTGAAATTTGTCGCATTAATAATACTTTTATGATACAATACTAATAAATTTTTATAATGGAGGTAATAAATATATGAAGTTTCGGAATGCCCATATTAGTTGAATTTCATTCATTAGAAGAAAATATTAAATTATTTCAAAAACTTAATCTAGACTTTATTGAACTAAATCTAGATATTCCATATTGTTTTCCAGAAAATATAGAAACTAATCTATTAAACAATAATACTTTTACTATTCATCTATCAGAAAAATTTGATGTTGGTGAACTAAATAATTCCTTACGTAAATTTTATTTAAGTGAAATTGAGAAAATCGTATCTTTTGGTACAAAACACAATATTTTTAAATATAACATTCATCTTGATCCAGGTATTCATTTTTCACTACCTGATAAAAAAATATTTATTTATCAAGAATATTTAAACGATTATTTAGATGCTTATAAAGACTCATGTGATATTCTTTCTAAAATAGCAAGTAAATATAACGCTACTATTTTATTTGAGAATGTTAAAATAGAATCTTATACTTTAAAAGCAATTGAAGTAATTTCAAATTATGAGAACCTATTTTTCACATTAGACTTAGGGCATAATATTAGATATGGCAATATTGCCAAAGAAGAGTTTTTAAAATATGAAAATAAAATTAAACATATTCATTTACATGATTTTAATGGTTCCAAAGATCACCAAGAATTATTTACAGGACTCCTTAATACCAAAGAAGAATTGGCTTTCTGCAATAAGCACAACTTAGATGTACTTATTGAAGTAAAAAGGAAAGAGGAATTAATTAACTCTGTTAATAAGCTTCATAATCTTGGATATATTCAATAAAATTTTTTATTTTATCTTTTCTTTTATATTTTTTTAAAATAAGACAAGAAATAAAGAGCTCAACTTTGGCTCTTTATTTCTTGTCTTTTTTATAAAATGATTTTCTCCTAACATCCAAACTATTTCTTTTAGCCTACTTATAAATATTTTACTAAAAAATATTTTGATAATTTTGGATTCTCTCTATCTTTTCTTATAAATTCAATCTCAAAACCACATTTTTCATAAAATTTAGGTGCTTGAAACTCATATGTTGTTAGATTTATATTATTATATTCCTTCCCCTTATAATACTCCTCCACTACTTTCACAAGTTGACTACCTATTTTTTTACCTCTATACTCTTCTAATACAATAAGATCTGCTATATGTACCTCTTTATAATATGAATGACCTGTTATTATTCCAATAATTTTATTATCTTCTTTTGCAATAAAAGTAAATGACTTATAATTACATTTCACATTATTCTTTTCGGCAAATTTATTAAATTCTTCATCTATCATTTTATATAATTCGTCATCTGAATTATTTATTAATTTTATATCTACCATTTTTTATTTTTCCTTTCCCGTATTTCACTTTTCAAATTTCATGTTTATTGTAACAAATCCATAAATTGTTTATTATATTTATCTATATCTTTTGTACTTTGACTCATTATAAAATCTATAACTTTTATTTTTAACTCCTCTACTTCTTCATTTGTATAATTCTTATTTTCAACATCTATTCCTGCATTATTGAATAACTGAATATCTTTGTTTGTAAATTGCATTTTATATTACCTCTTTCAACTATTTTTCATTAAAATCATACCCTTTATATTTGGATGTAACAATTTTATAAAATCACTTGCATCTTGTTCAGTTCCAATTACACTGCCATAATGAATTGGAACTGCTCTTTTAGGTTGTATTTCATTTATTAATTGTGCTGCTTCTTTAAAATCCATTGTATATGTCCCTCCAACAGGAACAAAAGCAACATCACATTTTACTTTTCTATTTTCTTCTGTAATATCTGTATCTCCTGCGACATAGTACCTAATATCATTTAGTGTAATTATATAACCAACCCAATCATTTTCTTTTGGATGAAAAGATTTGTTTGTATTATAAGCTGGTATTGTTTCAAATTTGATTCCTTGTACCATATACTTTACATTCGGCTCTACTGTAATAATTGCATTTTTATTTATGCCTTTTCTCAATAGTTTCGTTAATAATTCTTCTGGTATTATAATAGTTGTATTCTTATTTATTACTTTATCTATGTCCTCTTCTGAATAATGGTCATAATGATCATGTGTTATAAAAACAATATCTGCATCATTATAATTTTTATCTATTTTAAATGGATCTATATAAATTATTTTATCCTTATTTATTCTTATACTACTATGGTATAAAACTTCTATATTCTCTAACATCTATAACCTCCCAATTTTTGTAATTTTTATTTATTATATCATAAAAGTTATAAAATAATATAAAAAAAAACAAAATAATCTATTTTTATAAATTACTTTGGCATACATTCATATTTTTTATTTCAATAACTTTTTAAATATTGCTTCAAGGACATTCACAACAATACTATTACCTGCTTGTCTATAAAGTTGTGTATCTGATATTCCTACTGTTTTTGCTTTATAAAAGTCCTCATCACTGAATCCCATAAGTCGCCAACATTCAAGTGGTGTTAGTTTTCTTATTTTCATAAAGTGATTTCCATCTTCTGAAATTAATACTGCTGCACTTGATGTTACATTTCCACATGTAGTAGTCTGTGTAGGAGCAATATCTTTTATTTCTTTATTATTAAAAGGATTAAACATTTTTCTTTCAGCAAAATTTGGTCTAAATTGACTTGCTGTAATAGCTGTTGATATTCCTTCTGTATCATAAATTCTGTCTTGAACACTAGGCTGCTTATATAAATTGTTCAAACATATTGTTTTAGGTTCTTCAACAACCGTTGCTATATTAGGCGAAGTTAGAATTGTTTGAGATATATTTTTTCCGACTCTCCCTCTTTTGGTAATACTATTAGGATATGAAATATTTATTGAATCTCCTTCCATTGCTTTTGTATATCCCTTTTTAGTAGCCTCTTGAACAATTACATATGGCTGTTTATCTCCTCCTTTATCCATAGTAGTCAATGTTGGAGATATTCCATTTGAATTGTATATACTACCTGCTTGATGTTTTGCTTGTTCTGTGTCATAAATGCCTGTAATTCTTTCAATCTTATTTTTTTCTGCTATATATTGGTTTTGATTCCCGCTCATTTTGTGATAACCTGCTATAAGACAAGAACTTAAATTAGGATTTTTACACTCTTTTACCAATTTATTATTTTTCTTTATCAATCTGCCTATTCCTTTCTCTGTCAAGTAAAATTTTTCATCTACTTTTTCCTCTAATATATCTTTAAGTCTTATTTTTAATGTTATTGGAAGTGGAAATTTAAAAGTTCCGTTATCAATATCTTTACGAATAGAGATAATAAAAACTCTTTCTCGATTTTGTGGTATTCCGAAAATCTTTTGCATTAAGCACTTTCCAGTAATTGTTGTATCCTAATTGTTCTATATCACTTAATATAGAATTAAACTCTTTTTCAAACCTTTTACTTGTTAAATTCTTTACATTTTCAATAATTGAATATTTAGGTTTCTTTTCTTCTAAAATTTTATAAGCTTCGTAATATAATCCGCTTCTAGTCTTTCCTTTTTGTATTCCCTGCATTTTTCCGTGCAATGCTTATATCTTGACACGGAAATCCCCAAGTCATAATATCAAATTTCGGTATTTTTTTTATATCTATTTTTGACACATCTCCTAAATTTTTATCTTCTGTTATATTATGAATAGTACAATATGATTTTATTGCAAATTTGTCTATTTCAGAAAAACCTACTAATTCATAATTTACATTTATTCTCTCTAAAGCCTTTTCAAACGCACCTATTCCTGTGAATAAACTCAATAATTTTAACATAGTATAACTTCCTCCTTTACATCAAAAAAAGCCCCAGAATTTAATCTGGAGCTAATTATTTTTTAGTTATTTACTATATAATGAATCAATTTCTTTTTTCTTATCTAAAACAAATTCTTCTAATTCTGTTCCTATTATTTTTCCAACTTCTTTATTGTTTTCATCATATAGTTTGTATTCCTTATCATCTACCAAATACAATGTATAAAACTGATGTTTTTCATTATATGCAGTAAATTTTTTATCAATATAAATTTTAAAATTTGAGTATGGTAAATTTACGCAAAACTCTTTATCATTTGAATTTTTATAGTCAATTCTATTTCCACCAAATTTAATATTGTGGATATATAAATTACTACTTGATAATTTTTCTTCCTTTATTGTTTCTAAATGGTTAAGTTCCCTTTGAAGTTCCAAAACTTCTTTTCTTTGTTTATTTATCTCAATTCTTTCTGTTCTTGAATTTTTTATTAAATCTTTTGCCTCATCAATAGAAGATATATTCAATTTCTTTTGTATGTTTAAAAATATTTCAACCTCTTTAGGTAAAACATAATCTTTGTCTTGCTCTTTATAGAAATTAGCATATTCATATACAGTATGAAGCCTAATATAATCATTTGCCATTTCTGTAATTTTAAGAACATTATCAAATCTTTCTTTATTCTTCTTCATTTGAACATTTTTACTTTTAATCTGACTTCTTTTAAGTGATATTTGTAATTCAATGTCATCAAAATCTCTAATATTATATTTGTCTAAATATTCTAATTGTTGTTTTAATTGATAATATCTTTTTATTTCTTTATATTTTGTTTTTTGATATTCACTATACCTTTTTCCTTTTGCACCTAATTGACTTTTTTCAATAGCAATTTTAGATTCATTTGCTTTTTGAAATATTATAGAATTAAATTCATTTGGTTCTGTTTTAATAGCTAACAACTTTACATTATCTTTTTCTCTATATAACTTACTCAAATTGTTAATAGTGTACTTTAAATTTATAGTATCTATTCTTGCATATCTTTGCATGCCCAAACACCTCACTGCAATATGTTTGCCTCTCCTTATTTCATATCCTAAAATCGACAATTCATCTAACAATTCATCAATACTATTACATTTTTGAATAAGTTTCTCTAAATGTTCTTCAATTTGTTCTTTCCAAGATTGCCTTTTGTATTGATAATAGTAATCTTGATAATTTTTAGATTTTAAATATGTTTTTCGAGGCATTATAAAACACCCATATTCTGCTGCTATTCGATCACTTGTATCACTTATTCCATAAAGCCCCTCTTTTTGGTTTGCAAGTCTATCCTCTAATTTTCTTCCTTCCAAATTTATTGCATTTACGCATATATGATTATGTATGTGTCCTTTATCAATATGAGTTGATACAACACATTGAAAATTAGGATATAATTCTTTGCACATTCTTAATCCAATTTCGTTAGCTTGCTCTACAGTAATTTTATCTTTTGGAGAAAAGCTTTGGATAATATGATATGCTCCTCTAGTTCCGCCCATTTTGTATTTTTTTTGTATATCTTTAAATTCATATAATGCAGTTTCAACACAACAATTTAATGAACTTGCTAATCCTACTTTTTCGCCATCATTTTTTTCATCAAGTATGTATTCAATTAGATTTTTAGATGATCCTAAATGTGCTAATCTTTTAGTTACCGGCATTGCTTTTCCTCCACATCTTTAATTTTATTATGATTGATTTCTTTCCAAACATCTAAATCTAATTTTTCATCAATAAGTTTTATCATTGATTTTTGATTTCTTAATATTGCATACATAATATCTAAAATATTTTTTTTAGTTTCATCTGTTAATTGAGTTGCATATTTACTTATGTGTCTAATCTCCTTAGTTATTTTCTTTAATTCTTTTGTATTTTCACTATATGCAACATATAATTCCTCTTTATTTTTTAAGTTTATATAAGTTACTTTTTCATATATTGCTGCATCACGAATATATTTTGCAAGTCGTTTATAACCATAAAATTCTGCCTTTGATTCTACTAAAATTCTTTCTTCATCTGACAACCAAACTTTTATACTTTTTCTTCTTTGCTTAGAATTAAATTCCATTATTATCATTCCTTTCGATTCATTTAATTTCTATGAAAAAAATTATCATATGGATAACCAGCTTCTATATATTTTTCAGTTAGTTCCATTTTATAATCTTCTAATATCTCCAAGTATTTTTGTTTAAAACATTCTTTGCATAATAGTTCTATACCTTTGCTATAAACATATACTTGATTGTTTTCTTTATATCTCAATTTAATACTGTATTTCTTCTCCAATTTTTCTATTGCTTTTCTTACTGTATCTATTTTCCTGTTAAAAAAATTTTCTAGTTGTAAATATGGAATATTCTCGCAAAATAATTCTTTAGGTTTTACTTTCAAAAAATCTTCATACAATCTTATTCTATTTTGAAAGAATTTTATATCAGCATCAATTAAGTCATTTTTATTTTGAAAAAGAACTTCTATCAGCCAATGATAACCTTCCTCTAAAATATAAAATTTTCTACTTTTTACTTTATTACTTCGCCATCTACAAGTTGGATGTTTCTTTAACATTACATCTATAGCTTGTCTTAAATCCTTATGTGTAATTTCATTATTATTTTTAGTTTTAATACCTTGCTGTTTAAGTTTTAATAAAATTTTATTATATGATAAGAATATTTTTTCTAATTCTTTTTCACTATCAAGCATGATATCCACCTCTCTTTATAAATAAAAAAATATTTGTACTAGCAAAGCGAAGTACAAAAAATTTAGAGCAATTTATTTGCTCCGAATAATGAGGCATTTTTTAATGCCCAATATTCGCCAGCGTGGTGTTTTGACACCCTTTTCGCTGTTTAGGGCAAAAGCCCTAAAACCCATTTTGCCCTCTGGGAGATATTTTTTATTCCAAATACTGAGAAAAGTGGAGCATTTTTTACTCCACTTTCTCTAATTTTTTTAATTGAAATCATACTCAAATTCTTTTTCATTTTTTACCTCATTTTGTTTTGTTTTTTCACTTTGTTTTTCATATTCTTCGTAAATAGATTCTATATTTTCTGTTACAACTTCTATTCCATTCCAAGCACTTGTATCTACTTCTATTGAATAATCATCTTCAAAAGTTATTGTTGTTAAATACTTTCCATCAGATACATCTTCTGTATAAACATTTGAATATTTTATACCTAAGTTATCCATAATTTCTTTATACATAGAAGATAACTGATATAATCCTTCATCTCTATCACTTCCATAATCCATTAGGTTTTTTATATTGTTTTCTTTAAAATATTCAATAACTTTTGAAAAAGCTAAATCATAATAAGTTTGAGAATATTCAGCATAATCTTCTATAAAATCTTCATAGGTTATCAGTCCACAAGCTAACCTTAATATATTTCTATTAAAATTAATATTTTCCTTAGATTCAAATCCTTCATAACTATCTTGGTGATAAATAATACTTTCTTCATTAAAATATTGATTCAAAGATTGTTCAAAATCTTCAAGTTGTTCTAATGAAAAGCAATTAAAAAAATTAAATATTTTGTCTTTTGGAACTGCATATTTTACTATTAACGGAAATTTGTCTTTTACCATTTTCTCATTCATTTTGGTTACTCCTTTTCTTGATTTTTTTACATATCGTTGTCGATTTCAATAGTATCTTTAGATTCGTTTTTCTGCATAACTTCTTGAAACCACTCTGTATAATGTCTTTTGCTTTCTTCATCTAATAAATGCAACTTTTCTCCAGTTTTCATATAACTTTCATACTTTTTCTTTACATATTCGTAATCTTCTTCCATAAGATTTTTTATATCTTCCTCATCTGTAAAGTAATCAAGCATTCTAAAATAAACCCTATCAATGACTTTTTCTAATGTTGTATTTTCTTCAAAATCAAAAGTATTGCATTGAATATCTTTAATGTTATATTTTCCATCTGAATATTTTGTAATAGACCACTCATAAAAATTTAAAAAATCATCTAAATCAGATGCACTTTCTTTATCTTGTAATTCTTTTTCAAAGTTAGTAGATTCATAATCCATCTTAAACAAATATTCTTTGTTACAAGCTCTTATAAGCTCATCAACATTTAATATTTTCATATCATTATCATAATCTAAATAATCTTTTCTGTTTCCCCAAGTAAAACCTTTACCCCATTGAAATTCAAGACAAGTATCTCTAGTATTCCCATTATTTAGTTTGACATAGTACCAAAATCTATCTTCCGAAAATTCTTTAAATTCTTTATCAAAACAACAATTTTTTTCAAAAGATTCTGCATACTCTTTTAAAAATCCAATATTTTTCATAAGTCCAATAAATTTATAAAGATCATCATCATATTCTTTTCTAATCTTCACAACTGCACCAAATGTCAAAAATTCTTCCATTTCATTCATTGTAATCTTTCTCCTCTCTAATAATCATAATTTATACTGTCATTATCATTATTTTTTTCATAATCTTTTAGCATATAAGATGGTGGTGTAATGCCTGTATTTTTCATTGCTTGAATAAGATCACAATCCTTTGGCATATATAAATCTCTTTCAATCTTTAATCCAAATGGTAGTTCTAAATTTTCTAATTCTGATAACATTACATATCCAAGCTCAGCCATTTCATCATCTCCTAGATGGCAGTAGCCAAACATTTCATAATCCCCATTTTCTGTTTTTTCAGCTTCTGTTATTAACCAAGTTCCTACTCCTGTTGGATTAAAAAATTTTGCAATTACTTTTGCTTTTCCTCCTAGTCCATCTTGACTACCTATAGGATATTTTTCAAATATTTTTTCTAGTTCCTGTGTTATAAGTTTCATAATTGTATTTCCTCCTTTTTCAAATCATTATTTATAAATTTTTGATAAATTAATTCATGATATTTGGTTATAAAATTATCTACTAAATTCTCTAATTGCTTTTTATATTCAGTAAAATCTTTCAATGACTGACTAATTGTAAAAGTCCTTTTGTAATTTACATCTTGCCTATGCTTATCAATTTCATCATCTATTGAAAAATTATTCAATAATTCATTCAACTTTTCTTTTACATTGTCCTTATCATAAATTTCTTGATAATCATCATAAAAATAAAAGGTATGTATCATATCCACTCCACCATTGGTCCAAGTTTCAATTTCCATACCATTAATCATTCCATTTTCATATATAGAGGAAACATTATATTTAAATGCTCCTATTGTTTTTATAATATTACTTAGTATAATTGCTTGCTTTCTAGTAGGAATATACTTTTTTGTACTTAATTCGTCAACTTCTATTTCCTCGTTTATTTTTTCTCCAAATGTCATTTTAGTATTATTTACACACTCATTATAATCGGCAATTAAAATTTGATTAGGCTTTAATACATAATTTCCATTACTACATACAACTGTTATATCTTCGTCAGACATATTCTTTATATAGTTACTATCACTTGTATAGATATAATCCTCATTATCATCTTTAAAAAACTTAAACTGATTTTCAGTTTGTGAATATTCAAAATATTCAGTACCATTTTTCTCAATATATGGATTATGTTGTTCATCTGGAAAATAAGTCATAACTTTATCTCCATATTTAAAATATCTTTCATCAAAATCTCTAATCATAGAATCAAAAAGTAATGGTTCTTCTAAATTTTGAAGCATTTTATATATAACTTCGCCCTTATTTTCTATTCCCATTCCACCATTAAATTCTGTCGATTTTTGTACTTTAAACTTATTATCTTTATCTTTTGTTATGATAAAAACTGTTCCTCTGTGCATCTTTTTTCACCTCCTAAATATCTATATCGTCTTTAATTTCTGTTGACTTTTCTAATATATCTTTTTGCCTTACATTCATTGTTCTTGTTATATCTTTCTCTAGTTCTGTAATATTTAATTGATATTGCAAATAGTCAACTATTTCTTCAATTGAATATCCAGCAGCTTCATCTAAATATCCAGAAATCCATATAAAAACAGGATTGTTTATTTTATCAACACCTTCTTTAACTGTTCCAAAGAACCCATCTGTAAGCGTATTCAACGAACATTCTGGTTGCCATTCATCTCTTAATTCAATAATTTCATCTGCTCTTTCATTTACTCCTAATGCAATGCAAGCTGTATCCATTCCAATTTCTGTTTCAGTTAATTTAATACCTTTCAAATATTTTATTGTTCCATCTTCTTTTAATTCACTCAACTCTCTATCTTTTGTCAAAAATAAAAAGAACTCTACCCCTCTTGCAGTAAAGTTTCCCATTTTTTCAACAGTCTTTTTTATGTCAATATCCACATACCAATTTTTTTCTTTTAAATCGTTTTTTTCATATCTGCAAGTTACACTTTCATCATAACTAGGATCAGAAATAATAATATGATTTAAGTTTTCAATTTTTCCTTTATATCTCAATCTCTCTCACCTCTTTCTCTTTCATATTTTCTTTTAAAATTTTACCTGCTTTTTCTTGTATCTCTTCTTTAGAATAGAAGTTTATATTTATATTTGAATCTTCCACCAAATAACCATTTTCTAATAATTGAAAATTATAACTATAACTTTCTCCATATTTTTCAAAATCAAAATAATCTATTACTCCTAGTTTTTCTAACTCATAATACAATCCTGATTCCTCTGCCATTGTATATCCCATTTTTACATCTACAGAACAATCTTTACTATATTCAATACCTTTAAAACTATATTGATAATACTCTATCTTTCCGACTTGTAAGCAAATATTTGCCAGTTCATCTATTCCGTATTTATCTATATCTTCTGATTCTAAATATGCTCCAACAGCTTCTTTTTCAAATTTATTAAGTGATCCATATATTATCGCAAGATTATTTATAGCTTTCACACTAGCCCATTGAATTGAATCATAAGAAAATGGATATATATTTTCAACATCTGCTATTTCATATTCTTCATGAGTTTCATCAACTTTTACTATATCTCTTAAATATCTATCTATAACTTCTTGTGGTTGAGGTAAATCTAACCAACCACCTTCAATGTTTCCTTCATTGTAATAAGCCAAATTTTGAGCGAAAATTCTAAACACTTTTTGCATAACTAACACTTCCAATCTTTTTATAATTCAATGTCATTTTCTTCTTTGTTTTGTTCTGACTCTTTTTTATCCATGTTGAATCTGAATAATTTGTCTTGAGCTAGTTCTATCTTTAAATCATTTGCCAGTTCTATTATTTGCTTTGAATAATCAAAATCAATAAAATCTTGCAATTCTTCTGATGTCATAAACTTCGCATTTTTCTTGATATATGCAATGTTATCTTCACAAATTTTAACTTCCTCTTTGGATAGTTGTTCAGAATTTCTCCAACCAGGAAAATCCCAGTTCATATATTTAACTGGTGTCATCATCTTCATATCGTAATCTGTAAAACAATACTTTATTTCTCCATCTTTCGTAACATCAATAAATAACTTGCCATCATTATTATCAATACATTCAAAAATGTATTCATTTGAATTATAACTATCTGAAAATTGTTCTAACCATTCTTTTATAATATCAGATGTGAGAAGTATATCTTTCATATCAAAATTAATATCAAACATTCTATTTATTTTTTCTTGTGTACTTTCTAATGATATATATTCCATATATGATTTTATATATTCAATTCCATGTCTTGCTCGTGAAATCATACGTTCTCCAAAATTCCATCCATAATATTTAGCATATAATTTTGGATTTTCTTTGTCTTTATCCCAAATTCTTATATATATTTGACTCCTTTGTCCCATTTATTAATCTCCTTTCCAATAAAAAAAGAAGCTCATCTTTCGACTTGCTCCTATTTTTTAGTATTTAATTATTTTTAGTTTTATTTTTTTAAAATCATTCCGTAGCCTAAATTTGCATCTATTCTTTTAATAAACCCAAATCTTTCATAAAACTTTTCTTTATTTTTGGAAGCTCCCAGATATACCCTTATATCAGGATTTTCTTTTTTTAATTCTTTTATTTTATCTAATAATTTATTCATTATCATTGTACCAACTTTCCTATTCTGAAATTGTGGTTTGACCATTACATCTTGTATATAAATAAAACAAATTGTATCACCAATTAATCTTCCATATCCAATTATTTCGTCATCATTATAAATACTAACTGAATAAAAAGTATTATCTAAAGCTTTTTTTGTGATTTTCTTGTCATACGCTCCCCAACCCACCTCATCATATAATAAATTAAATTCTTCAATATTCTTATTATTTTCTTTTATAGTTATCATTTTTTATCTCTCCCAACAACTTATTATTATGAGAATTATAGCATAATACCCATTACTTTTCAATTAATACTCATAGTCCATTTCATCAAATTTAACATCCAAATTTTTCTCAATATTATTTTTCATTTTTTCAAACATACTATTATCTTTTTCAATAGCAATACTATTTCTATTTTTGTTATGACAAGCAATTACAAAATTCCCACTACCAGCGAACTGATCAAGTAGGGTTTCGTATGGTTTAGAAACATATTCAATAATTTCTTCTATTAATTCTACTGGCTTTTCTGCTTCCATTATTTTATCTTTTGTATTTTTGATTTGATAATCAAAAGCAGTAGGTAACATACCATTTGTGCCTTTCATATAGTAAACATCCAAATTGTTCTTTTGTAGTATATCCCTAACTTCATAAGATGATTTTCCTTTTACATCTAAATTATTTTCATTTGCAACTGCTAGATTCTTCTTTGCATCTAATTTTAAACTTCTAGGCTCTCCATTACTAAAAATCATTACATCTTCAATATTTTTGCTTTTTCTTCCTGTATTAGAAACGAATTTTCCTTTCTTCCAGGCAACTTTTGCAAAATATTTGAACCCATTTTCTTGTGCCATTTTTTTTATTTCATATAAATAATCGAAGTTAATTTCTGATTCTTCTGGTAGAAATTCAACTAAAAATGCTCCTTTTTTTAATACTCTTTGCTTTTCTTTGAAGTCTTTACTTTCATATCTAAATAATTCAAATGTAGCAAATTTTCTATTTCCTCCAGTTAATGCTTTTTGTAAATCATACGGATGATCTGTAATAATACCATCTATAGATTTATCTTTTATCATTGATAAATCTCTTCCATAACCATTTATTAATAAGCAAGTATTATCTTTTCCTTCAATCTGGCTTGTTACTTTATAAACGCCTCTTGATATTTTGGTAAATATACCTTTGTCAACACCTTCATAAATTCTTGCTCTAATTGATTCGTTATTTACTTGCATATTCTTAACATTTTTTACAAGGTTAGTAGCATCTTGTATAGAAAATTTTTCCTCGTCTAAAAAGTATTCAAAAAGATTCATTTGTATTGTATTATCCATATACCTATCCCTCCATTTCCATTTCATCTACTGATATGTTTTCATATATTGTAGGTGAAGCATCAATAGACATTGCTGGTGAATTTTTAGAAACAATTTGAATAATATAATCTTTTTCCTCATCTTTTAATCCAAAATTTGAAAAAACTTCCCATTTATAACTTGCAGTTCCGTCGTTATATTTTCGTTCTAACGTTATATATTCTTTTTTCCCATTTAATAATAGTTCTACATCATAAACAGTTGTATCATTGTAGTTTCCAACATATTCAGCAGAAATAACACTTAATGAATGATATTTTTCTATTTTCTTTTGTAACTCAACTATTTGTTTTTTCAGCCTTTCATTTTCCTCTATTAACAAACCTTTTTGCAAAGTATTTATAGACTTTAAATTTCTTTCTTTGCCTATTTCTTGTATTTTACTCATGCTAATAAAATCTTTTTCTGTAACTATAATATGATCTTGCAATTTAATATTAAAAACTTTAAGCATTTCATTTGTTACATCTGTTAAATGTAAATCATCTTTGCTTGGTACTAAATTATTTGAAGGATGATTATGTACTAAAATCACCTTTTCACTAGCAGAATAAAGTGCAATCCTTATTATTTCTTTTGAATCTATTGCAACATTACAAGAGGTTCCAATTCCTAATAATGTAATATTTCTAATATTATTTCTATTATCCAAACCAATAAATAAAAGATGCTCACGGATTGCATTTCTAATCTCCTGAACATCTTTTAATTTTACAATATCTGTAGAAGAACTTACTTTTATATCGACACTAATATTCTTTTTAGGTTTTTCAATAATATCAACATTCATTATTCACCACCTCCATTATATTTCTATATAATCATTATCAATTTCTAATGAATTTTCATCTTTATTTACTTCAAATACTTCTGTTACTAATTGTTTAAATCTTTCTTTTAATTTTGGGTTAAAAGTTTCGGACATTTCTTCTATATATTCTAGTACACGTGGTTTAACATTTTCAGCTCCATACTTTTTTATAATATTTTTTATATTATCTCTTTCTTCTCTTATTTCACTAAATTCTGTATGATCTTTTGCATAGCAAGTATATTTGTACTTAATAATATTATTTCTATTTATACATGGATTAAGGTATCTTATTGATAATATCTTATAATCATGCTCTAATCTATCATCATATAATTCATAAAAACCGTTTTCTTCACAATATTTATCTATATAATAATCATTTACAAATTCTATTCCATCAATATCATTGTTTAGCTTTTTTAAGAATTTTATAATCCCTTCTTCTGTATATGGAAGTTCAAAAAAATTTTCTCTTATATATTTGTTATATTCCTTAGTTGAGCTTTTATAGTTATCCTCTGGTATATCAACCCTAAAACAAGAATCTACAGAAACATATTTCTGATTAGGATATTTTATATTGTATTCTTTTTGAGTTAGTGATGTACTCTTTATATTGGGACTATATGCACAACCTACTTCCACAAATAGATGTTTATTATCAGATGTAACTACAATCCCTCTCAATCTACAATTTATAGGAGTTATATAATCACTTCCCATTCCCACCATTTTGATTTTCATTATATTCACCTCCAAACTTCATAAATATAAAAAAAGAGAATGAGTATATAAAAATTATGATACTCATTCTAATTTTAAAATCTTCAAAACATATTGTCATAAGCAGTATTAATGTAAAAAACAAGCATAATACAAGCCTTTTTAATATTCTTTTCAAAATATATCATCCTCTATTCTTTTAATCTTGCAAAACCATAAAAGTTTTGACCATTCCACCAACCATCAGTATATTTTCTAATTCTAACTCCAGATGGGTTACTTCCAGTATCAATTACCCATTCTGCTGTTTCTCCACTAATTGTTAATGTTCCCATATATATTCCAATATGTGATATACTTCCAGGCTCTCCTGTATCATAAGTATCTTTTAAGAAGATTAAATCTCCTGCCTTCCTATCGTTTACATCTACCGGATAGCAATACCCATTATAAATTCCTTGTGCTCCAGTATTTGGTATAGTTATAATTCCAGTATGTGCAAGACAATGAATCACCCAAGAGGAGCAATCATAATAGTCCATACATTCTGTATAACTCAAATTACTATGATCCATTAAATATGGAGTTCCTATATTTTTTAAGAACTCATTATATATTGCCTGTATTTTTTCATCATCTATTACTATCATCAATTCTGATATTTCATCAAAATTGATATTGGTAGCTTCTTTTGTATTTTTAAAATTCAAAAATTTTCCTATTGCAGCAACAATAACAATTATAATGATAATTGGTGCTATTTGTGGTAACATTGCAGAAATCATTTTTGCAGAATCAGCCATCATCTTAGCAATAAATTTCATTAATTTAACCATTACATTTGCACCTTGTGATATTACTTTTTTACCAAACTTATTTTTTATACCTTTGCCTATCTTTTTTGTAATCTTTTTAGTGTATTTTATAGTTCCTTTTGTTACTTTTTTGGAACCATTACTAGCTACTCTTTTTATTGGTTTAGTCATTATTCTATTCAATGTTGTTTTAAAAGTAGTTGTACCACTTTCACTTAATCCTGTGCTTATATCTCTTCCAGTTCTTATAATTTTTTGTGATGTATTATTAATTAGTTTTACTCCTTTTACAGATGTTTTGAATCCTTTTGAAGTGTTTAATTTATTTTCCAATATATTTTTATCATCATTTTCTTTTATAGTTTGAATCTTAATATTCTTCATTAAATTTTCTTTATTATCTTGATTAGTCTGAATTTCATTATACTGTTTTAGCTTAGTTGATATTTCTCTTTGCTTTTTGCAATTATTACCTTGTCCAACATTATAAACCACTCCTGTTTCAATTCTTGAAGTATCAACATTACTCTCAGTTATTTTATTCAATTGTTCTGCATACCATTTATTAATATTTTCTGCACTATCTAATAATAGATTTGTGCCTTTATGTGTATAATCTGTATATTTATTAAGTGAATTTGCTATATCTTTGCTATTATCATTAGCCATAATCTTACCCTCTATTTACTTGCATATTTGAAGTCTGATTTATCTCATAAATATAGGAATCTTTCGATACTTGATTTCTAAATATTACTTTATCATCACCATAAACAATAATTCCTTGTCCGAGAAGGTGAATCAGTTACATATCTTGCTTCCTCATCACTAATGTCAAAAATCTTACAGATTGGTGGTAAATCCAAAGGCTTCTGTTTTAAAATCATAGCAAATTCGGAATTAGATAAAATTTTGCATCCGTCCTCATTTTTAATTACATCTGCAATATTTTGTGTGATAATTGTTGGAATTGCATTTTCTTTTCTTCCAGTCTTATATATTTTTGCAATATATTCACTAGAAAACTTATTTGCAAGTAATATATGAAATTCATCAATAAATATCCAAGTATGCTTTCCTAAAGCTTTGTTTCTGTGAAGCCTATTCATAATATGATCTAATACAACTAAATACCCTGTTGTTTGTATGCTTTGTGGCAATTCTGATATATCAAAAGTAATAAAACGATTCTTAATTTCTATATTTGTTTTCTTTGCAAATATATCCATGTTTCCTTTAACATATCTCTCTATAATAAGAGCTAAATTTTGTGCTTCATTCTCAGGTTGTTTTAATAACTCATTATAGAACTTTTTAAAATCTGGTTCATACTCTTTATCATAATTGTGAAGTTGATATTCTTCATAAATATTATTGGAACAACGATCTGTAAGAGTTTTTTGCTCACCAGATAATCCATTTACAATAGATTCAATAAAAGCAAGTATAAATTCAGATTTTTCTTTTATAGCCTCTTTATCATTTTTTGAATATTGCAAAGAGCTATCAAACGGATTTATATGTGTATCTGTATTTGTACTTATATTTAATGCCTGTCCTCCAAAAGCTTTAATTAGTGGATAATATTCTCCGTTGTGGATCTATAACGCAAACTTCATCTTCTGGATAACGTAATAATACCTGTTCTATAAGTAATTTTATAGAAAATGATTTTCCTGCTCCTGAAGTTGCCAAAACACAACCATTTCCATTTAATAATTTCTTTCTGTCGCAAAATACTGGATTCTTTGAAACAAGATTTATTCCATAAAAAATAGAATCTTCATGCATCAAGTCCTTTGTGTTAAAAGGAACATTGGTAGCAGTAGATTCCGAAGTTAATGATCTTTGCATCTGTAGTGTATTCCAACCAAATGGAAGGCAATTTTGCACTCCTTCCAGTTGTTGCCAGTCCAAATTGTATAAAGAAATTAGATACTCATTTCCAATACTCTTCACTAATTTTGTAGCTTTATTTAATTCATCAAGCGAACTTGCTTGAATACATATTAAAACATTGTTAGTAAATAACTTTTGTTTTTTCTTTTGAAGTGCATCTCTCAATTCTTGTGCGTCACTTATTGCATCTTCTAGTTTTTCATCAAGTACAGCTTCATAACTATAATTATTTTTGTTAGCTTTCTTTATTTTTTCTAGTCTTTCTGTTTTCATTCCAGAAATTTTCTTATTTACCATTTTTATCGTTTTTGATGGATCTGTAGGTGTAATATTTAATGTAGTAATAATATTATAATTAGTTATTGTTGTAATTCTATTATAAAATCTTGGAGTTATAGATTTAGGAAGCCTACTAACATACATAACTCTAATATATTTATCTTCTCCAATCTTTATATAATTCTTTTCCCTAAAAGAAACATCTTGCTTTGGGGCTAAAACATCATAAATGCTTAATTTATTATCTATTGCATATTTAATGAAATTATCAATTCCATTCTCCTCTGCAAGTTCATTATGAAATATATTATATAAAGTACCTAATCTTTCTACTATATTTACTCTAGTAATTTTTGACTTTAATTCCTTAAATTTTTCTTCTGTCCTTAATTGATATTGAAGAAATATATCTTGTGCTTCTTTCATATTTTCTGCCTTTGTAGTAATAACAATTTGCCTTTTTTCACATAGTATTTCTTCTTTATTTCCTATTGCAAGTTCTATAAGAGTATTGAATTCATTTGCAACCTTAAATTCATTTTCATTTAGGTTATTTTCATTATATATAAATTTTTGCATATAATCATTAGTTTTTACTGGTGTACCAAAGCAAACTACTTGTATATGATCGTTGTAATTAAAAGAATGTAAGAATTCAACCCATTTAAGAAATATATTCTCTTGTTCTTCATAATTAGCTTTTGCAAAAGATATGTCTTGGTATTCAAAACATACAGAATAATGTGTATCATCTAATTGTATAATCGAATTTTTCTCATTAAAATCTTTAAAAAATGTATGAATAATTTGTGAAGTAGTTTTAGGTTTTGCAACTTTATGAGTTTTAGATTTCTTTATTAGATTATTAAACATAGTAAATAGAAAATTTTCTTTCTTTTCTTTATTTTTCTTGTTTTTCTTTACCTTTTTCAATGTTGTTCCTCCTTATAATTATCAAGGAGATTGGGAATAAAATACCAATCTCCTTCAACTAATTTTTTAAACATTCCTGTATAGGTTAATTCACCACAATATGGTTGTTTTTTAATTTTCCTTTTAAATATTGTATAAAATACAACTTTTGTTTCTAAAATAGTATGCTTATTGTTATAAACTCGCATCCATTTAGCTTTATAATTATCTAGATAATATTTTAATAAAGCCTCTTCCCATCTACTTAAATTCATCTTCTATTACCTCTCTAACAATTTTAAAAGAGCCTCTTGTTGTTCTTTTGATAATCTTGATAGTTTTTCTGATAACTCATTTTTACTTGAACTATCAGATTTATCCATTGTTTTTTCATTATTCTCTTTTTCATCTTTTATAGTTTCTATTTCAGATTTTTCTAGTTTTATTCCATATTTTTTTCTAGCTTTTTCTAGCATTTTAGCTTGTTTCTGTTGTTTTTTCATTTTTTTAATTTCTGCCTTCATCATTTTTGATTTATTAGTTTTAGTTGCTTTTAATTTATTTTTATTCTTCTTTTGATGTTGAAATTCATATTCACTATCTGTCATATAATGTATAGGTTTTGCAAAAAAAAGATAATGCCTAAACCAAAAAGGCATTATCTTTTCTGCTGGTAACTCGTGTATTTTTACAAATCCTATAAAGCCCAAAATTCCTGCTATTGCAATTATAATATAACTTGTTGCTTCCTCTCCTATTTTTTCCTTTAAAATCAAATAAGTTGGTACAACCATAATTATAATTAAAATCGCAAAAATCCACTGTCTGAAATTAAAAAAATATATCTTTTCTTTATAATCCTTTATTTCATCAAATACTGTGATTTCTATATTATCCATAATCTCAATGACCTCCTGTTAATTTTTCTGCGAATTGACTTGCATATTGTATTACTGCCAAATACATTCCATTTAAAAATAGCATTGCAACTATTGTGGATATTGCATTTGTTGAACCTACTGTACTACTCAATCCTGCAAGTCCAATAGAATATATATTAGTTGCTAAATATATAATTACTGCTTCTAATCCTACACTTGCTGAAAAAAGAAAATATTGAATTGCTTTTCCTCGTCCTTCGTCATCAGCAGCTAATGCAATAGGTATCGGTGCAAATGCAAAACATAATATTAATTTTACAACCCTTAAAAAGATCTGTGTTAAAATCTGCACTATTGTGGTCATAAAAGGAATAAATAATATTAAATACAATCCATAAGTCATTATGCTATCCACAAATCCATCTGGTACTGCATTTATTAGCGTATCTGCAATGTTAATTGAAGAATTACTATTGCCTATGACATGTGTAATGCTAATGAAAATATCATTTGTTATATTCATAATACTTGATAAGAAATCATATCCATGTTGTATAAAATATTTAAGTAATAAAAAAGAAACAAAAGCCATTACTACTCGTTCCCAACTTATTCTTTCAACTTCCATTGACTTTTTTATCAAATTAATCATAAAGAAAAGTATTAAAAGACTTAATGCAATTGGAATAATTACGTCATTTACCGTTTTTCCAATAGACCAAATATTAATACCTTTTATGTTTGAAAAGTTAGTTAATTTTTCCACTGTACCAATGAGATTACCACTGTCTATTTCAATACCGAAAACTGTAAATTTGAAACTATAAAGAAGTCTTATAATTTCATCCAATTATTTGTCCTCCTTCTATTATAATCCAAATATATTTTTAGATTGAGCGATTGCGACAAGCATAAATCCAGCCATAAGTGTCATTAAGCCTCTTGATTTACCTTCGGCATCCTCTCTTTGCCAACCAAGTGCAAACATTACACCACCAACTAATGCTATGACTCCTCCAATCTTCGTCAACCAGTCGCATGCAAAGTTTATGAATGAATCAATAGATTGAGTATTTGAATCTGCAAATACTCTTGACTCTGTAAGTATTAAACTTCCCATTGCTGTTGTTCCAATAAGAATTATTTTTTCTTTTAATTTTCTAAATAAATTTTTAGCTCTTTTCATATTTACCTCCAATTAAAAAGATAAATCCCATGTAATTGGTTAATAATCCAATTTCAAGATTTATCTCTTTTTTATTAAATTATTTTTTTATAATTAAATCCTCAAATCGGATTACTCCCATTCGTTTAAGTTCTCTTAAGTCATCTTTATCAACTTCTCTTATCTTTGGTTTTTCAATAGGAATCGCAAATGACAAACCAGAATCGCATAACATTTTGTAATCTGCCTTTTCGCCATATTGTAATTCTTTTTTGTGATTATAGAGTTTTTGATAATTTTTATCTCGTGGCTCATATAATTCCGAATAATTAGGATGTTCTTTTAAATTATATAATTTAGAATAAAAAGCCCCTATTCCTGCTATAAATAATACACAATTACCACTAGGCATTTTTGAAAGTTCATCAAGTGTTGCTAGTTCTCTGCCAACAACATCCCAATTGGTTGAAGATGATCCTTGTCTTGCATAAGTCCTTCCCAATGATTTTTTATACCAAGTTTTCTTTCCTAGTAAAGCTACAAGATATTCCAAAGTTTCCTTGCTCATACCTCCTAAAAATAATGTACTATCACAACAGTCTAAAACTGATTCCCAACTATCCTTATATTTTTGTTTTAATTGACTTAATGATTGTAGTCCTACTGTAATTCCAACATTTAATCCTCTTAAATAAGCAAGTTCTTCAACAAATCGTGGAATTTCTCCTAGTTGTGCCCACTCATCCATATAAATTTCGACTGGAGTAGCTAAACTTCCACCACACAATTTTGCATTTTCATCAATAATTTCAAATAATTGTGTATAGAAAATACTTGCCAAATAATTAAATGTATTATTGCTTGGTTTTGTTATTACAAAATATGCAATCTTACCATTCCCAATATGTTTATTAGATTCACTATTTATTTGTTTCAATAATGGTGAATTATCATCTAAAGGCATTCCAATTCTATTAAGTTCCATCGTATCTGTGTCAGTCATATTTGCAATTTCTTTAATATTAAATGAAGCCAATCTTGCAGTTGCAACCATAATAATGGTACTCATCATTTTTGGGGCAGATGCTGCAACTTTAAAATGTTTATACTGCTTTACACCTATTGCTTCTGGTTCTTCCTTTTCCCAAGCATCAAATAGCCTATCTAAATTTGATACACCTGTAGAATCTGGGTTAGACAAACGAATTAAGTTCAAAACAGTAGTGAAATTCTGATGTGCTTTATCATAATGTCTTATAGTGTAATAAAATAGAGCCTGTAGGTATATCATTTCTGCCTTTTCCCAGAACGGATCACCTGATGTATTTTGTATATTATCACTCTTTGTGTTTGCCATTATTGTATTTATTAAACTCATTACATCATCTTCTTGTATTGGATTCTCATTATCATAATAACCTATATTATTGTGATTTTCTTTAATATACATAAGTGGATTGTAGCAATCCGAACTAGATTTATCATCAAGATTAAGAACTTTTATTGTATAACCTTTTTTCTTTAATGAATAACCACAATCTCGTAAAAGCTCACCGTTTAGGGTCAGTTAATATAATTGTACCATTTGCATTTAAAATGTTCGGTTTAAAATAATAACGAGATTTCCCGAGATCCTGGCTTACCTATTAAAATAACATGCCTATTCATTTTACTAATCTTCATATTTTTAGAAATTAGTTCAGTTTGTGTTAAAATAATATTGTTTTCAAAATTCTTATCTCTTTTATCTTTTATATCATTTGAAGTTCTCCATTCAGCCGATCCATAAGTGTTCTCTTGAATATTCTTTTTGTTTTGCATTTTATAAGTTTCATAAATCATTAAAACAAAAAAAGATACCCCAAAAGATACAAGAATGTTATTTCTTGATAATTTTATAGGCGTATTTATTTTATATAATTCATTTATAGCAATAGTGAAATAATCAAAAGACCAATTTTCACCATTGCTAGATACCAGAGTTGTAACTCTTAACATATAATAAAATATAATTGCAAAAACTACCACAAATACTATTTTTGAACTCCTTTTATTTCTTTTTACCAGCATATTACTCACCAACTTCCTTTTCATCTTCTATATTTATTTCAATATTTTTATCCTCAGTCATAGTTGGAGATTTAGCAACTTCTCTTTCAAGTTTTTCAAAAATATTGTGTTTTTCTAAATCCTCATTTACTACGTTTCTTTTTTTTTCCTTTTCAGCAAGTTCTTTTATATCATTTTTAAAAACAGTCCAAATACATTCGTTTTCAGTTCTTTTCATAATATAATTTTTACCACTTAATGTTTCATAAGTTTCTTTTTCTTGTTCTCCAAGTTTTGTTTTAAATGATATTATTTCGTCCTGCGAATTTATATTCCATTGCATATTTTTATTATCAGAGCCATAAACACGAATTTGTCCTACATTATTAAATCCAAGTTCAGAATACCTTTCCAAATGCTTATTTTCAAAATAAATATTTGCAACCTTCTTATCTTCATCATTGGTAACCACTCTCATACCATACGGAATATCTGCTACTTCCAAATCATCCTCAATACTTAAAAAAGCAGAAAATGGCATTGAATGAATACAATAATCTTGTTTAAATTCTTCAATTCCCACTTCTCCCATCTCATGTAAACTTAGTTTTTCCGATAAATCTTTTAATTGTTGTGCATTAAGGCTTTCTCCTTTTTCCTTTGCCTCCTCAATTGCAACTTGTATATTATCATCAAATAAATCCTTTGATATTTTAGTTCTATATTCAATTAAATCTGCAATTCTATCTCCCATATATCCCTGTTTAGATTTATTAAAAAATATATTATATCTTTTATTCTGATGTGATTTCACTTGCTCAGCTTGTTTTTGTTCATATCTATTCATAAGTTTATGTATATGTAGAATTTTTGATATTACAGGGAAATGTGCTTTGAAATCACTTAAGTTTTTTATTCTTCTAGCATATCTAGTAATTCTTTTTTGTTGAAAAAGTGATTTTTTCTTACCAAACTCTGTATTTTCAGTTGATAATTTTCTTTCACTCGCAACAACTCTAATTCCATCCTTTTGACACTTCTCCATTATTCGTATTGTTTCATCATAAGAGAGATTTGTTATTTTTTCTAGTTCTTTTGTTGGTCCATCTTTTTGTACTGCTTTTATGCCTTCGACAAAATAGTGATAACTAAATATTGAAAATGGTTTTAATATATACTTAAAAAAATCTTTTATGCCAACTCTTGTAGCTCTCTCTGCACCTTCATATACTTGTGTTGCATCACTTTTATTAGTAGCTTGCACTTGGAATCACCTCTTTTTCCATTGAAATTTCATATAAATTAAAATATTTATGATAGAAATTATCTAGTGTTAATCTATTCATAAATTTTTTAGTTTTTGTATTTTCATCTACTGCATATTCACTCATATTAGCAGCTTTCGATTGTGAATTAAGTATTTGCAACTTTCCATCATCTATCCTATATAATTGTTTTGGAATAAACACTTGTATTCCACTATCAATAGGCAAATAAATACCTTTAAAAGATTCTTTCTCTTTTCCAGACAATTTAATAAATACAGACATATCTTTATTGTCCTTTGTAGTTTCAATCTCAGTTTTTTGTATTTTATCCTTTGATTTTTCTTTTATTTTTTCTAATTCTTCCTTTGTTTCTTTTTTTATAATATTTTCTGGTGTTAATCCTAAAATATTTTTATTATTATTAAAAACCAATAAAGTTTTATACTTATCATTATTTACAAATTGTCTACTCATTGCTGATTTCATATTATCTGGATATGCTAAACCATATCTTACTGCCTCCATAACATTCTCATCTTTAAATCTGTTGACTGCTTGTTCTTTTAATGATTCTACATAAGTTTTAGGAAATAATTTTTCAAACTGTGATGTACTATTTGCTATAAATAAATCTTCAAACTCGTCTGGATTATTTTCAATGTATTCTTTAATATTACTTTCAAAACTTTCTGCATATTGCTTTAATACAATATCTTTTTGTTCTACAGACAATTTTATATCTACAATCTTGCCTTCTTGATTAAAACTTTTAACATTATCTAATAATTTTTCTAATATAAATATTTTATTGTTTTTAAACTTTATAAAATCATCTGAATTATAAATATATTCTTTTACATATCTTGAAATATCTATAGTATTTTCACCATCTTTTAAGTAGTTTTCATTATTTAATGTTTCTTCTATTGTTTCTTGGCTAATACTATTGGATTCAAGATATTTTTGCAAAATTCTATCTTGGTGATTAGTCGCATATTTTTTTAAATGCTCCATTATATAATAATAAAAGTATAAACTCTTATACCTATCAACTCTTGATTCTTTTTCCATTTCTTTTGGCATAATAATATTTTCAATCTCCTCACTTTTTAAATTTGTTTTATTTACTATATATTCTTTGAAACGAAGAATATCTTTAGTGTCTTTTATTAGGTTATCTTTTTTCATCTTCTTGTAAATAGAAAAAATATTGTCTACATTTAATTCTTTGTCCAATAAATATTTATTTTCAAGTAAAAAAATAAAGGCTGATATTTTTGTTTTATAAATATCTTCCTTTTTCATATTTGCCACTTGTAAATCTCCAAAATCTTTGAAGTTTCCTTTTAATTTTGATATATCTAACACATTTACATCTAAGCCTTCATTTAATAATTCTGGTATAATTCTTATCATAGCATTTTTCCCAGCCTCATCATTATCAAGTGAAAGAGTAACTTCACATTTTAATTTTTTAAGTAATTCAATTTGTTCTTTGGTAAGTGCTGTTCCCATTATTCCTACCGTATTCACAAACCCCATTGCATTTGCACTTATAACATCCATATATCCTTCAACTATTATCATTTCATAATCTCTAGCAAAAGATTTCGCTTTGTGATAGTTGAATAATATTTCACTTTTATTGAATAATGATGTAGCCATAGTGTTAATGTATTTAGGTTTTGAATCTCCCAATACTCTAGCACCAAATCCTACTAGATTTCCGTATTGATCAAATATAGGAATCATTATTCTTTGACTAAATATATCAACATATTCACTCTTTGTTTCTTTGGTAATTCCTACTTCTATCAAGTCTTGCATATTATATTTAGATAATAATTTATTTGTTATATTATCATAAGAAGGATTAAATCCAATATGAAAATTATTTATTATCTGTTCTGATAAATTTCTACCTTTAAGATAATCGAGAATTCTCATGCTATCTTTATTTTTAGCTTTTAAATTGTTTTCACAAATAGCAATTGCATCATTTAAAATACAAGATAACGTCCTTTTTTTCTTTTGTTCTTCTGTTAGAGGCGTGGTATTATTTTGTGAAAGTACAATATTCAAATGTTGTATATCAATTGCTTTTTGCATTGCTTCGACTGTATTTATTATGTTATGGTTTATTTCACTTTCATACTTCTGTATAAATGATATTGAATTTCCTCCAGAACCACAAACAAAACACTTTGCAATTCCTTTATTTGCATTTACCATCATTGACGGATGATTATCATTATGAAAAGGACAAATACATTTATTTCTATTTACTTTTAGTCCATAGTATTCAAGAATATCAATAATATTTGAACTTGATAAGATTTCATCATAAGCACTCATATTTCTATACTTTCCTTATTTTTTTCTGATTCTATACTTTTCTCTTTATCTTTTATCAGATCAAATATATACTCATCATCAAAATCTCTTATCATAGTTGGATATTCAAGATAAACATCTTCATCTTTTTCGCCATCATAAGATTTTTCTTCAATATCAGCATAATCTTCACCAATAATCATATATCTATACGAATATTCATTTTCTTCAAGATAATCTAATCCTTGCATAATCGCATCTACTTCATGGTAACCATCATACCATTTCAAACTATTCCACCCCAAATAACATTGTCCTTTACCTTGTTCTTTTATATCACATTCTTCTAAAAGATTATATTTCTCACTATGTTCATTCAAATATCTTAATACAAATTTTTTCAGTTCTTCAAAACCTTTTTCACTTGTTACAATTCTAATATCTGATCTATATCCCATTAGCTTGTCCTCCTTTTTTTCTTCTATTTGCAAGAGCATTTAATTCTTTAATTGTTTCTTCATCATCGAATTTGCACCTCATAACTGGTACAAGTAGATTTTTATATTCTATTTCTTTACAGTATGTTTGCACTATTCCATTTTCCATTTTACATATTTTATATGAATTCCTATGGCTCATTAAAATCATTATTATAGTTTTTACAACTTTATAATATTTTGGATTATCCCATTTCAGAAATACTATTCTTCCATAAAACTGACATGTTTTTTCATTAATTAAACTATTTACTATTTTTGGATTATTAAACTTTCTTAAACCTCTTATAATATTTTCATATCCTCTTTTAGTAGTAATTATTCTAATTTGATTTCCCATTTTATTATTGCTCCATTTCTAATAAATTCTTTACTTCGTTTTCTATCTTTGAATCATTTTTATTACTTATATATAATAAAAAACAATCCTTTTTCTTTGGATTGTATATTGTAAGAAGTATTTTAGTATGTTTCCTTAAAAGTTCAATAAATTCAGCTAATTCTTTTGTTGTATAATTATCTTTAAGTTTAAAATCTAAATATTTTATTATATTAAATGATTTTGTATATCTCCCTGCGACAGTAAAAGCCTCTCTTGTTATCATCGTATTTTTATCTATTTCTTCAAAATATAAATCATCATATAATAGATAATAAGCTCCTTCTTTTGCTTTGTCAGAAACTAATGCTCTAAAATCTTCAAAGTTATAAATCATATTATTTTCAATCATATTTTCCTCTTTTCTCACATATTAAAAAAGAGTGGGAATCTCACCCACTCAAATTATTTTTTATTGTGTTTTTTTCTTAATAATGTAATTCCACTTACTATTCCGATTAATGAAACTATTGCTAAACTACCTAATAAAATATAGTTTGTTTCATTCCCAGTTTGAATTTTTGGTAATAATGAATTGTAATAAATAAAACTATATACGCCATCTGTTTCTTCTAAAGAAACTCCATCAGCAAATACTCCTTTATCATTGATTTCAATTTTCACAACTTGATCTGAAAGTTTATAACCTATAGGTGCTCCGTAATTCTTTTATATAATATGTACCATATCTCAAATTGTCAAATAATGCTGTTCCTTCAAATTCATTTGCACCAGCTATTTTTATTAATTTGGTACATTCTTCATCTTCATAAATTCCAAATTTAAACTTATTTGATTTAATATGTTCTCCTGTATCTTTATCAATCTTTTCAACCTGTACTGATTTTAATATTGGCATATCTTTCATTTCAATTCTCTGTGTTTCTTTATCCAAACTTACGATAAATTCTTGTTTTTCTGCTATTTCATAGCCATACGGACAAGTTTTTTCTTCCAAAAAGTATTTTTTGCCTTCTTCTAAACCTTTAACATGATGTGGTTCTTTACTTGAAATCCATCTATCTATTTCATTACCATTTTCATCTGTTACAACTAATTCTGCACCTTCAATTTCTTCTCCACTCACCACATCTGTTTTGATAACATCAACCAGTTTATCTATCATTGTTACTTTCTGAACTTCATTTGTATTTTTAACTTCAAATTTTATATCTGTCGCTTTAACATAAGAATCAACTTGTATTTCTTCTTTTAATACATATGTTTTTCCTACCTTTAATCCTTCAATTTTATGTGTTTTCTCTCCTGAAATCCATTTATCAATAACATTTCCATCACTGTCTGTTACTGTCAAAGTTGCACCTTTTAATTCTTTATCTCCAGTTATATCAGTTTTAGAAAATTCCACACTTGTTGTATCATTTACTAATTTTTCTTCTTTGGTATAAACTTTTGTTATTGTATCTTCTTGTTTAAATACAATCTCATGCTTTGTTGTGTCTAATACTAATCCATCTAAAGTAGATATTTCTTCTAATTCATATGAACCCATAGGAAGCTTTTCAATCAATAACATCCCTTCTTTTGTTAAACTATATTGACCAACTTCTTTTCCTTTTTCATAAATTATACTTCCATCAGCATAATTTATAATATCTTCTTTGGCAGATAGTTTAAATTTAATACCACTTAAATCTGATATATCAACAAGTGATGTATCAACATCTTCTCTTATTGCTACTGACTTATCAATTTTTAATGTTCCAGTAGGTTGTTCATTTGCAACTGTTACTGTAATATAAGCATCATAGTCTTTATCAAATTCAAGTGTTTTATTGCTTTTATTTACTTCAAATTCAATTTCTTGTTCTAATTTTAAGAAACCATTTGGAATCCCTACTTCTGAAATGCGATATGTTCCTGCTTTTACTTTTGTTTCTGTGTATGCAACACCATTTTCATCAGTTTTCCAAGAGTCAAATGTTTCTTTTCCTAATTTACAAGTTACTCTTTCCCATTCATTAATCTTTTCATTTAATCTATCTAACTTAAATGTTGCATTACTCAATGTTACTTTTTTCCCTGTATTTTTATCTACTTTTACTAGCTTTAGATAACTTTCAAAAGGTGTATCATTTTCAACGAATTCTTTTATCACACCATCACTATTTCTATCAATTTTGATATAGAATGGTTGCACTGTGTTTATTTTATCAGACGGTGTATTTGTTTCATAGCAAGTATATTCTCCATAAGCTAACAATCCTGATACTCCATGTCCGTTTGCTTGTGTTTTAAATATAGAATATTCATCTTCTGCATATTGATCTAAATGTTTTAATGCTTCTTCAAAACTTCCATAATAGTCTACATATTTTGTTAGTATTGCTGTAAATTCTGCATTTTCTACGACATCGGCAGTTGTATTAGTATTTGAAGATATTTTTATAACTTCAAATTTTGCTTTTTTTACTGTATTTTCAACTTTTTCATTTAATTTTATAATCGGTGTATTCATGTCTTTGTAACTAAATGTATAAATATGTTCAATTTCATCTGATGTATATCCTTCAACTACATGTGTTTCCTTTGAATAATACATTCCCATTGGTAAACCTTTTAATATATTGCCATCAACACTTAAATTTGCTTTTGTAGTTTTGTTTGTTATAATTATTGTAGCATTTCCATACTCATCAAATGTAAATTTTGCAATTTCCTCATCTTTTGAAAAATATTTTATTGTTTTATTTACATTATATATATCTTCCTTAGCATATAAAGTATATTCTGTTCCATTCAAGTTTGCATCACCATGATGAGATACACCATCTATCCTATTTGAATTACCAGTATCTTTGTCTGTTTTTACTATTGTTATTTCTCCTGTAGGTTCATCATTTATTATAGCTTGCGTTGCTGTTTGATTTGGCTTTATTTCTACCTTATACACATTTTTATTAAGTAAATATCCTCCACCTGTTGATTTCTCTTTTATTGTATATGTTCCTTTCTTAATTTTTTCTAAGACTATTTTTCCATTTTTTACTTCAACATCACCATTATATCCTGGTCCATTAACTGTAAATATTGAACCATCTACAAGATCACCATTAGTATTTAATTTACTAAGTTCTAAATTTCCAAGTAAATTTATTCTTAATGAAAAAGCAAGTGATACTGGATCATTGTAATGTAACGCATATAATTGGTCTTGAGCACCATCATCCATCTGAAAATATATTGTTGTATCATTATCTTCTGTACCATCTTTTATTAATCCCCATCCAATTGCTGTTGCATCAGATACTTTTAAACTTTCAACATCACAATCTTCACTAACTGTTATTTTTAAAGTATTTTCTCCCTTATTATGTTGAAATCTAACTCCATTTAGAGTTTTATCTATACTATTATAGTTTGCCAATACACCATTTGAATCTATTGCAGTATATGAATCTCCTACATCAATTTCCATAGTTTTTGCATCAAAACTTGGTCTTGTAGACATACTATTAATTTGTGAATTTATTGTATTTTTTAATGTCTCATATTGACTTTGAATATTTGAATCTACAAAAGTTGCATTGCTCTGTCCTAAGGCTTCCCAAATAAATTGTTGTACCAAAACATACTGTAATTTTTTATCTGATGAAATTCCTCCATCTAATACATAATCTCCATATTTAGAGTACCATCCAAAATATGCAATTTTGCAAGCCCTTTTTACTTTCTCATTAGTTGGTGTATAATAACTTCCTGTTACTTTTACCCCTGTATTTATATCAACTCCATGCTGAGAACAAAAAACCGTCTTTTTCTCTCCAGTATCAACATTTTTCATATTTCTTAATATTACCCCAAATTTAGTATTTGCATTATCTGTTGTATATATATACGAAGCCCATTGTCCTGCAACCCAAGTTCCTTTTCCTGATGATGCCAGAACTGGACTAATATTTGTTAGTAAAGTAATCAATAGCAATAATAAAGCAATTATTTTTTTACTTGAAATAAATTTTTTAATATTTTTCACTTTTAAAATCTCCTTTTCTAAAAATTTGTCAAAAAAATAAAGGGATTAAATCCCCCTAATAAAATATAACTCTCATTCCTAGATAGATTCCTTCGCTATCTTTTATTGGAACACACTTACCACTAAAATTATAAGACTTCAAATAATTTTGTGCAGCTTGTGTTACATTATCCATTGTATATCCATCCGTAAACAAAAAATCTTTATTTGCAGGTTTTTCTTTTATCGTTTTTTCTTCACTTTCATTTGATATATCTAACCTTTGTTTATTTCCATTGATCTTTTCATTTGTTTCTTGCTTTTTGCTTTCTTCTTTAAAATTTTGATTTATATCTTCTGTTGGTGTTTTTTCTGTTTTATCTTGTGTTCCTATATTACTTTCAATCACAGTATTCTCTGCACTAGAAATATTTTCTCCTTGTGTCATATTTTCATTGGTGATATTAATTTCTACTTCTTCTTGAATAGCATTTTCTACTTCATTTGGAAATCTTTTATATTTAACATAAAAAACGCCAAAAAGAATACTTGCTATGAAATTTATTACTATAACTATAAAAAATAGTTTTTTCCTTCGAGCATCCCTTAGGTAAAGTTTTAATAGCTTTTCATCTTGCTCATTCATTTTTCTTTACCTCTTTTGTTTTTGACAAATCATTAAACTTTTTTTCCAGTCTTTCATAATCCTTTTTTATAGTCATATAGTTCTTTATTTCAATATCTATATCATTAATTTTCTTTTGTAACTTAGATTGTTCTTCTACAAATTTAGACTTATCCTCATTTAACTTTTCAAGCTTTCTTAATACTCTTTTTATCATAGTTTCCTCCCATAAAAAAAGAGCCAAGAACTTAATCTTGACCTTCATAAAATTTTATTATCTGTAATAAAAATTTATAGTCCACTTACCACAGTACATACAACTCCATACTTCATATCCAGTAGGACAATTTTTATAATATGTTGCATCATCTATCATATCATTTTCCCATTGATTTCCCCAATAACTTATTTGATTATTGTAATATGCAATAGCCTCACTTTTAGAATCAAACCATTTTTTAGAATTTCCTATATCCATTCCATGATTGTTATTATTAGTACATCTTTCAACTTTTGGCTCAGTTTTTGGTTCTTCCTGCTTACTATTACTTTTATCTCCTGCTGGTTGAGTATTAGAATTAGCTTTCGGAGTAGTTGTTACTTGACTTGGACTTTGGGTTACAGTTTCTTTCTTCTGCGTATTTGAATTATTATTGGCTGAACTACTCTGTGTTTTATTTGATGATTGTATATTTTTAGTAGTTGTCTGACTTTCTTGTTTTTCTTCAATTTTTTCTGAAATTTGATTACTTGTTTCTGTAATAGTATTTTCTAAATTTTCACTTTCATTAACTACAGTATTTGTTTCATCAGAAATATCATTTACTATATTTTCTTGCATAGTATTTATATTTTCTGTTATAGCTTCATTATCATTTTTATATAATAGAAAGTATATCCCTATTATAACTGCTAAAATAATTACTATTAAAATTATTATTATAGGAATTCTTTTTTTCATCATAATAAATCCCTCCTATTATAATAATAACTTAATTTTTAAAATTTGTCAGCTATTTTCCACAATTTCTTTTTATATCGGTACTAAATTAGCAATAATATAATATCTTTGATCTGTTGGTCTTGTTTTTGCATTTATATAAGAACAAGTAGATAATTTAACTATTTTATTAATATTTTCATTATTTTCAATTTTGTATTTACTAGCATTTTTATAGTATATCAATCTCTCGTCAAAATCAAGCAATTTAATATTTTGTTTTTCTATATCTATTCCAATTGAATATATGCTAAATATTTTCGCTTCATAATTTCCATTAGGTGTATATATTTTGAACTTAGAATGAGAATAAAGAAAGTCTTTATTCATGTAATTTCCTAGGTTTGAAAACATACTTCCATTCCTCATATTATGCCCGTATACTATTGTTTCGTCATCTTCAAATGGAGATAAATTTGTAGTAAATACAGAACCATTACTATTATATTTCTTGTCAAATGAATGTTTAAGATAGTATAAACTATCATCTTTTAGAATTGGATAATTTATGTTTGTACCTTCTATTTCTATCCAAGCAATTATATTTTCATTTATAGTTTTTAGATAATTCCAATCAATTCTTTTTTCTTGTGTTTCTTCATCTATTTTTATTGTTTCTTCTATTAAATTCTCTGTATCTTTATTATTTTCATCTAATTCTTGTAAACTTTTTAATAAAATATAAGAGGATATAAAAAAAATAACAATAAATACTAAGATTAGTATTATGATAAAGATTTTTTTACACTTCATATTCTTTTTCTTCCTCTTGTTGCTTTGACCTTTCTTCTAGTAATTCAATTTCATCATAAAATTCATCCTCTTCAAGCCAAATTTCTACCGAATCTTCTGCTGAACGACCATCTAAATATCTTTCATAAGAATTTTCTGTTTCCTCTACACAATAATCTTCTAAATCATCTACTTCTTTCTTTATCTCTTTGATTTGCTTCTTCATATAATTTAATGCCACATCTTTACTTAAAAATACTTTCACATCAATTGTCTTATCCCCTTCTTCAAGATAAATACTCGAATATATTACTTTGTAAATTTTCAAACTAATTCCTCCTTTATTAATAATTATAATATTTTAAAATTCTATGAATGCAGCATAAGCCACCACCTCCTTTACTATATATTAAATTTCTATTTCACTATTATCTGGTACAAAAAAAGAAGGAGTTACTATATCCTTCGTAAGTTCATTTTCTATACTTTTATAATAATAGTTAATAAAATTTTCAATTTGATTATCTGTTCCATTATATTGGTTTTCTCTATTTTTGCAGTCATTATATACTTGAATCAACTTATCTCTACTAACTTTGTTTGATAAATAAAACAGCTTATTTTTTACCATTAATGCAATAATATATGTTATATTTTTTATTCTATCTAGATTTTCTTCTGATATATATTGCATACTTTCTTTTGAATATAGCATGTCATATCTTTTTAAAGCAACAATTATTTCATTATATTCAACATTGATAAATTCCTCTGGAACTTCTTTTTCTTTGTCTAATATATAATAAAATAATCTATCTATCTTATTATTACTTATATTATTATCTATTATATTATTATATTGTCCTTTTTGGGACATACCCTCTGTCCTTTCTATCGGATAGGGGTATATCCTATTTATCGTATAGGGTGTATCATTAGGATAAATTCGTCTTTGTATAATTTCCCCTTTATCATTCCTAATAATATCCAAACATACAAATCCTAATTCTTTTAAATGTGATACCCATTTTGAAACTGTATGTGGCTTTGCATTTAACAATCTGCCTAGATAACCATTGGATGCATAACAATAACCTTCTTTATTAGATAGAACTGTTATTATTGCATATAATAGTTTTTCATTTGCCTTAATTTTTTCATTAAACAGTACAGTAGCTGGAATAATTGCATAATATCCTATTTTATTTTCTTCATTCATAATGTATTTCACCTTTTTTTCCTGCAAGTATTATTGCATATAAAAATAATGAAACATTAGCACCTATAAAAGCTCCTAATATAAATTGTAACATTCTTATTCACCTCTTTACTCAGTTTTTATTTTTTTGCCTTTTTTTGCCGTTTTTAAAATAGGTTATTTTTAGACCCTATTTTAAATTTAGTATTTTTTTCTTTATTTTTTTTACTTTTACTAAAAAAAATAAACATTACCTATTTCTCGGTAATGCCTATTTATGTAGCATTTCATTCAATATAAACATTTCTTATTTTGGTTGCACTTTCGTAGACTATTTAGATTAGTAATCTTATTAGTGCAACATCTTATACTTTTTTATTTAAAAACACTATTCATTTCAGTATTTTTAAGGTTTTTTATGACTTTTCTGCTTGAAGGTTGCACTTAAAATCTTACTTATCTGCTGCTAAATCTTCTTGTAAGTTTGCTATCGGATCACCTTTACATGCTAAACATGTTGCATCAAATGGCACTCCTGCTGCTGATTGTGGATAAATATCTACCCCATGGTCTGTATAATATGGTGCTAATCCTGCTTTTTCAATTTCTTCTATTGATGCTCCATCTGTTAATTGGTGTACAATTGTTCCTACCATTTCTAAATGTGCCAATTCTTCTGTACCAATATCATTTAAAATTGCTTTAGCTTTTTGATCTGGCATACCAAATCTTTGTGATAAGTATCTTAAAGAAGCAGCAAGTTCACCATCTGGTCCACCATATTGAGATATAATTACTTTTGCCAATCTAGGATCTGGACATTTTATATTAATCGGATATTGTAATGTTTTGTTATAAGTCCACATTAATAATTCCCCCTTTCCCAAGGCCAAGGTTCTTCTAGCCATCTCCATTTATTGCAAGGGTAATTAATGGTTAGAGGTCCATAGACTTTCTGATATTTATCTTTTAATTCTTTTACTTGTTTACAATATTTTCTGTGTAAACAAAGTGCCTTTTGATCATCTGGATGAGTATCTAAATACAATGCAAGTTCAGTAATTGCAAATTCACAACATCTAATTTCTTGTATCATTTCTCTTCTTAAATCACAATCTACTGTATTTTCTTTTTCACATTCACAATTACAATTGCAACTGCAATTTCTATTTTCTTCTATTGACATTTATTACACCCCTTCCCAATCTCATTTGATTCCTTTATGAAATTTATTTCTTCCATTGATTGACAAGGTACATAAGGGCTAACTAACTCTGGAAATATAGTTCCCATTTTTAATCCAACACATGTTTTAAAAGTTTTATCCATATATTGAAACGGTACATAACTTTGTGCTAGCATTGGATTTTCAGGAAAAACATTATATTCTTCATCAAATCCACAACTGCATCCATCGTTATATTCTTCATAAGAAACAACATTATCACATTGATTTTCAATGATATCTTGTTGCATTTCGCATGAATCATTCTTATAACTATTATTCATACAATAACATTTTCTATAATTTCTAAACATTTTTCTTCCTCCTTTTAATGTTATTATATGTCTCTTTTTGGTATATGACACAAAAATAAACTCTCCTTGTTAAACTTTTTTTCTAACAAGAAGAGTTTGTTTAAAACCTATATTTTACTTTTCGACTATTTATTCTAAGTAATCATCTACTTTTTTTATAAAAATTATATTTTCAATAATATCAACTATTCCATATACTACAATTGCAACTCCAACAGTTTGTAATATTGCACCACTATTTACTAATATATAAATTCCAGCTATAATCATAGCAATAGCTAAAATTAAAGTTAACAACCATAATCTTGATTTGTAATCTTTCCATACAATAGTCGTTTGCAGATTTATAATTCCACTATATATAATCCAAATAGCAATTAATATTCTAAATGCTGATAAAATAATATCTGAACAGAACATTATTACAATTCCTATAACTATTGATGCAAGTGCCATTGCGATTAAATAATTGTCCTCTTTATTGCTCGCAAAATAGTCAACTGTTCTTAGAACTCCTATTACTATAAATATTACCCCTAATAGTATAGCTACTATTGACATAATTGATTCTGGTCTAGCAATTAACATTGCTCCAAATAAAATAAATATAAGTGATATTACAATGTCTGTCCATCCTGATCTTTTTAAAAAATTTTTCCACATAATATTACCTTCTTTTCTATTATATTTCATTTATAATATATCATATTTTAACATATTTGTATATAAATTTCTTATTTTTTCATTCCTCTTTTTAAGATTTCTAATTCTCTTTTTAAATCTTCTGTTCCTTGGTCTTTTGTTTCCTTTTTTGATATTACTTCAATAGCTTCAGTTCTTGTCATTATAGTTATAATTTTCATAATGTAATATAAGTCTTCTTCATTATCTAAATTTAATGTTTCTTTGTTTATTAAATTATTAAGTTGGCTTTTATTGCCCAATTTATTATTTTTATCAAAAATGCTAAAATTTTCTTTCTTTAATTCTTGTAAAATATTTCTGACTAGTTTAAAACTGTTATCTTTCAATAATTCTTCTACCATATAGTCATACATCTTTATAGCTGATTCAAAAATATCTCCATTTGTATCAATTAATATTTTACCTATTAGTTCTTCTTCTGCTAAAATAAATTTTTGTATAATATACTTAATGGCATCTTCTTTATCTTCAAAATATTGATAAAAACTTCCTCTAGGTATTTGTGCATTTGTTATAGTTTATAATATTAATAACCTTTTGTCAAGTGTTATTGATATAACTAAGTCCTAGCCTTTAATACAAAATAAGCCAAAATTATTAAACCTATTTGTTAATAATTTTGGCTTATTTCAATTTTCATGTACTTTTACTTACGCATTTTCTGTTTCTTTTTTAGCTACTACTTCTTTTCCATCATAATATCCACAGTTTTTGCAAACTCTATGTGGCATTACTGGTTCATGGCAATGTGGGCAGCTTGAAAATGTTGGATTTTCTTTTTTCCATGTTGATCTTTTTGAATGTGTTCTTGCTTTTGACCATCTTCTTTTTGGTTGTGCCATTCTAATTCCCCCCTTGCTTAAAGATATATGTATATATCTGTTTCAATTTTATCTAATTTATTTGTGACTTTTTCAAGTCACTATAAAATTATACAAGTAATTTCTTTTTTTGTCAATAGTTGCTACAATGTTTATTTGCAATATTTTTTATAAATTTCTTTTATATTTTGTTTTGTTAGTGTTTTATCAATGCCGTTTTTAGCAACTCCGTGTTAATACTTCTGTAACAAATTTTTCTGTCTTAGGATTTATTTTCATTTTTTCCTTTTCTTTTAGCCAATACTCTAATTCATATTCTTTAGTAAAATTTTTTCCTTGATACACCATTCCAGCTGCTAATTTATCACACACCATCTCTGCGGCATATTTATACGGTATAATTGGCATTTTATCTGGTGCATTTTCATCTATCCAATATTCGCTATGATGTTTATTCCTTCCCTTATGATGTAGCCAAGCCTTAGAATATCCATTTTCTCTTTTAGCTTCACTAATAGGAGAATGTTTTCCAGTGTAATATTTACTACTTTCTATAAATTCTGTTGGAGAATATTTTGACATATCATGTACTAACCCTCTCCATGGTTCTCCAATTTTACAACACAATTTAAATACTACCCATTTATGGTGTGTAATTAATCCAAAATGTTTTATTACATTTTTCAAGTACATTTCTATCTTCCTTTCTTTACACATTAATAGTTTACTACAATCATTTTTTGAAATCAATAAATTTTATTTATTTTTTTGCATATAATATAAGGAAAAGAAATATAATGGAGGTATGAATATGTGTGGCTTTGTTGGATTTGTTGACTTTGAAAAAGATATTTCACAAAACACAAAAATTTTAGAAAACATGAATAATTGTCTTGCTAAAAGAGGACCAGATGAAGAAGGATATTACATAGATAAACATGTTGCATTAGCACATAAAAGACTAATTGTTGTTGACCCTAAAGGGCGGAAAGCAACCAATGATTAACACTTTTTCTTTTGGATCTTATATACTAGTATATAATGGTCAAATTTACAACACTAAAGAATTATCTGAAACTTTAAAAGAAAACGGTTTTACTTTAAATTCTCATTCAGATACAGAAGTTTTATTAAAAAGTTATATACACTATGGAAAAAATGTAGTAAATCATTTAAATGGAATATTTGCATTTGCTATATGGGATACTAACAATAATGAAATATTTTTAGCTCGTGATCACTTTGGTGTAAAACCTTTATTTTATACTAAAATAGATGAAACTTTAGTATTTTCATCCGAAATAAAAGCATTATTTCAATATCCAGGAATTAAAAAAGTTTTAAATGAGCAAAGTATATCTGAATTATTTGGTATAGGTCCTGCTCATACTTCAGGTACTACTGTTTTTAAAAATATTTATGAAATAAAACCTGCTCATTTTGGAATATTCAATAAAAATGGTTTTAATATTAAACGATATTGGAAATTAAAATCAGAAAAACATGTAGATACTTTTGAAGAAACTTGTGAAAAACTAAAATTTTTACTAAATGATGCTATAACTAGACAATTAGTCTCAGATATGCCTTTATGTACTTTTCTATCAGGTGGATTGGACTCTAGTATTATTACAAAATTTGCTTCTGACTATTGTGAAAAACAAGGTTTACCACCTTTAGATACTTACTCTATCGATTATGTGGATAATGATAAAAATTTCGTAAAAAGTGATTTTCAACCTAATTCTGATGGTTTTTATATTGATTTAATGAATAATAATCTGCATACAAACCATCATAAAATCGTAATCGATACTCCAGAACTTGCTGATGCTTTAGAAGATGCTATGATAGCTCGTGATATGCCAGGTATGGCAGATATCGACTCTTCTCTTTTGTTATTTTGTAAAAATGTAAAGAAACAGATGACAGTTGCTCTAACTGGCGAATGTGCAGATGAAATATTTGGAGGATATCCATGGTTTTTCCGTGAAGATGCTTTAAAAAGCAATACTTTCCCTTGGTCTATTTCTCTAACTGAAAGACAAAAACTATTGAATCCATATATAGGTAATAAAATTAATTTAAAAGAATATATTGATTACCGCTATCAAGAAAGTTTATCAGAAGTAGAAATTTTAGATTCAGATTCTCCCGAAACAGCAGAAAAAAGAAAGATATCTCACCTTACCTTAAATTGGTTTATGCAAACTCTATTGGATCGTTCTGATAGAATGGCTATGTATAATGGCTTTGAACTTCGCGTTCCTTTTTGTGATTATAGATTAGCTCAATATGTATGGAATATTCCTTGGGAATGGAAAGCTCTAAAAGGTAGAGAAAAAGGCTTACTTAGATATATTTGCAAAGATTTTCTTCCAGAAGATATTATATATAGGAAAAAATCTCCTTACCCAAAAACACACAATCCTACTTATTTAGCTAAGGTAAAACAAATGTTAACAAAAATTATGGAAGATAAGAATGCTCCTATTAATGATTTGCTTAATCATGATTATATATTAGAAATATTAAATACAGATGGTAAAGCTTTTTCAAGGCCGTGGTTTGGGCAACTTATGGTCGGTCCTCAACTTATGGCTTATCTTTGCCAGGTTAATATGTGGCTTAAGAAATACTCTCCAAAACTTGATATTTAAGAAAAATAGAGGCTCATTTGAAGTGAACCCAAATTATTAGACAAAAAGTTTAATAATTTGGGTTCTTTTTTATTTTCAACTAATTCATTTCAATTTTTTCCTGTTTAATAATACTTCTCGTTTAATTCTTTTTCTAGTTTCTTTTATATATAAAAATAAAAGAAAAATCAGTATTTACTTATGCTGTTTTGATTTTATCTTTATCTATTTTTGTTAATATCAATTCTCTCGAAAAGTATTTCTATATTACCAAGAGATATTTTTTCTTTTATTTGTATTTGTTTCCATAATGGTCTTTCAATTTTTAAATATTCCCTTAATCTCTTAGATGTTTGTGGCATTATTGGTTCAATTAGATTAGATAAATTAGCAATTATATTAGTACAAGTATAAATGGTATTATTAAATTCTTCTATATTTTCTCTCTTTTGTATCCATGGCTTTCTTTCATCATAATATTTATTTCCCATCTCAATTAACTCAATTATTTTACTACACGCTTTCTTAAATTCCAGACTTTCTATATATTCAGATACTTCTTTATAAGTTTCATCAATTTTTTCTTTCATCTGCGTATCCATAATGCCTAAAAGAATTTCATCCAAACCTTTGAATTTTAAAGTTCTATTTACAAAATTTCCAAATTTATTTACTATATCTGAATTATGTACATTAATATAATTTTCTACTGTAAAATCTACATCTTTATTTTCTGGTCCATATGCTATCATATAATATCTTAAAGAATCCACATTATATTCGTCTACCATTTGTTTGATTGTTATTCCATTGCCTTTACTTTTTGATATCTTTTCAGAGTTTATATTTAAGTATTGTGTCGCAACCATCACATCTGGTAAGTGATAATTTTCTTCCATAGCCATCAACAAGGCTGGTAAGATTATAGTATGGAATGTTATATTATCTTTTCCATGGCACATATACATTTTAATATTATTATCTTCTTTCCAAAACTCTTCCCAATTTAATCCTTTTTCTTCACAAATTTTTTGTGTTGCTGTAATATATCCTAATACAGCATCAATCCATACATACATTTTTTTGTCTTTAAAACCTTCAACTGGAATATCAACACCCCAAGATAAATCTCTTGTTACCGCTCTATCTTTCAATCCTTCTTTTAAATATTTTTCTGTTTCATTTATTGATGCAATTCTCCAGTTCTTTTGTTTTTCTTTAACATATTGTTCTATCTGACTTTGAAATTTCGACAATGCTATATATAAATGTGTATTTTCTTTTTGTATAGTTTTATTTCCACATTCTCTACATGTTGCTCCAATTAAATCATCTTCGTTAGGAACATATCCACAATCACATTGATCTCCTTTTGTAACTAAGCCACAATTTGGGCAAATTAATTCCAATTCTCTATCGGCTTCAAATTTGCCACAATGTTTACAATATGGTTGTAAATTTTTTTTAGGATAAATGTATTTATTTTTGTACATTTTTAAAAACATTTCTTCGACATGTTTCTTATGATATTCATCGCAAGTTTTTGTATATAAATCATAAGAAAAATTCATTTTTTCAAAAATACTTTTAAATTCATTATGATACTTTTCTGCAATGTCTTTTGGCTCTATTTTCTCACGTTTAGCCCTTTCTGTAATAGGTGTTCCATGGCAATCGGTTCCAGAAACATATAAAACATTATCTCCTAATAACTCATGATATCTTTTTAAAAAATCCCCAGAAATTAATGCTGCTAAATGTCCTAAATGTAAAGAACTGTTTGCATAAGGCCAAGCTCCACCAATTAATACGTTCCTTTCATTTTTTGTTTCACTTTTTTTTAAGTGTCCAAGCTTATTATCCAATTACAATCCCTCCTATTTAAGTATAATTATAATATCATATTAATGAAATTTTTGTCAATTAAGTTTCAAATATTTTCCATTTTTTAATTTTCAATTTTTCTTGTAGCCTCAGCAATTTGCTATCCGTGTTGTTTTCTGACACCAAATGGTCGGACCTCAACTTATGGCTTATCTTTGCCAGGTTAATATGTGGCTTGAGAAATATCAGCCAAAAATTGAACTTTAGTAAATTACTTTGAGGTCACTATTGTGACCTCTTTTTAAAACTACCTGTATTCTTTTTTATGATACAGTTACTTTGTTATTTACTATATCACAAATTATTTCTGATGCCTTTTCCACTCCCAAAGCATCACTATTTATGCAAATATCATAATTTGAACTATCTCTCCAATCGTTTTCTGTATAATATTTATAATGATTTGCTCTTAACCTATCAATTCTATTAATTTCTTTTTTAGCACTTTCTTTATTTAGCCCATAAAACTTAGTTGCTCTTTCTATTTTATTTTCCATGTCACTATAAACAAATATTTTTAGAACATCTTCTCTATTTCTTAAAATATAATCAGCACATCTTCCAACAATAACACAAGATTCTTCATCAGCTACTTTTTTTATTAGCTTTGATTCTTTAATAAATAATTCATCTGCATTATTCAATCCAAAATAGTAACCATTGTTTAATATTGATAAATTTTCTCTCTTTTGTTCATTTTCTTTAATATATTCTTCAGATAGTCCTGTTTCTTCAGCAATTTCAGTAATGAATTCTTTGTCATAAAGTTTAATTCCTAGTTTCTCAGCAACTAATTTTCCTATATATCTTCCTCCTGAACCATACTCTCTAGATAATGTAATTATAATATGTTTATTTTCATTATTATTTATGTTAGTATCTACTTTCTTATTTCTTATATTTTTTTCAGTACCGTTTTTTAACTTTCTTACTTCATTAATCAATAATATACTAGCTATAATAAAGGCTAATCCATCTGCAAAAGGTCCTGAATATAAAACTCCTTGTATTCCAAACATATGCCCAAACACTACCATAGCAGGTATTAAAAACAACACTTGTCTAGATAATGATAATATTGCACTCTTTATACTTTTTCCTATTGCTTGGAAGAATATTCCTGAAGGTATTTGTATTCCATTACAAATACACAACATTAAATAAGTTCTAAAAGCAATACAAGCAAATTCCATATAATTTTCATCTCCACTACCAAAGATTGAAATTAATTTATCTGGTATTGTTTGAAATAATATAAATGCTATTGTACTAATTATAACACTTAATCCTAAAACTATTTTTAGTGTTTCTTTAACTCGTTCAAACTTTCTAGCTCCATAATTATATCCTAAAATCGGTTGTGCTCCTGCTGAAATTCCAATAATAATACTATTTAATATTTGACTTATTTTCATAACAATTCCTAATACTGTTATTGGTATTTCTGAACCAAATTTTGATTCTCCTCCGTATTTCTTTAATAAATTGTTCTCAAATGCTATAACTAAAACAATGCTCATTTGTGTTATAAAACTACTAATTCCAAGTGCAGATACTTTTAATGCTATATTTAATTTAAGTTTAAATGATTTTTTATTTAATTTAATTGACTGGAATTTTTTAATATATAAAATATTTATAACAAATGTTACTATTTGACTAATTACAGTTGCTATAGCTGCTCCTTCTACTCCTTTTTTAAAAGCAAAAATAAAAATAGGGTCTAAAATAACATTTAAAATTGCTCCTATGACCATAGATGTCATAGCATATTTTGGTTTTCCATCTGCTCTTATCATAGAGTTTAAAGTAGTTCCTATTATCATAAATGGTAAACCCACTCCTATAATTCGTCCATAAGATAAAGCATAACTCATAAACTCATCTGTACAACCAAATACATTTAATAATATTGGTAAAAATAATTCTATAATAGTAAATAAAATTATAGATATTATCACTGATAAACTAATACCATTTCCAATTCCTTTTGCAGCTTCTTCATTTTTCTTTTGCCCCAACTTAAGGCTTAAATAAGCAGATGCCCCATCTCCAAACATTAATGCAAATGCTAGACATATCATAGTTAGTGGAAATACAACATTTGTTGCACCATTTCCTAAATATCCAACACCCCATCCAATAAAAATTTGGTCAACTATATTATATAGAGAATTTACTAATAATGATATTATACATGGTATTGAAAATTTGCGAATTAATTTTCCTATTTTTTCATATCCTAAAATATTTTCTTCTTTTTCCATTTTTATTTCCTCCTTTTGTGTATTTTTCGCAATAAAAAGACAACACTATATATGTGTTGCTTTTTTGCTTATTCAGCATACATATTTTATTATTTTTATGTATTTTTGTCAAGAATTATTTCATTTTTTCTTTTATACGAACCAATGTATTTAAAGCATCTATAGGTGTTAATTCATTTAAATTAACTTTATCAATTTCATGTGCAATCTCTGCTAATTTATAATTATACATATCAAATTGACCTTCTACCTGCTTTTTATCTTGTTTTTTTCCTGTTAATATGTTCTTTTTTTCTAAAGAACGTAAGATTTCATTTGCTTTTTGTGTTACCACTTTTGGAACTCCTGCTAATCTAGCCACATGAATTCCATAGCTTTCATCTGTTCCACCTCTTACAATTTTTCTTAAGAAAATAATATCTTCTCCTTTTTCTTTAACTGCTATTGAATAATTTTTAATTCCTTCTATTTTATTTTCTAATTCAGTCAATTCATGATAATGAGTAGCAAATAAAGTTTTAGCTCCACATTTTTGTTTATCTGCAATATATTCCGCTACTGCCCAAGCAATAGATAATCCGTCATATGTTGAAGTTCCTCTTCCTATTTCGTCTAATATAACCAAACTATTAGGTGTTGCTTCTTTTAATATAGTCGCTACTTCCATCATCTCTACCATAAATGTACTTTGTCCCATACTTAAATCATCTGATGCCCCTACTCTTGTAAAAATTTTATCTACAACTCCAATATTAGCTGATTCAGCTGGTACAAAACTTCCACACTGAGCCATCAAAGTAATTAATGCAACTTGTCTCATATATGTAGATTTACCTGCCATATTAGGACCTGTAATAATAGATAGTCTATTATCTCCTTTGTCTAAAAATGTATCATTTTCAACAAAAATTCCCTCACCTAATATCTTTTCTATAACAGGATGTCTACCATTTTTTATATCAATTGTTCCTGATGAATCTACTACAGGCATGCAATAATTAAAATCTTCTGCAACCTGCGCAAAAGATGTTAATACATCTAAACTTGAAATAACTTCACTCGTTGTTTGAAGTCTTGTTACATTTTTAGATATTTCTTCTCTAATTTCAACAAATGCATTATATTCAAGATTTATTACCTTTTCCTCTGCTCCTAATATTTGATTTTCTAAGTTTTTCAAATCTTCTGTTATATATCTTTCAGCATTAGTTAATGTTTGTTTTCTTATAAATCTATCTGGTACTTGATCTAAATAAGATTTAGTTACTTCAATAAAATATCCAAAAACCTTATTAAAACCAATTTTTAAATTCTTAATTCCTGTCTTTTCTTTTTCTTCTGCTTCTAATTGAACAAGCCATGTTTTTCCTTCTGTTTGCGCTGTTTTTAATTTATCAATTTCTTCATCATATCCTAATTTGATTATTCCACCATCTTTTATTGTCATAGGTGGATCTTCTACAATTGATTTTTCTATTAATTGATATATATCTTGAAGTTCGTCTAATTTTTCATATAATCCTTTAAGTAAATCTGATTTACAATTTTTCAATATTTGCTTTACTTCTGGTAATTTAAATAAAGAATTTTTTAATGTAACCATATCTCTAGCATTAGCATTTCCATAAGCCATTTTTCCCGCAAGTCTTTCAATATCATATACCTTTTTAAGATTTTCTATTACCTCGCCTCTTAGAATAATATCGTCTTTTAATTCTTTTACTGCATTTAATCTTCTATTTATTTCATCCACATCCACTAGTGGATCATTTAACCATCTTCTTAATAACCTTCCTCCCATAGAAGTAGAAGTTTTATCAAGTACCCAAAGTAAAGTTCCTTTTTTAGATTTATCTCTCATTTTTTCTGTTATTTCTAGATTTCTTCTAGCATTAATATCTAAAGCCATATATTTTGAAAGATTATATATTGTTATTTTATTAATATGATCTAAACTTGTTTTTTGTGTGTCCTCTATATATTGAACTAGTGCATTTATTGAACTTAATGCTAATTTTTTCTCAGCTAAATTCTCAATTTTTCTTTCATTATTATCTACAACATTAAATCTTAAATTTATATTATTTAATTCTTCTGAGAAAAATTTATCATTAAACTTTGTTATATACACATTTTCAAATCTTTCTTTAATTTTGTTCATTTCATCTAAACAATTAGCCATCATAGAATTTATTACTAACTCTGATGGCGTATATCTTGCAATTTCATCTAATAATATTGGAAAGTTATTGTTATCTTTAATTTCTGCAGAATAAAATTCTCCTGTAGAGATATCACATATGCTTATTCCAAAATATATTCCTGTTTTATATATAGACATAATATAGTTGTTTTTTCTTTCTTCCAACATATTACTCTCAACCAATGTACCTGGTGTTACAACTCTAATAACACCTCTTTTTACAATTCCTTTAGTTGTTTTTGGATCTTCTAATTGTTCACATATTGCAACTTTATATCCTTTGTTAATTAATCTTGAAACATAAATCTCTGCAGCATGATGAGGGATTCCACACATAGGTGCTCTTTCCTCTTGTCCGCAATCCTTTCCTGTCAACGTCAATTCTAATTCTCTAGATGCTGTAATTGCATCTTCAAAAAACATCTCATAAAAATCCCCTAAACGATAAAATAAGATACAATCTTTATATTCTTCTTTTGTTTCAAGGTACCTCTGCATCATAGGTGAAAATTCTGCCATTTTTTATTTCCTTTCTTTACAATTATATTTTTTAGTTTTTAAACCTAAAATTTTAATAAATTTTTGTATTTAAACTATTTTAATATCTCACCTTTTAAATACCACATATGTTGTGAAATAATTTTAATATTTATTATTTTGTCAATTAGCTCTTTTGAGCCCTCAAAAACAACTACTTTATTACTCTCTGTTCTTCCAGATAGCATATTAGAATTATTCTTGCTTTCTCCTTCTACTAATATTTTTTGTGTTGTACCAATATATTTTTTATTATTTTCTTCTATCTGACTTTCAACTAAAGCCTTTAGCTTATCAAATCTTTTATGTTTTATATCTTCTGGAATTTGATTTTGCATCTTATCACCAGGTGTACCAACTCTTCTTGAATAAATAAACATATAGACTTGTTCAAATCTTACTTTTTCTACTACTTCTAAAGTATCTTCAAATTCTTCATCAGTCTCTCCTGGAAATCCTACAATAATATCAGTAGATAATGTTAAATTTGGTATTTTATTTTTCATTTTTTCTACTAAATTTAAATATTGTTCTTTTGTATATTTCCTATTCATTTCTTTTAATACTTTTGTATTTCCAGATTGAAGTGGTAAGTGAACTAATTTACAAACTTTTTCACAATCTGCTATTGCCTCTATTACATCATCTGTAAAATCCTTTGGATGTGGTGATATAAATCTAATTCTTTCAATTCCATCTATTTTATTTATTGCTCTAAGTAATGTAGCAAAAGAATTTACTCCTTGATATTCTTCAAATGGAATATTTTTTTCACGCTCAACTCTTAAATATGAATTTACATTTTGTCCTAATAATGTAATTTCTTTATATCCTTCTTTAGCTAATTTTTTTACTTCCTCTATAATGTCACGTGGCTGTCTACTTCTTTCTCTTCCCCTAACATAAGGGACAATACAATAACTACAAAAATTATTACATCCATTCATAATAGTTACAGAAGCTTTTATCTTACTGTCTCTTTTTATTGGTAATCCTTCATAAATTTTTCCATCAATATCAAGTATATCTTCTAATTTTCTCTTTTCTTCAATTACTTTATATAAATCTTCTGGAAATTTGTGTAGTGTATGTGTTCCAAATAAAATATCAACAAATGGATAACTTTCTTTTATTTTGTCTGTTATATGTTTTTCTTGCATCATACATCCACCAATTGCAATAATAATTCCTTTTTGTTCTTTTAGTCTTTTTAATTCTCCCAATTTTCCAAATAATTTATCTTCAGCATTTTCTCTAACGCAACATGTATTGAATAATGCCAAATCTGCGTCATTTTGTTTTTCTGTCTTTGTATATCCCATTTTTTCTAACATACCACATAACTTTTCTGAATCATTTTCATTTAATTGGCACCCCATTGTTAAAATGGTATATTTTAAATTTTTATCTTGATTTATTTTTTTTACTTTTTTTATATATTCTTCTTGTAATTTTATTTCGCTTGATGTGTCCATTTAGCCCTCCTTATTTAATCTAAAGTCATTATTTTGCTTTTTTATTTTATTACATTTTGTCGGATTTTGCAAGAAAAAAATAAGGATAAAAGCTTTTTTTACTTTTATCCTTATTTCTGTCTTATGCAAGACCATATTTTTTCTTAAATTTATCTGCTCTACCTCCAGCTGTTTCTTGTCTTAAATTACCTGTCCAATATGGATGGCATTTTGAGCATACATCTACTTTTAAATCTTTTTTAGTTGACCCAACTTCTAAAACATTACCACATGCGCATGTAATAGTTGTTTGGTTGTATTGTGGTTGTATCTCTGTTTTCATCTATGTTCACCTCTTTCTTGACTTAAATAACATGACTGTTTTTTATCATAGCATATTTATTAATTTTTTTCAAGTCTTTCAAATTATTTTGTTTGGTTTTTTTCTTCTTGATTATACATAAATTCTGCTGAATATATCATTTCTTTGTTTAAAGATAATTTATTTACTAATTTACTCATTATATTAAATACACATGCTATTATTAATATTAGCATTCCTATCTTTTTCCAATATTTTGCAAGCATATCCTTTTTCTCCTTTTTTTAGTTTGCATATTAATTATACTTTTATTTTTATAAATTGTCAATATTTGTTTTTTGTAAGTTTTCATTATAAAAAATATATAATAAATTTATTTTTTTTGGTTAGACTAAAACTGGTGATATTTATGAAGAAAAAAAATTTAATTATATTAGTAATAATTATTATATTTTTAATTGTTGGAGGAATTTGCTATTATTTTTTCTTCCAACCTAAAAATAATGATAAAAATAGCTATGATGCTACTAAAACATCAGCAAATAAATCTGAAGAACGGTAACACTTCTAATACAGAAGAAATTAATAATACTTCTTCTGGTGAAAACAATAATACACCTGAAAATACTAGTAGTTCATCAACCCCTGTAGAAAAAACGCTTGCTACTTTTTCTACTAAAATCTATTCAAAAGATTCTGCTAGACAAAATAATATTAAAATTACTTGTAACTCATTAAATAACACAACTGTAAAAAACGGCTCAACATTTTCTTTTTGTAATACTGTTGGACAAGCTACCTCAGCTAAAGGATATCAAAAAGCTGATATTTTTGATAAAGATGGAAATAAGAAAAAAGGATTAGGCCGGAGGTAATTGTCAAGTTAGCAGTACTTTATATAATGCAGTATTAGCTGTTTCAAGTCTAGTGGTAACAGAAAGACATGAGCATAGTAATAAGGTTCCTTATGTACAAAAAGGAAAAGATGCAGCTGTAGCCTATGGTAGTTATGATTTTAAATTTAGAAATAATTCCGGACACGACATAAAAATTACTTGTTCAACCGATGGAAAAAATGTTACAACCACTTTAATTAGCTTGCAATAAATTAAATTTTAAAATTTCCCTTTATTGGCATATTAAAAAATATACTAGAATATATTTTTAATATCAATTGGAGGGATTTTTTATGCGATTTTACAAATTTTTTATTTCTATTTTTTTAATATTTACCATGTGTTTTTACATTACAACACCTGTTTTCAGTGAAGAAACTACTTATGTATGGTCTCCTAATAATAATTCATTAAATGATTCTACGAATGATAATTCTTCACAGGTTAAAGAAACTAACTCAGAAGTAGATGAAAGCAATAGTCTTTCATTAGAATCTGGAAGCGCTATTTTAATTGAACAAACAACTGGTCAAGTATTATATTCTCATAATGCACATGAACAATTACGTCCAGCATCTGTTACTAAGGTAATGAGTATTTTGCTTATTATGGAAGCTTTAGATAGTAATAAGATATCTTTAACCGATTCAGTTCCTTGCAGTGAAAACGCTGCTTCTATGGGAGGTTCACAAATTTGGCTAGATCCTAGAGAAACTTTAACAGTTGATGAAATGTTAAAAGCTATTTGTGTTAATTCTGCAAATGATTGCGTAGTAGCTATGTCAGAGTTTATTGCTGGTTCTGAAGAAGCATTTGTTCAATTAATGAATGACAAAGCAAAGGAACTTGGAATGAATGATACTTGCTTTAAAAATTGCCATGGATTAGATGAAGATGGACATGTGACTTCAGCATATGATATTTCTTTGATGTCAAGAGAATTATTAGTTAATCATCCTACAATAACAAATTATACTACCATTTGGACAGATACTTTACGTAATCGGAAAATCTAGTCTTTCTAATACTAATAAATTAATTAGAACTTATAAAGGTGCAACCGGATTAAAAACTGGTTCTACTTCTCTTGCTTTATACAATTTATCTGCTAGTGCTACTAGAGATGGATTATCTTTAATAGCCGTTATTATGAAAGCACCTTCTACTAAAATTAGATTTTCAGAAGCTCAGAAACTATTAGATTATGGTTTTAATACATTTTCTTTTAAGCAATTTGGAAAAAAAGGTGATGTAGTAAAAAATATTTCTATAGATAAAGGTGTTCCTTCAAATGTAGATGCTATCCTAGAAACAGATGCAGGTACTTTAATAGAAAAAGGTAAAGATAAAAATATAGAACAAACATTAACATTTGAAGAAAATATATCTGCCCCTATATCTAAAGGTCAAAAACTCGGTGAAATAACATTTACTCTAGATGGAAAAATATTGTCTTCTATTAATATAGTTGCTCAAAATAATGTTGAAAAAACTAATTTATTTTCTATGGCTAAAAAAATTTATTATTCTTGGATAGATTTATTAAGAAGTTAAATCAACTTACAAGTAAAACACATACTCGAATATACATATTTCACCAGTTCTTTAATAATTATTAAATTCTTAATGCAAAAAACCGAAACTTAAATCTGTGAAATTTATGTGATTTTTTTTAACAATATTTTGTGGTACTTAAAAAGTCAAACTTTTTAAGCATTTTAGCTATAAAGTTTGACTTTAAATTTTATTCATCCTCTAATGTTTGATCATATTCAAATTCATAATTAATATCATTTTCTATTTTATTTTCATTCTCCATTACTTTTTTATTTTCCTCTTCTATTTTTCTTTCTATTTCCTTTTTATCTTCTTGTTGTTTTTTCATATTTTTGTCATGTTTTCTTTGCATCTCTTTTAATATTTTTTGTGTTTCTTCCTTTTTTGCCTGCATGCAACGATTCATCATATTGTTAGTTTTTTCAATTAAATCTGGCATATAATCTAATAATTTATCTAATGATGACGTATGATTAACCGGCATAAGTTTTACATTATTAGATTGTATAACAAGAAACGCAATTGGATTTATAGTAACTCCTGCTCCAGAGCCACCTCCAAATGGCAATCTATATTGAATAGCTTCCTCTTTATCTCTTTTAGTATATTCATCTACTGTTTCTCCTTTAAATTCACTACCTCCTGCAGCAAATCCAAAAGACACTTTAGATATCGGAATAATTACAATATTGTTTGAAGTTTCAATTGGTTCTCCTATAATAGTATTTACATCTATCATATCTTGTATACTATTCATAGCTGTAGTCATAAGTCCTTCTATTGGATGTTCGTTCATTTTTCTTCACTCCTTCTTTTTTATTTAAGACATACATTATATTTATAATATGTATCATTTTTATTTCAAATATACCTGAGACAGCTATATTTATAAGATTCTTATTAATATAAACAGGAACTATTCTAAATGATTGCTTTTTACTATCTATAATACTTTTTCTGAAGACAATCCCTGTAATAGAAGAAATTATTGCTACCAACAATGCAGTTAAACTAGCATTTTCTGTTCCAATATTAATACTTAAATTAATTTTTTTTATATTAATTTTTATCTTTTTCATTACTTTAAATATCTTTTTATCAATTTTACTTTTGTTTTCAATTATCCTTGTTTTGATAATTTTTGCTTCTTGCTGTAAATTTAATCTTTTTAACTTTTTCTCTGTTAGGATAATTTTAATTATTGTAAATTTACTAAATATACGTAATTTTATAATTATTTTATAATCTTCATTCAAATGTTTCTCACTCATAGATGTAAATTTAAAATTGATTATTTCTATTCTTATTTTTGAAAAAATTAATATACAAATAAAAATTATAAAAACAGAAATAAAAAAAAGAAAAACCAATATATTCGCCTCCTTTTAGACGATTTAATATTAGTTTTTCCAATAATTTCTTTTTTAATCGTTTATTATTTATTTTTTATAATTAATTGGCTACCTTCTTAACTTTTTCTACTGTTATATCACCAAATAATTCTTCTTGAATTGTTTCTACTTTACTTCTTCTTGATAATTCTAACAATCCAGAAAAAGCTGTTACTACTTCTTGTTTATTATGCTTTTTAATTGAAAATAATTTATTAAACACAAATCTTTTTTGTTTAATTAAAACCCTAAACATTTCTCTTACTTTACTTGCTACTGTATAATTGTCTGTAATAGCTATTTTTTCTATATTTTTTGCATTTTGATTTATCTTCTCATTATTTTTTTCTACTAAATTTTCATATATTTCTGGTATTATTGCTTCATCATATTTCTTTTCTAATTTTTGTTTTGGTAAATCTATCTTCTCCTCAAAACCATAATATCTATTAGAAAAAATTATATATTTTTCTCTTAAAACCTTGCTAATTTCCTTGAATTTTTTATACTCTATAATTCTTCTAATCAATTCTTCTTCTGTAATTTCTTCTTCCTCTTCTTCTTGTTTCGGTAAAAGATTCTTTGATTTTAAAAATAGCAAAGTAGAAGCCATGACAACAAATTCACTAGCTATTTCTAAATTTAATTTTTCCTGTTCTTTTAAAAATTCTATGTATTGATCGGTTATTTCACTTAAATTTATATCATAAATATTCATCTTATTTTTGTCAATTAAATGACATAACAAATCAAGTGGTCCTTCAAAATTATCTATTTTTATTGCATACTTCTGTGTTTCTAATGCTAATATTGCCATTTTCTTACCTCTTTTACTCTATTGCTTTATTTATATTTTCTATTTTATATCCTTTTTTTAACAAAAACTGTTTTATTTCTTCATGTTCCATTACTGTTGATTTTTTGTATATTATATTTTTTGCAGATTTTATTTCATATTCTTCTAATTCATCTTTATTCTCATAAATATAATCTTCTATATATGTTTTACTTAATCCTTTTGCTAATAATTTATATTTTATTTCTCTTATAGATAAATTTTTTAAAGAAATGAAATTATTTATTGTTCTTTCAATATAATCTCTATCATTAATATAACCGGCTTCTTTTAAATACTCTATAATATCATCTAGTAAATTTTCTTCTACTGTATTTTGGAATTTTGTTCTCACTTCATTTTCTGTTCTCTTTTTATATAATATATATCTTAATACTTTGGTTTTTTCTTTATCAAATTCTTCTACAGTATACATATTTCACCTTTCTTTTATTAGAGTTTGTGTTTTAAAAGTACAGTAGTACAATTTTTAATATTTACTCTTCTTCATCCTCTTTGCTTGGAAGATCTTCTCCTAAACTTTGTTCGAATGCTTTTGCAAAATTTTCTCTTACTTTTTCTTCAATATCTTCTAACATTTCTGGATTTTCTTTTAAGTATTTTTTTACATTTTCTCTACCTTGTCCAATTCTCTCTCCGTTATAGCTAAACCATGAACCTGCTTTTTCAACAATATCTAAATTTACAGCCATATCTAAAATATTTCCTTCTTTTGAAATACCTTGTCCATATACGATATCAAATTCAGCTTCTCTAAATGGTGGTGCAACTTTATTTTTTATTACTTTTACACGTACTCTATTTCCTTTTACTTCTCCATCTTGTTTAATATTTTCTATTCTTCTTATATCCATTCTAACAGATGCATAAAACTTTAATGCTCTACCTCCTGTAGTTGTTTCAGGATTTCCAAACATAACTCCTATTTTCTCTCTTAATTGATTAATAAAAATTAAAACTGTTTTTGATTTATTAATTGCACCTGCTAATTTTCTTAATGCTTGCGACATTAATCTTGCTTGAAGTCCCATATGAGAATCTCCCATATCTCCATCTATTTCAGCTTTTGGCACTAATGCTGCAACAGAATCTACTACAATAACATCTAAAGCACCACTTCTTACTAAACTTTCTGTAATTTCTAAAGCTTGTTCTCCTGTATCTGGTTGGGATACAATTAAGTTGTCTATATCAACTCCTAATTTTTTTGCATATACAGGATCTAAAGCATGTTCTGCATCAATAAAAGCTGCTTCTCCTCCCATTTTTTGTGCTTCAGCAACAATATGTAATGCTAATGTTGTTTTACCAGAAGATTCTGGTCCAAATACCTCAATTATTCTTCCACGTGGTACTCCGCCTATTCCTAATGCAATGTCTAAACTTAGAGCACCTGTTGGTATTGCTTCTATTTCCATTGCTTTAAATTCTCCTAATTTCATAACAGAACCTTTTCCAAATTGTTTTTCTATTTGGCTCATTGCCATTTCAAGAGCTTTCTTCTTTTCTATATTTTCGCTCATATTTTCTCCTCCTTATTTGAACTTTTGTTTGATGTACTTATTATATACCAAAACTTTGTTTTGTCAATAGTTTTCTATAAATTTATTTATACCATCCTTCTATTCCATAAAACAAATAAAACCAATTAGGTGTTAAATCTCCTACTAATTCTGAACTATAAGCAATTGTATATTTATTATTATACAAACTTAAATATGGCACATCTGATTTATAAATCTCTATTAATCTTTTATATTTTTCTTTTAATATATTTTCATCAGTTGTATTTTTTACTTGATTCATAATATCGGTAACTTCTTCATTTGAATAATTTGCTAAATTCCCTTCGCCAAAAAATGTCTCTAGATTTGGACTTGGTGATACATACATACTACAAAGTGCTATATCATAATTTTTAGACTCTATTGCCTTATTATATTGCTCATCAGATGCTTGTACTATATTAATTCTGATTCCCTGATTTTCTAGTTGTCCTTTAATGTTTTGTGCAACTGATAATTTAGACACATCACTAGACTTTACCAACAAATTTAAAGCTATTTTTTGTGTTTTATAATTTTCTGTTTTTTGCCAATAATTATTTTTATAAAACCATCCATTATCAACCAATACTTGTTTTGCTTGATCTAAATTATATCCACTGCTAGAATCTTGTTCTTGGCACAACCAATTTCCATAATCTAAAGGAAAACTACTTGTATAATATTTACTGTTAAAAACACTAGCTGTTATATTTGTTTTGTCAATTGAATATGCTATTGCTCTTCTTATCTCTTGCTTTGATAGGAAATAATTTGATGTATTAAATGCTAAAAATGTATGTTCTCTTCCTTTTATTTCTTTTGAACTATATCCAATTGTTCCAATATATTCTTGCAAATTATCATTTGACGTCCCTATTAGATCTAAATTTCCTATTTTAAAACTATTATATAATTCTCCTATTGAAGAAAATAAATTTACTGTTATCTTTTCTAATCCAACTTCTTTTTCTTTATTCCACCAGCTTGAGTTTTTTTCTAATATTATATAAGAAGATTGCGCATCTGTTATTTTAAATTCTCCAGTTCCCACTGGAGAAGAATTTTTGCTCGTACTAGAAAAATCTTCCCCCTCATAATAGTCTTTTGATAATATAGGAAAAGTTAAGTTATACTCAAAAAACGGAATTTCCTTATCTAAGTTAATCTTTAAAGTATAGTCGTCTATAATATCTACCCCTGTTACATCTTGTACATTTGCAGAATAAATTGTTTGAGTATCTTTTAATCTATCTATAGTAAATCTTACATCTGCTGATGTAAATCTTTGACCATTTGACCATCTTACATTTTCTCTTAACTTAATTAAATATGAATTATCACTTTGCTTTGCCCATTCTTTAGCCAAACATGCTTCTGATTTATAATCTGCTGTTAAATTTACTAAAGGTTCATATATTAACTTAGATATATCTTGAACATTTTTATTGTTACTTAGAATTGGATTTATTGTATCCAAACTTGCAATTCCTAATTTTATTTCCTTAATTTGTTTGGTTTCTCCACTCGTAACTTCTGTTTCATTTTGATTGTTTTGTTCTTCTTCTTTTATCTTATATACCGCAAAAATTAAAATGAAAACAATAAATATTATAAATACATATTTAATCCAATTTGATTTCATATTTCACCTCTATACTTTGATATCATACATTATATAAAATAAAATTTCAAGTTTTTCTAAAAATTTTTAAAATAATAAAAATGCATAAGGTTACAGTTCAGTAAGAAATGATTATGGTGTCCAAGCTTTGGCTTCCACTATAACACTTGAATTTTATTTAATCACGTTTGATTGGAATGAAAAATAGAAAATTTTTTACAAGAAAATGAGTAATGTTC
>ENA-OPCV01000118-OPCV01000118.1-human-gut-metagenome-genome-assembly--contig:-NODE-118-length-75286-cov-6.619931_pt1 | contig 75286 bp, 83 predicted proteins | sample MGYA00241257_ERZ501494 | MGnify/ENA primary metagenome ERZ501494 (study PRJEB25962, sample SAMEA2042618) | human gut metagenome | biome: human gut; feature: human-associated habitat; material: faeces...
GTTATAGTGGGAGCCAAAGCTTGGACACCATAATCATTTCTTACTGAACTGTAACTTGGTACGATTTAAAAAATAAAGAAACTAAAATTTATCATTGATTTTTTATGTTGCATTATATATAATATAATTGTTATAAATGAAATAATATTTTTTAGAAAGGAGATTCTTATTATGGAAAATGAAATTAATACTCAAAATAAAATCTTTGGAAAAACATTCTTTTGGATGTTCTTAGGGCTTCTTGGTTCTGGAATTATAGCATGGTACACATATACTTCAGGTTTATACATGAATTTCTTTACAAACTCTTCTATGCTTATATTATTAATTATAGAATTAGTAGCTGTATTGCTTTTTACATTTTTATTTAAAAAACTTCCACCAGTTGCAGTCCGGAATTCTGTATTTTGTCTATTCCATGATAAATGGAGTAACTTTATCAGTAGTCTTTGTTGTATATGAACTAAGTTCAATAGTTTCTGTTTTTATTATATCTGCCTTAGTATTTGGCATATTAGGATTTATTGGATACAAAACAAATAGAGATTTGAATTCTTGGGGAACGTATATCATTGTATTTTTAATTGCTGGCATTGTTTTAAGTTTACTAAATTTAATTGTATTTAGAAGTTCTGTTCTTGATATAGCAATAGATTGGTTAATCCTAATATTATTCTGTGGAGCAACTATTTATGATATTAATAAAATTAAAGTACTTCAAGAATCAGCTGATATAAATCAAGATAAAATTCATATTTATTGTGCTATGCAATTATATTTAGATTTTATTAATATTTTCTTAAGAATACTTTCTTTATTTGGAAAAAGTAAGGATTAAATTAAAATAAACGTAGTATATAACACTATACTACGTTTATTATTTTACATACTTTTTTTATTATATTCCATCATTATAATCTTCAAATTGAGAATTATATAAATCTGCATAAAATCCATTTTTAGCTAATAATTCTTCATGTGTTCCTTGTTCTATAATATCTCCATGATTCATAACTAATATTAAATCCGCATTTTTAATTGTCGATAATCTATGAGCTATAATAAAACTTGTTCTGCCATTCATTAAATTATCCATAGCTTTTTGAATTTGTATTTCAGTTCTTGTATCTATTGAGCTTGTTGCCTCATCTAAAATTAAAATTTTAGGATTTGCTAAAATAACCCTAGCTATTGTCAACAATTGTTTCTGCCCTGCAGACACATTGCTTGACTCCTCATTTAATATTGAATTATATCCTTTTGGTAATGTTTTTATGAAATGATGCACATGTGCTGCTTTTGCAGCTTCAATTACTTCTCCATCTGTTGCTTCTTCATTACCATACTTAATATTTTCTTTTACAGTTCCTCCAAATAACCATGTATCCTGTAGAACCATTCCAAACATTTTTCTAAGTTCTCCACGTTTAAAGTCTTTAATGTTGTGACCATCAATATTAATCTCTCCAGAATTAACATCATAAAATCTCATTAATAATTTTACCATTGTAGTTTTTCCAGCTCCAGTTGGCCCTACAATTGCTATTTTTTGTCCTTCTTTAATATTAGCACTAAAATCATTTATAATTGTTTTATCTTCATCATATCCAAAATTAACATGTTTAAATTCTACATTTCCTTTAATTTTAGATGTGTCTATTTCACCCTTTGTAGTTTCTATTTCCTCTGGCTGTTCCAAAAATTCAAATACTCTTTCAGCAGCTGCTACCATAGCTTGTAACATACTTGAAATTTGTGCTATTTGATTAATTGGTTGAGTAAATTGTTTATTATATTGTATAAAACTTTGTATATTTCCAACAGTTATTTTTCCTTGAATTGCTAAATATCCACCTGCAACTGCAACTCCAACATAACCGCACATTAGCAACAAAATTCATAACAGGAAACATTAATCCTGATAAAAATTGAGATTTCCATCCAGAATGATATAATTCATTATTTGCTTTTTTAAATTCTTTATTTGCTCTTTCTTCACTATTAAATACTTTTACAATATTTAATCCACTATAGATTTCTTCTACTTGGCCATTTACATGTCCTAAATAGTCTTGTTGCTTTTTAAAATATTTCTGTGATTTTCCAACAATACTTTTTACAATAAATGCTGATATTGGTAAAATAATAAGTGATATTAATGTCATTTCCCAACTAATTGATAACATCATAACTAATATTCCAACAATTGTACATGTTGATGTAATAATCTGTGTAATACTTTGATTTAAATTCATACTTAATGTATCTACATCATTTGTTATTATTGATAATACTTCACCATGTGTTTTTTTATCAAAATATTTCATAGGTAATTTATTTATTTTTTCTGCAATATCATTTCTAAGTTTATAAGTTATTTTCTGTGCAATACTTGTCATTGTAAAACCTTGAATAAAAGAAAAAATAGCACTCACAATATATAAACCTAATAATGTTAAAGCAATTTGACCTATTTTTCCAAAGTCAATTCCATTTCCTCCTGATAATTTTCCTATCAATCCATTAAAAATCTCTGTTGTTGCATTTCCTAATATTTTAGGTCCAACAATTGTAAATATAGTACTTCCAATAGCAAATATAAACACAATAATAAGTGCTAATTTGTATTTAGATAAATATCCATTTATTAATTTTTTTGTAGTTTCTTTAAAATTCTTTGGTTTTTCGGTTTCCGTTTTTCCACCTGGTCTTCCCATTGGTCCTGGCATATGCTATTCCTCCTTTCCATCTTTGTTTTCTTTATATTCTGACAATTCCTTTTCAGATAGCTGTGATAAAGCAATTTGTCTATATGTTTCATTTTCTTTCATTAATTGTTCATGTTTTCCTATTCCTACAACTTTTCCTTCTTCCAAAACAATTATTTGATCTGCATTTAAAATTGTACTAATTCTTTGAGCAACTATAATTACTGTTTTATTTTCTGTTTTCTCAGCTAAAGCTTCTCTTAACTTAGCATCTGTTTTAAAGTCTAAAGCAGAAAAACTATCATCAAATACAAAAATTTCAGGATCTTTTGCTATTGCTCTTGCAATTGATAAACGTTGTTTTTGTCCTCCTGATACATTTGCTCCTCCTTGAGCTATAGCATCTTTATATTTTTCTTCTTTTCCTTCTATGAATTCTGTAGCTTGTGCTATTTCAGCAGCCTCTATCATTCTTTCATCTGACATATTTTCATCAGAATATTTTATATTAGATTCTATTGTTCCTGAAAATAATACTCCTTTTTGAGGTACAAATCCAATAATATCTCTTAAATCTTTTTGTGATACATCTTTAACATTTACACCATCAATTAAAAGTTCTCCTTCTGTAACATCATAAAATCTTGGCAATAAGTTAACAATTGTTGATTTTCCACTTCCTGTACTTCCTATAATTGCAGTCGTTTCTCCTGGTTTCGCAGTAAAATTAATATCTTCCAATATCTCTGTATCTGCATCTGGATATCTAAAACATACATTTTTAAATTCTACAAATCCTTTTTTATTTGGATTAAATTTTCTAATATTATCTTTATCTTTTATGCTTGGTTCTGTTTCCAGTACTTCATTAATTCTATTTGCTGAAACAGAAGCTCTTGGAAGCATAATTGAAATCATTGAAATCATTAAGAAAGCCATTACAATTTGCATCATATATTGAATAAATGCCATCATATCTCCTACTTGCAATAATCCTTGATCTACACTATGTCCTCCAACCCAAATTACTAAAATCATCATTGAATTCATGATAAACATTAGCATTGGCATCATCATTGACATGGCTCTATTAACAAATATATTTGCTTTCATTAAATCTTTATTAGCAACATCAAATCTATTTTCTTCTCTTTTCTCTTTATGAAAAGCTCTTATAACAGATAAACCTGTTAAAATTTCTCTTGAAACTAAGTTTAATTTATCTGTTAATTCTTGTAATTTCTTAAACTTAGGCATAGCTACAATAAATAATGTTCCTACTACAAATAAAATAGCTAATATGGCTACTCCTATAATCCATGCCATAGAGTTGTCTCCATTTGTTAATACCTTTACAAATCCTCCTATTCCTATAATAGGTGCATATACTACTACTCTAAACAGCATAGTAATTAATTGTTGAATTTGTTGAATATCATTCGTACTACGAGTAATTAATGATGCTGTTGAAAACTCATTTAACTCTTTATTTGAAAAGCTTAATACTTTTTTAAATACTTTTTCTCTTAAGGTTTTCCCTAATTTAGCAGCTACTTTTGAAGATAATAACATAATTAATATAGCTGATGCCATACTAATTAAAGCAATTCCTAACATTTCAATTCCAGATAACAATATGTAATCATTTTGAAGTTTATCTGTATCTACTCCTAAATCTTTATAAATTTCTTTTACAGATGAAATAGCTGCTTGTTCTCTAATAGAATCTGCCATTTCTTCTATTTTGGTTGAAAATTCACTCAAAGCTTGTTTTCTTTGTTCTTCTGGCATATTTCTTATAATGTCTATTAAAGACATATTTTGTATTACTGTTTTTTGAGCTTCTGGCATATTCTCTGTTAATTTTTCCTTTATCTTATTAGCAGTTTCTTCACTTTTTAATGTTGACATTTCCATAAGTGGCGTTGATAAAATTTTTGAAAGCTCTTCCTTTTTATCTTTGTCTATTTCTTTCAAAACATAAACATTATTAGATTCTACATTATAATCTTTTCCCAAATATCTTTCTATAATTTGTTTTTCATGATTATTTAATGTATCTCCTACTAATGTATATGAGTCTAATATTTCGTCGCTTTTATCAGAAAACATTAATAATAAATCCATATTTTCCTTACTAATAACCTCTGGAACTGCTGTTTCAATTCCTCCTGATTGTATACCCACATTAACTATTTTTGAAGTATAATCTGGTAGTGCTAAGTCAGTTGTAGCTTGTATGCATAACAATATTACTATTACTAAAACTGACCAAAATGATTTTTTTAAATTTCTTAATACTTTTAGCATTTTTTCCTCCTTTTTTAATTATTTTTTTCCTACTATCATAATCATTTGTATTAATATATCATAAATTTATAATAACACCCTATCATTTTTGTGACATGGTGTTATTTTGTCAACGTTTTATATGTGAAAGTTGTGTGAATTTACATCTTTCTAAATACGCCTGCTACTTTTCCTAATATTTCACATGTTGGAACTATAATAGGATTCATCGTACTATTTTCTGGTTGAAGTCTAATATGGTCCTTTTCTTTATAAAATGTTTTTACTGTTGCTTCATCACCAATTAAAGCTACTACAATTTCTCCATTATTTGCCATATTTTGTCTCTTAACTAAGATATAATCTCCATCTAAAATTCCTGCTTCAATCATGCTCTCTCCTCTGACAGTAAGCATAAAACTCTCAGAGTTTCCAACAAAATCTACTGGTATTGGAAATGTGTCTGTTACATTCTCTACTGCAAGTATTGGTTCTCCTGCTGTTATTTTGCCTATAATTGGAACTTCTACTAATTCTTTTTGAGTATAAAATTCTTTACTTGATGTTTTTTTCTCTTCTCCTGAACCACCTTTTAATAAACGTAATGTTCTTCCTTTTTTATCTTGTTTTTTTATGTACCCTTTTTCATCTAATTTTGATAAATATCCATGAACAGTGGCTGTTGAACTTAATCCTACTGCTTTTCCAATCTCCCTTACTGATGGTGGATATCCTTGTGTCATTATTTGTTTTTCAATAAATCTTAAAATTGCTTTTTCTCTTTTATTTAATTCTGGTTTTTTTCTAGGCATATTCTTCACTCCCATTTTTTATTTGCACATATAATATCATACAAACAAAAAAATGTCAAACATTTTTTTGCATTAAATTTTAATTCTTGATAATTTTTAAAATTTATTTAATTTCTGTTCCACCCCACTCAACAACTGTATAGCCTTCTCTTATTGGTGTTTCTAAATTTTGTTCTTGAACTTCTATCTTTTCATCTAGACCTTTCCAGTCCATCATTACTCTGATTAAATTGTCTGGCTTTGGTGTTATTTCCAATGGCATTGATTTATCTTGTTCTTCTTTTGTCTCAAATCTTATATAGTTATAATTATTTTCCTCCATTTTTGGAAGCCAATATATAATAAATTCTTCTGCCTCTTTATCACTTAAACCTAATAGAGATAATTTTTCCTCCAGAAAAGTTGCAGTATCTTTACCTTTTACACAAAAACCTTCTTTTAGATTTATATTTTTAGGAACCTCTTTACCTTCCCAATATAATGCATATAAATTTTTTCCTGTATTTTTATCAACTAGTGTTCCATCAACATCGGCTGTGACAGACCAGCCATTTTTATATTTTGGATATGTACATGATAAATATTGTGGATTACCTAACTTCACTTCTACGTCCATCTTTTCAATTGGATAAATATATATAATTGGTTTTTTAACAATATCTGTCACAACGAACCCGCCATTATTTCCTGAAGTATGCGAATTTTGATTTTGATATCTAATACTATTTGATTGATTTTTCATATTATTATTTATAGCAATACTTACTAAAATTATTACTATTATAATAAGTATAGCAATCATTAATAAAACTAAATACTTTGTCTTATTTTCTTTTTTTTCTTTTTTCACATTCAACACCTCTATATTCATATTATCATTATATCTAACTTATTTCAACAATATTTTTAAAAATATTAGAGTCGTTTATTATAACTCAGTAAGAAACAATTATGATATATAAATTTAGGGACTCTTCAATAAAATAACATTATTAAAGAATCCCTAATCTCTACTTTTTTATAAATTTATTTCAAATATATATTTGGATCAACTTGTATTGAATCTTTCAAAATTTCAAAATGTAAATGTGGTTCATCTGCAATCTCAAACACAGCTGTATTTCCAACAGTTCCTATACTTTGACCCTTTTCCACCTTTTCACCTTCTACTACAAATTCAGAAGTCAATAAATTAGCATACACTGTTTGCATTCCATCACCATGATCTATTACAATAGTTAAACCATATCTAGGATCATTTTTAATTGATTTTACAGTTCCTGCTTCTGCAGCTTTTACAACAGTTGTTTTATCTGCTTTTATATCAATTCCTAAATGTGTAACCCATTCTTTTAATGTTTCAGAATATATCAAATTGTCCTTTGCGTAATCTCTACTTACTTCTCCATCTACTGGTTTTGCAAAATTTAATTCTCTTTTCTCTTCCTTTTTCTCTGTTGCTTGTGAATTTACAGTTTTTGTTGTAGTTTTAACTTCAGTATTAGTATTGTTTGTTGTAACTTTATTTTTGCTATCTACACTATTTGTAGTAGTATTATTTTTAGTAATATTTGTACCATTTGTTGTTTCATTTGCTGTATTATTAATTTCATTTTTAGACTCTTCTACTGATTTACCAATTTCTGTACTTGCACTTTCTGTATTTTCTGTATTGTTACCAGCTATATTAGCCATTTGTTCTAAAGTTATCGTTCCTTCTTTTACATCATCACTTAGATTTTTACTATATATCATTAATCCTACTAAAATAACTGTTAAAATTGCAACACCCATTATTGAATACATTATTATTTTGTCACTTATCGCCTTACTTCCCTTGTTTTTTATTCTACCATCTCTTCTCATATAATCCTCCTTAAACACTTTATTAATAGAAGTATTTCCTATTTTTAGAAGAATATACATTTATAATTCATTTATATCCTTAATTTCTACTCCTACATAAAAATGTTTAATTATATCTTCATAGCTACTTCCTTGTTTTGCCATTGTATCTGCTCCTGTTTGGCTCATTCCTACGCCATGTCCATATCCTTTGACTGTAAACTTAACTTTTCCATCCTCTCTTGTAATTTGAAAATTTGTTGATTTCAATCCTAGTAAAGTTCTTGTTTCTACTCCTGAAATTTCGTGATTTCCAAATTTCACAGTTTTTACTCTATTACTATCTGTGTATTCTAATATTTTTATATCTTGCTCATCAGCAAAATTAATTTGTATATCTTCATATTTTGTTTTTAATTTATTAATTAATTCATCCTCTCCTAATATGACTTCTGAATTATATTGTGTGTAACCTTCTTCACCAGCTGTTTGAACAACCTGTAAATAAGGCAAACCACTTCCTCCCCAAACATTAACCGGAAGTTCTGTTGTTCCACCACTATTAGCATGAAAAAAAGCATTAATAGGTTTTCCATCATATGTTACAATTTTTCCTTTTGTTTCATTTACACATTGTTCAATTTTATTCCAGTTTTCTTCTCGTTTTGATTCTTCCCATCTTTCTAACCTAGTTTCCTTTGATACCCAAGCTTGACAACATGTTGAGCTATCACATATATCTGCATTGTCATGTTTTTTATTTTCTATTTTATATATTGTATATGTTCTAGCTACCACAGCTTGTGCCTTTAATGCTTCTTTTTCATAATCTGCTGGCATTTCAGCTGATACTACATTACATAAATATGTATCTAGATTTACTTCTTCTACTTCTCCTGTTTTTTGATGAAGAAGTTTTATTGTTCCATATTTTTTATACTCATATTGGCTTTGAGCATTTTCTTCTACTTTAGAAGTATCGTTTATTTCAATATTATTAACTTCTGATGAAGTTTCTTTTTCTCTCTTTGTTAATAGCGCCGGAAAAATAAAACAAATAAAAAGAAATGCAAAAAAATATATAAATATTTTCTTCATTTTTTCACCTTCCTATTCTTTGATTTATGAACTTAGTTTTAATTTCATGTTGTTTAAAATTTTACGTTCTATTCTAGATACTTGTACCTGAGTTACTCCTAATATTTTAGCTACTTGTGCCTGTGTCTTTTCTTTAAAAAATCTAAGCATTATTACTTCTTTATCTCTCTTTTCTAATCCGTTAATTAGTTCCTTTATTACTAATTTATTGGTTAAAATTTCTTCTTCGTCTTTATTAGTCGAAATTTTTTCAATTAAACTAATTGTATTGCCATCTTTTGCATTTGTATATGTTGCATTTTCAATCGATTCTACTTTTCTTGCAGCTTCTTTTGCTAATATTATATCCTCCTTTGATACATTTAATTCTTTTTCTATTTCATCTATTGTTATTTCTTTTCCTTTTTCATTTAAATATATTTGCTCTAATTCTCTTATTTTAATTCCTAATTCTTTAATACTTCTACTTACTTTTATCGGTCCATCGTCTCTAATATGCCTTTTTATTTCGCCAATCATATATGGAACTGCATATGTTGATAATTTCACTTCAAAATTAGTATCAAATCTTTTTATTGCTTTTATAAAACCTATACAACCAATCTGATATAAATCTTCTAGTTCATACCCTCTACCATTAAACCTTCTTACTATACTCCATATTAACCCGATTATTATCTTGAACTAATTTCTCTAATTCTGTTTTATCTCCCTCTTGAGCTTTTTTTATTGTTTCTATGTCATTTTCGTACATAATCTCCCCACTTTTCTTTTAATCTTTAGTTCTCTAATAACGCTTCAAATTGTTCTTCCTCAGATTCTATTTTTGGTTTAATTATTTTTGACATTGTTACTTTTGTTCCTAATCCTAAAATAGACTCTACTTTCATCTTATCCATAAAACTTTCCATAATCGTAAATCCCATTCCAGATCTCTCTAAATTAGGTTTTGTTGTATATAAAGGCTCTTTTGCCTCGTTAATATTTTCAATTCCTTTTCCTTTATCTGAAATTTCTATAATAACCTCGTTTTTCTTTAGTTTTGCTGATACTTTAACAATACCTTGTTTTCCATCATATCCATGAATTATGCAATTAGTAACTGCTTCTGATACTGCTGTTTTTATATCAGCTAATTCTTCTATTGTTGGATCAAGTTGAGATGCAAATGCAGCAACTGCTATTCTTGCAAAAGCTTCATTTGAAGACTTACTAATAAACTCTAATTTCATCTCATTATCAAAAACTTCCTTCATATTTTTCAATTCCTTTCTTACCAATTAATTTTTTAATTATTGTCTACAATTGGTATTAATTTTAAAATTCCACTCATTTCAAAGATTCTTCTTACACTTTGTGTTAAGTTACTTATTTCTAACCTTGCACCTAACATATTAGCAAATTTGTATCTACCTATTAATAGTCCTATTCCGGCACTATCCATGAAAGTGACACTATCAAAATCAAATACAATTCTTTTAGGCATATATCTTTCCATTTCATAATCTGCTTTCCTCCTTATCTTTTGAACACTATGGTCATCAATTTCATCTGTCATTTTAAATATTAAAAGCTTGTCCTTTTCATAAAATTTCGATTCCATATTAACCTCCTCCTTGGTTTTATATTATTATAGATTATTTTACATTATTTTCCAATAGTAAAAAATAAGAAGTTTTGTCGATACATTAGAAGTTTTCGACAAAAAATATAACTGTTTGCAAATAAAATATTATCCCTATACTTGAAACTATTTCCAAATATAGGGATAATGTTTTATTTGCATCTTTAATTTAAGCTTTCCATAACTTTCTCTAACATTTTTTTGTATTTTTCTAATTTTTCTTTTTCTTCTTTAACTTTTGCCTCTGGAGCTTTGTTTACAAAACCTGGATTTGATAACATTTTCTCACATCTTGCAACTTCTCCTTCTAGCCTTAATTTTTCTACTTCTAATCTCTTTCTTTCTTCTTCTAAATTCACCAATCCTTCTAGAGGCATATATAATTCTATTCCATCTGTTAATATTTTAATTGCATCTTCTGGAATTCCTGTTTTGTCTTTCTGAATCTTAGCTTTATTAGCAAATCCTAATTTTAACAATATACCTTCTGCTTCCTTAAGCTCTTTTTCATATTTTTCTGTCACTAATATCAATTCTGACTTTTTAGTTGGATGTATATTTTTAGTATTTCTAATATTCCTAATTTCTACTATGATTTCTTTTATTTTTTCAATTGTTTCTTCTTGTTTGTCATATTTAAAGCTTAAATTATCTTCACTTAAATCTATAGTAGGCCAACTACTTACCATCAATTCTTTATCTTCGTATGAAACTAAGTTGTCATATATCTCAGAAGTTATGAATGGCATAAAAGGATGTAATAATTTCAAGCAATTTGTAAATACTTCATTTAATACATAAGATACCTGTACTTTTTCTTTTTCATCTTCGCCATATAATCTTACTTTAGCCATTTCTATATACCAATCGCAAAATTCATTCCACATAAAATTATAAATTTTATCTAATGCTACTCCTAAATCATAATTTTCAATATTGTTTGTTATTTCTAAAATTAATTTATTTAATTTATTTAAAATCCATTCATCTGATAACTTTAATGAACCTTCTTTATAAATGTGTCTTTCTTTATCATAATTTTCTTTTTTAAATTTAAGTATTTCTTCTTCTGAAGGTCTATTCATAATAATAAATTTAGCTGCATTCCATATTTTATTAGCAAAATTTGACGCTTGTTCTAATTTTTCCGGCATATATCTAATATCATTTCCCATTGTAGTTCCTGAAAGTACTGAAAATCTTAAGCTGTCTGCTCCATACTGATTTATTACTTCAATTGGATCTACGCCATTTCCTAATGTTTTTGACATTTTTCTTCCTTGACTATCACGTACAATTCCATGAATTAATACATCACTAAATGGCTTTTCTCCCATTGCATATAATCCAGAAAATATCATTCTTGCTACCCAGAAAAATATAATATCATATCCTGTAACTAATACATTAGTTGGATAAAAAGTTTTTAAATCTTCTGATTCTTTATTTGGCCAGCCTAAAGTTGAAAATGGCCATAATGCTGAACTAAACCAAGTATCCAATGTATCTGGATCTTGATGTAATTTATCTGATCCACATTTTTCGCATTTATTCGGAGCACTTTTTGCCACATTTATATGTCCACATTCTTCACAATAATAAGCTGGAATTTGATGTCCCCACCATAACTGTCTTGATATACACCAATCTTGTATATTTTCCATCCAGTTAAAATATGTCTTTTCATATCTTTTCGGAACAAATTTAACATCGTCTTTCTTTACAGCTTCAATTGCAGGTTTTGCTAATTCTTTCATTTTTACAAACCATTGCTCAGATATACGTGGTTCAATTGTAGTTTTGCATCTCTCACATTTTCCAACATTATGAGTATAATCTTCAATTGATACTAAAGCTCCTAGTTCTTCTAATTTTTTAACAATAATTTTTCTTGCTTCTATTGCTTTCATACCTTTTACTTCTGGCATTAAATCTCCCATTATTGTTTTATCATCAAATACTTCTATGAATTCCAATTTATGTTTTAATCCTGCTTGATAGTCATTTGGATCATGTGCTGGTGTAATTTTAACACATCCTGTTCCAAATTCAGTTTCTACAAATTCATCTGCTATAATTGGTATTTCTCTATTTACAATAGGTACTATGCATGTTTTTCCTACAATATCCGTATATCTTTTATCTTCTGGGTTAACAGCTACTGCTGTATCTCCAAGCATTGTTTCTGGTCTTGTGGTTGCTACTTCTACATATCTATTTTCACCTTTTATTTTATATCTTAAATGCCACAAATGAGATGCCTCTTCTTTGTATTCTACTTCTGCATCAGAAATTGCTGTATGGCAGTTCGGACACCAGTTAACCATTCTTGTTCCTTTATATATATAACCTTGTTTATATAAATTTATAAATTCTTCTAAAACAGCATCTGACATACCTTCATCTAAAGTAAATCTTCTTCTTTCCCAATCACAAGAACATCCTAATTTTCTTTGTTGCTCTTGAATCGTACCACCATATAATTTTGTCCAATCCCATGCTTCTTCTAAGAATTTTTCTCTTCCTAAATCTTGTTTCGTTTTTCCTTCTTCTTTTAATTTTTGTACTACTTTCATTTCTGTTGAAATTGATGCATGGTCTGAACCTGGAAGCCATAGTGTGTTATATCCTTGCATTCTTTTAAACCTAATCAATATATCTTGAATTGTATCATCTAATGCATGACCCATGTGTAATTTTCCAGTTACATTTGGTGGTGGCATCATAATGCAATAACTTTCTTTTGTTTTGTCCATACTTGGCTTAAAATATCCCTTTTCTTCCCATCTTTGATATAGTTCATCTTCAAAATCTTTTGGATTATACTTTTCTTTTAACATAAAATTTCCTCCTTTATTTATAATATAAAAAAACTCGCCCCTTCTATATAAGGGCGAGCTATTTCTCACGGTACCACCTTAATTTATAATTTTGTTTTTCACAAAACTACTTCTTAATTAGCTTTTAACACAGCTTACGCGAATATCCCTATTTTGTATTTCTCAGAATATTAACAAAAAAGCTACCTTCTGTTTATCTTTTTCTTAAGAAGTTTACAGCCTATGACTTCTTTTCTCTTTTAAGAAAGTTTAAACATACTCCTCTTTTTTCTAGTTTCTTAATTTTATGTTTATATTATTACACAAATTTTATAAAATTACAAGTCTTTTACATTTAATTTTTATCTCTACATAGCTTTTCTATATAATTCTATAAATTCTTCTTTTGAAACTTCTCTTGGATTTCCTGGTTTGCAAGGGTCATTCATTGCTTTATCAGCAAGCATTTCAAAGTCTTCTTCTTTTGCTCCATAATCTTTTATAGTAGTTGTAATTCCTACTGATTTACTTAATTCTGAAATCATCCATACAAATGTATTTATTACATCTTGATCATTTAAATGTTCAGCATCTGGTCTACCAATATTAATTAAAATTTCTCTAAATCTGTCTGCACAAACTTCACCATTAAATCTCATAACTATAGGAAGAAGCATTGCATTAGCTATTCCATGTGGTGTATCATAAACAGCTCCTAGTTGATGAGCCATTGAATGAACAATTCCAAGTCCTACATTACTAAATCCCATTCCAGCAATATATTGAGCCATTCCCATTTTTTCAATAGCTTCTGGATTTTTTTCATTAACTGCTGCTGGTAAATATTTAAATATCATTTTAATTGCTTTCATATGAAACATGTCTGACATATCATTATGTGCTTTTGTTATATATCCTTCTATAGCATGTGTTAAGGCATCCATACCTGTTGCTGCTGCTAATCCTTTTGGCATAGAAGCCATTAATTCAGAATCAATAATTGCAAGAATAGGAATGTCATTTGGATCTACACAAACCATTTTTACTTCTGCTTCTTCGTCTGTTATTACATAATTAATTGTAACTTCTGCTGCTGTACCTGCTGTTGTTGGAAGTGCTATTACAGGCATTCCTCTATTTACAGTGTTTGATAATCCATTTAAAGATTTTATATCACTTCTTTCTGGATTTGTCATAACTATAGAAATACCTTTTGCAGTATCCATACTTGACCCTCCACCTACTGCAACAATTACGTCTGCTTTTGATTTTTTGCAAGCTTCTACTCCATCTGTTACATTTTTTATTGTTGGATTTGGTTTAATCTCATCATATAAATCATATTTTATATTTGCATTTTTTAAAACTGTTTCTATTTTTGCTGTTACTCCAGCATCTACCAATGATTTATCACTTACTAAGAATACCTTTTTAAATCCTCTCTTATTAATTTCTCCTGCAAGTTCTTCTCTTGCACCCTTTCCAAAATATGATGTTTCATTTAACATAAACCTTACTGACATATTATTTTCCTCCTTCGTTTTTTTACATTTCTTTATATTCAGATGGTATTTCAAACAAATTATTATCTACATCGTCTGAAATATCTACTTTTAATAACTCTTGTTTATTTCCAACAATTGTTTTTATATATTCTAATTTATTACCATCAAAATAAAATTTAGTTTTTATCTCTTGTCCTTCATTTTCTGAATTATCCATCATAACAAATTTTGTTACTGTATTATATTCTTCATATGTATATGTTTTATTCTCAATTTTTTCTTTTCCCTTTTCATACTCCGTATCTTTTATTTCTTCTAAACTCGATTCTATTTTATTAAGGTCTATTTCATTATTTTTATATGTATAATAAGTTTTTGAATCGTCCATCATTAAATAAGAATTACCATCTTTTATAATAAATTTAGATTCTGAGCCATCATATATAGTTTCTATATATGCTTTATTTTGTTGTTTTGCATAATACATTTTATTGTTATTATCTAATGTTGTTATAAAACTATACGATTCTTTAGATTTTAGTTCTTCATATAATTTTTGAACTCCAAAATAATTTTCATTTTTTGTATCTGTTTGAGTCATATATAGCGCTATTCCTCCGCAACATGCTATTATTAAGATAATTACAATTAAAATTATTAGTATTTTTTTCTTTTGCTTATTTGTAGCTTTTGTTTCTGACACAATTATTCCTCCTTTGTTTTTTATTATAGTTATCCTCTAAATATAAATATTTAATAAAGAAAAAACAATATATGCGATATAATATACTAACTCTACTAATGCAAACTTTTTAATAAATTCAGAATTTTTTTCTTCTCCAAATATTGATTTTAATGTAAAGTACATTAATACAATTGATACCGCACTACATAATCTTGTAAATGGTATTGTTATTGTAGATATTGATGAACCAAATATTGTTAATATACTTACAACTGATGCAATTACAAGTGGTATATTAGCTGTTGTTACTGTTGTAATTATTGTCGTTAATGATTTTTTATTTTTAGAATTCATAACCAAGACAATAATAGACATTACTAATATACTGCATATAGGTGCTATTGTTGCTTTTATAACAGACATTAGACTGCTTCCTAAACTTGATAATCCCCATATTGGTCCTACTAAAAAACATCTGCTAATTAATTCAGCTACTACCCATATAACTAATATAATAATTGCATATTTAAAATATTGATTATTTTCTTTATCTACTATTTCTTTTATTTTTCCTAATGGGTCTTTGAATAATTCAGATATAAATCCTTTTGTTTCAATGCTATCTTTTTTGATATCTACATTTTTAATTGTATCTTTTACTTGATTTACTGTAGTTGATGCCTCACTTTTCAATTCTTCTGCGTTTACTTTCTTTTCTTCTTTTTCTTCCATGTTAATCCTCCTAATATTATATTATTATTTATAGTATTTATTATTACTATCAAAATTAATCACCTAAGTTAATACCTATGTCTCTAGCTGTTTTTACTAAGTCGTCATCCATAGTAACTTTTCTTAGATTACTTTCTGCTGTATTTCCAGACACTGCTCCAATTTTTGTATTATTTCCAACTACATCTTCTAGAGATGCTGAATCTAATTTTCCATTTTTAATTACTACCAAAGTTCCAAATTTTCCTTCTAATGCAAGTTCCATTGCTTTTGAACCATATTTTGTTGATAGTACTCTATCAAAAGCTGTTGGTGTTCCTCCTCTTTGCATATATCCTAGTGTTGTGTTTCTTGCTTCTAATCCAGTTAGTTCTTCTAATTGTTTTGCAACAACTTGTCCAACTCCACCTAATTTTGTATTGTCAACTCCTGCTCCATTATTACGTATATTTTGTACTACCATTTCTCCATCTTTTGGTTTAGCTCCTTCGGCTACAACTACTATACTGAAGTTTTTTCCTCTTTTCTTTCTATTTTCAATTTTAGTTGCTACTTTATTAATATCATATGGTATCTCTGGAATTAGTGCAACATCTGCTCCTCCTGCTATTGCTGATTCTAATGCTATCCATCCAGCATATCTTCCCATAACTTCTAGCACCATAATTCTATGATGTGTTTCTCCTGTTGTATGTAATCTATCTAATGCTTCCATAGCAACAGATACAGCTGTATTGTAACCAAATGTAATTTCTGTACAAGCTACGTCATTGTCAATTGTTTTTGGCACTCCTATAATATTTACTCCTTTTGTTGAAAAATCTCTTGCAGATTTTTGTGTTCCATCTCCTCCTAAAGTAAAGATACAATCAAATCCAAATTTTTTAATATTTTCTATTGCTTGTTCTGATAAATCTTTGTATTCTACACTTCCATCTTCATTTACTATTTTATAATTAAATATGTTTGCATTTGTTGATGAACCTATAATAGAACCACCTTTTGGTAAAATTCCTACTGCTTCTCCATTGGCTGCTGTACTTAATTTTTCAAAGTCTTTTTTTAGTAATCCATTATATCCATCTACTATTCCATAACATTCTACTCCATGATTTTCTGCTGTTTTTACAATTGCTCTAATAACTGCATTAAATCCTGATACGTCTCCTCCATTTGCTAATATTCCTACTTTTTTTAACATAGTTCCTTCCTCCATTTAATCTTACTTTAATTTCCATTCTCCCTCAGTACTATAATTTGTACTAACATCTATGATATCAGATTTTAGAGTCACAACAGGGCGAACCGCAAAGCTACTGTACGAATTCTCGTTCAAGCAAGAACTACTACCAGTGCACAAGCTGTACCCGCCCGTGCCAGCGTCATACACAAGGTGCACACGGAAGTACGCAAGGCCAGTGGGAGTATCGACTAAGCGAGATGCAAGCCAATAATTTCCATTAAATAACATATTTTGTATATCTGTATTTTCTATCTTTGATTTATTGTAACTATAAGAAGTATCTTTTAGATTCTTCACTCCTGCTGAGGTTGATTTTCCTGTAGTAGGATCGCCATTTACTGTTGGATAATATACATTTGATTTTAGCTTTGTTATCCTTCCATAACTACTATTTAATGTTGTATAATCAGCTTCTGTAATTCCTGCTTTTTTATTAATATCTTCTATGGTTATGCTTCTTGCTCCTGTTTCTTCTATTTTCCCTGTAATTTGCTTATCTATTGGTCCACCTGTTGTATAGCTTCCGCCTTTTGTTGTATCGGCTCCATATCCATATCCAAATATTTTACATACTTCATTTAATTCTCTCTCTGCATACAGATATCCTCTGGCTCCTCTTAATATAAAATTATCATTCGTACCAGAGGTTTTTATTACATTTTCTGATATTAATTCTACTACTCCGTTTTCTATGCTTAATACTCTCCATCTTATATCCTTTGTTGCTGTGAAGTTTTGTACACTATTTCCATTTCCATGTTCTGTCGCTGTTCCTATTGGTGATGAATAACTTAATTTACTTGTCTCTACTGGTGTTGTTCCATCTTTTGTTGTGATTGTTGGATTATAATCTACAAAGTCTCCTACTTTTACATATTTTGCTATGTCTATCCATTCTTCTATTTTTCCATGAGCATCTAATGTATAGCTTCTTCCTGTTTCAAAATCTACTTTTATTGTTCCTTCTCCACTTGCTGTTGCTTTGATTCCGTTTTTAGTAAACTGTGTATTTAAATCCCCTGCTGTTATTACTCCTCCTAATTTTTCTGTTTTAGCTCCATTATATGCTAAACCTATTGCTTCCTTTTCTTCTCCCATTGTTGTCTCTGTTTTTGCTTTATCAGCTTGCTTTAGTATTCCGTTATCTCCAGTCAATGTTGCAATCGTTACTCCTGCAAGGATTAAAAGGACTATGATTGTTATTACTAAAGCTATTAAAGTAATACCATTACTTGTTTTAATTAATTGTTTTATGTTTCTTTCGTTCTCCATAAAAATATTCTCCCTTTCTTTTGTTTAACTTTTTATATGAATTTTTCCCACTTATATTTTAACTAAACCTGTCTTTAAATGTCAATACATTTTTTTGAAAATTTATGTAATAATAATTTAAATTTATAGGTTAAGGTGATACTATGATTAAGGAAAAAAGAAAATCTAAAAGATATACTCAAGATAAGAAAAATGACAGAAAAAACTGCTTAAAATAAATTAGCAATTTTCCTGTCATTTTTTATTTAGTTGAAATATGTATATTTTCCACCTTGCAATTTAATTCTCTGGCCACAATATTTTGTATTTGTGCTACTTCTTCTTGCTTTAATTCTTCTATTCCAACTATTACACTAATACTTTCTCCATTTACAAAAATAATAACATTTTCAAAACCTTTTGTTTTTATCAAATTTTCACAAATCATTATACTATTTTTAGTCTGATTTATTTTTGTAATTTCTTGTGTTGCCGTTTGTTTTTGAGTTTCTAATGAATTACTACTGTTCAATACTTTTTCGTAAGTTTCTAACATTTGTGAATACATAGTATCTCTTTCTAATTTTGACTTAGTAAAATAATCATCCTTACTAGCATTACTACTTGTAGCAATAGTATTTTGAGTTGAGTTATTTGTGTTTGTATTATTTTCTGTATTACTTATATTTGTAGAATTAGTATTATTAGTGTTTTCATTTTGTGTAGTGTTAACAGTATTTGTATCTGTTGTATCTCCTCCTACTATATCATTACTACTAACTAATGTCGCATCTCCTATATCTGCCAATTTTGTGTCATCTTTAGATTCCATGTCTATACTAGTTTCTACTGAATCTCCTCCTTGCTTTGTTGTATAATTTAAATATCCTGCAGTCATAAGCATAATAGCTATCACATAAATAATAATTTGATTTTTCTTTAATAACCCTTTCATCTTTTACCCTCCACTTTAAATTTTATCCATTCATCTCAAATACTTGGATTTTATGCGTTGCTAAGCCTGTAACAGCTTCTACTGCTTGTATAATATTTGCTTTTGTATCTGCATTGTTTGCTCCTTTTGCTGTGATAATTGCGCCTTCTATTTTAGGTTGCACTACTTTTTGAGTTATTGGTGTCTTTTCTCCATTTTCTTCCTTATAAATAATATCTTTTTGTGAATCTGTTTCTTGTATTTTTCTTGTTCCACCTGAGGTGTCTGATTCTTCTGTATTACTAACTTTTGAACTTTCATTATACATCGCTACAACCTCACTAGACTCCGAATAATTAATACATACTTTGACTGCTCCTACACCTTGAATCTTTCCTAATATATTTTCAAGTTTTTCTTCTAAATTATCTGTTAATTGTACATTATTTTTACTGTCATCAGTTATCTGATTTGTTGTTGCTAACTGTTTAGAATTACTATCTGTTTCTTTTTTATCTTCTTTTTTGTTTCCATTCCAAATAATATTAATAATTACAATTGTTATAATTGATAATATTATCAAAAATACTAAGTTTTCAATTTTCTTTTTGTCATTTCCTTCTTGTTGTTCTTCTTTTTTACCTATTAATTCTTTCAATTTATCTCTAAACATTTTTCATTCACCCCATATTCTTCAATTAAAAACTTTTTTATATTTTGAATTTCTGTCTTATTAACCTTATCAGATACTTCATTTTTTTCCTTCTCTTGTTTTTTTATTTCTACTCCTGTATCTATTTTTCTTATTTTTTGTATTTCTGTTACTATTTTATTTTCTGCGCTATTTTCTATATCATTTTTAACTTCTTCTTGAGTTTTACTAACAATTAATTTAATTTTATTTATCTTAGTTTCCTCTTCATCATCTGCTATTTGCACACTCACTTTGCATTTTTCAACCTCATAACCTTTTTCTTTTATTTTTTTAGTAATGTCTTTCTCTAATTCTTCTGAATATAATTTTTTAATTCTTTCATTCATACTAGTCTGATTTACCGAACTTGTCTCTACTGAAGTATATTCTTCTAAATCAATATTGTTAAAATTAAAAACATCTTTATTTTTAATTAAAGGAGAAACTATATTAAATATTACATAAACTCCTAAAACCATTCTAATATATTTTTTAGTTCGATTATTTGGCAAAAGCATTTCAAAAATAGATACAATTACAATTGTTATTCCTAGTCCTTTTGCCCAAGAACTTAAAATTTCTATCATTTTTTCTCTCCTACCTATACATCATAGTACCATTAGATATTTTTAAGACTAAAGTTGTCCCTATTATTAGCATAAATGATATTGCACATAATATTCCTAAAAATATTTTAAAAATATCCCCAATCTGTTCTAATAAATCTATAATTTTTTCATCTGCAATGGGCTGAACTACTGTCGAAAGTAATTTATATGATACCGATAAAACAAAAAGCTTTAAAATTGGCATAATACAAATTCCTATCACGATAACAACTCCTACAAGTCCAACTGCATTTTTCAGTACAATTCCACAACCTAAAACTGTATCTACAGCATCACCTAATATTTTTCCTACTACTGGTATTGCCGAACTCACCACTGCTTTTGTAGTTTTTGCTGTAATTCCATCAACACTACTTGATAAAGTTCCTTCTAGTGAAACAACACCTACAAATACTGTTAAAACAATTCCTAAAAACCATACTATACCTGATTTAAAAAACTTTGATAATTTATCAATATGAACTTTGTCGGAAATTTTTGAAATAATCACTAAACTAGTTAATACTAAAACAAATGGTATTATTAAATTTTGTATTATATTTCCAATAAAATTAATCATAAATAATATAATAGGTTCAACTACACTACTTGTTGTTATGCTTCCTGTATACATCATAAGAGTTATTAATAATGGAACTAGTGCGTTCATAAATCCAATCAAATTTCCTGTAGTATCCTGAACTAATTTTATAATATCTGTAAAATTAGACATAATCACAGTAACAATCAATATATATTGAACATAGTAAATCAATTTTGAAATATTATTATTTTCTAAACTTTCACTAATTGATTTTAAAATACTGTGAATCAAAATAATAGCTAAAATACTAACAAGCGATTTTATATTTGTGGTTACTTCTTTTCCTAATATGTTTAATATTTTTTTTAATAATGTACTATTATCAACCTCTCCCTTTATTGCGTCATTTAATATTTCGTTTATATCAATATCCTCAAAAAACTCCCCTGTAAACTTTTCTGCATTTTTTATAAAATCTTGTATTTTAAATTCTTCTTGCTGTTCAATAATAGTTTGATTATCATTTGCATAACTTGAATTAGATAAGAATACTATTAACACCATTACAATAATTGTTATTATTTTTTCTATTATAAAAAAATTTTCTTTTTCAATTTTCATTTGTATTTTCCTCTTCTTTATGGCAATACTTTCAATATAACTTCCAGTAAACTTGATATAATAGGTATTGACATTGATATAATAATAATTTTTGTTCCCATTTCTATCTTACTAGCAATAGCCGCCTCTCCTGAATCTTTGCAAACACTAACAGCAAATTCAGACAAAATTGCTAACCCAGTTATTTTTATAAGTATTACCAAAAAAGTACTATTAATAGAAGTCTTACTTGCTAGTGATTGCAATAAATTAACAATACCTGTAAGTTTATCCATAACCAAAAATAAAATCAAAACACCTGTTAGCAAACTTATATATATAGCAAATTCAGGTCTATATTGCTTTAAAAGAATAATAATAACTAAAGCAACTAAAGCAATTCCAACTATTTTAATAACTTCCATTTTCATCCTTTCCAAATGAGACAGGGGGACAGGTCTTAAATGAGACAAGGGGGGACAGGTCTTAAATGTCTCATTTTTTATTCATACACAATATTTTTTTATTTTACTTTTCTATGAGACATTTAAGACCTGTCCCCCCTTGTCTCATTTAAGACCTGCCCCCCTTGTCTCATAAGTTAAATATTGTTCTAACTGTGTCAAATAATCCGCTTATTTCTTTTATTACCATCGTTAATACAATTACTAATCCTGCCAATGTTGTCATCATTGCTTGATCTTCTCTGCCTGCTCGTACTAATACTTGATGTAAAACTGCTACTAATATTCCTATTGCAGCTATTTTAAACAATAAATTAATATCCATTTTAATTATCCCCCTAATTTAGCACAAGACAATTACTATTGCTAACCCAACTATTGTTCCCAGTCTCGTATATAATCTCTCGTTTTTTTGTTTTGCTTCCATTGCATCTTTTATCTGTCCTTCTAAGAAATTTTCAGTTATTTCTATTTGGCTGATTTGTCCATCTGTATCTGTCTGTCCCAATAACTTTGATAACATTTTTAAAACATTTTTATCTTCTTCTTTTAAATTGTTGTTTGTTTCTTCTACAGCTTGTTCCCAAGCCACATCTGCAGTTGTTTTTTCCATTTTTTCTTCTGCTTTTTTAAATATTTGTCCAATATTCTTGTTTGAATTGTTAGATATTTCTTTAAAGATATCTGGTATTGGTTCATATGTAAATTTTATTTTATTCTTTAATATGTTTAATGTATTTTTCATCTCTTCTAATTCCTGTAATCTATATACATATCTTTTTGATATAAATTTCCCAATCATACTAGAAAATACTAAGATTAAAAATAATATAAAATATTTAATTATTTGCATTCTTATATACCTTGTCCTTTCTATTTTTAGTATTATATTCATTTAATTTATTTTTAGAACTAAAAATTATCTTTCTAAAAAAATTATTTTTTCAATTTGTTTTGTTTCTATTAATTTATTTATTTGTATATTATTTTTTATATCTTCTAGTGTTTTTCCATGCATGGTAAAAATCCCTTTCACTCCTGCCGAAATTGCTTCTCCGTATAGCTTCTACATCTTCTTTTGAACCTATCTCATCACATGCTATTACTTCAGGAGCCATGGACCTAATTAACATTTTCATCCCTTTTGCTTTTGATATATTTTCAACAACATCTGTTCTTATTCCTACATCATTTTGTGGTATTCCTTGATACATAGCTGCAATTTCTCCTCTTTCATCTACTACCCCACAAGTTTTCCCTTTAAAATTTATCTCTGGTATTCCATTGCTTATTCTTCTTATAGTATCTCTTAGCATTGTAGTTTTTCCCATTCCAGGTGGAGAAACAATTAAAGTTGTATAAATGCTATTTGATTCTTTATCTATTATTTGTCCTAAAATTTTATTACTGCAATTTAATACTTCTCTAGCAATTCTAAAATTCAAACTAGTAATATACTTCAAATTGATTATCCTTTCATTTTCTATAACTGCTGTTCCTGTAATACCTACCCTGTGTCCTCCTTTTACAGTAATAAATCCTTCGCAGATTTGATTTTTGTAAGCATAAATTGAGCTATTACATAACTTTTCTAAAATCTGTAATATTTCTTTTTGATTTACTTTATAATCTATAACTATATCAGCTTGTCTTATTTTAAGAATAATGGGTCTATTACATCTTATTCTAATTTCTTGTAAATTGTTTTCTATGTTTATATTTTGATTAAATGTATTTTCTAACAATTCATATAATTGACATGGAAAATATCTTAATATTTCTTCTCTATTTTTCATTTTTTGATTTCCTCCATATTAATTATCTTATCCTTTTTTATATTATAGGAACTTTGTAGAATTTTCCCATAAAAAAAAGAAGCTTATTTTAATATATGCTTCTTTTTCTATTTTAGAACTATTATTTTTCATTAATAACTGCACGATAAATTAATCCTGTATCTTGATCTTTTTCAAATTCTACTCTATAGCTTTTTTCTGTATCTATTTCTCCTTTTATAAGAGTTATATTTTGTTCGCTTGCTTCATATTCTTCTCCATTATAATTAATTTCTTTTATTTCATTACTTGTTTCTTCAGATTGATTATTTAAAGATATGGTCGATAGTAATCCTTTTACTGTTACTCCTTTTAAATTTGTACTTTCGTAAGCTTCAAATTTTTGGTTGAAATTGTTTATTTCTGCTTCGCTCATATTTGAGTTCACTTGATTTAAGACATTCATATTTCCTAAATAAAGGCCAATAGAAGGAATCATATTAACTATTGGATTTTCACTTGCTTCTAATCCTAATTGTCCCATTTGTTGCTCATTAACTTCAGATATTCTCTCAACTACAGCATTTAAAAAGTTAGATACCTGATCAGAATCATAATCAGTTAATATCAAGCTATTGTCTGATGAAAAGCCTTCCACTGTAGCACTATCTGTGAAATTTACATCATTACTAAACTTATATTCTACTACTTCACTATCTACATCCGTTGTCGTACTACTCTCTGCTACTTCTGGTAAACTCATAATTAATTCATAGTTTTCCTTTATATTTTGTAAACTTTCTAAATTTTCAAAATTAGCAGAAAAACTTATCTTTGATTTTTTATCTTCTTTCATTTCGTATGATACAACTATATTTTGCTGATTGCCTTCTATTTTCTTTTCTATTGCTATCGTTCCTTCTGTCGTTTCTATTACCAACTTGCATACATCTCTATTTTTTTGATACACTGCAATTTCAAAATTTTTATCACTAAAATCTGTATCATCCTTAATGCTTTTTATTGCATCATCAATCTGACTAGCTGTTATTTTTGCTGAATTCTTCTGTATTTTTAAATATTCATTTAATTTATCTACTGTTGTTTGATCATTTTTTAGAGTCTCCAAAAGTTTGACTAACACATTTTGTAAATCTGTTCCTGTTAAAGACAACTTATATCCAGACATATCAGATTCTTTAACTTTTGAAAATTTGTCTTTTTCTAATTGTTGATTTATTACTGTTATATAAGTATCTTTTATATGACTTTTTTCATCTTCTGTCAACTCTACTTTTCCCATTTTCTGTAATTTATCAACCATTTCTCCATAACTTTCTACATCATCTAAATCTTCTGAAAACTTATTTAATTTTTCTGTTTCTATAGCAACAAATTTACTTCCAACATATTTTGTCTGTAATCCTATCTTATTTTCTATTTGTTTATAATTAATAGGAAATTTTACATCATTTGAATAATTCAATGAAATATTTTGTGCAGCTTTTGAATTCGCCGTATCAACCTGTCCAGAAAAACTAATATTGAAATTATTTACATTTTCAAATTTTTTTTGCTCATTGTCAGATGATATATTAACAGAAAACTCTCCTTCATCATTATAAGGTGTGTTATTCTTTTTTTCAAAATATTGCTTTAGCCCATCATCTATAAACCCTTTTTTAGAATCTCCTATATCTGCCATATACTTAAAAAACATTTCTTTATCACTTTTAAATATATCAGTAGCAAATACTAGAATTCCAACTCCAGCTAGTATTATAATTACTATAATAATTATTAAAATTAACAATATCTTTGTATTTTTCTTTTGATTCATCTCTTTTTCTCCTCGTAAAAAATATATTAAATATGTAATATTCTTCTCTTATATGAGAAATAGATAAATAACTTTTATGTCATTTATCTATTTGCACATTATTTTATTCTTGTTCCCAATTATGGTATATATTAGCTACATCATCTAAATCTTCTAACTTTTCAATTAGACGTTCCATCTTTTCGCAACCTTTTTCATCTAAACTAACCATTGTAGTTGGAACCATTTGAACTTCTGCTTCTAAAAATTCGAAACCTTCTTCTTCTAATTTTTCACGTACAGCTGAAAAATCTGCTGGATCTGTTGTAATTTCATAAACTTCTTCTGAAGCCTCAAAATCCTCTGCTCCTGCATCTAATGCAAGCATCATTAATTCTTCTTCGTCTCTGTCAGTTGAAGCTCTTTCTATTACAATGACTCCTTTTTTATTAAATAAATATGATACACAACCTGTTGTTCCTAGATTTCCTCCTGCTTTATCGAAAACGTGTCTTACATCTGCTGCAGTTCTATTTTTGTTATCTGTAGATGCTTCTACAATAACTGCAACTCCACTTGGTCCATATCCTTCATATGTAATTTCTTCATAATTTTCATTACTACTAGATGCTTTTTTTATAGCATTATTTATTGTATCGTTTGGCATGTTTGCCGCTTTACATTTAGCTATTACATTTTTTAATTTTGAATTTCCTGCTGGATCTGGTCCACCTTCTTTGACTGCTATTAAAAGTTCTCTTCCTAATTTTGTAAATATTTTTCCTCTTGCGGCATCTGCTTTTCCTTTTTTTGCTTGAATATTATGCCATTTTGAATGTCCTGACATATTTCTCTCCTCCTCTTTAATTTTTCCCTGTATTCTAAGGCTTTCAAGCCTCTATCTATTGGTTTTACCCATTTTTCTAAAAATTTCTTTTTATATTGTAACATATCTTTTGTATTTTGTGTAGTCTTTTACAAATATTTTTTGTATTTGATAGATGTAAATGATACTAAATAAAAATACTCTAATTAGCAACTATCTACCTGCTCTAAAACTTCTTCTTAATCTTAAAGCATTTAAAATAACAGTAAAACTACTAAATACCATCGCTAGACTTGCAATCATTGGATTTATAGAAATGCCAAAAGGTTTTAATAATCCTATTGCAACAGGTATCATCAAACAATTGTAAAAAAATGCCCAAAATAGGTTTTGTTTTATATTTTTAATTGTTTTTTCGCTGATTTTAATCAATTTTAATATTGAATTCAAATCATTTTTAGTTAAAATAACATCACTTGAATCCATTGCAATATCAGTTCCACTTTTTACGCTTACACCAATATCTGCGTTTGTTAGTGCTGGACTATCATTTATTCCATCTCCACACATCATAACTCTATTTCCATCTTCTTTTAACTTCTTTATTGTTTCTGACTTTTGAGATGGTAGGACATTTGAAATTACTTTAGTTATCCCAAGCTCTTCACCTATCTTTCCTGCTGTTTCTTTGTTATCTCCTGTTAACATTATAGTTTTAATATTATGATTTTTTAACCTACTTATAACATCTTTTGCATTTTTTCTTACAATATCATTTACTCCTATCAATGCTAAAATTTCTTTTTCATTTGCAATATAAACGATACTATTTCCATTAAGTGCTAATATTTTTTCATCTTCTAAATGATTATTTTTAATAGAGAATTTTTCAATTATTTTTCTATTTCCTAATATTATTTTTTTATTTTCAACTTCTCCAGTCAATCCATATCCTACAATATTTTCAATATTCTTTACTTCTGATTTCAAAATTTTATTTTCTTGCATATATTCTACAAAGGCTTTCCCTATTGGGTGGGTAGATTTTTCTTCAATACTTCCTGCAAGTCTAATTAATTCCTTATCTGATAATTTACTATAATTATATATTTGTGAAATTTTTAATTTTCCATAAGTTAATGTACCTGTTTTATCAAATACTACAGTGTTAATTTTTGAAGCATTTTCTAATATTTCACTCTTTTTTACTAATATCCCATTACTTGCACATATTCCTTCACTTATAACTATTGCAAGTGGTGTTGCTAAACCTAGACTACAAGGACAAGCAACTACTAATATAGTAACAAATGTGCTTAATGCTGTTCCAAAATCATATCCTAAAAGCAAATACATAACAAAACTTATTATAGCTATTATAATAACTACTGGAACAAAATATCCTGAAATTTTATCAGCAATCTTTGCTATTGGTGCTTTTGTATTACTTGCTTCTATAACTAATTTTACTATCTCTGATACTGTCGATTCTTTTCCAATTTTTTCAGCCCTATATTTTATGAAACCATCATAATTCAGACTTCCTGCTATTACTTTATCTCCAATATTTTTTGTTACTGGTTTGCTTTCTCCTGTGATAAATGACTCATCTAAGTGAGTTTTTCCTTCTATTATTTCACCATCTACTGCAATTTTGTCTCCTGCTTTTGAAATTACAATATAGCCTTTTTTTATTTCATCAAGAGTTACCTCTTTTTGGATTCCATTAACTTCAATTATTGCTTTATTCGGAGTAATTTCAACCAGTTTTTTTATTGCATCCTTTGTTTTATCTTTGCTTATTCCATCAATATATCTTCCAAGTTTAACAAAGTAAATAACTATTGCTGCTGATTCAAAATATAAATTCATTGTATAGTGCATATTTCCTTTTATTATCATATACATACTATATAAACTATAAATAAAACTACTTACAACACCTATTGTAACAAGTGTATCCATATTGGGTATTTTATGAATTAAATTTTTATAACCATTTTTTAAAATATCATATCCATACCCAAAAAATGCAATTGTTAAAATCAATAAACTAACGGCATAATTTATAGGATTATGTTCTGCACTTAAAAATTTTAAAGTTGGTAAACCAATCATATGTCCCATAGAAATATACATAGTAACTATTGCTAAAATTGTAAAAATAATAAATTGTATTTTTTCTTTTTTATTATTTTTTTCTATGTTGAACTCTTTAAATATTCCTAAACTTTTAAAACCTGCTTGTTTTATATATTTTTCTATTTTTTCTTGATTTAGAATTTGCTCATCATAAGTTATTGTAGCATTTGCCATTACAAGATTCACATTTGCCTCAAAAATTCCATTTTGCTTATTCAAGTATTTTTCTAATCCATTTGAGCAAGCACTACAAGTCATTCCATCAATCGCTAATATTATACTTTTCATATTATTCTTCCTCTATAATTTCATATCCAAGATCTATAATTTTTTCTTTGATTTGAGCAATTTCTAAATCCTTTTCTGATTTTATTGTTACTATTCCAGTATTATGATCTGCATCTACACTTTCTACACCACTAATTTCTGATAGAGCTATCTTAACTCTATTTTCACATCCTCCACAAACCATTCCATTTATTTTAATTTTTAATTCCTTCATCTTATATCATCCTTTCTTTTTACTTATTAAATTTTTTAAATATACTTACTAATTCATCTATTATTTTTAAATTACCTTTTTCCAAATCATTAGAAACACATGAATATATATGATTTTTCTATAACCAATTTCCAACTTTTTTAATGTATATTTTCTTTACAATCTGAACTAAAATTACATATAGGATAGTCAATCCTGCTACTATTAAATAATATAATGGTGGCATTATTTCAAAATGGAATGATTCAATATTATGCAATAATATTGGTGTAAATATTGTTCCTATTATTGTAACCATTGTTAAACAAGTTAATATTGGGTTTGCTTTTGACTGTACAAAAGGTACTTTTTCAGTACGAACGAAATGAATTATCAATGTTTCACTTATTAGACATTCAACAAACCATGCTGTTTGAAAATAACTTTCACTTACAGCTCCATTATATCCTAATATAAACCAAAATGCTAAAAACGCCAAAACATCTATTATCGAACTTACTGGTCCCATTACATTCATAAATGTTCCCAATCCTTTTGTATCCCATTTTCTTGGTTTTATTAAAAATTCCTCATCAACATTATCATATGGTATTCCTATTTGAGAAAAATCATATAAAAAGTCTTGAATTAACATTTGAATTGGCAATAATGGTAAAAATGGTAAGAAAATACTTGCAATAAATATACTAAATACATCTCCAAAATCTGAACTTAAAGCCATTTTCATATATTTTATAATATTTCCATATACTTTTCTTCCTTCTATTACTCCATTAAATATTACTTTTAAACTTTTTTCTAATAAAATAATATCACTTGCTTCTTTAGCAATGTCTGTTGCTGTATTTACACATATTCCAACATCTGCATTATGTAGTGATGGTGCATCATTTACACCATCTCCCATATAGCCTACTACATGTCCATTTTTTCTAAGAGCCTTTATTATTCTTTCTTTTTGTAAAGGATTCATTCTAGCAAAAACATTTACTTCCTCAACCTTTTTAGCAAGTTCTCCATCTGGCATCCTATCAATATCTGTACCTAATAATATTTTTGAATCTTCTATTCCTACCAAGTTACAAATATTTTCAGTGGCATATTGGTTATCTCCTGTTAAAATCTTTGTTGTTATTCCATATTCTTTTAATTTCTTTATTGTACTTTTTACTTCTTTTTTTGGTGGATCTAAAAATGCTACAAATCCTATAAATGTCATTTCTTTTTCATCATCGCTATTAAATATATCTTTTCCTCTATACTCTCTTTTTGATGCTAACGCGATTACCTGCATTCCTTGTTTTGCAAGATTTTCAGCATTTTTATTAATATTTTGTATCATTTCTTGAGTTAGCTCTTTATGTTCGCCATCTATTTTTACTTGATTACAACTTTTTAATACTTCTTCTAATGCTCCTTTAGTAATTATCCTATAATGATCATCATGTTTTACTACAATACTTACTTTTTTTCTAATATAATCAAATGGAATTTCATCAATTTTTTCATAATTAATAACTTGTTCTTTTATTTTATGCTGAACTCCATATGTTATTACTGCTTTATCTACCAGATTTTTCATTCCAGTACTATAATAGCTATTTAAAAATGCATATTCTAATATAGATAAATCTTCTTTTCCTTCAACATTTATATATTTCTGTAATACTATCTTGTCTAATGTTAATGTTCCTGTTTTATCAGTGCATAAAACATCTATTGCACCTAAATTTTGAATTGCCTGAATGTTTTTTACTAATGTTTTTTTCTTTGCAAGAGTTTTCGTTCCTTTAGTTAAATTAACATTTACTATCATAGGCAACATTGTTGGAGTAATTCCAACAGCTACTGATAATGCAAATAGCACTGCTTCTAATATATCTTTTCGTATAAATGCATAAATAATAAATACTGCTATTGAAACTACAACCATGTATTTTATTAATAATTTTGTAATTCCATTCATACCTTTTTCAAAATTTGTCGTTTCTCTTTTATTATCAATTTGTTTTCCCATACTTCCTAGATATGTAGAAAAACCAGTATTAATTACTATAGCTGTTGCATCTCCACTTATTACACTTGTTCCCATTAAACATATATTTGAAATTGAAAATATTTCATTTGAGTTATTAAATTTATCTGTTTTTTCAATAGGCGCACTTTCACCTGTAAAAACAGATTGATTTAAAAACAAATCCTTATTTTCTATAATCATTACATCAGCTGGAATAATAGAACCTGCATTTAGATGAATAATATCACCTTTTACAACTTTTTCTGTTCTTATTGTTTGTTCTTTTCCATTTCTTACAACCGTTGCCGTTGAAAACATTTCACTTTTTAATTTTCTATTGAATTTATATGTTGAATAATTTTGGGCAAATTTTATCATAGCACTTACAAATCCAATTGCTAAAATAATAACTGTACCTAATGTATCATCACCAACAAATTTATTTATTATTGCTAAAACAACTAAAATTAAAATAAATTTATCTTTAAATGAATTTATAAAAAAATAAAACCACGAATGTTTATCATCTTTTACAACAACATTTTCTCCATCTTCTTCTAATTTTTGTTCTGCTTCTTTATTTGTCAATCCTTTTTCAATATTAGTTTTAAGCTCTTGTATTATTTCTTGTTTTTCTTTTTGTGCAATTTTCTTATATTTTTCTAGTATTTTCTCATCATTATTACTCATTAAATTTTTATTTTTTAATTTGTTCTTTATAAAAAATAATCTAATCAATTTCTATGTATCTCCTTTTTTTATATTTTATAAAATTGTATCACTTAATATATTTTTTGTATATACTTTTTATATTTCTTTTTTCTCATATACTGGTTGGAGTTTAAAGCCTATCTTAGAATCTATGGTGCAATGGGAAAATAATTATCGTGAAATGCAAAAATAGCAGTAAAATAAAACTGCTATTTTTCTAGTATCATATATAAAATTGGATAAGGATTTCCCTGTTCATCATTTTATTTCAATTTCACACCTTACACTGCTACAGTTGAAAAACCATTATCTGCATGAATTACTTCACCTGTTATCGCATTTGACATATCACTAAACAAGAAACTTGCCACATCTCCAATTTCTTTTGCAGTTACATTTCTATGTAAAGGCGCTCTTTGTTCAATCACATCTAAAATACCATTAAAATCCTTTATTCCTTTTGCAGACAATGTCTTAATTGGTCCTGCTGAAATAGCATTAATTCTAATATCATCTTTTCCTAAATCTTTTGCTAAATATCTAATACTACTTTGCAATGCTGCTTTTGCAACTCCCATAACGTTATATCCCTCAATTGTTTTTTCTGCTCCAAAATAAGTTAATGTTACAATACTTGCTTTTGGATTTAGCATTTGCTTTTCTTTTGCAATATTAGAAACCGCAATTAATGAATAAGCACTAACATCACAAGCATGTGCAAATCCATCTCTTGATGTTTTTATAAAGTCATTTCTTAAGTCTTCTGTATTTGCATGTGCTATACAATGTAATATTCCATCCACATTTCCATAATCTTTTTTTATATTTTCTAAACAATCTTTAATACTTTCATCATTTGAAGCATCACAAGCATAGCCTTTTGCTCCTGGTATTTCTGAAATAAGCTTTTCTATTTTTTCCTTGTTTTCCATAGTTCCATATGTAAATATTATTTCTGCCCCATTTTCATATGCAGATTGAGCAGCTCCCCAAGCAATACTCCACTTATTTCTAACTCCCATTATAATTATCTTTTTTCCTTCTAATAACATATTTAGTCCTCCTTTATATTTTTTCAATTTTAATATATTCTCCCATGTTTCTAAATTTAGTATATCTGTCTTCTACTATTTCTTCTTTCGATATTTTACTCATTTTGTTTACTGTAGTTTTTATTTCTTTTCTTAAGCTGTTAGAAACTTTTTTAAACGTATCTTCTTTAGGTTCTTTTATTATTTTATCAATCACTTTTAAATCATATAAATCCTCTGCCGTTAGCCTCATTTTTTCTGCCGCTTCTTTAGCTCTAGAAGGATCTTTCCATAAAATACTACTATATCCTTCTGGAGATAATATTGAATATATAGCATTTTCTAGCATTAATACTTTATTTCCAACACCTAATGCTAAAGCACCTCCACTAGAACCTTCTCCTATTACAATTGAAATAATTGGAACTTTTAGTTTTGCCATTTCTAGCATAGAACTTGCAATAGCTTCTCCGTTGTCCTCTTTCTTCCGCTCCGATTCCTGGATATGCTCCTTTTGTATCTATAAATGTAATAACTGGTCTATTAAATTTCTCTGCTTGTTTCATAAATCTAATTGCTTTTCTATAACTTTCTGGATTTGGCATACCAAAGTTTCTTTCTATATTTTCTTTAGTAGTCCTTCCTTTTTGTTCTGCAATTACTGTATAATTTTGTTTATCAATTCTTGCTAGCCCACAAACAATTGCTTTATCATCTTTGAAATTTCTATCTCCATGTAATTCCATAAATTCATCAAAAATTTCATCTATATAATCAAGTGATGTTTTTCTTTTTGGATTTCTTGCTATTTCTACTTTTTCCCATGCAGTCATTTTTAGTCCCTCCTTTTATTTATGAAATTTAATTATTTTATATAGAGTATCTTTTAAGTCTTTTCTTTCTACTATTTTATCTATAAAACCATGTTCTAACAAAAATTCTGCTGTTTGAAATCCTTCTGGCAAAGATTCTCCAATTGTTTGTTGAATTACTCTTTTACCTGCAAATCCAATCATTGCTCCTGGTTCTGCTAAAACAATATCTGCTATACTTGCAAAAGATGCTGTAACTCCTCCATAAGTTGGATCTGTTAAAACTGATATGTATAATAAACCTGCTTCGTTTAATTTTGCAATTGCTGATGTTGTCTTTGCCATTTGCATTAAAGAAACAATTCCTTCTTGCATTCTAGCTCCACCTGAAACGCAAAAAATAATTAATGGCAATTTCAGCTCAATTGCTTTTTCTACTGAATATGTAATTTTTTCTCCAACAACAATTCCCATACTTCCCATTAAAAATCCACTATCCATTACACAAATCACAACATCTTCTCCATTTATTTTTCCGCACGCCACATCCTACTGCTTCTTGTATACCTGTCTTTTCTCTTAATCCTTTTATTTTTTTTGGATAATCTTCTAAATTTAATGGATTAGTTGTATCAATGTCTAAATCAAATCTTTTATAAGATTCTTTATCTAAAATACTTTCTAACCTTTTATTAATATGCATTCTGAAATATGCTCCACAATTTGGACAAATACTATTATTTTTTCTTACATCTTCTTTATATAAAATTTCTTGACATTTATCACATTTTATCCATTTTCCAACTGGAATGTCTACTTTGTTTTTAATTTTTTTAGCTGTAGGCTCTCTTTTTTTCATTTTGTCTACTATCATATCTTTATTCCTCTTTTTCTAATATTTCTTTTTCAATAAAAGATGTATCAAATTTTCCTCTTAAAAAGTTTGGATTTTTAATTATCTGAAATAAGAAATCAAGGTTAGTATCAATTCCTTCAATTACGGTTTCTTCTAAGGCTCTTTTCATTTTACTAATCGCTTCATTTCTTGTGTCTCCATAAGTAATAATTTTTGCAATCATAGAATCATAATTAGCAGGAATTGTATATCCTTCATAAATTGCTGTATCTATTCTTACTCCATTTCCACCTGGTAAGTTTAATCCTGTTATTTTTCCTGGTGATGGTCTAAATTTTTTTCTTGGATTTTCTGCATTTATTCTACATTCTATACTATGCCCCTTAAATTGTACGTTTTTTTGTTTTATTTTTAATTTTTCTCCAGCCGCTATTTTTATTTGTTCTTTTACTATATCTATTCCTGTTCTCATTTCAGTAATAGGATGTTCCACTTGTATTCTTGTATTCATTTCCATAAAATAAAAATTTTTATCACTATCTACCAAAAATTCTACTGTTCCACAGCTAGTATATGAAGAAGCTTTTACTGCTTTTATAGCCGCTTCTCCCATTTTATTTCTTAATTTATCATCTAAAATAGTAGATGGTGTTTCTTCTATTACTTTTTGGTTTTTTCTCTGAATAGAACAATCTCTTTCTCCTAAATGAATAACATTGCCATGTTCATCTGCTAGTACTTGAATTTCTACATGTCTTGGATTTTTTATAAATTTTTCAACATAAATTTCGTCGTTATTAAAAGATAATTTTGCTTCTTGTTTTACAATGTTGTAATTACTTTCTAATTCTTCTTCTGAATTAACTATACGTATTCCTTTTCCTCCGCCTCCTGCTGATGCTTTTAATAAAATAGGATATCCTATTTTATTTGCTGTTTCAATAATTCCTTTTAAGCTTTGTATACTGCCATCTGATCCTGGTATTACTGGAACTCCTGCTTTTTTCATTAAGTCTTTTGCATTTGATTTATTTCCCATTAATTCAATTACTTTATAAGAAGGTCCTATAAATTTTATATTAGATTCTTCACATATTTTTGCAAATTGACTATTTTCAGACAAAAAACCAAATCCAGGATGAATACTATCTGCTCCTGTTATATTAGCTGCCTCAATAATATTTTTTAGATTCAAATAACTTTTTCCGTGGTTCAGCAGGTCCAATACAAATAGCTTCATCTGCAAGTCTAGTGTGCATAGCGTCTTTGTCCGCTTCTGAATACACTGCTACTGTTTTTATATTCATTTCTTTACATGCTCTAATAATTCTAACTGCAATCTCTCCTCTATTTGCTACTAATATCTTATTCATTTGGCTAATTCCTTTCTTTATACAACTGCAAAAGTAAGCTCTCCTTTTGCTACTATTTCTCCATTTACAGTTGCAATTGCTTCTCCTATTCCTATTGAACTTTTTTGCTTTATAATTTTAACTTCTAATTTTAATCTATCACCTGGTACTACTTGCTTTTTAAATTTCATTTTATTGATACCACCAAATAAGGCATTTTTTCCTTTATTTTCTTCTTTACTAAGAATTGCAATTGCTCCTGCTTGTGCTAAACTTTCTGTTATTAATACACCTGGCATAATTGGATTTCCGGGAAAGTGTCCTTTAAAATACCATTCTTCTTCTTTTACATCTTTATAACATATAGCACTTTCTCCTGGTATATATTCTTCTATTTCATCTATCATTAAAAAAGGTTCTCTTTGTGGAATTATACTTTTTATTTTTTCTTTTCCTAACACTTGCTTTGTACTCCTTTTACTTTTTTATTTTAAATAATGGTTTTCCATATTCTACTGCTTCTCCGTCTTGCACTAAAATTTCTTTAATCTCTCCATCAAATTCTGACTCAATTTCATTCATTAATTTCATTGCTTCAACAATGCAAAGTACATCTCCTTTTTTTACTTTTTGACCTATCTCTACATAAGAATTAGCATTAGGAGATGGCTTAGAATAAAATGTTCCAACCATTGGTGATTTTACAATTTCTTCATCTTGTAATTCTTCTTTTTCTGATACTTCTATCTGTTTTTCATTTTCATTTAACTGTTCGCTTTTTTGAATTACTTGAATCTCTTTTGTACTTTCCTTTTTCATACTAATTTTAGTACCGTCTGGGAAATCTATATCAATTGATGTTAATTTTGAATTTCCCATATCATTCATTAATTGTTTGATTTTCTCGTATTCCATTTTTCTCTCCTATTCTTCATATTCTTTAAATATAACACTTCCATTGTGTCCACCAAATCCTAAAGAATTTGACATTACTATTTTTAAATCTTTTTTTCTAATTTCATTTGGTACAATGTCTAAATCACATTCTTCATCTTTTTCTTTATAATTAATTGTTGGTGGAACTATTTTATTTTCTATTGCTTTTATAGAGAATATTGCTTCTATTGCTCCTGCAGCCCCTAATAAATGACCTGTATTACCTTTTGTTGAACTTACCATAACTTTTTTACTAACATCTTCGCCTAATGCTTTTTTTATTGCCATTGTTTCACACACATCATTTAAATGTGTAGAAGTTCCATGCGCATTAATATAATCAATATCTTCTGGCTTGATATTAGCATCTTCAATAGCTCTTTTAATTGCTCTTGCAGCTCCATCTCCTGTTGGCTCTGGTGAAGTAATATGGTATGCATCAGAGGTTGCTCCATATCCTATTATTTCTGCATAAATTTTTGCTCCCCTTTTTTTTGCATGTTCTAATTCTTCTAAAACAATAACACCTGCTCCTTCTCCCATTACAAATCCATCTCTTTGTTTATCAAAAGGAATACTTGCACGATTTTTATCTTCTGATTTGGATAATGCTTTCATATTTTCAAATCCTGCAATTCCTACTTCACAAATTGAACTTTCTGTTCCTCCAGCTAATATAACATCTTCTGCTCCATATTTTATTGTTCTATATGCTTCACCTATACTATGAGTTGAAGATGCACAAGCTGTGACAATTGATACAGATTCTCCTTTTAAATTTAAATCTATTGCTATATTTCCAGCTGGCATATTAGCAATTGACATAGGAATAAACATTGGAGAAACTCTATTATGTCCCTTTTGTATATTTATTTCACATTGGTTTTGAATTGTTGTTAATCCTCCTATTCCTGAGCTTACAAATACACCTACTTTTTCTAGATCTGTATTTTCTTTTGTTATTTTACTATCTAAAAAAGCTTCTCTTGCAGCTACCATGGCAAATTGAGAACTTCTATCTAATCTTTTTGCCTGTTTTGGTTCAAAATGTTCTAATGGATTGAAATTCTTAACTTCTGCCGCAAGTTTAGTTTTATATGTACTTGCATCAATTAATGTTATTTTATCTATTCCACATTTTTTGTTTTCAATTCCATTCCATGTTTCTTCTACATTATTTCCAATTGGAGTAATTGCTCCTAATCCTGTTATTACTACTCTTTTTTCCATTGCTTTCTCCTTTCTAAAAACACATTATTACATCAACATTCCACCATCAACTTGAATTACTTGCCCTGTTATATAAGAACTATCTTCTGACACTAAAAATTTAACGACATTTGCAACATCTTTTGCCGTTCCCATTCTTTTTAATGGTATTGTTTTTGCAATTTCGTCTTTTACATTTTCTTTTAATATATTAGTCATATCTGTTTGAATGAATCCTGGTGCAATTGCATTTACTAGTATATTTCTAGATGCAACTTCTTTTGCTAAACTTTTTGTAAAGCCAATAATCCCTGCTTTAGATGCTGCATAATTAGTTTGACCTGCATTTCCAGATATTCCTACAACTGAAGAAACATTAATAATTCTTCCTTTTCTTTCTTTCATCATATAATTTATTACGTTTTTAGTCATATTAAATGTTCCTATCAAATTTACATTTATTACTTCATTAAAATCTTCTGGTTTCATTCTCATAAGTAACACGTCTTTTGTTATACCTGCATTATTAACCAAAACATCAATATGATTCATTCTATTTATTGCTTCTTCTACTAGCTTTTTACAATCTTCAAAGTTAGATACATCTCCTTTTAATAGTAAACATCTAACTCGTTTTTGTTCTATCTCTTTTTTTAACTTCATTAATTCTTCATTTTCAGTTCTATAATTTATTATTATGTCATAATTTTCTTCTGCAAGAGTATATGCTATTTCTTTACCTATTCCTCTTGTTCCACCAGTTATTAAAGCTACTTTGTTCATTTTTATCCTCCTATTAATTTATCTCTTTTAAAGTATTTTCTAATGATTTCACATCACAAATATTATAGATTTTTATTTCTTTTTCTGTTTTTATTCTTTTTACAAAGCCAGATAGTGTCTTACCTGGTCCTATTTCAACAAATGTGTCTATTCCCATTTTTAACATTGTTTCTAGACATTTAGAAAATTTTACTGGTGAAATCATATGTTCTGCTAATATAGCTTTTATATTTTCCTCATCTTTATAAATATCTCCATTAATATTTTTTACTACTTTAGTTTTAAATTTATTAATATTTATTTTTTCTAAATCTTTTCTTAAAGCATTAGAAGCTTCAATTAGCTTTTTAGTATGAAATGGCCCTGATGTTTTTAAAATTCTTACTTTTTTTGCTCCCATTTCTTTTGCTATTATTTCAGCTTGTTCTACTGCAGTTTTTTCTCCTGAAATTACCACCTGTCCTTGTGTATTATAGTTAACAGGTACAACAAATCCATCTACTACTTTTTTACATACCTCTTCAACTTTTTCATCTTCCAATCCTAAGATTGCAGCCATTGCCCAATCTCCTTCTGGAAGTAAGTTTTGCATATATTCTCCTCTTTTTTTTACTAGTTCTACTCCATCTTCAAATGAAATACATTTACTATAAATTAGAGCAGTATATTCACCTAAACTAAGTCCTGCTGATATTTCTGCATTAATTCCTTTCTTTTCTAATAGTTTAAGTATTGCTAAACTCATAGTTAAAACAGCAATTTGTGTGTTTTGAGTTTTACTTAATTCTTGTTCTGTTCCATCAAATGTGATTTTTTTTATATCAACACCTGTTATTTTATGTACATTTTCATATATATCTCTTACTTCTTGATAGTTTTCATATAAATCCTTTCCCATTCCTATTGATTGAGCTCCTTGCCCAGGAAATAAAAAACCTATTTTCATTTAATTTCTCCTTACTTTTTAATAATCTTCGATTCTACTTTTAATTTTCTTTTCAAATTCATTACAAAATTCACTAATTATTTTTCTGTTATCAATTTCTATTTCAAATTCTTTTTGTATTGATGTTGCTATTTTTTTTATTTCTTCTTCCATTTCTTCTTGATTAGTGTTAATTCCTATGCCTATAACAATAGATTTTACTTTTTCTCCTTGTAGTTTAGTTTGTGTTAAAATTCCACCTATTTTTTTGTTATTAAATATAATATCATTTGGCTTTTTTATTTTTAGATTAATATTGTATACTCTTTTAAAAACATCTAATATTACCTCAGCAATTTCAATTGTAATTCCTTCTAATTTTTCTATTTTACAATTTGCTTCTATAAAAAATGAAAATGCTAAATTGCCTTTTCTTGATGTATACCACTTTCTTCCATGTGTTCCGTTTTCCAGCTGTTTGTTTTTCTGCCATTACAATCGTTCCATTTTTTATATTATTTTTTTCTATCATTCTCCAAATTTCTGATTGTGTAGAATCAATATTTTTATAAAAAAATATATTTCTTCCTAAAAATTCTGTTTCTAAATTTTCTAATTTCATTATTTTTTCCTTTTATTTTTATTCCTTAATAAGTTTTAAATTTTCATGTCTTTTTATTTTATTTGTTGTTGTTTTTATTAAAGGTTCTTGACTTACAATAATTCCTCTTATTGCTTTATATCTAGGCATTTTATTATTAATTGCTTTTATTTTATCATTTAGTATGCTATTTATTTCTTTCTCTCCTTCAGCTTGATACTTTTCTTTCATAGTTGCTTTATCATAAACAATTTTGCTATAAATTTTTATATCATTTTTATCTTCTGACATTTGTTTTCCAAAAATAAATGATTCTATTACACCATCTATTTGGTTTATTAGTCCTTCTATTTCTTCCGGAAAAATATTTTTACCGTTTTTTAAAACAATTACGCTTTTTCTTCTTCCACAAATAAATATATATCCCTCAGAATCAATTTTAGCTAAATCTCCTGTATAAAACCATCCATCTTTTATTGCATTTTTAGTTGCTTCTTCATCTTCATAATATCCAATCATTATACTTGGACCTTTTACTATTAGCTCTCCCATTCCATTTTCGTCTACATCTACTAATTTTGCTTCTACACTTGGAACTGTTTTTCCAATAGATCCTACTTTATATGCTTTTTTTGTTCCTACTGCTACTACTGGAGATGTTTCTGTTAGTCCATATCCTTGAACTAAATTTAACCCAAGTTTTCTATATCTTTCTTCTATTTCTGAATTTAGACTTGCAGCACCACTAATCATTAACTTCATGTTTCCGCCTAGCATATCGTGTATTTCTTTAAATGCTTTCTTTTTTTCTTCCATAGATAAATTCTTACATAGTTCTTCTTTTTCTAATATTTCTTGTAATTTTCCCTGTTTTTCTAGTTGCTTTCTTATATTTTTAAAAATTCCTTCATATATTGCTGGCACAGATGCCATAACTGAAACTTTGTGTTCTTTTATATCTTCTACCATATGGCGAATTCCTCTGCAAAATACAGTTTGTGCTCCTGTATATAAAGATAATAAAAATCCTACTGTACATTCAAAAACATGATGAAGTGGTAAAAAAGATAAAAATGTGTCTTGGCTGTTTACATCTAATACTGACGCAATATCCATTAAATTTGAGCATATGTTTTTATGTGATAATGCTACAATTTTGGATGCTGATGTTGTTCCTGATGTAAATAACATTATGCTCATTTTTTCTGGATCGATTTTAGCATTTTCAAATTCTTTATTTCCGTTTTTTATTAATTTTTTTCCTTCTTCTATTAATTGCTTTTGAGAATAAATATCTTTTTTGTTTTTTTCTAAATCCATTGATATTAAATATTTTAATGTATTATCTTTGTTGTCTTTTATTTGTTTTAATGCTTTCTCGTATTTTTTTGAATAGAAAATAGCTTCTACTTTAGAACGTTTAATTAAATTTTCTAATTCATTTTCTGGAAGAGATTTGTCAAGTGGAACTACTATTCCAGTTCCACATACAATTGATAAATATGCTAATTCCCATTCATATCGGTTTTCTCCAATTACAGCTATTCTTTTTTCTTTTAATCCCATATTTATTAACGATGTTCCTAGATAATTTACCATTTGTCTTATTTCTTTATGGGTTATTATTTTATATGTTTCGTTTTCTTCTTTTATTTTATATGCTGGGTTTGAGGCATATATTTTTTCGGTTTTTATTAACATATCTTTTAAATCTGTTATTTTTATGTTTTGTTTATCTCTTTTGTTCATGGTTTCTCCTAATCTTTCTTTTTTCTATTTTATATCATTTTTTTCGAAAAATTGTCATTATACTGATAGGTCAGTATAAAATATTTTTTATTTGTAAGTGCTCAATAAAAATGGAAACATATCTTTAATGTCTCTCGTAAGTTCTTCTTTATGTTTTCAAAATCTCATACAAAAAAGGTAGCACATGCTACCTTAAAATAGTTTATAAGTTCAACTCCCCTTCGAATAATTAAATACCTACTAACTTTTATATCTTTTTTAGGAAAATTATCTAATTCTTTATCAGTTTTTATTATAAATTCCCTTATAAATTGAATAACTTTGAACTTTTCTTCTTTCATTTATTATCCTTTAAAATGTTTTTTATATTATTTATTTTTTGATTTATGTCTTTTTCGTTTATATTTTTTATTAATTTTTCATAAATTTCTTCAATATTACTTTTTGTTGTTATATATTTTTTAGCCTTTTCATATATTTCCTGATATTGATTTAAGTTTTTATAATTTTCAAATACATCAACATCATAATTATTTTTTCTATCTAATATTATATAATTTATTTTTTTACGTTCTAATATATTCTTTACTTTTGTAATAGATTTAATAGGAAATCCACATACATAATAATTTTCTATTGTTTTTGAGAGTTTCTATCCTAATAAATAAGATATAATATATGCGTCTTTACCATAACAATGATAAAAATTTCCTATTTTAATTATTATTAATTCTTGTTGATGAAATTTTTTTACTTCTTTTATTATTGTTGTGATTGCCATTTTTCTTCCTATATATCGTCTTTCCTGTGTGACATAAAGCCACACAGGGAAAGTTTTTTCTTCTTTTTCATACATAGTGGTCATTATTTTATTTTCCATTCTTTTGCTGTTTCATTCCATTCTAATGAGACATCAGATTTTAGAGAAACTACAGGACGCACACCATAACTATAGCTGAACTCAACGCCATAAGAATCGTACAAGCTGCCGCCGCCGACACTACCATCATAAACACCGCGAAGCCCCCAGTTCACATTGTAGTAGTAAGCATAAGCATAATCAGACGCAAGCCAATATTGTGGTTTGGCTCCTGTTCCAGTAAAATTTCTATAGCATCCATCAGAATCTTTACTATACTTTCCAAATAGCATTTGAAATACTTCATTATATGTTCCTGTCCCATCATCCCCTTGCGTTGGATTATCTTCTGAGCTATTCAATGTTCCCGGATAATAATAATAACCTGTACTTGTTATTTCTGTACTTCCTGATGTTAATGCTTTGAATGTCTTATTTGTTTTATCATAATAATTAAATGTATTTTGTGTTCCACTCCATTTTTGTCCATTTGTTGCACTTGATGATAATGCACTTTCTTCTCCTCTTGTATATGTTACTTTGTTTCCATATTCGTTAAAATCACCTTGGTTATATTTCGCTGTTTCTGGATTATACCCTGTTATAGCATTGATATCCTCTACTGTTATACTTTTTGCTTTTTCTGCTCCTTTTCCATGTCCAAATATTGCACTTATTTTATTTAATTCTTCTATTCCATTTATATATCCTTTTTGTCCTGTTAATGCATAATATGTTCTACTACTATCTGTGTATGTTCCTGGTCCTATGAATTCTTCTGATATTAGTCTTATTTTTCCATTTGATACTCCTAATACTCTCCATCCATATCCTGCACTTTTATATGTTGATACATTAAATTTTTGATTACTATCTGCTCCTGTTTTATCTGCTGTTGATGTATATGTTAAATCACTTGCATTTGCTCCTAATGTTGGATCATAATCTACATAGTCTCCTACTTTAATTGTTTTTCCATCTGGTGATGTTATTGTATCTCCTGTTTGCGTATATCCTCCACTTGTTGCGAAATTCACTTCCCCATTTGCTTTTATTGTTGCACTTACTCCATCTAATGTTACTTCTAATGGATATGATGCTTCATTTGGTAAGTCTTTTATTCCTATTTGTCCTAAATTTTTTGTTAAGTCATCATAGTTTAGCTCTCCATCTTTCCCATAGCTTCCCATTACTGCTATCTTTATTTGTTCCTTGGCTTTTTCTTCATCATTTGTTGTTTTAGCTGTCTTTGCTTTTCCTAGTATTCCATTGTCTCCTGTTAATGTAGCAATCGTTACTCCCGCAAGGATTAAAAGCACAATTATTGTTATTACTAATGCTATTAATGTTATACCTTTTTCTTTTTTTCCTTTAAAATTTAATTTCATTTGTTTTTCTTCCTTTCTCACAATCTTTTGCATTGTGTTTGTATTTTTTATTTATTAATTTAATATTAAAGACTTTATTAATCACAAAAAGATAGCTCTAAAAAGCATGCTCATGCATACTTTTTAAAACTATCTTCTAATATTATATTTTTTAATTTCTTACTATTTAAATTATTTATTGCTTTACTTATTTTTATAGAAGTACCGTGTGTGTATATATACTCCTGCAAGGGTTTTAGCTAACTTCATTTGTTTTTTGGCTCCTTTTCTTTCGTTTTTTTTATTATACTCAACTTTTTACTTTTTGACAATACTTTTTTATTAATATCATAAAAATTTCCGGAAAATTTCCTGAAAAAGCAAAAGTAGCATGTACAATGCTACTCTCACTTTAGTATATTCCATTTGATTATTTTATTTTCCATTTTTGTAATGTATTATTCCATTCTAATGATATATCAGATTTTAGATAAACTATAGGTCGAACACCAAAATCATCATAGCTATATTCAGTACCAGAAGAAAAATATATTCCTCTATTATAAACTTTACCATCGTTTACACGACGAAGTCCCCAATTCACACCATTGGTAACTGTATTAGCACTTTCTGATGCAAGCCAGTATCTTGGTTGCGTTCCTGTTCCTACAAAAGATATTTCGTAGCTATTTGTATCAACAGCATATTTATTAATTTGTGTATTTCATATCAAAATTATTTTTTCCTTTTTCTACATTATTCATTACTTTTCTCCTTTTATAAAAGCGTGTGTTTATATTGTAGCAAATATTTATTATAAAATCAAAATTAAAAATTTAAGGAGTTCTTATGAATAATTCAAGAAAAATTGATGGTAGCTTAAATGTTATCGGTAACAAAATAAAGTATTATCGTGAAAAGAATAATCTTTCTTATCAAAAGTTATCTGATAAATTAATGTTACTAGGTGTAGATATTCATAAACAAGCTATTTACAATATTGAAGTTGGTAAAAGAACTATTGTTGATTATGAATTATGTGCTTTTGCTAAATGCTTTGGAATATCTGTAAATGACTTGACAGATGAATTTTTTAATAAATTATAATACAAACTGATATAAAATTCAGTATATTTTTAAATTGTGCAAGAGATGACTGCACAATTTAATGTTTTTGTACCAAATTAAAAATTCCAGACACGTCTGGAATTTTTAATATTCAATTATTTGTCCAGACGTCTGGATGATTTTGACACATTAATTACAATATTTTTTAAAATTTATTGTAAAGTTTGTAATATTTTTAAATAGCGCAACACCTGTTGCGCTATTTAGACTAATTATTATCATCATTTTTTATCTTTTCAGTTATTTCTTGTTCTATTTCCTCAACTGTAGGTAAATTTGATTTTAAATCTTCTGGTATAGCCTTTATTAATTCATATTCAGAAATTCCAATAGGTTTATTTATATCTTTTAGAGCATATTCAGCTTTTACTTTATTCTTTTCATTGCATAATAATATACCAATAGATGGATTATCATCTTTTGTTTTAAGCATATCATCTACTGCTGATAAATAAAAATTTAATTTTCCGAGCAAATTCTGGTTGAAATTCTACTGTTTTTAATTCAACAACAACATAACATTTTAGCTTTAAATGATAAAACAATAAGTCTATATAATAATCATCTCCGCCAATTTCTAAATGATATTGTCTACCAACAAACGCAAATCCAGCACCTAACTCTAATAAAAATTGAGTAATATGTTTTACTAATTGGTCTTCTAAATCCTTTTCTTTATAATCTTTTGATAAAGTTAAAAAATCAAAAATATAAGGATCTTTTAATGTTTGAATTGCCAACTCTGATTGGACTGGTGGTAAAGCATTTGGAAAATTGTGTGTTTTTTCTTCTGCTGTTGCTCTATCATATAATCTATATTCAATTTGATGATTTAGCACACTTCTAGACCAACCATTTTCAATAGATTGATTCATATACCAAATTCTTTCATCTTCATTTTGTAATTTACTCATCAAAATAATATTATGCGACCAACTTACCTTTGACAATTCTCCTTTAATATCGTAATAATTCCTATATGTAAGAGCAAATTTAGTCATATAATCTAAATTTCTTGATGAAAAGCCTCTAATCCCAGGAAAAGCTGTAGTTATATCTTTTGATAGATTATCTATTACTTTTGTTCCCCAACCTTGAATCTCTTTCTTGCCCAATATAATATTTCCTACTTCCCAATATAAATTTAACAAATTTGTATTAACAGAAATAATCGCTTGTTGTTGTGCTAATTCTATTTTTTGTTTTATTAATTTTAAAGTTTCTTTATAATCACTTGGTAATAGTTGATTTTTCATTTTACCTCCATTCGCGCAACACCTGTTGCGCAATTTGATTTTTTCATATTATAACATTTATTTCCAAATTTTTCATTACATTTTAAAAATTTTATACATATATTAATTCTTTTAATATGATTTCCTCTGCTTGTTGTTTTATTGCATTCATTGTCCCCACCCAATAAAGCATATCAGTATTTTTCATATCTTCTGTTAAATCACTTTTTGCTTTCAAATTTTCAATGATTATATTAAGTCTTTTAATTGCTGTTTCTTGTATTTCTTCTAAATGGTCTATTAATGTATTTTCCATAAACATTATTGTATATTCTGCTTTTTTATGTTCTTTTAAATAGTTTAATCTCATTCTGCCATATTTATTCAAATGTATTTGCTTTTGTTTTTGTAATACTAAATTTGGTATATAATAATCTCCTTTTCTTACATATTCCATTCCTGTTTTTTCATCAATAAATCTTTCTTTTAATTGTTTCTTCCCCATAATTTTTTAATCTCCTTTCAATTTTTTAATTTTAATTTGTTATTATAAAATCAAAAAAAGATGAAATTGTTATTATTTTTTACAATTCATCTTTTAAATATTTGAAAATTTATGATTTTTACTAAATTGATTGTAGGAGGAAGCCCTTGTTATTACTAGATTTTACATTTTCGTCATAAGAGAATATGATGTTTAGTATGTTATCGATGGTTAGGCTGTAGAAAATTAGACTGGTATAATGGTGTTAGTATAGAAAGCTTCAATGCCATATTAAAGAAAGAAGAAGTAAATGTAAATACGTATGAAACATTTAAAGAAGCTAGATTAGCTATATTTGAATTTATAGAAGGTTGGTATAATAACACAAGAATACATGGCAGTCTTGATTATAAAACACCAAATCAAAAATATAAAGAGTATATAGAAGGTGTAGCATAAATATAAAAGTTGTTATAAATGTTAAAGATTTTCTTTAATATTTATAGCAACTCCCAAGCAAAGCTTAGAAAGAAATATATAAATTCGTAGAAAAATGTGTCTAAAAACTTGACCTAGATCCAAAATGCCGTAGAATCAGTAAATTCAGCATTAAGAAAAGTAACACGAGGGAAAGGAGCATTTCCAAACGAAAACTCCGTATATAAAGTAATGTACTTAAGATTAAAAGAATTAAGCGAAAAATGGAAGAAACCAATACCAAATTGGAAAACTATCCAACCACAGCTAATAGAACTGTTTGGCGAAAGATATATAAAACATCTAGAAATATAAAATTAACCCTACATTGACAATTTAATATCTGACAAATAGAAAAGCAAAAGTAGCACATGCAACGCTACTCCTGCTTTAGTATATATATAATAAAAATTTACACACCAAACTTGACAAGCTCGTTTTTTCTTCTTTTTCATACATAGTGGTCGTTATTTTATCTTCCATTCTCCTGCTGTATCATTCCATTCTAGTGAGATATCAGATTTTAGAGAAACTACAGCGCGAACCCCACGGCTATAACCGATCTCATTGCCACTAGAATAGTACAAGCTGCCGCCGTAGACATCACCACCATTATAAACATAGCGAAGCCCCCAATTCACATAGTAGTTATCCGCACAAGCACAATCAGACGCAAGCCAATAATTTGGTTGTGTTCCTGTTCCTGTAAATGATCTAAAATAACTATTGTTATCAATAGTATATTTTCCAAATAACATTTGATATACTGTATTATACACTCCATTTTCATCTACACCTTGAGTTGGTTTTGCTTGTTCACTATTTAATGTTGTTGGATTATAATTATAAGATGTACTAGTTATTTGTATATTTCCCGATGTTAATGCTTTAAATGTTTTACTTGCTTTATCATAATAATTAAATGTGCTTTGTGTTCCAGACCATGTTTGTCCATTTGTTGCACTTGATGATAAAGCTGTTCCTGAGCCTCTTGTATATGTTACTTTGTTTCCATACTCCCAAAAATTACCTTTTCCATATTTCGCTGTTTCTGGATTATACCCTGTTATTTCATTTATGTCTTCTACTGTTATACTTGTTGCTTTTTCTGCTCCTTTTCCATGTCCAAATATTCCACTTATCTTATTTAATTCTTCTATTCCATTTATATATCCTTTTTGTCCTGTTAATGCATAATATGTTCTACTACTATCTGTGTATGTTCCTGGTCCTATGAATTCTTCTGATATTAGTCTTATTTTTCCATTTGATACTCCTAATACTCTCCATCCATATCCTGCACTTTTATATGTTGATACATTAAATTTTTGATTACTATCTGCTCCTGTTTTATCTGCTGTTGATGTATATGTTAAATCACTTGCATTTGCTCCTAATGTTGGATCATAATCTACATAGTCTCCTACTTTAATTGTTTTTCCATCTGGTGATGTTATTGTATCTCCTGTTTGCGTATATCCTCCACTTGTTGCGAAATTCACTTCCCCATTTGCTTTTATTGTTGCACTTACTCCATCTAATGTTACTTCTAATGGATATGATGCTTCATTTGGTAAGTCTTTTATTCCTATTTGTCCTAAATTTTTTGTTAAGTCATCATAGTTTAGCTCTCCATCTTTCCCATAGCTTCCCATTACTGCTATCTTTATTTGTTCCTTGGCTTTTTCTTCATCATTTGTTGTTTTAGCTGTCTTTGCTTTTCCTAGTATTCCATTGTCTCCTGTTAATGTAGCAATCGTTACTCCCGCAAGGATTAAAAGCACAATTATTGTTATTACTAATGCTATTAATGTTATACCTTTTTCTTTTTTTCCTTTAAAATTTAATTTCATTTGTTTTTCTTCCTTTCTCACAATCTTTTGCATTGTGTTTGTATTTTTTATTTATTAATTTAATATTAAAGACTTTATTAATCACAAAAAGATAGCTCTAAAAAGCATGCTCATGCATACTTTTTAAAACTATCTTCTAATATTATATTTTTTAATTTCTTACTATTTAAATTATTTATTGCTTTACTTATTTTTATAGAAGTACCGTGTGTGTATATATACTCCTGCAAGGGTTTTAGCTAACTTCATTTGTTTTTTGGCTCCTTTTCTTTCGTTTTTTTTATTATACTCAACTTTTTACTTTTTGACAATACTTTTTTATTAATATCATAAAAATTTCCGGAAAATTTCCTGAAAAAGCAAAAGTAGCATGTACAATGCTACTCTCACTTTAGTATATTCCATTTGATTATTTTATTTTCCATTTTTGTAATGTATTATTCCATTCTAATGATATATCAGATTTTAGATAAACTATAGGTCGAACACCAAAATCATCATAGCTATATTCAGTACCAGAAGAAAAATATATTCCTCTATTATAAACTTTACCATCGTTTACACGACGAAGTCCCCAATTCACACCATTGGTAACTGTATTAGCACTTTCTGATGCAAGCCAGTATCTTGGTTGCGTTCCTGTTCCTACAAAAGATATTTCATAACTATCTGTATTAACAGCATATTTACCAAATAATATTTGATATATAGTATTATATACTCCATTTTCATCTACTCCTTGAGTAGGTTTCTCTTGTTTAGTATTTAATGTTGTTGGATTATAATAATAATACGTACTTGTTATTTGTGTACTTCCTGACGTTAATGTTTTAAAGGTTTTATTTGATTTATCATAATAATTCAATGTACTTTGTGTTCCACTCCATTTTTTTCCATTTGTTGTTCTTGATGATAATCTAGTCTCTCCTTCTTTTGTATATGTTACTTTATTTCCATATTCATTGAAATTACCTTCTTCACATTTTGCTTTTGCTGGATCATATCCTGTTATTTCATTTATATCTTCTGCTGTTATACTTGTTGCTTTTTCTGCTCCTTTTCCATGTCCAAATATTGCGCTTATTTTATTTAATTCATCTATTCCATTTATACATCCTTTTTTTCCTTTTAATGTGTAATACGTTCTACTACCATTTGTATAATTACCTGCTCCAACAAATTCTCCTGATATTAATCTTAACTTTCCTTTTGATACGCCTAATATTCTCCATCCATATTCTGCATTTTTATATGTTTCTGCATTAAATTCTTGATCACTATCTGCTCCTGTTTTATCTGTTTTTGATGTATATGTCAAATCACTTGCATTTGCTTCTAATGTTGGATCATAATCTACATAGTCTCCTACTTTTAATGTTTGTTTTGTTTCTATGTTTGTTATTGTGTCTTCTTCTTGCTTCCAAGTTACTTTTGTTATTGTCTCTCCATCAAAATAGTATTCTTTTCCGGTTTTATTAAATCTTATTATCCAATCTCCTTCTTTTCCTGTTACAGCTGCTTCTGATACTTCAAAATTTACTTTTTCTCCTGTTTGATCTGCCATTAAATATTCTGTATATCCTATTTCAATTTGCTCCTCTTCATCTTTCTCATTTGTTATTGTTTTCGCTTCATTTGCTTTTGTTAATATCCCATTGTCTCCTGTTAATGTAGCAATTGTTACTCCTGCAAGTATTAAGAGTACAATTATTGTTATCACTAAAGCTATTAATGTTATACCTTTTTCTCTTCTTCCTTTAAAATTTAATTTCATTTGTTTTTTACCCCTTTCTTTCGTTTTCTTTTTTATTATACTTAAACTTTTACTTTTTGACAATACATTTTTAATATTAATATACAATCATATAAACAGCATCATCTTTAAATTTTATCTGTTCAGTCGAAAAAGCTTTATAATCTTCATTTTGACTACGCATATATTCTCTATCATTACCTTCCATCAAAATAGATGTATCAAAATCAACCAATTCAAAATCTCTTTCACAATAATAATCCATTGCATATAATATACTCCATGAACAAGCCAATTTTCTTTCAGTTAATGATTGCATAGGTTGTATTCCTACAGCAAATTGTTGTGGATTTAAATCATATTTATATCCAAATTTAGTTACTTTTATCCCTGTATTTTTCTCATATTCTTCTATCAAATATCTTATTTGCATTCCATCATTTTCGTCAACTTTGTTTGCAGCTATATGTTCTGTTGAATTTATCACAATAAAACTAGCATTTAAAATAAATATACATATAACTACTATACTTATTATTTTCTGCTTATATTTTACTTCATCATCTTTTAAATTAGCAATTAAAAATAACAATGAAATTCCAAATATCATCATAACTGGTATGCTAAGTCTACCACATACTGCAGCAGTAACTACAAATAAAGGCAACACAACACTTAGTACTGCTATAATAACTAGAACAATATAATTTAATATTGTCTGTAATTTTGCCTTTGTTATTATTAACAAAATTAGTGTTATTATTGGACATATTAGTATACTATATTTAGGAAACATACTTATGCAGTTAATTAATATATCTTTAGAATAATATAATACCAAATTTAGTTTTCTTCTAAATACTCTTGCATTATTTATTATCATAAAACTTTGCTTGTCTTGTCCAAAAATATTTCCACATACTTTAACAATTACATAACTTATTGCTAATGCTATAATAGTTATTCCTACTAATTTTGCAAAATCTTTTAAAGCATCTTTTAGGGATATTTTTATTTTCTTTTTATCTTTTATTTGTTTTAACATTATTACTAATATTGCAAGTATAGGGAATATATTTAACTCTCCCTGATATGAAAGTCCTGTAAGTAATAAAAATATACCTGTTTTTAAATATTTATATTTGCTGTCACTTACAAAATTTTTTATTGCTAATACTGTAAATAACATTCCAAGACACATAACTGCAGATTCTGGAAATAATAAATATTCTAATGTATATTGGTTTAATATTAATACAAATGAAGCAAGATATATAAGTATTTCCTTCTTTTTATTTTCAGGTTTTATTATGTCTATAAATATCTTAGAAATTATATATATTGATATAGCTAAAAATATCATTCCTAAAAAGTCCATCGCAATTATATACGCTGGTATTGGTAAATGTAAAATTCCACCCAAATAACAAAATAATGTAGAAATTAATCTTCCATCTTTCAAAAAATATTCACTAGGATATTTGAAATATCCTAATTGATATAATACATATGTATCTGAAGAATAATGCATTTGTAAAAAGTTTATACAAATTATCATTATAGCTCCAAGTATACCTAGCAATACATAAATTTCCTTTTTATTAATTTTCTTTTTCATTTCATCCTCCGTATTTATATTGTTTATTATTTTATCTAAATTAAAATATTTAATATTCTAGGAACAAATATTACAAGTCCTATTATAGCAGCTCCAATGGCAACAACTAACACTGCTCCTGCTGATACATCTTTTGCTATTTTTGCCTTTTCATTTTTTTCTGGCATAACCATATCAACTATTGTTTCAATTGATGTATTAAATAGCTCACTTCCAATAACTATTGCAAATAAAATAATACAAATTATCCACTCTGATTTATTAATTTTTAGTATAATACCTGCAATTATAACCAATATCATTATAAAAATATGTATTTTCATATTTCTTTCTGTTTTAAATGATGTCCATATTCCTTCTATTGCATATTTAAAGCTGTTTCTTATCTTTTTCATTTTCCTCATTTTTTCTACTCTCTCCTATGAATCTTTTTATAATACTTGTATATATTACTAAATAAGAAATAGATATAGTAAATCCTGCTAACACATCACTTGCATAATGTACACCTAGATAAATTCTACTTATTCCTATAGTGCAAATTATTATGGATAAGCTTATTATCAAAGTCCATTTTATTTTACTATTTTTTACTAACTTATAAATTAAATATATTAAAAAACCATAAAAAGCCATGCTTACCATAGAGTGTCCTGAAGGAAAACTATACCCCGTTTCAGTAATTAACTTGAATTCATTTGGTCTTGGTCTTTGTACAACATTTTTCAATATTATATTTAATACTGTGCTAATAAGTAAATTTATCATAACAGCTATTCCTATTTTTTTATTTTTTAGTACTACTAGCAAAATAATCGTAATTGATATCAGACTACTAGCTCCCCCTAAATTAGTAATAATTTTCGCAATTGGTGTAACAAAATCTGAAATAAGATAAGTTGAAATAAAATTATATGTAATTATATCTAGTTTCATAATCTCTTTTTCAAATACGTCTTCAACTAAGTCTAAAAATATAATAGTACATAAAAATAATAATATCCATTTTAAATTTTTCTTGATAAATTCGCCAATTCTTTTTACTTTTTGCATAATGTTAAATTCCTTTTCTTTTTAATTATATTAATTTTATTCTATTTTCATAAAAATGTCTACTATTTTATATTCTTCTGAATCTACTTTTCCCTCTAGATATTCTCCTATTTCTTTATTTTTTATTAAATTTTCTTTTTCTTGTTTCTTTAACTTTTTTATATTAAATTCTAATTTAGATGCTAGTGACTTGTTTTCTGCTACCCAAAGTGCTTCTAGCTTTTTAGCTGAATGTGTAAGTGTATATTTAGCACATCTTTTCTCTTTGTTAAAGTGTTCTTTCATTCTTCTTGATATATCTGTTGTAATTCCAGTATAAATCGAATTATCTTTGCATCTTAACATATATATGTAATACATTTTAATTTCCTACCTTTTTTCTGTAATAGTTATACCATTAAATTTCTTATTTTGTAAATAGTCTTTTTTCTTTTTTTAATCTTTTGTTTATTAGTTATTTTTATGTTATACTATTATTGGTGATAGTTTTGAAAATATTATTTAAAAATACAACAAAATATAGTAAATCGATTTATACTAAATTTTTGCAATTTCATAAAAAACAATATGGGCTAAAATACTCCTTGTATACTGCTTTGATAAGCTTTTTACTTTTATTTTGTATTATTGTACAATTAAAAGTTCATAATATAGCACTAATAGTTGTATTTTGCACTATTATCGTGTGCTTTTTCCTATGGAGATATGTCCGTCCAATTACTGAAGTAAATAAAGAATTTCAAAGTCAAAAAATTCAAAGTGAAGAAGAATTTACTTTTATTTTTTATGAAAAATGTATTAAAATATCAGGGAAATCGAAAGCTTACTCTTTAAAATATTATCAATTATATAAAATATTTGAAACTGATTCATTTTTTTATCTTTATATTGATAGTAAACATTCTCTATTACTTGATAAAAATTCATTTTTAATTGGTTCTTCAAATGATTTTTCTAATTTCATTCATAAAAAATGTTGGTATAAATTTAAAAAAGTCAAATAAATTCTGTATCTTGTTTAGATACAGAATTTATTTATTATCTTTTTATTTTATTAGTTGTAGTTTTTTCAAATTCTTCTTTTCTTATTTCTATATCAGAAATACGTTTATACATTGGAAGTTCTTTGCAAACATTTTGAATATCTTCTTTTAATTTTGCTTCTACATTATTTATTTCTAATTCTTTTACTTTTTCTTCATTTAAAAATACTTCTGCTATAAGCGCTACTTCTTGTCCTATTTTATTTTTCTTTCCTTTTACAACAACTTCTTGAACATATGGAATTCCTAATATATAATTTTCTATTTCTTCTGGATAAACATTTTTTCCATTGTCTAATACAATTAAATTTTTCTTTCTTCCATTTATTACAAGCTGACCTTTTTTATTTACATGTCCATAATCTTCTGTATTAAACCATCCATCTTTTAAAACTCTATTTGTTTTCTCAGGATCTTTGTAATATCCTTTCATTACAATATCACCTTTTACACAAATTTCTCCGTCTCCGTCTGCTGTTACATTTTCTAATTTTACTTCACAACATGGTAAAATTACTCCTACTGTTGAGCTATCATTAAATTGTAATCTATTAACACTTACTAATGGTGAACATTCTGTTATTCCATATCCATTTAATAAAGTAATTCCTATATCATTAAAGAATTTTCCTATTTCTGGTCTAATTGGAGCTCCTCCACATATAATTTCTCTTAAATTTCCACCAAAAGCTTGGTGAATAGATTTAAATAATGTTCCTCTTAAATCTATTCCTATTTTTCTTAAAGCATTACTAATAGGTATCATCTTTTTCAAAGTCTTATCTTTTCCTGTTTTTTGAGCATTGTTCCAAATGTTTTTATAAAATACTTCTGTGAATGCTGGTACTAAATAAATATAATCCGGTTTATATAATTGTAAATTTTTTAGTACATTTTTCAAACTATCATTAATACATATACATGAATGTTTATGTAATGCTACCAATATTCCTGCTACTGCTTCATATGTATGATGATATGGTAAAACTGATAAGCATTTTGTATTTATATCTGCTACTTGAAGTCCATAATATACTACACTTATTAGATTATGTTCTGTTAGCATAACACCTTTTGGATCTCCTGTAGTTCCTGAAGTATAAACCAAAAGTTTTAGATTGTTTTCATTGTCATGTAAATCTATATATTTTTTATTTCCATTTTCTAATGCTTTTTTTCCAGTTTCTTTAAACATATCATATGATAAAACATTTTCTTCGCTTTCTTTTCTATTTAATCCAATAAAAAATTTAACTTTCGGTACTTCTTTTTTTATTTCTGGAATCCATTGTTCATATTTTTTAGAATAGAATAATACTTCACTGTCACTATGTTTTAAAACATTTATAATTCCTTTTAAATTAAGTTCTCTGTCAATTGGCACAAATACTCCTGTACTTTTTAATACTGTTAAATATACTGTTAACCATTTATAACTGTTTTCTCCTATAATGGCTATATGTTTGTCTTGCATTCCAATTTCAGTAATAGCTGTTCCTAGTTCTTCTGTATCTTTGACAAATTCTTTATATGTTACTTTTATGTTTTTATTTTTATCGTTTTCGTCTTTGTATTCAAATGCGATTTTGTCGCCTGCTTCTTTTACAGCTAGATTTAGCATCTCTTTTATTGATGTTACTTTTTGAACTTCATTTAATTTCATTTTATTATTCATTCTTCAAAATCCTTTCTATCTAGTAATGTTTATTTTTTACTGATTGAATTATATCATATATAATTCAAAAAGCAATTATTTACCTTTTCATTTTTGCAAATAAATTTAAGTTTTAGTTTTTTAATGCTTTTTTATCAAACCAAGAAAATAAAGAAATATATATTTTAAAATATTTAAAGGACTACTTAGATTTCAAGAAATTAGCGATAATTTATGCTATGCTTCTATCCATCCTGATAATAATAATAAAAATTATAAAATTATCAATGGCACGTATATAAATATTCCTGAACTTACAGAAAATGAAAAAATGTATCAGGAACTTTGGAAAATGTTTTTTAAGACAATTTCTATTAAAGAAAGAAAAAATCCTAGATGTCAAATGCAATTTATGCCTAAAAAATATTGGAAAGATTTAAACAATTTTCAAGATTTTCAAAACTTGCATCATTTTTTGTTAAAGTAATATCAAAACTGTTTTTATATTTTTCTAAATTATTTTTTATATTTTCATTTAAAAATCCTACTAATATTGTTTCATCCCATTGTTCTTCTGGAACCATTTTTTTATCTTCTATTGCATCTCCTATCAGTACTTTATTCTTTTTCAAATTTAGCTTTTCTTGTAACTCATCAGGAATATGGTTTTTCATATTTTTATTTAATGAATGTATTAATTCTCCTGTAAATTCAAACATTTTTCCATCTTTATCAAAACTAATAAAATTACTAATAATAAATATATTGTTGTAATAGCATTTATTTTCTTTTAAAAATATCTCTATTACATTTCCTATTCCTGCCGATAAAATTATTACTGGTATATTATATTTATTCATATGTGCTAAAAATTCTTTTGCTCCACTTCTAAAAATAAGGTTGCTTTTTTGTATTGATTTTTCCAATTTATCTTTTGTTAAGTGATATTCATAATACAAATTCATACACTCTTGATACCAATTTTCCATAGCCTTATTCTTTTCTTCAAATGTAATTTGATAATTTAGTTCTATTGGTCTATATTTTTTATATAAATTTGATAATTTAGTTTCAAATTCTTTTCCTAGCATTTTGCCAGTTGCATCCCATGAATCTTCGCTTTCTGTTGCAGTTATTGTTTTATCAAAGTCTATTGCAACATACATATTAGTTTTATCTAATTTTATTTTATCTAATTTTACTTTTTTTATATATCTCATATATTATTCTCCTTGTTTTCAAATTTTACTATAAAATACTTAAAAAAACAAGTTTTTAAATATTTCATATATTTTATTGTCGTCTTTTTTCTCTTATGATATAATAATCTAAAATTTTATAGTAATTGGAGAAAAAATATGAAAGACTTTTTTATTATATTAATTATGAAAATATTAAATCTTATTTTAAAGATTTTTGGAAAACATGGCGGGAATTTTCTAGGGAAAATTGCTTATGATTGGGATTCCAACATATTCAAATATTTCAAGGTTAATTGTCCTGTACTTGCTGTAACAGCAACTAATGGTAAAACTATGACAAACAATGCAATTGGCTATACCTTAAAAACAGCTGGTAAGAAAGTAATTAGCAATACTGAAGGCAATAACATGGAAACTGGAATTCTTTCTACTATTTTAAAAAATTGTACTTTAACTCGGAAAAATAAAAGCTGATTTTTTAGTTTTTGAAGTAGATGAAGGATATGTTCCTATTGTATTTAAAGACTTTAGACTAGATACTTTAGTTGTTCTTGATTTCTTCAGAGATCAATTAGATAGAAATGGTGAAGTAGAATCACTAATTCTAAGAATTAATGATTTCTTAAAAACTTATACAGGTAATTTGGTATTAAATAACGACGATCCAAATGTTTCAAGGCTAGGAAAAGCAAATCCAGATAACAAAAATGTTTACTATTTTAGTGTAGAAAAATATAAATATGCAACAGAAAATTTAAAAGAAGCTGGCGAAGGAAAATTCTGTCCTTTTTGCAATACTCGTATAGAATATGAATATTATCAGTATTCTCATATCGGAAAATTCAGATGTCCAAACTGTGATTATGGTAATAATGAAATTTATAAACTAGCAACTGATGTAGATTTAAAACATAGAACCTTTAAAGTGGATAATATTTCTTACAAAGTTAGATTTAACAGTATTTATAATATTTATAATTTTGTAGCTGTTATATCATGTGTTAGCCTATATCAAATTGACCCAAAAATAATACAAGAAGCTCTTTCAAAATTCGTATTAAATAATGGTAGATTAGAAGAAGCTCAAATAAATGGTATTTCTACTATTATAAATTTAGCAAAAAATCCTACTGGAGCAAATGTAAGCCTTAGAATTCTAAATGAAGATGATGATGAAAAAGAATTATTATTTGTTTTAAATGATAATATTGCAGATGGTTTTGATGTATCATGGATATGGGATATTAATTTTGACAACTTAACGAATGTTTCAAGAATTGTAACATCTGGAACACGTGCCTATGATATAGCCATAAGAATAAAAACATCTGGATTTTCTCCAGACAAAATAGAAGCTTATCTAGACTTACATGAAGCAATACAAAACTTATATAAAACCAATACAAAAAAATACATTATAGCCAATTACACAGCTTTACAGCCTACTAGACATGAATTAGGACTTTAGAGGGACAGGTCTTAAATGTCCCATATTTTTCGAGACTATATGGGACATTTGAGACCTGTCCCTAGTGTCTCAAAGGAGGAAATTTATGAAAGAATTGAAAATATTATATTTATATCCAGATATTTTAGAGTTGTATGGAGATTTTGGTAATATTCAAGTGTTACGTTACCGCTTAGAGCAACGCGGAATTAAAGCTACAATTGTGCCTTATTCTATTGGTGATGCTTCACCTGATTTTAATGATTTTGATTTAGTTTTTGCTGGTGGTGGTGCTGATCAAGAACAAGGTATTTTGTCAGAAGATTTGCTAAAATATAAAGAAAATATAAAGGATGCTGTAAATAATGGCGTTTTCTTTCTTTTAATTTGTGGCTCTTACCAATTATTTGGTAAATATTATAAAGGCGTTGAGGGTAATATTATTCCTGGTTTAGAAGTTTTTGATTATTATACAGAGGCTCTTGCAGATAGAAAAAAACGTTGCATTGGTAATGTTGTTATTAATGTTAATTTAAACGGAAAAAATACTAAGATAATAGGTTTTGGTAATCATCGGTGGACAAACATTTAATGTAAATACTCCTTTTGGAGATGTTCTTTTTGGAAATGGAAATAAATTTGGAGATTCGAAAGAAGGATTCTTTTTAGATAATGTAATTGCAACATATCTACACGGTCCTCTTCTTTCGAAAAATCCTGAACTTACTGATTATATTATTAAATATTGCCTTGATAGAAAATATAATGAAGATATTGCTTTAGAACCTTTAAACGATGAATTTGAAAACAAATGTAGAGAACAGTTATTAAACAGATTCTTATCTGTTTCTTAATAATTTTATAAAAACATTTTTATTTTTGATTTTTCTTTTACATATTTTATGTAATTTAGTAAATACTACTATAAGATAATTTATTTAAAATTTAAATGGTACTTATAATACCTAGATTGGAGTATGTTATATGGAAAATCAAAATTTAAACATTCTTGATGAAGTTAACAAAGGTGCTACTATGGGAATGGATGCTATTTCTTTTGTATCAGATAAAGTGGTAGATTCAAAATTTAAAGGGGTTTTAGATACAGAGTATAATAAATACAAAAAAATTTCACAAAGAGTTAATGATTTGTATGATAATTATAGTGATAAAGAACCTCATGAAACTAATGCTATGAATAAAATGATGACTTGGTATGGTATTCAAATGAAAACTATGGTAGATGATAGTACTTCTAAAATTTCAGAATTATTAATGCAAGGAACTAATATGGGAATTATTGAAGGTAGACGTTTATTAAATCAAAATTCAGATATTGCTCCAGATGTGCATAATATTCTAAATGATTTCGTTACTATGCAAGAAGATAGTGTTGAAACTTTAAAAAAATATTTATAAATATATATTTTATATATAAAAAACGCTTAAAACATGTTAATTTATAACTTTTAGATTAAATCAACTTAACATTTTAAGCGTTTTTTATGTATCACAAATCATTATTCATTATTACAATAACTCGTTTACTTTTTATTATTAATTATATACTTAGATTAATAATCTATTTTTTAAAAAATTTACCAAAGAACCCTTTTGACATTTTTTCATCATTTTTACTAGATGCTTTTTTTCTACTTTTTTCAATTATTGCGTCAATATCATCCTCTATTACTTCGTTTTGTTCTTCTTCGCCTTCATCTTCTTCTGTTTCTTCGTAATCATTATCATTTTCTTCATCTTCATAATAATCTACATCTTCATCGTCTTGATATTCTTCTTCGTAATATTCATCTTCTTCACTCTCATCATACTGCTCTTCATAATCGTTATCTTCTTCAAATTCATCGTCATACTCTTCTTCGTCGTATTCCTCATCAATATATTCATTTTCTGTTTCGTTTATAATTTCGTCTTCTTGTTCTATTTCTTCTTCATTTCCTGGCAATATCATATCTTCTATTTCTTCTATCCTATATTCTGACAAGTCTTTATTAAATTTTTCGCTTACCTCTTCTTGAAATACTTTATAAATATTTTTTATTCCTTCTATTCTCCAGTAATTAGAATTTATAACTGTTCCCATATTTATCTTTATATTTGTAACTTCTTCTTCAAAGTCTTTTTCATTTTCTTCTATTTCTTTTAAGTAATTTTTATTATATAGTTCTTTATATGCCTTTTTAGTTGATTTTCCTGTAGTTTCTTTAAGAATTAACTCATATAGATTTCCTATTTGTGAAATATCTGTATCAAAATTCTTACATGCTTCTTCCATTAATTTCTCATGTGTTTTTTTACCATTAATAGCCGTCATTCTTTCATTATCTAAAAAGCCTATTATATATTCTTTATATGCGTTTAAAAAGGCTAATTTTACACTAACATCTCTTAAGAGTTTTTCAGCTTTATTTAGTTTTATATTTTCATTATTTATTTCATTTAAAGTTTTCTTTGTTCTTTCATAAATACTAATATATAAATTTGCTTCTTGAACTGCAATATTCATTCTTATATCTACTGCTTTTTCTATTACTTGAGGACTAAATTGAATTTTTTCACTTTTACCATTTCTTATCATTATTTGAATTATTTCTTTTTTATGTTTTTCTTTATCTGAATTTATGAAGTTTTTCATTTCTTGAACATCTCTTGGATTAATTAATTCAAACATTTTATTTGCATATTCAATATTATTCCTATGATTTGACTCTGCTGATCTTCTAACTCTTGCATATTTATTTCTTTCCTTTTGTCTTTCAATAAATATAACCATTGCTTTTACATAATCTTCTCTTAATTTTTTTAGCTTTTCATTGTTTTCTTCCAATACATCTTCTATTTTTTTTAGTTTATTATCTAATGTATTTGGATTTTCACCTAAATCATTAAAAAGCCTATTTCGTTCATTTTCCATTTCTAAGTTTGATTCGTGAATCTCAGATTGTTCTTTTTGAATTTTTTCCATTTCTACAGCTATTTCATCAAACTTTCTAATTACTTTTTCTTCTTCTTCAATTATTCTTTGATATTCTTTCAATTCTTCAATAATTCTAGTGTAATTTCCATAATTTGTTTTTAAGTTATTTTCTTTATTTTCTCCGAAAATTTTATCAAAATATCTTTCTAAAACAATTGCGCTTCTTTCATACATTATGGAACCCTCCAAATTTCTACTTTTTTTATTATTATATACAAAACATCATAAAAAGTCTAGCTTTACCTAGACTTTTTTATATTACTTCTCTTTTTTCTTTATAATAATACTTCTTCTTGCAGATTGAAATAAAACAGATAATGTCTTTGATAAAAGTTCTTTACTTTCATCATCGATATGTTTGTAACTTTCCAATAATCTTTTTGCAGTTTCCAATTTATTTTTACTCAACTCTGATAATGTTTTTGCTTCTGTAGTATTTAATATATCAAACAAAGTATCAAAAAATTCTCCTCTTTGTTCAGGGCTCACTTCTTTTAACCAATTAGTTATTGTTTTATCTATAAACTCACTTGAATTTGTTAATTCATCTTTAACAAACTCTCCACCTAATACTTGCCATGTATATAAGTCATGTTGCATAATACCTGTTTGAGTGCTTTTTAATATTGTTATTTCTTCTTGATGATTTAATAATCTTCCTATTATAGAACTTTGTGGAATATATGTATGTACTTTTTTAATTATATTTTGATATTGTTTACTATTTATAATTTTATCACAAAAGCCAGGTCCATCATTATTATAAACATTAATAATTCTATCTTGTATTTCTGTATCACAAAATGCTGCTGCATAAACAGCCAAGTTTCCACCTTTTGAATGTCCACCTACTCTAATATTGTTTTTATATTTATATGCTATATTATTTAAATAATTTGCTGCATCTGTCTGGGCAGGAACTAACTCACTAAAGCTCATATTAAAATCTTCTTTCCAGCCAACAATTGTGTTATCTGTCCCTCTATAAGCTACATATATCGTATTATCTGGCATTAAAATTGTAACTGCTGAAAATTGTTTTTCCTGTTTTGGATCAATTTTGTTAATATAATTTGTTAATTTCATTTTTCCAAATCTTGTACTTTTAGCTAGTATAGGAAATAATGTTGTATCTTCTTGTTGTAATATTCTTCCCTTATTTTCTAACTTTTCATATTTTTCATAAGCCTCTGTAATAGAAATCTCTTCTTCTCCATTAACTACCCCATCTAATGGAAAATATGATAAACGTGCTAAAATCAAATTATCAATTTCATTAAATTCTACTTTTTCTATACTTAAATCTCTCCATTGTATATAATCAAATATATTTGCCATTAATAATTCCCCCCATTATTATTTTATTTATTAATAAATTCTATTATTTGTTTTGCTACTAATTCTTCTTTTCCTTCATAACTATGGTTACTTCCATCTATATAGTCTATATCTTTTTTATCATTAATAATAATGTTATTTACAAGTGAAACTAACTCATCTGCTTTTTGTATAATCATTTCTTTATCATTTCCCCATCTCATAAATAGTGGAATATCAATATTATTTAATTTTTCTAACTTGTTATCTCTTCCATAACCTGCAAAATCAATATCTTTATTGTATTTAGCATATCTTAAAAATGTTTTCACACTAATAGGATGTATAAAAGCTTCTTTAGGCATAAGATCTTTTACTTTTCCTTCTTGTTCTTTTTCTTCTGCTAATCTTAAATAACTATTAAAATTTTTTCCTAAATATATTTCTAATGTTTTAGGAATATCTATTAAAGATAATAAAATAATTCCTTTTATACTATCTAATATATCATTTTCTTCCTCTTCTTTTAATTCATTATACGTATATACAATTTTAGTACATCCTAAACTATGTCCTTGTAAATAGATTTCTTTATATCCTAACTCCCTTAATTTTAGAATTGCTCCAACAATATCTTCATATCCTTCTAATACATCTTCATAGGTTGTACCACCTAGTAATTTTTCTTTTTCTCCATTAATATCTTTCTTTATATATCTTACTAATTCACTTCCTCTATTGTTAAAGCAGAAATAATCAATATTATTTTGATTCATACATTTTGATAATATATCTTCTCTATTTTTTAAACAATTACTGCTCATTCCATGTACTGATAATATTACTTTATCAGTTTTTTGATTACTTTCATACAATAATCCATTTAGTTTTAGTCCATCTGTTGCTAAAAAATCTATTTTTTTCATAAAACCAACTCCTTTATGTGCTTATTATAACACTTTTGGTTATATTTTATCAATGAATTATTTTTATAATACAAAAAAAAGAGTAAATCTGTAAGCCGGGTTCTGTCATTTAAAACAGTCATTTATCTAGGATAGCTATTGCTAGCTACCTCAAGCCACGCAATTTAAGAAGGCACCGAGCAGGTTTAATCTTCTTAGTTAGGTGTTGCTCCAGATGGGGTTTACATATGACCCACTATGTCACCATAATGGCGGTGAGCTCTTACCTCACCTTTTCACCCTTACCAATAAATTTGGCGGTTATTTTCTGTTGCACTTTCCTTAAGGTTACCCTCACTAGACGTTATCTAGCATCTTTGCTCTATGGAGCCCGGACTTTCCTCTCGTAATTCCTTTCGGAGATTTACCAGCGACTATTCAATTTACTCTATTTGTTATTTTATCACAAAATGTCTTAAAAAGTCTATAGTATTATTTATATTTGTCAAATTTTACAGATATGCTGTTACTTTATACCAAACTATTCATTTCTTCTAATATATTTTTATACTTTATTAAAAACACAGATTCATCTTGCACTTCAACTGCATTTTGTAATTCATTTATCATAACATATACTTTACTTATGCTATATTGTTTATTTGCATCTAAATTAGTATTACTCAACAACCTAGAATATATATCTATTGATTGCTTTGTATTATTTCCTATTTCTACCCAATTTTTAGAGTCTAATTTTGCATAAGCTTTTAATATATATAATTTAGATTCTAAGATATCTTTTTTAGTTTTGTAGTTTTCTGAATTTTCTATAAATCCTATTAAATATTCATATAATTTTGATAATGAATTCAATGTTTCCTCTTTTTTCTCATTTTTAGTAACTATTGTTAAATTGTCAAATTCCTTATTAAAACTCAAAACATTTTCTTGATTTACATTTGATTTGTATAAATCTAACGTTATTGTTGGAAGTGATGAATATAATATTTCAATTTCACTTTTTATATAATCCCAATTTATTTCATCTGAATTCGTTAAAACTCCTTTTGCTTCTAATTCAAATTTTTGACTTTTCTGGTTAGTTCCAGATGATGTATCTGATGAAGTACTAGAACCTGAGCCACTACTAGAATTACTATCTTTTTGAGAATCTTGTTCTTGTTTAGAATTGTTACTACTACTATCTTTTTGTTTGTTTGATTGTTCTGAAATTTCACTTACAGATATACTATAATTTCTCGTCTGAATATTGTTCATTTCATTAAATAAATTAACTAACTTTTCTTCCAAAAAATTAATTTCTGAAGTTTTCCTTTCTTCTTCTTTTCCTTCACTGCCCTTACTTATATTAACATATAAAGCCATTGATAAAACAATAATAATAACAATTAAAAATAAATATGCTATTTTTCTATATTTTTTCAAATTTTTAAAACCTCCGTTTTCTATTTTTTCTAGTATTTACATTTTTATTTTGGTTTATTCTTTGTATAATTTCTTTTTTATCTTTTATACTAATATTAATAGATTTTTTAGGAGATTAAAATGATTGCTAAAATTACTTTATATAGTAATAAAACAGGAGAATTAAATAAATTTTTAAGTCGTTTTTATAATACCAATTTGGATATTGAAAATTCTTTAAAATGGGAAAAAGAATCTGCTAATCCTGTAGAACTAGCAGAAATCATTGGAATTTTTGTTGACAATTCAGATGATTATGTTTTAAATATGTGGCTCTCTCTTGATAAAGATGTTTTTGTAAATGTTACTTCTGAAAATGCTGATTCTATTATTCGCTATTTATATGAAAGATTTCCGTATTAATATTGCAAATTTATTATAATAATGGTATAATTTTAATATTGTTCTGCAAATAAAAACGCTTTATTAGGAGGATTGCTTTATGGATATTTTATTTGTAGCAGTTATTGCAATTGCAGGAATTGTAATTGCAAATAGTTTAATTAACGTTATTAATAAAAATAAACATTGCTTTTTCTGCTTTGGCAGTAAACAGTGCACGAATTGCATTTTTTGCTTTTTTTGTCGAAACTGTTCAAATTGCAAAAGTGACTTTAACTGTCTCTTTTGCAAAAGAAGCAAAAATTGTACTAATTGCAAAAGTTGTAATTTTTGCTTCGACTGTGTGCACTGTATCAGCTGTATGCATTGCGTTAATTGTATTAGCTGCAAATTTTTAACTAGCAAAGATAATATGTTAATACTTTATAAGCAAGGGAATTTCCCTTGCTTTTTCTTTTAGTTATTATTAAATTTATTAATATACTAACATGTATAATGTATCCCCTTTAAATACTAACTGTTCCTCTGAAAATTCTTCATAGCAAATTGCTAAGACTACTATTACTATAAAAGCTAATTTTATCATTTCAACAAAGAACTCTTTTTCTTTTACCTTATATTCCCTCTTGTCTAATATTTGTTTTACTATATATACTAATATAGCAAGAACTGGGAACATATTTAGCACTCCTTGATAGCAAAATACAGCTACTAACAATGCTGAAAATATTTTTATATATTTACATTTTGGATTATCTACCATAAATTTTATCGCTATTACATTAAATAATACTCCTAGGCACATTACTGCTGATTCTGGAAATAATAAATATTCTAATGTAAATTGATTTAATATTAATATAAAGCTTCCTGCTAACAACATTAACTTTGTAATAACTTTTTCTGGATTAATTATTTTTTCTAATATTTTATTTATCATATAATTTCTATTTCTCTATAACTATAGTAACTGGTCCATCATTTATTAAACTTACTTGCATATCAGCTCCAAAAATTCCTCTTTCTACTTTAATATTGTTTTTTTCGCATTCAGAACAAAAATATTCATATAACTTATTTGCTTGTTCTGGTTTTGCAGCTTCTGTAAAAGATGGTCTATTTCCACTAGAACAATCTGCATATAAAGTAAATTGTGAAACAATTAATAATTCTCCTAATACTTCTTTTAATCCTAAATTCATTTTACCTTCTCTATCTGTAAATACTCTTAAATTGCAAAGCTTTTTTACTAAATAATCAGCTTGTTCCTTCGTATCTGTGTGAGTAATTCCAAGAAATACTAAAAATCCTTTTTTTATTTTTCCTACTACTTTATTTTCCACCTCTACTTTTGCTTCTTTCACTCTTTGAATTACAACTTTCATAATTATGTATCCCTTTCATAAATATAGACGGATTGAATCCGTCTGTTTTTATCTATTCTTCCTGTTCTTCGTTATTTTCTTCTATATCTATATCCGATTCAATCGCTACTGTTTTTTCTAGGTTTGTTTTTTCTTTTTCATCTTGGTTTTCTTGTTCATTTTGTTTACTATCTTCTAATTCTTCTTGCAAGTAATCTTTTATAATTTGTTTATAACCACAATTAGGGCAAAACTTCATTTCTTTTTCTATCTCTGAATAACATTTAGGACAATGCTTTTTATCTTTTAACTCTAAGCATTGTTTTAATAAGCTATCTATTTCATCACTTAAAACATCTAATTTTGTACAATATTCTTCTATTTCATTTTCGATTGAAATTTTTCCTTCTAACACATGTTTCTCATATACCTTTTTTCCAATTTCTTCATATACATCATTTACTTGTGTTCTTAATTCTCCAATTTTAAATTTAATTTTAGTTTCTTTTGCAATTTTTCCTGTTTTATCTGCTGTTATTTTATAAGCTTCAGAGGCCTTTTTTCCCAATTTATCAAAAAATTCCATATACTTTCATCCTTCCTTAAACGAACTATTTGCACACTGTTTACCTTTGTGCATTTATGCTTATGCTATTTTAATTCTTATCTTTTTTATTATTGGAAATTTAATCTAAAATTATTCACTTTTTTTATCACGTGTCATTAAATTTTTAACTGCCTCTGCTGGTTCTAATCCTTCATAAATAACTTTATATACTGTTTCTATAATTGGTATATAAACATCATTTTTCTTTCCTAATTCATATGCTACGTCTATATTATCAATACTCTCTATAACCATTCCGACTTCTTTTTTAGCTTCTTCTAATGTTTTTCCTTGTCCTATTAACTTTCCTGCTTTTCTGTTTCTACTATGTTCACTTAAGCATGTTACAATTAAGTCTCCTAAACCGCTTAATCCATAAAACGTTTCTTTTTCTCCACCTAATTTTACTCCTAATCTTGCTATTTCTCCTAATCCTCTTGTTACAAGTGCTGCAAAACTATTATCTCCTAGACCTATTCCAGCTGCTACTCCAGCACAAAATGCAATTATATTTTTTAATGCTCCTCCTAATTCAACTCCTTTTACGTCTTTTGATGTATAAATTCTCATTTTTTCTGACATAAAAGTATTTTGTACTAATTTTAAAACATCATCATGCTTTGATGCTACTACCAATACAGTTGGAATAGCTATTGATACTTCTTCTGCGTGACTTGGTCCACTTAAAACTCCTATTTTGGCTGTTGGCAATTCTTCTTTTATTACTTCGTCTAATGTTTTTAAAGTCTCTTTTTCAAACCCTTTTCCACATATTATAATTGGTTTATTATCAACATATTGTTTATATTGTTTAAATGTACTTCTTGTAAATTTTGAAGGTGTTACATGTAAAATAAATTCTGCATCTTCTATCACTTCTTTAAAATCATTTGAACATTCTATATTTTCTGGAATTGTTACATTTGGTAAAAACATACACCTTTTTTCTTCATTTATTAATCTTTTTTCTTCCTCTTCATATGACCATATTTTTACTTTATTTCCAATGCTGGCTAAATGAATAGCTAATGCTACTCCCCAACTTCCACTACCTATAATAGCTATTTTTTTCATTTTTAATTCTCCTTTTTATTCTTAAGTATTATTTTATTATATTTTTTATTTTTTAGAACCTACTTTATTCTCTGTTCCATTTAATATCCTTTTTATATTACTTCTATGATTAAATAATACAATAACAGCTAGTAAAATGCTATATATTAAATACACTTTTCCACTTTTACCTTCTGAAAGGACAGTATAATTTGTATTAATAAATAAAGTTAAAACAGGGAATAACACAGCTGCTGCACAAGATCCTAATGATACCATTTTTGTTAATACCATTAATACTAGAGCAAATACTAAACAAATTAATCCAATTTGCCAATTGCTCATAAGTATTACACCTAATGATGTAGCAACTCCCTTTCCTCCTTTAAATCCAAAAAATATTGGAAATGTATGTCCTGTTACAACTGCAATTCCTGCTATTTGTAATAATAATTCTCTATTCATATTTTCTATTACATTTCCTAATAAAATAGCAATTCCTATAGATACTACTCCTTTTAATATATCGCAAATAAGTGTTATCGCTGCTGCCTTTTTTCCAACTGAACGAAGCATATTAGTGCTTCCTGCATTTCCACTTCCTTTTTCTCTAACATCAAATCCAGCCATTTTTTTACTTAATATAACAGAAAAGTTAATACTTCCTATTAAATAAGCTATTATAGCCATTATAATATATACTACCATTTTAAATTCCTCCTTTGATTATTAACATCCTCTGAATTTTATTAAAATACATATACCCTAATTTATACTTCTTTTTCTAATTTTTCTCTAACTATAATTCTTACAGGTGTTCCCTCTAAACCAAATTCTTTCCTAATTTGATTTACTAAATATCTTTCATAAGAAAAATGGAATAATTCTTTATCATTTACAAAAATAACAAATGTTGGTGGTCTAGTTGATGCCTGTGTTCCATAAAATATTTTCAATCTCTTTCCTTTGTCTGTTGGTGGTTGAACTATTGCAATAGCTTCATTTATAACTTGATTTAACACTGATGTTGAAATTCTCATACTATTTTGTTCTGCCACATAATTAATTAATTCAAATAATTTATGTACCCTTTGTCCTGTTTTTGCTGACACGAAAATAATTGGAGCATATGAAAGATATTTTAGTTTGTTATAAATTTCTTTTTTATAGTTTTCTAGAGTTCCTGTCTCTTTTTCTACAGCATCCCATTTATTTACTACAATAATAACTCCCTTACCTGCTTCATGTGCTTCTCCCGCAATTTTTGCATCTTGATCTGTTACCCCTTCTGTTGCATCTATCATCATTAAACATACATCTGCTCTTTCTATTGCAAGTAGTGTTCTCATTATACTAAATTTTTCTATTGATTCTTTTATTTTACTCTTTTTCCTAACTCCTGCTGTATCTATTAATACATATTTTCCATTTTCATTTTCAAATTCTGTATCAATTGCATCTCTGGTTGTTCCTGCAATATCGCTTACTATAGCTCTATTTTCTCCTAATATTTTATTTATTAATGATGATTTTCCTACATTTGGCTTTCCTATAACCGCTACTTTTATAATGTTTTCATCTTTATTTTCTTCTATATTTTCAGGAAAACTTTCATATATTTTGTCTAATACGTCTCCTATTCCTAGTGCGTTTGTTGCCGATATTGGATATGGATCTCCCATTCCTAAGTTATAAAATTCATATGCTTCTTCTTTGTCTTTTTGAAAATTATCTGCTTTATTACATACAAGAACAATTGGTTTTCCAGATTTTTTTAACATTATTGATATCTCTCTATCTGCTGCTGTCACTCCTTGTTTTATGTCTGTTAAAAACAAAATAACATCTGCCATTGCTATTGCTAGATTTGCTTGCTCTCTCATTTGTGACAAAATAATATCTTCTGAGTCTGGCTCTATTCCTCCAGTATCAATTAAAGTAAAATCTCTTCCTCTCCAGTTTGTTTCTGCATAAACTCTATCTCGAGTTACTCCTGGTGTATCTTCTACTATTGATATTCTATTTCCTGCTAAATAATTAAAAAACGTGGACTTACCTACATTAGGTTTTCCGAATAATTGCTACAATTGGCTTCATTTTGTCTTATCTAGGATAAGTTATTATATTTTTGTATAACTTTCCCAATCTCCTTTCTTTTTTGATAGGTATAGTATATCATAATTTACTATAAAATAACAAGAGACTAATAAAATTTATTAATCTCTTGTTTTCTACAAATATTTATTTTTGCACTATATTTTTGCTATTCCTCCGATAATTTTACTATCTTCAGCACTTGCTAACCATTTTGCACCACCTGCAACAACAACCATATCTCCTTTTTCTAAGATTCCTTTTAATTTTAATTTTTCAATTCCTGCTTCTACTACTTCATCAATTGAATCTTTCTTTTCTACATATATTGGTGTTACATTCCATGCTATTGCTAATTGGTTGAATGTTCTTCTATTATCTGTTATTGCTAATATTGGACATCCTGCACCTAATCCGGCTATTCTTCTTGCTGAATCACCTGTATGTGTATAACATACAATTGCATCTGCTTCCATATTCATTGCCATAACACATGATGAATATGCTATTTTCATTTCTAAGTTATCTAATTCGTAGTTGTCATTATTTCTAAATCTCTTCCAATAATCAATTTCTGGTTCTACTCTATTTGCTATTTTCACCATTGTTTTTACACATTCAACAGGATATTTACCCATTGCACATTCTCCAGATAACATAACTGCACTTGTTCTATCATAAATAGCATTTGCTACGTCACTTGCTTCTGCTCTAGTTGGTAATGGATTAAATGTCATTGATTCTAACATTTGTGTAGCTGTAATAACTGGCTTATTAGCTTTATTTGATAATTTGATAAATTTCTTTTGCATAACTGGTGGTTCTGTAAAGTCTGTTTCTGTTGCCATATCACCACGTGCAATCATTTGAACATCAGCATTATCAACTATTTCTACCATATGTTCTAATCCTTCAACATTTTCTACCTTTGTTACTATTTTAATGTCTTTTCCACCATTTTCGTCTAATACTTTTCTTACTTGATCTATATCGTCTTTATTTCTAGTGAATGACATTGCAACATAGTCATATCCATGTTCACATGCTGTTTTTAAATCATCTATATCTTTTTGTTTTAATGCTGGTAATCTAACTGCTGTTCCTGGTAAGTTAATTGTTTTTCTACTTCCTAAACCATTTCCATGTACAACTGTACAAACTATGTCTTTACCTGCAATTTCGTCTACTACTAATTCAATTGCTCCATCATCTATTAAAACTTTTGAACCAGGTTTTACGTCTTTATATAATTCTTTATATGTTACAGATACTTTGTCTTTATCTCCAACAATATCTTCATTTACTAAAGTGAATTTTTGACCATCTTCTAATTTGATTTTTTCATTTTTTCCTGTTACTAACATTCCTGTTCTAATTTCAGGTCCTTGCATATCTAAAAGTAATGCAACTGGAATATCTAATTTTTCTCTTAATTTTAAGATTGTTTCTGTTTTTTCAGATTGTTCATCCCAACTACCATGAGAATAATTAATTCTTGTTACATTTAATCCTGCTTCGAATAATTCTTGAAGTCTGTTTTCACTTGCAGGTCCTATTGTTCCTACTATTTTTGTTTTTCTTAAATTTGATTTCATTTAAAATTCCTCCCTTAATTTAAAACCGACTATTATTATATCACAGTCTGATTACAAATTTCAACATTTTTTCACTTATTTTTTATTTTTCTTACATATATGGTTGCGTTTCACGGCTAAATTATATGGATTTTAGAAAATTAATAATATATTGTCTTTGAAATACCGTGCAAGTGACCAAACGAGCTTGTGCAAGTACAATATAGTAAAAATATATTCTATAATTATCTTTTCCAAGTTATACTGATAATATAATATTTTTATTAAAAAACTTTACTAAAAATTTCTTTTAATCTGTTATTTTTTCCTGTCAAATATAAATATCCAATTAAAGCTTCAAATGCTGTAGAATACATATAGTCTTGTACATTACAATTTTTGGGCAAATGATGATTTTCTGTATTCCTTCCTCTTCTTACTATTTCTTTTTCTCCATCTGTTAAATCATCATAAATTCTTTGTAAAAAGCTTGCCTGTGATTGAGCTTTAACATATTTAATAGATTCTATATGTAATTTATGTGGTTTTAAATTTGTTGTATTAACTAATTGCGTTCTTATATATAGCTCATATACACAATCTCCAATGTATGCCCATGTTAACGGAGACATCATATTAACTTCTTTTTCATCTTTTACTATGTTAATAAATTCTTCCAATTTTATTTCTCCTTTTTTACTAAATTAGGTTCTATTTTTTATACAGTCTTTTATTTTTTTGGAGATTCTAATGTTATTTTGCCTAATTTACCATTTTTAAATTCATCCAAAATTATTCTTGCTGTCTTTTCTTCATCTATATTTCCACCAGATATTATACAGCCTCTTTTTCTTCCTATTTCTAGCATTATTTCATATATATTAAAGTTTTCTGGTTGTTCTTTATTTAATGTATTGTCAATATATTCTTCTGTTATCCCATATCTTTGACATATTTTTTTCTTATAATTTTTTAATAAGAATTTTATTAGTTCGTATGCTATTTCTGTTCTCTGCAATATGTCTTCTTTTATTGTACCTGTAAATGCTAAGTTTAATGCCACTTCTTGGCTCTCAAATTTAGGCCACAAGACACCTGGTGTATCTAATAATTCTATTTTGTCGTTAATTCTAATCCATTGCTTTTGTTTTGTAACTCCTGGTTTATTTCCTACTCCTGCTGTTGTTCTTTTTGAAATTCTATTTATAAAAGATGATTTTCCTACATTTGGAATTCCTAGTACCATTGCTCTAATTTTTCTTCCTATTCTTCCTTTGTTTGCCTGAAGCAATAATTGTTCTTCCATTATCTTTTCAATTTCTTTTATGCAATTATCTATTCCTCTTCCTGAGCTCGAGTCTGTTATTACTGCTGGAATTCCTCTCTTTTGGAAGTATTCTAGCCATTGCTTATTTTTGTTGTCATCTGCTAGGTCTCCTTTGTTTAATACTACTATTTTCTTCTTTTTTGATATTATTTGAGCTATATCTGGATTTTGACTAGATATTGGTATTCTTGCATCTAACAATTCTATTACTATATCTACTATTTTTATATCTGATTCTATTTGCCTTCTTGTTTTTGCCATGTGTCCTGGATACCACGAAATGGGGACTTTTGAAAAACTTTTTTGACTATCATTATTTTTCTTTTCTGCTCTGATTTTTCTTTTTTGGTACATATCCATTTTAATCACTTCTTTCTATTCTATCATTTAAAAAAATACTTAAAAGTATTTGTTTTTCGTTTTTAACTTGAAAGTATTATATCATATTTTTGTTTATTTATAAAGTCAAGAGCCTCAAAATATTTATTTTCATATTTGAATATTACTTTTATATTACCATCTTCACTAACAACAATATCTTCA
>ENA-OPCV01000124-OPCV01000124.1-human-gut-metagenome-genome-assembly--contig:-NODE-124-length-74081-cov-6.866804_pt1 | contig 74081 bp, 63 predicted proteins | sample MGYA00241257_ERZ501494 | MGnify/ENA primary metagenome ERZ501494 (study PRJEB25962, sample SAMEA2042618) | human gut metagenome | biome: human gut; feature: human-associated habitat; material: faeces...
GCCCACAGGAATGGGAATGGTTGAGATACCAGCGGAGCTTGCCGAAGCCGTCTGACTGCTTGTAAAAAAGCACATGGTAAAGGAGAGTGATACTTTTACTGGTGTGCAGAAAATGACGATAATACAGGTCGGTAAAAGGAGGGCTGACAGATGAACAAAACAAAAGAAAGACCAACCTCACAGCCGATAACGGTAAATATAGATAAATTGTCTGCAATGTTATCTTGTGGTCATGCTACTGCAAGAAAGATTGGAGAACAGGCAGGAGCAAAAATTGTAATTGGACGCAGGGTTCTTTATTCGGTAGAAAAAGTCAAAAATTACCTCTCATATTTGGAAGAATAGCACCCTTTTTCATTTATGTTTCTTGTGATATATGGTATAATATTTATAGACATAACCACGTCATGAGAACAAAAAGGAGGCTATTACAGAAAGGAATGTTTCTCATGGCAAATAGCAGAAAAGACCATAAAGGAAGAAAATTAAAAGAGGGCGAAAGTTGGCGTAAAGATGGTAGATACAGTTACCGTTATACAGATATAAGAAGTGGAAAACGTCTGACAGTATATGCAAAGGATTTACCGGAATTAAGGGAAAAGGAAAAGCAGATTGCAAAAGACTTGGAAGATAACATTTTAACTGATGGAGCAATCAAAAAACTTACTCTTAATAAATTGTTTGAAAGATATATGTCTACTAGGGAACTGAAAGAATCCACTAGAGCAAATTATCTGAAAACATGGGAGAATCGTGTCAAAGATGAAATTGGAAACATCAAGGTTGTTCAGATTTTACCATCACACATCAAATCATTTTACTCAAAACTTTCTAAAGCAGGATATGCATATTCTACAATAAAATTTATTGACAATATGATTTGTCCGGCACTGGAAATGGCTGTTGATGATGATATTATCCGCAAGAATCCGGCAAAGTTTTCTATCAGTGATTATGGTAGACAGGCAGAAGAACGTATTGCCTTAACAGTTTTACAACAGGAAAAAATGCTGGAATTTGTGAAAAATAATCAAGTATACAACACCTACTATCCAATGCTCAGAGTCATGTTAGGAACTGGTGTAAGGTGCGGAGAATTGATTGGATTGACTTGGGAAGATGTAGATGTCAGAACAAAAGCGGTAAGTATTGACCATCAGTTGATTTATAAAGATTTAGGAGATGGCTATAAATTCCATATTTCCACGCCAAAGACGGATTCTGGAATCCGAACTATCCCTATGACATCAGATGTACAAAGAGCATTTGAAGAACAAAAGAAATTAAACTTCATGCTTCAAAAAGGAAAAGATGTTGAGATAGACGGTTATAAAGGATTCATTTTCATGGCGAAGTCCGGCAGACCGCTCATGCCTAATGCGATAAACAATATCTTATATAATATTGTAGACGCATATAACAAAAAAGAAGTCGAAATTGCAAAGACTGAACATAGAAATGCTGAATTGTTACCAAAGGTATCTGCTCACATTATGCGACATACGGCTTGTACCAGAATGGCGGAAAAGAGAATGGACGTAAAAGTTCTTCAATATATTATGGGACACGCCCACATAGACGTAACGATGGACGTATACAATCATGTAAGTGAGATGTCCAGAATTGAGAGTGAAATCACAAGACTGGAAAACGTAGCAATTAGCTGACACCAAAAATAAAAAATTGGTGTCAAAATGGTGTCAAACCAAGAAAAAGTGATGATTATAAGGAAGAAAAAGTGTTGCAAACCCCGTAAAATCAAGGTTTGCAAAAAAAATCTCAAAAAATTAGCACTCAATGCTTGACAGTGCTAACAATAAGCGGTATATTATAAACAACAAGTACGTTGTTGTTTATATATGTAGCAGTCAAATATGTATTGTACCTTTACAACTGAATATAGAAAGAAATCTTTGCATTATAGGACGTCATTTTAGATAAAGACTTCTTGAGCTGATGGAGTAAAGGCAAAGAATATTTGGCAAGATTGTGATGAACATTATATGGAGGAAACTATTTATGGTAGAAGCAGTGATGAGAGCACAGGGTTATGCAGTTAGCATGGAGCATGATATGAGCCGAGTATTCGGATGCAATAGAGGTGGAATGTCGGGAATAGTTGACAGTGACTTTATTAGAAGAAACTCATTGGCGGCCGTTTTAATGACTTGTGGATATATTTATGGATTGGTAGATGACCTTGGAAAAAGGACGATAGAGAAGTTCATAGAAGAAACAAGCTTTTATTGGAAAATGAACTTAGATGAATTATTATCATTTGAAACATCGAGTAAAACCGTTGGAATAGCAACCGTAGAAATAGCATATGATAACGGTGAAGAAGCGGTGATTGATATAACGGATAAGTTCAGTAAGATTTGTGACTTGATAAATAATTAATAACGGATAAAAATTGATTTATTATAAACAACACGTTAACATTGCAGAATGAAAATTATAACCAGTCTAAAGAAATTTAGACTGGCTTTTTTTATTATCAGATAGGCTTTGGAGAGAGGTGGAGTTATGAATTGTCAAAGCGATGAAAAGAGGATGCGTGAGGTTGAGCAAGAATGGTATGCAATGCAAGGATTTAAAACGGATATTAAGTGCCATTTTTATTATGATGAAAGTAATAACTGCAGAAAATTTTGGGTCAGAACGAACCAAAAAAATTTAGAAAAAGAGTTTAATGTAAATCCATATGAAGATTTTGTTCTCGCAGGGGTGGTAGCAAAACAGGAATTAGATGTTTCATTTGAAGAATTGGCTCGATTATTAAAATTGCAAAAGAATGTTACAGAGATAAAATTTAAAAATCAGTTTTCAAAAGGTGATTTTTTAGGATGTATGAGTAGAAAACGTGTGGGATACTTGTTTCAGTGGATAAATGAAAAAGGGTTATTTATACATTATACTCATGTAAATAATTTATATTACGCAATAGTTGAAATCATAGATTCTATAATGTCTCCAGGAGAAATTGATGAAATGGGCTTTAATTATTTTTCTATAAAGAATACATTTTATGAAATGTTGCATGGAAAAGAGAAGGAGCTGCAAAATATAATGTTTCGATATGAATTTCCGAATATAAAGAAAGATAAAATATCTGGGTTTATTTCAGAATTACTGCGATTATTCCCGATGAGATGTGAGCAAACAATGGAAGAAAAGTTTATTACAGGAATGATAAAACGTGCAGAACAGAGTGATGAATTAGTATTTCTTGAAGGAAATACAGACTATGTAATGCAAGAAAGTTTTGAAACATTTTATTACGACGGTCCGAGAAAGTATTATAATGCAATGCATACATATGACATAGAGACAGAGATTCAGGCAACTGAAAAAGATTCTGTGCCAACGTATCTTGGGGAGCAGTTAAATAATATGGAGTATGTTGATTCAACATCGAATGTGTTAATCCAAGTTTCGGATGTAATAGCAGGTATATGGGGAAAGCTGCTGATTTATATTAACAATAAGGATAATAATGCAATCAGAAAAGATGTTGAAAATTTGAATAAGACGCAGATTGAAAATATTAATATGTTAAGGTATTTAAGAGAAAAATCTGATATGTATAATAAAGGTTTTTTGATGTCGATAACAGCATTATCTGTTATTGATCGGATAAATTTTTTGTTTGATTTATGTAAAGTGAGAGCAGAAAAACTAAGTTGAAAAAGGAGTACAAAATATTTGAAAAAGTACCGGAGGCGTGTTATGGAAAAAAATACTTTAGAAAATATGTGTGTTTATTATAAAGATGCAGAAGGTCTAAGATTTGAGAAACAGGAACATATAATTCCAGCTTTCTTGGGCGGCAAGAAAATGTTAGATCAAGGAGTAGTGTCAGATCAGGCAAATGAGTTATTTTCAGGAATTGAAAAACATGTATCAATGGAATCTTTTATAAACATTAATAGAATGTTTTTAGGTCCAGGGAAAAGAGGAAGTAAAAATCCTAAGAAATCAGGAAATGCAAAGGTAAGTGTGATGTGTGCTCCAGATGGAAAAGTATCATTAGGTTATATATTACTGGGAAAACCAAAACAAATTATGCAGTGCTTTTTGGAAACAGATACAGGTGGCAATAAATTAACAATGGCTATTGATGCAGAGCGAGAAGGTGATTTAAAGAAATATGTAGATCAATTTTTTAAAGATTTAAAGAAAATAGATATAAAAAAAGCTGTTTATATTTCAGATTCAAGAATACCGGAAAATCAAAAAATTTTAGGCAATCATAATGGAAGATGGTTCTTAGCTTATAATTCGATGTTAGATAAAAATGTAATTGAACAAGAAATAACGGAATCTATCAGTAAAATTAAGAATAAAAATTTTATGGTAGATGAATCCGAAGAACATAAAATTATAAGAAAACAACCAGAATTTAAAATTAAATATAAAATGGATATGAACAAATTTTTTCGCTTTTGTGCCAAGGTTGCATTTAATGTATCAACGCATTTAAATGGAAAAGAATTTATGTTAAATGAATGTTTTGATGAAATACGAGAGGCAATTATATCTGGAGAAAATATAAATAATTATGTACATTTATGTCCGAAAAATCTCACGAAAACATTTGGGCGTATTCATTATACAGACAAATATGGTGAGCATATTCATTCTGTAATTTGTTTTCAAATAGAAGAGAAATATTGTGCGATGGTAAATTTTTATGGTTTTACTACTTGCATATTAGTTAAATTAACAAATTGTTTAAAAGTATATCCAATGACAGAACCGAATGGATTTTTTTGTGATTGGGAAAATGGAAAAGAATATAATATGTTAAATTTCATAGAGGGATTAGCCTAACACTGTAGGAAGTATGATATAAATGAAATAGAATTATAAACAAGAGTAAAAATTGCTTGATGGAGGAATTTGTTTCAGTCCATCAAGCAAATAATATGTGACGTTTCGATATTTCCAATTACTTCTCAGATTCTTCAGAAACAGAATCTTTCTTTTTTCTGGATTTACCAGAAATCATTTTATGCCCAGAGTAGATAGCCATAATCATACAGAGAAGAGAGCTGCAAGCAAAATATTTGTGAGCTGATTTCATGTTTTTATAGCCGGTATAAAAGGTTCCAATCATGGCTGCCAATGCACCAAGTGACCAATATTTATGTGCTTTCATTTGAATACCTCCTGCGTTTTTCTATAATAATACCTCTTTTTGGAAAGTATGAAAACAGGAAAATTTATAAATTCTGTTCTTTCTCAATCAGCTGTTCCTGCTCGTGCCTCTTTCCAAGGATAATGTCAATATTAGCGGAAACGGTACGAAGCTCCCGTTCATAATCCCGGCGGTTAGAAAAATCTTCCCGTTGCATATCTCGCAATTCAATAAGCCGGTCTTTTTCGGCATAGAGGGCTTTCATGGAAGGCAGCTTATTTCCACCGGATTTTTCTTTCAGTGTCCGGAGAGCTGTATCATAAAGAGAAAGTTCTGCCCGGTGTTCTTCATAGAATTTATCCTTATTGCGGCTTTTACGGTAGTCGGCATATACGTTTTTGTATGCAAGGTACTGTCCGGTAAAATGTATTTGCTCATTTATATTTTTAAGTTGCTGCTCTGTATCCTTTAAAGATTTTCTGGTGGCACTGGTCTGATCAGATGCCTGGTCAAGTGCAGTATGGAAATCTTCAAGAGAGTCATATCCATGTTCCTGGATATAGGCAACCGTCTGAGCCATCTGTTTCAAATTGGAGAGTTTGACTTTTTGAGCATAGGCTTCACTCTGCTGTGATTTGATACAGGTCTGTAAATCTATCACAAGTCGGAGATCTGATTTTATGAAAATGAACGGTACAGGAATATCGGGAGCATCAGAAGAAAGTGTCGTCTGCAAATCTTTTGTAGTAGTTGGAATTTGCGATTCTTCAATTTCCATTTTCCTATCAGAGATTGATTTTGCATTTTCCTTAAATACCTGTAATAGAAAATCTTCTTCATATCGTGTTCCGAGATTTCGTCCAGTGATATATTTTTTTCTGCCTGGATGAAGATAGCTGTATCGGTTTCTGCTGATCTTGAAGATGATATGATATTTTTTATCAAGAATTTTGGCAAACTCTTCTGGTGACTTGGCGGTGCTTGCAGCATCGTCAATAGCATCCCGGAGAAACTGTTTCTCTGTTTGATAGCGAGTCTCTTTTGGAGTGATACCATCTTCGAGCATTTTCTGGTTGAGTTTATCAAGTTTTTCCTGTCCACGACGCTGTGCCCAGTATTCTTTTTCCGTGATTTTTCTTTCAGCAGGAGAGAGCAAGTCAACTTGATGCAGGCCCTCTTTCTGACACATGTCCATAACATCTTGTTTTAAGTGAGCAAGGTAGGCTGTGCTTAGGTGGTGTTTATATCCGGCTTTTGATTCACAGTCAAATTCCATATAGGGTTCTTGGGGTACGTCATATTTCCGAAGGCTGTTGATTACAATATGTACATGGATATTGCCACTTTCGTTGTGACCATTTGTATGTGTGCAGACTAAAGCCTGATGACCGGGAAAGTTCTTCTTTGCAAAAGTTAGTCCCAGCTGTTGTGCCCGTTCACCAGTCAGTCCACATTCCTCTTTGTCTTTTGGGTCAAAGCTGATAATGTAATGATGAGACTTGATCTCATTGAAATTTTTATTTTTATGGTAATAGCTGTTTAGTTCCTGACATTCAGATGCAAAGGTAAACGGATCACAGTTCAGACCATCCAGGTAATATTCATCTCGTAATATCATATGCCCCTTATCATCGAGGATTGGTTTTTGGGTGTATTCATTATGCTGAAAGATGAGATACCGTTCAGATTCTCCATAGTCAGCATTTTTGCTTGCGATATGTTTAATCATTGCCACGGAAATCACCTGCCATTCTCATCACTTTATATTTCATTTCATAAATATCCCGGAGAGATTTTTTTATTTCTGTTCTCATTTCTGAGGAGATAATTCCACCTTGATTAAAATATCGGGCAATCTGATTGAGGTTGCTTCCTATCTTACCCAATTCACCAATCAGTCTTTTTATTTCTGGAACATCTGCAGTGATTTCATATTTGATAATAACATTCTGACTGTTCAAGGCATTTCGGATAAAATCAGAAACAGTCATGTTTGTTGCAGTGGCTCTTTCCAGAAGAATCTCATATTCCGTTTCATTCATACGCAGATGAACATCTTTAGTTTTGGTAAGTGCTTCATCTTTTTTTGGTCTTGTCATTCAATGCTCCTTTCTGCATAAAGGTTCCGCATAGGAAAGAGAAAATTTTACAGCTTGCTGTGAAAACAAGTGATGAACAATCATCACGCTGTGACCATGACAATGGGAACCAATACGCATATCTTTGATTGCGGTCGAGGGTATGGGGAAACGAAATCCCCATCAAGTTGCAAGTGGCCAGTAACCCCGGAAGGGGTTACTGTGCTACATTGCGAAACTTGCTCTAAGAGAGAATCCCTTCCTATAATCATGCGTGGGAGACATCAAAAAGACAGGTAAAAATATAAAAAAATAAAAAAAGTGAAAATTCATCTGACATTTTGCCCTCTGCCAGCTGTGATTAGTAGAAAAAGAGAGATCACAGGAGGTAGCCAGATGAAAAATATAGAAATGCCTACACTGGAAGAATTGCAGGAAATGGCAGCAGTGGACATCCGTACCGTAGATAGAAGTACGTTAGCAGAGCTGGATGATGTGGAGATTCATGAAGAATTACCGCAGGCAGAAAGAATTGCAGATTATATCAAGCAGATTAAAAATCCGTATTGCTATAAATCACATGGGGTAGTTGTGAAGATCAGCTTTGCAGGAAAATGCTCGCTGGAAGAAAGTCTGAGCAGATGTATCTCCATGTAAAAGAAAATCGTCCAGAAAAAATAATCGAAAAAAGAAAGAAAAAGGTATGGTAGTAATCCAGAAGTTATGTTAATATGGATGTGGGTCAAAATTTAAAAGCATTCAAGGAGCCGTGAATTTCTTGGTTTACACCGCCACAGAGCGAGTAAAGTAGGAGGTTGATGGCTTTATGTATTTCAATCAAAAGTCTATTTTAGCAGCGGATTATCTCCGGTTATCCAGAGAGGATGGAGACAAACTGGAGAGTGACAGCATCCGCAATCAAAGAAGTTTCATTAACGATTTTGTAAAACAGCACAAAGAGATTCAGCTGGTCGAGGAATATATCGACGATGGATACAGTGGAACGAACTTTGACCGTCCGGCATTCCAAAGGATGCTTGAGGATGTGAAAAGGAAGAAGATCAACTGTATCATCGTAAAAGATTTATCCAGATTGGGAAGAAACTACATTGAAACAGGAAGGTATCTGGAAAAGATCTTTCCATTTATGGGTGTACGGTTCATCGCAATCACAGACCATTATGACAGTGCTGCAGGATCGGATGATGCAGATCAGATCATTGTTCCGTTTAAGAATCTTATCAATGATGCTTATTGCAGGGACATCTCAATTAAAATCCGAAGTCAGTTAGATGTAAAAAGAAAAAACGGGCAGTTTATTGGCAACTTTGCAGCCTATGGATACTTAAAAGATCCAGAAGATAAGAACCATCTTATTGTTGATGAATATGCGGCAGATATTGTACGGCTTATTTTTAATCTGAAAATAGATGGGTACAGTTCACAAAGAATAGCAGCCCAGTTAAATGAAATGGGAGTTTTGCCGCCATTGGAATATAAGAGAAGCCGGGGGATGAATTATAACAGCGGATTCCGATCCGGTTCTGATCCCAAATGGGCAGTCACTTCCATCAACCGTATTTTGCAGAATGAACTTTACATAGGCACAATGGTTCAGGGCAAAAACCGAAAGATCAATTATAAGGTGAAGAAAAGTTCTCCTATAGCAAGAGAAAACTGGATTCGTGTAGAAAATACACATGAAGCAATCATTCCAGAAGAGAGTTTTCAATATGTACAAAGTCTGTTGGAAATAGATACCCGGATCGCTCCGAAAAGAAAATCCGTTTATTTGTTTTCTGGATTTGTACGTTGTGGGGACTGTGGTGAGAACATGGTCAAGAGAAGCACAACGAAGAAAGGAAAAAAATACTGTTATTATCATTGCTCCACTTATAAGAACAAAGAGGGATGCAGCTCCCATCTGATCAGTGAAAAAATGATTTATGAAGTTGTCCTGGATTCTATAAAAAAGCAGATCACATTATTGCTTGAAGCAGAAAAGATCATCAAGAAAAATGGAATGGATACTTACAAGAAAGTGGAGAACCGATCATTAGAACAGCAGTTAATGGCACTTTATGAGGAAGTGGAAAGATATAAAGACTTAAAGGCGAGACTGTATCAGGATATGGTAGACGGTATTGTCAGCAGAGAAGAGTACCATGAATATAATCAGAGATTTACAGAGAAGATGCAGAAAGCAGAAAAGGCGAAACAGGAAACGGAAGAGAAGAAAGAAAAGTTATCTGCGGAAGAAAAACGGATGCACCCATGGATAGAGGATTTCAAAAAATATAAAAATATCCAAAGCCTTGACCGGAAAGCAGTTGTTACATTGATAGAGCAGATCATTGTATATAGCAAGGAGCAGATTGAGATTCAGTTCAAGTATAGTGACGAGATGCAGGAAATGATAGAAGCAGTGCAGATCATACGTGAGCGGCAGGAACGGAAAGGAGAATTTGTATGCGGTGCGTAAGTTATACCAGAATGACTTCCTGTAAAGGGGACGGAAAGATCCCGGCGGATATTATAAAACAGCAGGACCAGCATATACAGGAATACTTGAAAAAACAGGGATGGACATTATCTGCAAAGTATTGTGACAGAAAAAAAGATACAGAAGAGAACACAGCTTTTGAAGAACTGACAAAAGATGGGATCGACCGCAAATTTGATATGGTAGTTATAGACAGCATTGACAGATGCGGAAGAACAATATCCTGTGCAGATGATGTCTTAGTAAAAACATTTGTCCCGGCAGGAATACATTTTGCAGTTGTGCAGGATGAGTTTATCAGCATTGGAAAAACGAAAGAAGAATTATATGAATATATAAAGAAAGCAAGGTATGAAGCAGTTCAGTTAAAAGGCATGAGAGAGTATGCAGTCAGAGAACAGCTGGAGGGACTTTATACCGTGCATGATGAAAAGTATGGATACATTCTTTCTGATGACCGCAGGGAATTGCTTATTGATGAAGAAGCGGCAGTTGTTGTGCGGGAGATCTTTCAGATGGTATCGGATGGTATGCTTATTGCAAATATCGTGAAAATTTTAAATGACAGTGGAATAGAATCCCCGATGGTGCATAATGCACGGGTTGGTCATAAGGTATGGCCGGCATATGAGAATAAATGGTTATTCTGCTCTGTAAAGAGAATCCTTAGATGCACAGCGTATGCTGGTTACTGGCAAAAGACGATCAACAAAAAAATCTGTACACTTCCTATAGCTCCTATTTTGGAAGAAGGCATGTTTGAAAAAGTGCAGGAGATTCTCGATAAGAGAAAGAAGCCAAGAAAAACAAGACCAGGTAAAAATGGATTATTTGTAAAAAAGATATTTGATGCCGAGACAGGAAGAAAAATATCACAGAGAAATTTTAAAACGGGGGAAACGGTTTTTCTTTTCGCAAGTGGGACGAATCAGCTTCCAAGAGATAAAAGTACCTACATTTCTTTTGAAACCGTGATTGCTGAAGTAAGAAAAGCCATACAAAGAGAAATGGAACTGGCAGAACAGATAAAAAAGAAACTGTCAGCCAGAGAAGCAGAATCAGAAAAATATGAATGGTTGAAGCAGTATTCACAAAGAGCGTGGACAATCTTTGAAGAGATGGAGCAAGTGGAAAAAGAGCGTATTCCATTATATCAGAACTACCAGACAGGAAAAATCAATGAAGAAGAATATCTGGTGGGAAAAGAAGAAATACGGGATCAGCTTCGTATGTATGATGGAGATTTCAGTGAACTTATGAAAGAGGTATCCGTTATAGAAAAGGCATATAGCAATAAAAATGAATGGTTAGAGACTTTTAAGAAAGAGAATCTTCCGAAAGAACTACAGCCAGAGCATATCAATAAATGGATTGAGAAAGTATTGATAAGAGATTTTAAAGAAGTGCAGGTATGTTTATCCAAGCAGGAATGGAAAAAATACTTTCCAGCAGAATGGATGGAGGAATAGGGATGGCAAGAAAGAGCAGAAAAAACAGAAACGTAGAATCTAATATACAAACGGTTGTCAAAACAGAAAACTTACTGGATACGGCTGCGTATATTCGCCTGTCTGTTGAAAACGGAGGAAATGAAACGGATGAAACATTAGTTGTGCAGCAGATGCTTGTAGAAAGATTTATAGAAGAGCATCCGGATCTGAGATTGGAAGAGGTATACATTGATAATGGATTTACAGGCACAAATTTTGAACGTCCCGGATTTATGAGGTTAATGGAAGATGTTCGTTCTGGCAAGGTGCAATGTATCGTTGTAAAAGATTTGTCCAGATTCGGCAGAGACTATCTGGAAACAGGATATTACCTGGAGACTATATTGCCAAAGTTAAATGTACGCTTTATTGCGATTACGGATGATTATGATAGCTCCAGAAAAGAGGACAGGGAAAATATAAGTGTTCCCATCAAAAACATGGTAAATTCCATGTATGCAAAGGATATGTCTAAAAAAATCCTGGCGGCAAAGGAAGCACAAAAGCGGAACGGAAATATTACGTTATCTAAGGTTGCATTTGGTTATGTCCGTTCTGAGGATAAAACAAGACAGGTCGTAGATGAAACGGTTGCCCCGGTTGTGCGTATGATATTCCAATGGACATTGCTGGGAGTCAGTAAAAGAGAAATTGCCGACAGGCTGAACCTGTTGGAAATTGCGACACCCGGACAGAAAGAAAAAAGAAAGATAGCAAGAGTGCCACTTGAGGAGACAAAGTGGAATGGAGGAACTGTCAGAAAGATATTAGAAAATCCAACCTATACAGGAGATATTGTCACAGGAAAACTGAAACAGTCTTTGTACAAAGGAGTGAAACAGTATCGTACAGTACCAGAAGAGTGGGATGTGCAGAAAGATATGCATACTCCGCTGGTTGCGAGGGATGATTATGAGGAATTGCAGGAAAGCAGAGAAGAGATCCATAAGGTAACGAAGAAACGCCAGTCCAGATGTATGAAGGACAGAGAAAAGTATCAGGATAGTTTTCCGGGAATGGTCCGGTGTGGCGAGTGTGGAAACGTTATGTATTTCAGACGATATACCCATAATTATACAACCAATGAAAAAATGGGAAGCGATTACTATTGTGGGAATGAACAATGTTCCAGAAATTTGATAGAAGGAAACTTACTCAAGATCCTTGTGATGGATCAGATCCAGATTTTGATCAAGAGTATGTGTGACAGAAAATTGCTTTTGCAGAAAATGAAAAGTGCAACAAAAGAAAACAATATTTTTTATAAAGCAACGGCAAAGGTAAGGACATTGGAGCGTAAGATCGCACAGACGGAAGAACGCAATACAAGACTATATGAAGATTATGTAGCAGGTATTGTAGATAAAGATGATTTTGATATGATGAAGGAACGCTATATAGGGGAACTCCAAAATCTCCGGGAAGAGCTTCAGGTACAAGAACAGAATCAAAGGATCTTGGAAAAGAAAGCAAACCGATATATGGATATGGTAAATCATATGGAAAAATATCTGGATAAAAGAGAATATAATGAGGCACTTGTACAAGAACTGGTGGAATATGTAGAAGTATATGCAAATAGGAGTATCCATGTGTGCTTCAAATGTAAGGATGAATTCCAGCAGATAGCAGAAGAAATGGAAGGTGTTCAGATTGGCTAATGGATTGTATTTAAGACTCTCTATAGCAGATGGAGATTTAGGAAAAGAAAATAAAGATGAAAGCAACAGCATTGATAACCAGAGATCTCTTCTTGTCAGTTTTATCACTGACAGAGAGGACATGAGTGATGAATACATAGAATATGTGGATGATGGGTATTCCGGAACGAATTTTGACCGTCCGGCATTTAAGAAAATGATAGAAGATGCGAAGGCAGGAAAAATAGATACCGTCATTGTAAAAGACTTTTCACGATTTGGTAGAGATTATATTGGAGTTGGAGATTATCTGGAGCAAGTGTTCCCACTCCTGGGAATCCGCTTTATTTCATTAAACAATAATTATGACAGTAAAGAGTACATAGGAAAAACGATGGGATTAGATATGGCAATCAATAATCTTGTCAACAATCTTTACAGCAAGGATATATCTAAAAAGTTAAAGAGTGCCTTGAAAGTGAAATGGAAGAATGGAAAATGGACAGGCTCGAAACCTCCATTTGGTTATTTAAAAGATGAAGAGCATGGATGCTGGAAAATAGATCCGGTAGCGGGTAAATATGTCCGTATGATATTTGATAAAGCGATGGAAGGCTGTAATACTTCTCAGATCTGCTATTACATGAACGAGCAGAAGATACCGACACCTGGAAAATATAATCAGATGAACGGATTGCTGCGGCAGGGGAATTATAAAATGCCAGATAAGGAAGTTGTTTGGGATACCGGAATGATCCGTACAATTCTTGGAAGGTTTGAGTACACAGGTGCTTTAGTTATGGGAAGGCGGCATACGGTAGCGGTTGGAAGTAAAGTAACAAGAAAGACAGCAGAACGAGATGTCGTTATCCGGAAGAATATCAATCCGGCAATCATTACGGAAGAAGAGTATGAAGTGGCAAGTGCATCTATTATGTTTATGACAAAGCCAGAATATCGTGGTGCGAAAGACTTCCTTCTGAAAGGAAAAGTACGGTGTGGAAACTGCCACAGGGCATTAGCTTATACAGATGGTGGTATTCATCCAAAAATATATTGTCCCCATAAAGTTCAGGCAGGAAGATATTCTCATTGTCCTGAAGATGCGTACCCGGTATCTGTGATAGAGGGACATATCTGGTATTCTTTAAAAAGGATACTAAGGATATTGGATTCAGTGCAAAGAGAATCCGAAGAAAAATATACGGATAATAGTTTTACAGGGAAAAAACAACAAAGGGTGTTGGAATCGGAACTGGAAAAATTAAAAAATGAACGTATCCATCAGTATGAAGCTTATGCAGAAGGCGTACTTAACAGAGAAAAATATATAACAGTGAAGAAACAGCTGACAGAAAAAATCGAAAAGATACAATCCGAACAAAAAGCACTTGCCAGTGTGATCATTGAAGAAGAACAATACAGAAGCCGGATAAGAATAGCAGTCCAACAGTTGGAGGTACAGATAGAAAGAGGAAAGCTGACGAAAGAGATTATAGGTACAATGATTGATACCGTGTATGTGTATGATAAAAAACGGATTGAAGTAATTTTAAGATTTGATGATGTTTTACAAAAGGTAATCTCAGAATATATGGAAGGGGCGAAGGGTGCATGACATTTAAAAATTTTATGTATAAAGGGGTATTGATGATAGCTGTGCTGGCATTGATCGGATGGCTTGGAACGTATCTGTATCTGGTAGATGGAGAAATTGACTGGTTCCGGCTGATGCTGGTATATGGTGTTCCGGTAGGAATCCCATATATGTTTTTCATCATTCCTGTAAGGTGGGATTTATCTGGAACGATAGGAATGGTAGCTTTGTGTGCGATAATCGGAGCTGTATTTGGTTTTATTATTACGATTGGAATTGCAATCAGGGCAGTATGGTATGTAATCGCATTTCCAATAAGCTGTTTGCTGCGAAAGGAGAAAAACAGGATATGAGTACAGGCGAAAATATTAAAAGAATCCGGAAGTTTAGAGGAATGACACAGAAAGAACTTGGAATTGCGATTGGAATCGGAGAAGAAAGTGCAAGTCCAAGAATGGCACAATATGAAACTGACAATAGAACACCGAGAAAAGAAATGCTGCATAAAATGGCAGTAGTCCTTGATGTAGATCCGAGAAACATTTCCATTCCGACAGGATATAGAGAAGAAGATATGATATATAGGCTTCTTGTGCTGGAAGATTACTTTCCAGAAATGAAACTGGAAAGAAATTTACAGACTGGAGATGTAGCAATCAACTTTCATAATAAAAAGCTGAATGAGTTTCTGTTTACGTGGGGAGTGATACGAGGAAAAAGGGCCAAAGGACTTATTTCAGAGGAAGAATATCGGGAGTGGAAATATAAATTGCAAAAATAGTTGTCAAGGTAGGTTTTTGAACAAATAAAAATGTTTCTACCGTGATAAGTCTTGTGATAAAATGAAAATATCAAATCAAAATTCTTAAGTTAAATTTTATATGGAGATAAAGGAGTTTCAACCGATTATGAATAAGGCTGAACAAATAAGATATAGTAAGAGAAAAAAATTAATTGGAAAACTTTTTGTTATTGCTGTAGGCATTAATGAGTATAGGCTCAAAGGTGACAATCTAAATAATTGTTGCACAGATGCGGAAATTATTTTTCATACACTTAAATCTAAAGAATATTTTAGAATGGATGATAATAGTGTATTGATAACATCTGATACATGTAATACAGAAAAACAAAATATATTGGAAAGCATAAAGGCTTGCGATGGATTTATAGATGAAAAAACAAATATTATTTTTTATTATAGTGGGCATGGTTGCAATATAGACGATACTTTTCACTTTTGGGTTTCAGATTCGGAATCATCTGTTAAGAATGTTATATCTATTAATGAGGTTACTGATATTTTATCTGGCATGAATAAAGGCAGATATAAAAGTATCACTATATTGATAGATGCATGTCAACAGCAAATTAGTCACAGTAAAGGATTAGAAAAGCAATCTCCTAAATTTCTTGATGAATATATTGATGATGCGAAAGGATTAGGGATTATTTATTCATGCAGTAAAGGGGAGTATTCGTTAGATGAATTTAATGGACATAGTATTAGTGTGTTTACATATTTGATTGTGCAAGCACTGAATGGGCATATTGATGCTGTAAATGCAAATTTTTTGACTTTTAATAAAATATATGAATTTTTACAGCTGAATTCCAGAAAAATTAGTAGAGAAAATATACAAATAAATCAGCATCCAGAGTATTCTTTTTCAGGAAAAGATATTGTATATGCGTATATACCAAATGATTTTTTACAAGATAAAGATATAGAAATAGAAATACCTACATATGAGGATACGTTTATGAATATCATGTTTGATTTACAAAATGTTACAGCATTACTTTACTATGAAAAGTGTTTGATTGTAGAAAGTAGCGATGGTGCGAATGAGGAGAATCCTTCAGAAAAGTTTATAAGAGAAGTGTGTGAAGAACTATCTCGAAATGAAATATTACAAGAATATCAATATTCCGAAATACTTTCAAAAGCATTTACTTACCTGAATTTGATACACTTAAATTCAACAGAAAGTCTTTCGGCTTCATTAAAAATTCAGATGATTGATGATGTAATGATGCTATATAATGAGCTAGATACTATATATGAAAGATGTGTTGATGGAAAGTCCTAATATTCTAGCATGGATGGTATTTAATACATAATAGAATAGAATGAAAAGAAAACCGCAGGAATTTTCACCTGCGGTTTTTCTCTGCCCTGCTATATACAGAAATACCGCCATAGAAATATTGTTATACTATGACGGTATTACAAATCTTTTTCATCTTTAAAAGCGAACACATCATTGGGTGTACAGTTAAGAATATTACACAGTTTTTCAACGGTAAGGATTGTGATGTTCTGATTTTTCCGGAGCTGATCGAGGGTGTGCTTGTCAATTCCTTTGTTAATCAGGGCATATTGGGAAATGTGGCGTTTTTTCATGGTTTCCCATAATGGACTATAATCAATCAAGGTATCCCCGCCTTTCTTTGCTTTTTGGCATAAAATACCATTAATTTCAATTATAATTGTCGAATAAAATAAAAAATATGGTGGACATCTTCACCATAAGAGATATAATTTGATCAAGGGATGTGTAAAATAAAGGAAAATAAAGTCGGGTAATGTAAGAATTGATTGATGGGTGCATGTGGGAGGAGAGTTATATAAGTGAATATTGAAAAGTTTTATTACGATGAACAGACAGAAATGTATGAGCAGATGAAGAAGGAACAGGATGAGCATGAACAGTCACTTTCGGTAGAGGAAAGGGAAAAAGAACATCAAAAATTATTCCAGGAAGCAAGAACAATTATGGAAAAAGCAGAGCGTAAAAAGAAAGAAGAATATCAGATCATCAATTCTGTAAAATATCAGAGATTTATATATCTGTCAGAACGGGCAGTACAGTTTTCAAAAATCTCAGGATGTAATATTAAGATTCAGACATTTCCAGACATGTCCGCACTTATTAAAATGCAGACGGGATATATCTGGTTGCTGAGTGATGGTGAATCAGCATTGGAAGATAAGGAAACAATGAAGAATCTGTTAAATGAAGCGGACTGGGTAGGTATTGGCAGCAGAAAACATGGAGAAAAAGATGTCGTTGAATTGGAGTTTTGGTTTGAACTGGCAGAAAAGTTAAAAAAGTAAATGGATATGAAATGACTATTCCACATATATCGTTACTGTGATAAAATGTGAGAAAAATATATATCAACATATGAAAAACGGAGGAAAGAGTTATGTTCGATACCATTCATCATATTGCAATCATTGGAAGTGATTATGAAAAGTCAAAACATTTTTATGTGGATCTGCTTGGATTTGAGATAATCAGAGAAAATTATCGGAAAGAACGTGACGATTACAAGATTGATCTGGCATGTGGGCCGCAGGAAATAGAACTTTTTATCATAAAAAATGCTCCAGCTCGTGTAAATTATCCGGAAGCATTGGGATTACGCCATCTGGCATTTAAAGTTGAGAGTGTAGATGATACAGTAAAAGAATTGAATGGAAAAGGAATTGAAACAGAGCCGGTACGCCTAGATGATTATACCGGAAAGAAAATGACATTTTTTCATGATCCAGATGGACTTCCATTGGAAATTCATGAGTAGAAAATAGCATAGGATAGAAAGAGACAGATGCAGGTAATGAAATATTCCCACATCTGTCTTTTTTTGTGCAAAGATTTATTTATCGGAATGTCGCAGACAGCTTTTTATAAAGGCAGCAGCTTTTATCATTTGTTCTTTTTCTTCATCAGAGCAGTCAGAGGATAATTCAAACCAGGTCTGATCAGCAGAAGAAAGAGAAAGTGCAGGTTTACCGGAATCTGCAGATAAAGCAGGACTGTCAGTATGGATACTGCTATTGTCATCCAATAATCTGTTCTGGATTTCTGATAGAGCTTTTTCACGATAATGAGCATCCATGTCCTGGATACTTTCAACAGAAGCATGGTAATTGCTTAATATGTGATTGATGTATCCATTTTTAAAATGCAGAAAAAGAGCATCTTCAGATAGATTTGCCAAATCTTTTGAGGTTGCAATTTCTAAATCTGCCTGTCCCTCCATTTTAAACAGAATAGAAAACAGATCGGATACAGACTGAATTTCAAAATCCATAAAGAGATTCACACTGATACCTAATGCATCAGCAATTTTTGAAAGCTGTTCATATTTCGGATTACGTTCATTGGCTTCGTACTTGCGGAGTGTACTGAAACTGATCTCAGCGTCCTGTGCAAGTTGTTCCTGTGTCATGTTACGAGCCAGACGAAAATACTTGATTATTTCTCCTGTATTCATAGGCAAAGTCCTCCAATAGCAAAAGTATACCATATTTTTTAATAAAAGTGCCACAAAAGTTTTGAGAAAAATATTGACAGGTACAAATGTAACATATATAATAATGACAGATACAAAAGTAACACATAACTTACATAACAGACACAAAAGTACAAGTAAACTTATATATAACTGTCATAAGAAATATGAAAAAAGATTCAGAAAGTCAAACGGTTTGAAGTTAAGTAACAGTTAAGTATAAGATGATCAGGAAAGGATGGAATAGGATATGGCAGAAATTATTATGGGAATTGATCATGGAAACGGAAATATGAAAGGGGTACATGTAAACTTTCCATGTGGTCTGGTAAGATATACTTCTGAACCAGGACGATTTATGAATGAGGATATTCTGGAATATAACGGTGTATATTATACGTTATCAGAAACAAGGATGCCATTTAAAGCGGATAAGACAGTGGATGAAGATTACTTTATATTGACCTTATTTTCACTCGCTCTGGAAGCAAAGGAAAGAGGAATCACTTTATCCGGCAAAGATATTGTACTGGGAGTTGGACTGCCACCAGCAGACTTCGGACAGCAGGCTCCGGGATTCAAAAAATACTTTATGGAACATTCAAAACATGGAATTTCTTTCCGATTCAATGGAAAGCCAGTAAATTGTTACCTGAAAGATGTTTTGGTAAGTCCCCAGAATTTTGCGGCAGTCATGTGCTATAAAGCAAGCCTGTTCCGTCAGTACCGGACGGTCAACTGCATTGATATTGGAGACGGAACCGTAGATTTACTGGTAATCCGAAAAGGACAGCCGGATTTGTCAGTTCGTGTCAGTGACAGATCAGGAATGGCAATTTTACGCTCAGAGATTTCTAATTCCATTCAGCAGAATTACGGTATTCATCTGGAGTCCTCAGACGTAGAGCAGGTATTAATGCAGGAAGCAACGATTCTGGATGAAGAAGTGGTAAGAGAGATTCAGAAAATGGCAGGGGACTGGATGCAGAGGATTATCAATAAACTCCATGCGTATGTACCAGACTTCCGAACTAACCCAGCAGTATTTCTTGGTGGAGGCAGCTTGCTTCTGAAACAGCAGATTGAAAAATCTTCTGATTTTAAATATATAGAGTTTATCGAGGACATCCGGGCAAATGCGGTAGGATATGAGAAAATGACAGCATTACACATCCAGAAAAGACAGGGGGTGTAATGTGTGGGAGAGATACGGGTTGTACTGATATTTAATGAAGATAATGAACGGCAGAGAGAAATCGGAAGGTATCTGAAATCACAGAAAAGGTGCAAAACAGCACTGATTACAGAACTGGTTTATGCGTGGCTGCATAAAGAAAATGCACCTGTTTCTTCCTATAATAATGCAAATGTCAGTGTAGAGGAATTAAAACAGCAGTTGTTGCAAGATAAAGAGTTTCTGCAGAAGATAAGAGAGAGCGTGAATATTGAGGAGACTTCAGTGAAAATACAACAAGAAGAAAAAGAGGATGGATTGGATATGGATGAGGGGATGATGATGGCTGGATTGTCAATGTTTGAGAATGGATTTTAGAAGACACCGCTGAACATATGATGAATAAATATGTTCAGCGGTATTTACGACTAATGGAAAGATTTTATTTTTATCAGAGCAGCATGAACGTTACCTAAAATCTTTCTTACATCGAAAGATAAATTATACTTGAATAAGCCTTTGACAACAGATAAAAATTCGTCACTTATAAATATATAATCCCAACCAGTTGAAATAATATTATTTAATCTCTCTAAAACAAACTCCCAGAATTCTTTGCTTAAAAAATCATTTCTGAGGGCAAGAAGTTCAGCAGTATCATCTACTTGCCCATAAATCTTTTCATAGTATGGATTAATAAGCCAATATGTCACTTGGATAGGACGATAATTTTCGAGTGTATCATATGTATGTATAGTTTTGTTACCGGTCATGTCATTAAATAAAGGTTCAAATACAGGATTTTTATCTCCAGTAGAAAATTTTTCATAATATGATTTGTAACCATGTATGAAACGATACATTTTTTCTGTTTCACTTCGGCGTATAATCATATGCACAAGAGTACATAAATCCATGAGTAATTCATGGGCAAAAATAGAAGAATCTAAAGAAGTTGAAGTAGAACTATATTTTCCATGAGCAATTTTATTACGAATTAGATTATTGAAATAAAATTTAAAGTATTCGATAGCTTCGGGATATATATTGCAATTATGATCTTCTAATAATTTTATTTTGTCTTTTAAAACAGCATTTGTATAAATATCCATGTGTGTAAAACGAGTAAAAGTTGTTGCATCTGTAAGAAAATCTGCAAACGCTCCTTCTATTTGGATTGGAACAAAGTTATTGAATATATCATATTCGGCTTCTTCAAAAAGAGTGACTGCTTTAGAAAGAAGGGTTTTACGGTGACGTAAAGTTACACATTTATTTATATTTTCTTTTAATTCATTTATTAAATTATAGTCAGAAACGATTTTTACTAATGAATTATTGTAGTCAGAAGGTGCGGTTGTTTTTTGTTGATTTAGGACATCAAATTTAGGAATGTTATCTAAATAATTTTTATATTCAAGTCCTGCTTCTGTTTCATTTTTTATATAGCATTGTTGCATATAATGAGCTTGAGCATTGTCTATAATTGTATAGACTTTAATTTTAAAGAAAATAAGATAAGAGCGATTAATATCATCCAGAAAAAGATCAAGATAACTTTGATATGGTGAAAATATAAGAGTAAAATCAGGGGTTGATTTCTCACATAATCTTAGAGTTTCATAATACAATGTTTCAGTTATCTTTTGTGGATCATTAATATCACAAAATTCAAATAATTTGGTATCCACATAATTCATTCCAAATTCTAACATTTCCTTACGAGTACGAAGCATATTACAGTCAGAATATGCTTTTAATAAAGTATTCTCGTCAGAAGTTAAATCTCTTAAAAAAGATAAAGAAGGAGTTGCCTGTTTTATGGTATCACTTTGCTGTTTAGAAAGTAATAATTGACTGTTGATTTGGTTAATTTTAGAAATATAATTCTGCTTTGCTTGAGTATATAATTGAACGAATATTGAGTTGAATTTTTGTTGCATAGATGGAAAAAGTATGGCAGGAAGAGATTTTAAATGTATAAGTTTACACACCGCAGTATAGTAATCTTCTTGCTGGTCAAAGGTAAAAGATTTGGGAGAATCTATTTTAACAACACGATTAATTAAATCAATACTTGCCATATCAACATGGTTTAAAATATGTTGATAATATAGTTCTCCAAGATCCTTAAAGGAATTTTGTGTAAATACGGCAGAATCAATCCAGTTAGGGAGTTCATAATGTATAAAATGTGATATTTGTTCGCATTTAGTTTGAAGTTCTTCGGGTGTCATGGATAATCCTCCTTTGGTATTCATAAAATGATATAGTGTAAGAACGCAAGGAAGCAAGAACGCAATGTAGTATAACAAGAACGCAGAGACATGAAAATCTCTGCGTTCTTGCTATTTCCCAGGTTTATAATTACGCAGTGCTGCCTTGGTTGATTTTATTATTTCTAGCAGAAATTCCTTTTCCTGCTTGGAACAGTCACTTGTCAGTTCTTTTATATCAGCATCAAATTGTGAAATGAGTACCGGTGTGTTGTCATAGAGCAGCTGATCTACCGTGGTATCAAGAATTTGTGCTATGCTGAGTAAGGTAGAAAGGCTGAGCTTGGTATGTCCGTTTTCTATGGTACTGATATAGGTCGGTGTAACGTCAATCATATTTGAAAGGGTTTCCTGGGTCATCTTTTTTGCGAGTCGAGCAGAACGGATTCGTTTCCCGATTGCAATGTAATCAATATCTACTTCCAAATTGTCACCTCCCAAACTTTAACTGAATGTTGATATTTTGCGGAAACTTTAACTGATAATTGATATTTCTTATTGTATTCCCAAATAAGTTATATTATAATTAAGTATAACTAGAAGTTTAACTTAAAAGTATATTTATACTAGAAGAATAGGCGGTTAGATAAATTTGAAATGGGATAATTCATTCAATGGAATTGAATATTATTCCAATGTGAAATCTTCGAGTGTTGAATGGATATGGTATCCGTATATTCCATGTGGAAAAATCACAGTGTTGCAGGGAGATCCGGGTGAGGGAAAGTCAACTTTGATTCTTCACATAGCAGCAATATTAACGAAAGGTGCTAATTTGCCAGATGGAAATAAAATAAAAAAACCAATGACGGTAATTTATCAGTGTTCTGAGGATAGTAAAGCAGACACGATAAAACCAAGGTTAGAAAACGCTGGTGCAGATTGCCGGAGGGTAGCATTTATCAAGGATGATAATGGAGATTTGACACTGGATGATGAACGTATAGAACTTGCTGTAAAAACTACTGGAGCAAAATTGCTGGTTTTAGATCCTATACAGGCTTTTATAGGTAAGAATGGAAATATGCAAAGTGCTGTTAGGATGAGAGAAACTATGACAAAGTTAGCGAATATTGCAGAGGAATATGCATGTGCGATTGTTTTAGTTGGACATATGACTAAGAGCAATAGTGGGAAGAGTATATATAGAGGGCTTGGAAGTATTGATATAGCGGCAGCAGCGAGAAGCGTACTGTTGGTTGCTAGAGATAAGGATGAACCATACAAAAGATATATGCTTCCAATTAAGTCAAGTCTTGCTCCAGAGGGTGAACCGATAGCTTTTGCATTGGATCGGGACAATGGTTTTTCTTGGATTGGTAAGTGTGAAATAAATATAAATGAATTGGCAGTGGGGCAGAGGGTTTCTGCTAAAAAAGATATAGCGATTAACTATTTGCATACTATGCTGGCGGAAAGCGATATGGCAAGTGTGAAAATCTTTGAAGAGATGGACAGATATGGTTTTTCCAAAAGAACAGTGCAGGAAGCAAAGAAAGAAGCGGGTATCCAGGCATATAAAAAGGGAAATGCATGGTATTGGCACATGGAGAGGAGTGCAGCAGATGACGGAACAGGAAAGACATGCTGTAAGCCAGGAAGAACGGAAGGAGAAGATCCGGGCGAGATATAGGGGAGTAGATCGCAACGAATTGGAGTTTATTCCGGCAAAGCAGAAAGAAAAGTTGTTTGAAGATACGGGAACAAAGAGAGTTTGTGCCTATTGCCGTGTTTCGACTGATGATGTTAATCAGACTTCTTCTTATGAGCTGCAGAAGAATCATTATGAGGATATGATTAAAGAACATCAGGGATGGGAACTGGTAGGAATTTATGCGGATGAGGGAATATCTGGTACGTCCTTAAAGCATAGAGATGAGTTCAATCGGATGATAGAAGACTGTAAAGCAGGAAAAATAGATCTGATTGTAACTAAAAGTGTTTCCAGATTTGCCAGAAACATAGTGGACTGCATTGCGAAAGTTCGTGAACTTGCAAATATGATACCGCAAGTAGGTGTATTTTTTGAAACGGAGCATATCTATACTTTGGATAATACCAGTGAAATGATGCTGGCAGTATTATCCGCAGCTGCACAGGAAGAGTCTCATACGAAAAGTGAGATTATGAATATTTCCATAGAGCAGCGTTTTTCAAGAGGGATATTCCTTACACCAAAATTATTGGGATATGATGTGGATGAGGATGGTAATCTGGTAATTAATAAAGAAGAGGCAGAAACAGTGCGTTTATGCTATTATTTGTTTCTTAACGGTTTTCCAACTGCGGAAATTGCAGAAATACTGATGCAATTAAAGCGGAAAACGAAACTAGGAAATACTAAATGGTCAAGTGGTACTGTGGGAAGTTTATTGAGAAATGAGAGATATTGTGGAGATGTACTTTCCAGAAAGACATTTACGCCTAATTATCTTGATCATAAATCAAAAAAGAATCGCCATGATCGGAACCAGTACCGACAAACAGATCACCATGAGGCTATTGTTGACAGAGATATTTATAATGCGGCACAGAAGATGTTGACAGTAACAAAGTATGCGAAAAAAGGCTTTCCATTTCCTAATCTCAAGGTAGTAGATGGTGGAGCGTTAAAAGGTTTTGTGTCGGTTAATCGGTCTTGGACAGGATTTACAGTAGAAGATTATAAAAAAGCAAGTCAGAGCGTGTATTCTGATCAGAATAGTATACAAGATGAAGAATCAAGAGAAGAAAAGAAAGACGGAGGATTTGATTTATCTGGATACGAGATTGTTCGGGCACAGTTCTTTTCTACAAGGTTGAATCCAGCCATGACAATCTCAGAAGGACGTATTACCTTTAATACTGCCTGTTTGAAGAAATTTGAAGATGTGGAATATGTAGAAATTCTTTTTAATTCAATAGAAAGATGTATTGCCGTAAGACCATGCGATAAGGATAACATCAATGCCGTAAAATGGGGAACGATACGAAATGGTAAATGGGCAGTCCTGCCTAAAAGCTGCCGGGGATTTTCAGAACCACTATTTGAATTAATGGACTGGAATAATGAGTGCAAATATCGTTTTAGAGGTCAATATTCAAAGGAAGATAACGAACAAATCTTATTGTTTGACCTGGAAGAACCAGAAGTGATTAAACATGAGATAATTCAAGAGGATTTACCTGATACAGATACGACTGAAACGGAAGAGAATATAGTAGATATATCTGAAAATAAAACAAAGAAGATTGTCAGAACACTTTTCCCGAAGCAGTGGCAGAATCATTTTGGCGATAGCCCGGAAGAGGTTGTGCTTTTACATAGAGTTAAGTATTGTGGAAATTGGGATGTGCTGCGTCCAGCTAAAATAGTAGAAGGTTTGGAATCTATATCAGAAAATTTATTGGATAAGCTGAATGAAGAAGCACAGAACATGATAGAAAAGATGAGGTGTGCAGTATGAGTGAAATGATGATAAATCAGACTATTGAGAATACAGAAAACATAGATCAGAAGGCACTGGAACTGGCACAGGATTTTAGTTATGATGGTTACCAGGTTGTACGAAGGGAACTTTTTGCACATTTACGGGAGCCAGCCGTTGTAATCCGAAGAGATAGTGTGACATTTAATACTGCCTGCATTGCCGGTTTAGAGGATGCAGTTTACATACAGATTCTTGTTAATCAGGATAATAAGCGAATGGTAGTGCGGAAATGCGAAGAAAACGACAAAGATGCTTTGAGATGGTGTATTGAAAAACCAGATAAAAGAAAAAGTAGAAAAATGTCAAATAAATTATTTTCAGCAATGATGTATGACATGATGGGGTGGAATACAGACTGCCGATATAAGATTTTGGGGCATAAAATAACACATGAAGATGAAATTATGTATATTTTTGATCTGCTGGAAACAGAGATATTCATGGATACAAAAAGAAAGAAAAAAGCAAATCCGGATTCGTTGGAGAAAAAGGAAGAATTAGTTACTGCAGAAACAGATCAGACACCGGAGCAGAATCAGGAAGAGATAGCAGCAAAAGTGGCGAGAAAGTTGAATAGAATACCATTTTATCCAAAAGATTGGAAGGATTCCTTTGGCTTATCAGTAGAAGAACATAAAAAAGCACTGGAAACTAATATAACAGACGGCTATATAGAATTTTCAGCAACAAGGTGATAGGAGAAAGTGCGCTCATTTGGAAGGGAGGAGTGCAGATGCCGAAAACCACAGTAAATATCACAGGGGTATCTCTGTGCCAAAAAAATGGAATAATACGAATATTTCGATCAACGATAAAAGAATTGGGTGATCCGAGGTATATTCGCTTCTTATTTAATCCGGAGAAAAGAACTTTAGCAGTTCAGGCTGTCAGCCGAAAAGAAGCGGAGTGTTTTCGTGTGCCTAAATATAATCCTAAAGACTGGGATTTTAAAATTTGCAGTATTCAAATGCTGAGGATAATCTGGAGAGTTTGTGAGTGGAATGAAAATGACACGTATCGAATAGCAGGAACGCATTATCCAGAATATAATCTGGTGGAATTTAATTTGAATCAGGCTAGGATGGTACAATTTGGAGAAATAGAGTAGACATAGAATCGAAGAATTTGGGACTTCTGAGAAATCAGGGGTTCTTTTTTTGTGCTTATTTTGAGGGTAAGTTGATAATACTGTGCTTTATGAGATATTTTTGAAAAAAAGTTGTTCCTGAGTTGACATAAGGAGGAGATATGAGCCTTGTAGGTACTAGACCACCGACACTCGACGAGTGGGAGAAGTATGAACCACACCACAGAGCCAGAATGTCATTCAGGCCGGGACTGACCGGGCTGTGGCAGGTGAGTGGCAGAAGCAATATCACGGACTTTGAAGAGGTCGTGAAGCTGGATACCCAGTATATTGAGGAGTGGAGTGTGAAGGGGGATATTAAGATTATTTGGCAGACTGCCGTAGGAGTATTAAGAAATGATGGCGCAATGTAAGGAAAAACTTAATATTGCTATGTTTGGGCAAAAAAGAATTCCATCAAGAGAAGGTGGAGTTGAGATTGTTGTTGAGGAACTTTGCACAAGGATGGTTGCCCAAGGACACAATGTGACTTGCTACAACAGAGGTGGCCATCATGTAAGTGGTTCAGAGTATGATTCAAAACGACTTAAAGAATATAAAGGAATAAAGCTTAAGACAGTTCCAACAATAGAAAAGAAAGGTCTTGCGGCTGTTTCATCCTCTTTTTTTGCAGCATTATGTTGTGCTTTTGGTAAGTATGACATTGTTCATATCCATGCAGAGGGATCAGCTTTTTTCTCATGGCTTCCAAAGATGTTTGGAAAGAGGGGTGTGGTTACAATTCACGGCATAGACTGGCAGCGTGAGAAATGGAAATTAGGGTTTGGCTCAAAATTCATCCGGCAGGGTGAAAAGAATGCCGTAAAGTATGCGGATGAAATCATTGTGCTAAGCAAGGGCGTTCATGACTACTTTAAAGATACCTATGGTAGGGAGACTCACTTTATTCCCAACGGTGTGAATCGACAAGAGATTAAAGATGCAAAATTCATAACAGAAAAATTTGGTCTAACAAAGGATTCATACATATTGTTTCTTGGTCGTTTGGTGCCGGAAAAGGGCATTCGATATCTGGTTGAGGCATTTAAAGATGTCAAAACAGATAAAAAATTGGTTATCGCTGGTGGCTCTAGCGATACGGATTCTTTTATGGCGGAATTGAAAGATCTGGCAAAGGATGATAATAGAATCATTTTTACCGGATTTGTTCAGGGACAGATGCTTGATGAATTATATAGCAATGCTTATATTTACACATTACCTTCTGACTTGGAAGGAATGCCCTTGAGCCTGCTAGAAGCTATGAGTTATGGCAATTGTTGTCTGGTTTCGGATATTCCGGAGTGTGCAGAGGTTGTGGAAGATAAGGCATTGATTTTCCAAAAGTCGAATGTAGAGGACTTGCAAGAAAAATTGCAAAATGCCTGTGATCATCCTGAAATGGTTATGGAAATGAAGAAGCAGGCAGCTGACTTTATCTGCAAAAAATATAACTGGGGTGATGTCGTAAAGGAAACGATGAAACTGTACAGGAGAAATAAGATATGCGGATTTTACTTGTAAATAAATTTATATTTCCAAAGGGTGGAGCGGAAACGTACACATTCGATGTGGGAAAAATGTTAGAAGAACATGGGCATGAAGTCCAGTACTTTGGTCTTGAAAATGAAAAAAATACAGTAGGAAATCGAATCGGTTCATATGTAACGAATATGGATTTTTCTCAAGGAATAAAGGCAAATTTAAATGCACCTTTTCGCATTATCTATTCAAGAGAAGCACGCAAAAAAATTCGTGCAGTTTTAGACGATTTTCAGCCAGATGTAGTGCATCTCAACAATATACAGTATCATCTGACCCCTTCTATTATTCTGGAAATTAACAAATGGCGTAAAGAAACAAAGAAAGAATGTAAGATTGTTTACACGACACATGACTATCAGCTTGTTTGCCCCAGCCATGGAATGTTCGATGTGGATATGAAGCCTTGTGAACGGTGTTTGGATGGTCATTATATTCATTGTCTTCAAACTAAATGCTTGAAAAATTCCAGAGCAAAAAGTCTTCTTGGAACACTGGATGGATATATGTGGAAATATAGTAAAGCATACTCATATGTGGATGCCTATATTTGCTGTAGTTATTTTCTTAAATCAAAGTTGGACACGCAGAAAAGATTTCGTGATAAAACCATCGGGTTGCATAATTTCAAAAAAGAGATGCCGCACTTGGATAACATTCAAAAAAAGGGTTATGTATTAGAGTTTGGGCATCTGTCGCGGGACAAAGGAACAGATACTTTGCTTGAAGTAGCCAAGAAGATGCCAAATACAGAATTTGTGTTTATTGGCTATGGCCCGTCGGTTGATAAAATGAAGGATATTCCCAATGTGAAGTATCTGGGATTTAAGACTGGAGAAGAACTCTATCGCATTATTGCTGAGGCAGCAATCAGTGTCTGCCCGTCTGAATGGTATGAAAACTGTCCGTACTCTGTTATGGAGTCGGTACTTTTGGGTACGCCTGTTGTTGGATCTAAAATGGGAGGTATCCCAGAATTAATTGAGCCTGGTAAAACCGGAGAATTGTTTGAAGCGGGTAATGTGGAAGAACTGATGAAGGCGATAAAGAAAGTTCTTCAAACACAAGATGTATTGGAAAGATATACAAAGAATTGTGGTCAAGTGAATTATGAAACGACAGAGAGCTACTATGTAAAACTGATGAAAATTTATCGAGGAGAAAAGAATGTGGAACAAATTTCTTCGTAACCCACTTCATATTGTCAAAGATTATGAGCTGAGAAAACTGCTTTGGCAATCGGGGGGAGGCACAGCGGTCTGTAAAAAATATTTGAAGTTCAGAGATACCGTTCCTGAAAAGCTGACATTCCCAGAAACCCAAGTGGATGAGCCTATTTGGTTATTCTGGAATACAGGTTTGGAGCAGGCACCTGAGATAGTAAGGACTTGCTATCAATCTGTAAAAAAATATGCCGGCAGACAAGTTGTTTTGCTTACAGAAAACAATGTGCAGAACTATATAAATATGCCGGATTATCTGAATGAGAAATTAAAAAGCGGAGTCCTTCCATTAGCGATTTATACAGATTTGATGCGTGTAGCATTATTGGAGCATTATGGTGGGACATGGATGGATGCAACAATACTGCTAACAGATGAAATTCCACAGGAAATATTAAATAGTGATTTTTTTGTGTTTCACAATTCACTCGGCGAAATTGATAATCCCGTATTGTATCCGGTCTGGTTCATCCACGCCAAGCAACATAATAGAACGATTTGTGAGATTCGTAATGTTCTATTTGCCTACTGGAAACGAAATAATCATGTACCAGAGTATCTGTTTTCAAATATTGTAATTACACAAATAATGAGGTCATCACCAGAGGTTGAGAAAATGATGCCTTATTTGAATAGTGACTACAGCGAATATTTGGTTAGAGTATTAGGAGATAAATTTACAGAGGAAAAATTTAATTGGATTAAGCGGCTTACTGGGATACATAAACTAACCTATAAATTAGAACCATCAATTGATAAGGAGGAAACAGTTTACCATTATCTGGTGCGGAATCTATGAGCCTTTTGAATAGTAGTTTCTGCAAGATAAAGGGAGACAATTAAATTATTATGCTGAATGACTACTATCAAAATATTGGCATGAAGGGCTTTATTCAAAGATATGGAATTGTGAATGCCGTCAAACGAGGGGCATTTATGTTTATCAAATTGCATCTTGTCAAGGATTATGAGGTGCGGAAGGTATTGTGGCAGGAGTGTGCTTCTTCCAAGATAAAACCATATTTAAAGTATAAAGACACAGATGTTTATGGGCTTAGCTTTCCTAAAAATGATGTAGAGAATCCGATCTGGATTTATTGGAACAAAGGTATTGAACAGGCGCCGATCATTGTTCAGAAGTGCTATGAATCTGTATGTAAATATTCTAATCAAAAAATAATTTTGCTGAATGATCGAAATCTTGCAGATTACATTCGATTGCCAGATTATATTGAAAAGAAAAAGGATGCTGGACAGATTCCGATGGCGGGATATGCGGATCTGATGAGGTTTACATTACTGGAACATTATGGTGGAACATGGATTGATTCAACGGTATATCTTACAGATCTTATTCCAGATATGATTTTAAATAGTGACTTTTTTGCAGTACGAAATTCACTGCTGCTGATAGATAACCCTATGCAATATCCGGCATGGTTTCTTCATGCAAAAAAGGGAAACAAAACAATTCGAGAAATAAGAAATGTTGCTTTCGCATATTGGCTCAAAAACGAACATGTAATTGAGTACCTGCCGCCAAATTTGATTATCACTTTGGTGGTAAAAAGCAATCCGGAAGTTGAGAAAGCAATTCCATATATGAACAGTGATTATAGCGAGTATCTTGTTAAGGTTTTAGCTGATGATTATTCAGAAGAGAAATGGAATTGGATCAAAAAACTTACAGGTATTCACGAGTTGACGTATAAATTGGATGCAGCAATTAATCGAAAGGATAGTTTTTATCAGCACATAATTGCAGAAAAGAATAAATAAAAGAAAGCTTATTAACAGCTTAACAAAAGGAAGGATAAATCATGAAGATTATTGCATTTTATTTGCCGCAGTTTCATAACATTCCGGAGAATGATGAGTGGTGGGGAAACGGCTTTACAGAGTGGACTAATGTGAAAAAGGCAAAGCCACTCTATGAAGGTCATATGCAACCACGTGTTCCATTGGGTGGAAACTACTATAATTTGTTAGATGACAACGTTAAAATATGGCAGGCTGATTTGGCCAAAAAGTATGGAGTATATGGCTTTTGTTATTATCACTACTGGTTTAATGGAAAAATGCTTTTGGAAAAACCGATGGAGCAGATGTTAGCAAATAAAGAGGTAGATATGCCGTTCTGTATTTGCTGGGCAAATGAACCATGGACAAAAGCATGGGTTGGAGATGAAAGAAAACTGCTTATAGCACAGGAGTATGGGAAGGAAAAAGAATGGAAACAGCATTTTATGTATCTTCTGCCTTTCTTTAAGGACGAACGATATATTACAAAGGATGGAAAACCATTATTTGTGTTTTATAGACCAGATATTGTGCCTTGCATGAAAGAAATGATTGAAACATGGGATAAACTTGCCAAAGAAAATGGATTGAGCGGTATCACGTTTGCATTTCAGAGCGGAGATTATGACTGGAATAATAGTAAGGATGCAAAGCTATTCGATTATGATATTGAGTTTCAACCTCCTTATGCAAGTCACTGGCTTTATTCAAATGATGGAAAAATTGTATCGGCATTAAAAAAATGTCGAAGACTATTAGCTGGTTGGGCAGGGAAAAAGTTTGGTATCGACCTATACCGGTATGGAACTGCTCAGTATAAAAAAATGACCGGACAAACTGTAGCAAATTATGATTCTATGTGGCAGAAAATTATTGAGGCAAAACCAGTACGTAGTAATAGCATCCCAGGTGCATTTGTCAAGTGGGATAATACTCCTCGGCATGGTGAACGAGGACAAATTAATGTGGGAACTCCAGAAAAGTTTGAGTATTATCTTTCTAAGCAAATCAAGCATGCAAAAGAAGATTATCATGAGGATATGATTTTTATGTATGCGTGGAACGAATGGGCAGAAGGTGGTTACCTGGAGCCAGATGAAGATGACAAATATGGATACTTGGAAGCAATTAAGAGAGCGTTGGAAGAAAATAACGAATTTCCAGAGTTTCAAAATAAAAAAGAATGAGAATGACGAGGTAAAATGAAGACAAAAAATCAGATTGGATGGATTGCAATTTGTGGCACTTTGTTGTTATACCCGATATTGCCACAGTATATCTATATTTTTAAAGGATTAAATATCGTTAATTTTTGTGCTGTGTTGACAATTATAAGTGTTATCATAGGTGGAGTGATTTACAAGTGTAAAATACCGTATTTGATTTTTCCATACATATTGTACGCAATGTACTATTCTATATCATACTATGCAGAGGGTGCGTGGTTAAGTGCACTCTCGTTTGCTATGATGATGGTAGTTATTCCTTTACTTATCGTAGGATTTGTGAACACGAATAGAAGATTTGAAATGGCGATCAATCTATTGATTGATGGTGGCTTTATATTGTCATTATTGGGAATAGTAGAATCAGTTACAAAGATAAATTTATTTCAGTTATTTTCAAATGCGAATGGTTTGACATTTTTTCATGAAGTTAGATATGGGTTCTTAAGAATAATGGGAACTTTTGGACAACCAATTTCTTATGGATTATATCAGGTTTTTATTATTTCATTGATTATTTACAGGCTGAAAAATTATACGCAGTATTCACAAAAGCATACGTTCCTTAAAGTAGCATATTTACTTAGCATTATCAATATCCTACTAACGGTTTCAAGAATTCCCATTATAGCCTGCATACTTTTACATATCTTACTTTTATATAAAAAGTCAAAAAAAGAGTTTATAAATTATGTGGTTGCCATTTCTATATTACTTTTGTTATTGATAATATTAAACGATGCAGTAGGAATGAAAATTCCGTTGATAAGTGATCTATTATCTTCAATTGGAACTGTCACATTTGATAATGAAATCAATTCAGGCGGTGTAGGAGATAGATTTGTTCTTTGGCAGTGGGTGGCACTTTCTGTAGGAAATAAGTGGTTACTTGGAAAAGGAGTATCTACAGAATTTGCGTATAAAGTGTATGAATGGCAAACAAAGACATCAATTGAAAATCAGTATTTGAATGTATTCTTTCATACGGGAGTAGTTGGAGTTCTTCTTTTATTATTTAGTTATGTTGCTGTATTAGTATATGCAAAAAGGAAGAATTCAAGCTGCTCAGAAAGTTGCTCATTTAATACAATTTTTTTCTCAATGATGTTAATTTACTTCGTTTGTGAATTGGGTGTCCAAGAAACAGATTTGGCCAGAATGTATTGTATATGGATTTCACTTCTTATTTCTTATAATAGAATTGATCAAAATAATAGAATGGAGAAAGATTTATGATAAAGATAGGATTGCTTGGATTTGATTTCAAAGCTCCCAATAAAGGGTGCGAAGCACTTTCATATGCTTTTATCGAAATGCTAAGTGACATTTCGAATGAAAGCATGGAAATTCATGTGTTTTCTTATGGAGAATTAGGTGATATTCCCAGACAATATCCCAAATTCAGTTTTGTATGGCACAGGCTAAATATGAAAAATCCTGGTTTTTTAATTAAAATGAAACAAATATTTGATGATTGCGAATGTGTATTTGACATTACTTATGGAGATGGCTTTTCTGATATTTACGGGAAGGTTTGGAATGCCAATACAGATCTTGCAAAACAAATTGCAATTATGTCAAAGGCAGCATTAGTTCTGATGCCACAGACATACGGGCCGTTTTATACGAGCGTGTTAAAAAAATGGGCGATTCATCTTGTTAAAAAAGCAGATTTGGCTTTTTCGAGAGATACACAATCTGCACAAGAAATGCACGAATTAGGAGTAGGAAATCTTGTGGTGGCAACAGACTTGGCTTTTGCACTGCCATATTATAAAGAAAAATACGACTTAAATTCAAGCAAAAGAAAGGTGGGAATCAATGTTTCTTCATTACTTTGGGACGGTGGACATAATATTAAGTTGAAAGTAAATTATAGAGAGTACTGTCGTCAAATCATAAAGAAATATAGTGAGGATGATAAAACGGAGATACATATTATTCCGCACGTTATTGATGAAGATAATTACGATTCGTTAGAAAATGACAGCAGAGTATGCAAATTGTTAAAAAAAGAATTTCCATGTGCAGTTTTAGCACCGGATTTTAAAAATCCAATTGAGGCAAAAAGCTATATCAGTAATATGGATGTTTTTATCGGTGCAAGAATGCATTCGACAATTGGAGCAATTTCCGCAGGTGTTGCTACAATACCATTTTCATATAGTAAGAAATTTGAAGGTTTGTTTGGAAATTTAAATTATCCATTTGTAATATCTGCAACGAGAATTGATACTGATGAGGCTGTTCAACAAACAGTACGTTATATAAATGATAAGGATGTTCTGAGTAAAGCGTATTGGCGAATGATGCCTGAAATTAATGAAAAGTTGGAAAATGTGAAAAAACAAATAAAAGGCATAATGATACATTAAGGGAGAACAGAAAATAGATGGATGCAGGTGATTATAAGAAGGCAAGTACATGCTACTTAATAGGTAATGTGTTTAACAAGGGCATTGTTTTTTTGACAGTACCGATTTTTACAAGAATTTTATCAACGTCTGATTATGGCGTTGTTACGACTTATAATTCATGGATAGGAATTATGACCATGCTGTTAGGATTTGCATTGCATATGGCGATAAGATCCTCGTTTATTGATTACCGTGAAAAAGTGGATGAATATCTGACATCGACTTTATTATTCACTGTTGCTTTTTCTGTAAGTATGACAGTGATTGTTTGCTCTGTGTCAGTTCTGTTAAATTTATCTATTCCTTTTATACTCATTCTTCTATGTATGCTTCAGTCAATGTCTGCAGCTATAATTGAAGATTATAGTTATTACTTGATGATGAAGTTTAACTATAAATTTAGAACAATGTTAATGATTGTTCCGAATTTGCTGTCAGTGGTATTATCAGTACTGGCGATGTTATACGTTTTTAATACAAATCGCTATTTGGGACGAGTAATTCCAACGGCTATTGTAACTTTGCTTTTTGGTATATTACTTGTTTCTTTTAGCATTAGAAGAAGTGGATTTGTTTTTAACATCGAATTTCTAAAGCACGGCCTCAAAATATCCACTCCGTTGATTCTGCATGGTATTGCTTTGAACATTTTATCCCAGTCGGATCGAACAATGATCACCTGGTTGGCAGACGCGTCACAAACGGGGATTTATAGTTTGATTTACAATTTTAGCATGATTGCAACTGTTATTACAACGTCTTTAGATGGTGTTTGGGTACCGTGGTTTACGAAACAAATGAATAATAAAGGGTACAAGGAGATTAATAAAGTTGCAGTAGATTACGTTAATTTGATGACTTACGCAATGTGTTGCCTGATTATGGTAGCACCTGAGGTAGTGAAGATTCTTGCAAGTGAGCCTTATTGGGAAGGTATAGTGATTATTCCTCCTGTTGTCCTATCAAATTACATTATTTTCGTATATACGATGTACGTAAATGTAGAACATTATTACAAGAAAACAGTTCGTATATCTTTGTATACGGCAGTTGCGGCTGTGATAAATTTAGTATTGAACTATATATTAATTCCTTATTTTGGATATGTAGCTGCTGCGTATACAACGATTGTGTCGTATGTTGTTGCACTGATTTTACATGCAACTTATGCTAAAAAATTGAGACCTGAGATATATCCGATTAAAACTTTCTTTGTCGCTTTAATGCATATTAGTTTATTTACGGTTGCTTTTTATGTCTTAATGGAACAGGCAGTTATGCGGTGGGTACTTATGATTGTATATTTCTTCGCCATGTTATTTAAGGAAAGAAATAGAATTGTGGAATTCTTTCCACATTTAAAAAGAAAAAGATAAGATGAAGGAAAGGGTCGGTCTATGAAGGAGAGAAAGCTAAAAAGGAAAGAGAAGTTCTATTCTGAATATTGCTCTGGATGTGGCTTGTGTAAAGCGGTTAAAGATGTTCAATATGTGGATTATAGTGGATTTTCTTATCCCGTGTCCATGACTAAGGATCAAGTTGAATTGTGCGAAAAGATATGCCCAGTAAATGGTATTAATTATAACAAGCGACAGGATAAAGAGTTATGGGGACCCAGTTATGGAATTTATAAAGGCTGGTCCCTAGACGATAAAATAAGATATGAAGCTGCTTCGGGCGGAGTTATTACCGCAATGGCGTGCTTCCTTGTTGAAACAGGAAAATGTGATGCTGTAATTCAAGTTGGTCCATCACTGGATGATCCTTGCGAGTTAAGACTTTATGCCAATGAAAAGAGAGAACAGATTATTTCATGTGCGTCTTCTCGCTATATAACTGGAATTACATATGATACTATTTTGAAAATTATCGATTTCGATAAGAAATATGTGGTGATAGGGAAACCATGTGATATAGAAGCTCTTATCAATTATACAAAGCTTGATTGGGAACTGAAAAAGTGTATTAAGTATACAATGACATTTTTCTGCGCGGGAGCACCAAGCAAAAATGCAACATTAAAATTGGCAGAAAATCTAGGAGTACAGGTAGATCAGATAGATAGTGTTCGCTATAGAGGAAATGGGTGGCCTGGTAAAGCTACGATAACGCTTAAGGATAAATCAAAAAGACACATGGAATACATTGATTCATGGAATCGAATATTAGGACGTAATATAAGAAAAATGTGCAAGTTTTGCGTGAATGGCGTGGGAATGTATGCGGATATATCTTGTGGTGATTTGTGGAATTTAGATCAAAATCAAAAACCGGAATTTACAGAGGGAAAAGGGCAAAATATAATCTTTGCAAGAAGTAAAGCGGGAAGAGATTTGTTAATAGAAGCAAGTAATAAAGGATATCTATATTTGGAAAATTATACAAAAATGAATGACTTAAAATACATCCAGCCAAACCATTATAATATGCAGACAACAATGAGTGGAAAAATAGTTGGGATGAAAATAGTGGGTTGCAATCTGATTCCACAATATAATATTAAAAAATTATTTGAAGCATCTAAAGAAATATCGAAAGTTAAATTGATGCGGACAGCGATGGGGACAATAAAAAGAAAAATTAAAGGCTCGATTTGACTACTGCTTTTATACTTTTTATAAATGTCTCGAATTGATTCTTTTCGAATAATGGATGGAGATGAAGGTAACTTCGCTGTTAAATGATACCAAATAAATGATTTGCTGTTGGAGGAAAAAATTTTGAATATTGCAAAGAAGAGAAAGGAATATCGACTGATAAATATTTTATTTAAAACGATTTATAAGAAGAAGTCTGCTAAATGGAGAGGAGATTATCTTCGAGAAAAACATATTTTTCACCATATAGGAGAGAACGTTCATTTGTGGGGGGGTGTCCCATCCGAACCATACCTGATATCTTTCGGAAATAATGTTATAATTGCTGTTTCGGTGGAGTTTGTAACCCATGATATTTTTTATCATGCACTTAATCAAACCTATAGTGAATTGGGAAAATTCTATCCGCACTTTGATACAATTACTATTGAGGATAATGTATGTATTGGTGGTTTCTCGAAAATTATGCCCGGTGTAGTGATTGGTGAAGGTGCAATTGTAGCCGGAGGTAGTGTGGTTACTAAGGATGTCCCAAAAGGCGCCATCGTTGGAGGAAACCCAGCTAAAGTAATAGGATGGACAGAGGAATTGGCAAAAAGGCGGATTGCAGAGAACCGAATAAATTATACGGTTTCAAATGATGTGGAAGAAGTTGAAAAGTATTATTGGGAAATTCTTTCACGCAAGAACAATTTGTGAATGTAGCCCTAGTAGGTAGGATTGACTGACAGAAAATTACTACAATCGTTGATAGAGCGTAGCAATTTAAATTAATTTGGATTGCTTCGGAGGAGAAAGAATGATGAAAGGCATTATTTTAGCAGGAGGTTCAGCATAAAATATTGAAGGAAGATTAGATAGTTCGAATATTGGCCCTGTGATCATATTCATATACATGCCTCTGTTAGAAAAGAACAAAAGGAATGGAAATCAGCTATACCAAAGTCTAGTATAGCGGAGCATTTTTTACGAATTCAGCATTTTGGATATCTCAGAGAAATCTATGAACAGATCATCGTATATGTTTACTTTGACTACGGAATCAAATGTCATCTGATGCATTTCCGGGAGATACGATTTCCATTATGAAATCAGGGGCACCATTACAGCGCTTGCCATTCAGCTTGATTTTATCACAGACTATCATCAGATTGGGTCGGACATATTGTAGGCTATTTTTGTTGAATAAATTATGCAGACGATGCAATGATTTAAATTGTATTTTACCTGGCATTCCGCTATACTAGTATTAAGTATAGCGGATTATTTTTTGGAGGCTTTTATGGCAAATACTTTGAAGTTACCGGTTGGAATTGAAAATTTTGAGGAAATTCGTAAACTGGGTTTCTATTATATTGACAAGACAAGGCTTATAGAGCAGCTCTTACAGGGCTGGGCTAAGGTGACTCTTTTTACTCGCCCTCGCCTTTTTGGCAAGACTCTCAATATGAGCATGCTTAGGAGCTTTTTTGAAAAAGGAACGGACAAAACTTTATTTGAGGGCTTATACATTTCCGGCAATAAAGAGCTGTGTGACGAGCATATGGGGAAGTATCCTGTCATCTTTCTTTCATTCAAGGGTGTGGATGGTTTAGACTTTACTACGGCAAGACGTATGCTGTGTGCTATTTTAAAGGATGAGCTAGACAGACATTACTATTTGAAGACCAGTGATGTATTGACTGATGAGGATAGAACACTGTTTACAAAGATGCTTCATGGGCAGGATGACAATATTGAGGATAGTATACGAATGCTTTCAAAGCTGTTGTATAAGCACTATGGTCAGAAGGTAGTTATCCTCATAGACGAGTACGATGTTCCACTCGACAAGGCTTTTCAGAATGGCTACTACAAGGAGATGGTTTCCATCATCAGGGGGCTTTTCGGGCAGGCGCTCAAGACCAATGAGTTTTTACAGTTTGCTGTGCTTACAGGCTGTCTTTGTGTGTCAAAGGAGAGTATTTTTACAGGTCTCAACAATTTTGAAATCAATTCTATTGTGGATATCGACCATGATGAGCAGTTTGGCTTCACTGATGATGAGGTTATGAAGCTGCTTTTAGACTATGACAGGAGCGAGAGGTACCCGGATGCAAAGGAATGGTATGATGGCTATCATTTTGGTAATGCGGATATTTATTGTCCGTGGGATGTGATTAATTTTGCCAAGAAGCTTGTTTCAGATCCGTCAGCCAGACCGAGTGCGTTCTGGATTAACAGTAGTGGCAACGATATGGTGAAGCGCTTTGTGGACAAGGCTGACCAGACCACGAGGGATGAGATTGAAAAGCTCGTGGCAGGCGGATTTGTAGAGAAGCAGCTTCGCCTTGATCTGACATATGATGAGATTGACAATACTATTGACAATCTGTGGAGTGTGCTTTTTACCACAGGCTATCTCACCAAAATCGGAGAGGTCAAGGTGCCTGACAGTGAGAGCTATGCCTATAAGCTTGTGATTCCTAATAAAGAGGTGCGTGAGGTGTTTATTCTCCAGATTCAGGAGTGGTTCAAGGCTGTTGTTGCAAATGATGATGATACTATGAAGCTTTTATCAAAGGCAATTCTGGATAAAGATGAGAAACAGATTACCAGGCAGCTCAATATCGTTATGAGCCGCATGATCAGCATACTCGATACCAAGGCGCCTGATGCTATGAAGGAGAATTTCTATCATGGCTTACTTCTCGGTCTGCTGCGTGGCAGCAATCCGGACTGGCTGATTAAGTCCAATCGTGAGTCGGGAGATGGCTTTAGTGATATTTTGATTGAGCCGGAGGATCCGGATGCTGGGATCGTTATAGAGGTGAAGTATGCTAAGGAGATGAAGGAGCTTGACGCAGCATGCGAGACTGCGATGGCACAGATTAAGAATAAGCGCTATGATGAGGCTCTGCGGGATGAGGGCAGGTGTGATATTTTAGCCTATGGCATTGCTTTTTGCAGGAAGCGGTGCAAGGTGGTTGGTGAGAAGCTGTAAATTATTTTTACTTTATACCAGAGGCTGGGATAGCTGATTATTTTGGAGGTATTTCTATGAAGCTTAAAACAGGACAAAAGTGCGCATTCGGATTTGGCGCATTCGGAAAAGATATTGTGTATATGCTTATTTCATCGTATTTGCTCTACTACTACAATGTAGTGCTTGGGATGAGCAGTGTGTTTATCGGCACGGTGATGATGGCGGCGAGGATTTTTGATGCGTTCAATGACCCGGTGATGGGCATTATCGTAGCAAAGACGCGTACCAGGTGGGGCAGGTTCAGGCCTTGGATTTTTGCCGGCACGGTGCTCAATGCCGTGACCATATATGCTTTATATGCCACTCCTGAGTCTATGGGTGATTCAGCGCAGAGAGTGTGGCTTACAGTGTTTTACTTTGCATGGGGTATCACATATACGCTTATGGATATTCCGTTCTGGTCTATGATTCCAGCAATCACTGAGCCGGGCAGCGACAGGGAGCAGCTTACATCGCTTGCGAGGACATGCTCCGGCATTGGAGATGCTATTCCTACGGTGCTCACTATGACAGTGGTGCCGATTCTTGGTGCAGGAAGTTCTATGGCTGACTACAGGATTGGATTTAAGTGGTGGGCACTTATTATAGCGGTAGTATTTGTGATTTCTGAGCTTGTATGCGTGGTATGTGTGCCTGAAAGACCGGTTGCCTGTGATGAGAAGCCGGGAAAGATATCTGACATGTTTAAAGCCTTATTTAAGAACGACCAGGCTATGACTGTTGTGGTATCAATCATTCTCGTGTATACATCACTCAATATCTGTGGTAACCTAGTGCTTTATTTCTTCCGGTTTGATGTGGGAAACGAGGGCGCATATTCCATATTTGCTGCAGTTGCTTTTGCAGCACAGGTGTTTGTAATGATGGTTATACCGCTGCTTCGCAAGAGATTCAGCAAAAGCCAGCTTTTTATATCAGGATTTATTATTCAGATAGCAGGCTTTGCGGTGATACTTATCATGGCATTTGCAAAGCTCTACACGCCGCAGAGCTGGTACATACTCTGCCTGCCGGGTATTTTGATTTATCTGGGTTATGGTATGCTCAATGTTATCATGACTATATTTCTTTCAGATTCTGTTGATTATGGTGAGGTGATGAATGGCACGAGAGAGGAGTCGGTCATTTTCTCAATGCAGACATTTACGGTAAAGCTCGCATCCGGTGTAGCGGTATTTCTGGCTGGGCTGGTGGTTGACTGGATACATCTGGATACCGCGGCTGCGGTACAGACACAGGATACACTTGATGCTCTTCGTATGTGGATGACGATTCCATCTGTTATCCTGCTCATTGTGGGCATATTTGTATTTAAGAGGTTTTATAAGCTGGATGATACAAGGATGGAAGAAATTAAATCCAAGCTTAATTAAAAACTGCTTAGAGTCTGTAGAATTGTATACGAAGACAAATAACGCCCATGCATGAATGCATGGGCGAATTTTTTATTTCTTAAGCTTCTTCTGTGCCGTAGAAAGCATCAGCTTAATACGGTTCAGCTGGTTCACCTCAGAAGCACCCGGATCATAATCGATAGCCACGATATTGGCATCCGGATGATCATGTCTGATTTTCTTTATAACTCCCTTACCCACAATATGGTTCGGTAAGCATGCAAAAGGCTGTGCACAGATGATGTTTGTGACGCCCTCATTGATGAGCTCAAGCATCTCACCTGTCAGGAACCAGCCCTCACCGGTCTGATTACCGCACGAAACGATAGGAGAAGCATACTCTGCGAGATCCTGCACGTGAGCGGTTGGCTCAAAATGCTTGCTCTTAGCCAGCTCATCCCTAGCATCCTTTCTGAGCCACTCGAAGAAGGCGATAAGGCGGTTGTTCATAAACTTAGCTTTCTTAGAAGCACCGAGATAGTCAGCCTTGAAATTCGTGTTGTAGCAGCAGTAGAGTAAGAAATCAGTCAGATCAGGCACTACAGCCTCGGCTCCTTCAGCTTCGAGCAGGTCAACCACATAGTTGTTTGCTGCAGGCAGGAATTTGACGAGAATCTCACCGACCACGCCGACACGCGGCTTAACCTCGTCTGTCATAGGCAGATTGTCGAAATCCCTTATGATTTCGCGGCACATCTTTTTGTATTTCTTGTGAGAGAGCATCTTTGTGTTGCCGACAAAATCGATGACTCTCTTTTTCCACTTCTCATGGAGTGCATTGGCACTTCCCGGCTCTTTCTCATAAGGACGTACCCTGTAGAGACAGCGCATAAAGATATCGCCAAACTCAAGTGCATACAGTCCGTGCTGGATAAGGCTTGGAGTAAACTTAAAGCCCGGGTTCTTCTCGAGACCTACCATGTTGATTGAGATAACAGGCACATCAGGATATCCGGCCTTTTCGAGGGCTCTTCGGATAAAGCCGATGTAGTTTGTCGCACGGCATCCGCCACCTGTCTGTGAGATGAGGATGGCTGTGTGTGTCATATCATAGTTGCCTGATTTGACGGCTGCCATAATCTGTCCCACGACAATGAGTGAAGGGTAGCAGGCATCGTTGTTTACGAATTTAAGTCCCACGTCCACACATTCCCTTGCAGGGATATCCGGTATGACCATATTGTAGCCGGCTGCCTTAAAGGCTGGCACGAGGAGGTCAAAGTGTATAGGTGACATCTGAGGGCAGATGATGGTGTAGTTGTCCTTTTTCATCTGCTCGGTGAATACAACACGCTCGTAGTTAGACGGTTTTAAGTCACGCTTTTCATGCTTGGTTTCCTTGACTCTTATGGCGGCAAGGAGCGAGCGGATACGGATTCTTGCTGCGCCCAGGTTGTTTACCTCGTCGATCTTCAGGCAGGTGTATATCTTGCCGGAGCCTGTCAGTATATCGTTTACGCAGTCGGTTGTGACAGCATCGAGACCGCAGCCAAACGAGTTGAGCTGGATTAAGTCAAGGTCATCACGGGTCTTTACAAAGTTGGCTGCTGAGTACAGTCTGGTGTGGTACATCCACTGATCCATGACGATTAGAGGTCTCTCAAGCTCGCCAAGATGGGATACGGAGTCCTCTGTCAGCACACAGATGCCATAGCTTGTGATGAGCTCAGGGATACCGTGGTTGATTTCCGGGTCCACATGGTACGGACGGCCTGCGAGCACGATTCCGCGACGTCCGGTGTCTTCCATGTAGTCGAGCACTTCCTCGCCCTTTCGCTGTATCTCAAGTCTTGTCATGGCAAGCTCCTTCCAGCCTGCGGCTACCGCATCACGAATCTGTGACTCAGGCAGATTGAAATCACCCTTTGAGAAGGTGGCTACGAGCTGCTGTGAGATAGTTTCCTCACTCTCAAATGACATAAACGGATTTATGAATTTAACCTCGCCTGAGGTAATCTCGTCCACGTTGTTTTTGATATTCTCAGAGTATGATGTGACAATAGGGCAGTTGTAGTGATTGTTTGCATCAGGAAACTCCTTGCGCTCATATGGCACTGCCGGGTAGAAAATAAAATCTACATTTTGCTTTATGAGCCAGCTTATATGACCATGTGTGAGCTTTGCAGGGTAGCACTCTGACTCACTTGGGATGGAGTCGATACCCATCTCGTAAATCTTTCTGGTAGACTGTGGTGACAGCACTACAGAAAAGCCAAGACGTTTGAAAAATGTAGCCCAGAACGGATAGTTCTCGTACATATTTAATGCTCTTGGGATGCCGACTGTACCGTGTGGAGCATCCTTTGGGTCAAGTGGCTCATAGTCAAATATACGTTTGTTCTTGTATTCAAAAAGATTTGGGATGTTATCCTTGTTCTTCTCCTTGCCAAGACCCTTTTCACAGCGGTTTCCGGTGATGTACTGTCTGTTGTCGGAGAATTTGTTTATAGTTAAAAGACAGTGGTTTGTACAGCCCTGACAGCGTGCGAGCTTTGTGGTGTAGGTGAGCTCGTTTATCTGGTCGATTGTGAGCATTGTTGTCTTATAATCAGCCGTGTGGCGCTCACGTGCGATGAGTGCGGCACCAAAGGCACCCATGATACCTGCGATATCAGGCCTTGTGGCATGTACACCTGCTATTTTTTCAAAGCTTCTAAGAACGGCATCATTGTAGAAGGTACCGCCCTGGACTACGATATTTTCACCGAGGTCGCTTGCATCAGACAGCTTGATAACCTTGAAAAGTGCATTCTTTATTACTGAGTAGGCAAGTCCTGCTGATATATCTGCGACAGATGCGCCCTCCTTCTGGGCCTGCTTTACCTTTGAGTTCATGAAAACCGTACATCTGGTTCCGAGGTCGATTGGATTCTTTGCAAAAAGGGCTTCCTTTGCAAAATCCTGAACAGAATAGTTTAAAGACTTTGCGAAGGTCTCAATAAATGAGCCGCAGCCTGAAGAGCAGGCCTCGTTGAGCTGTACTGAGTCGACGGTCTGGTTCTTTATCTTGATGCACTTCATGTCCTGTCCACCGATATCAAGGATACAGTCTACCTTTGGGTCGAAGAATGCTGCTGCGTAGTAGTGGGCTACAGTCTCAACTTCGCCGTCGTCCAATTTTAAAGCTGCCTTTAATAAAGCCTCTCCGTAGCCTGTAGAGCAGGAGTGTACGATGTGTGCATCCTCAGGAAGCTTTGCGTAAATCTCCTGGATAGAACGGATGGCTGTCGCGAGAGGGCTTCCGTTGTTATTGCTGTAGAATGAGTATAAAAGGTCTCCGTTCTCGCTTACGAGAGCGATTTTAGTGGTGGTTGAGCCTGCATCTATTCCAAGATAGCAGTTGCCCTTGTATGTAGAAAGGTCACCGGTCTTTACGTGATTGTTGCCGTGACGCGTTGTAAATTCATCGTAATCAGCCTGATCCTTAAAAAGAGGCTCCATACGTGCCACCTCAAATTCCATCTTTATGCCGTTTGAGAGGCGGTCGATTAAGGATGAGAGTGTGGTGACAGAGTTGTCTTTATAGTTTAATGCAGAGCCTATTGCTGCAAACAGATGAGAGTTTTCAGGAACGATAGTGTGCTCGTCATCGAGATTTAAGGTTCTGATAAATGCCGATTTAAGTTCTGACAAAAAGTGCAGAGGACCGCCAAGGAAAGCAACATGTCCCTTGATTGGCTTACCGCAGGCGAGACCACTGATGGTCTGGTTTACCACGGCCTGAAAGATTGAAGCGGATAAATCCTCGCGTGTGGCTCCCTCATTGATGAGAGGCTGGATATCTGTTTTGGCAAATACTCCACAGCGGGCTGCTATAGGGTAGATGGCTTTGTAGTTTTTTGCGTATTCATTTAGTCCTGTGGCATCTGTCTGGATGAGAGAAGCCATCTGGTCGATAAATGAGCCTGTACCGCCGGCACATATGCCGTTCATACGCTGCTCCACGTTACCACCCTCGAAGTATATGATTTTGGCATCCTCGCCACCTAGCTCTATTGCCACATCGGTCTGTGGAGCATAGTGTGTGAGTGCGGTAGATACAGCTATAACCTCCTGTACGAATGGCACCTCAAGGTGCTTTGCAAGAGTGAGTCCGCCGGAGCCTGTTATCATAGGACAAACTGAAAGGTCACCTGTCTTGTCGTAGGCCTTTCTGATAAGGGACTCAAGTGTCTCCTGGATATTTGCAAAATGACGCTCATAATCGGAAAAGAGGATATTGTCATCGGCGTCAAGAAGTGCAATCTTGACGGTTGTTGAGCCGATATCAATACCCAACTTATGTAAGCTGTTATTTTCCATAGTGGTTCCTCCATAATGTATTACTTATATGTTTTTATATCTTTCTTCTTATTAAAATATATAATAGTTCTATTTTCAAAACAGAGATTATTATACGACAGATATCGACAAATTACAATGACTATAATTATAAAGAATTTGTGAATAATTCGCTGTCTCGTTGACAAAGTATGATTTAACTATCATAATAAATTTTGTAATAATCGCTGCCCTTTGTACTATAGTATAAAAGGCAGCAATAATATGACAGGAGGATGCAGACGCGTGGTTTTTTATTGCATCAAAACCATGTCTGCTAAAATGTATGAACTGGCTTAACAAACTAGAACAAAAATATGGAAGTAAAGCGATTCCGAATATCACTAGAATATTTATCGCTGCGAATCTGATAGGCAGTGTGCTGCTTTTGACAAAGGGAGATGTTGTCCTTTATTATCTGCAGTTTTCAGCCTCTGCTATTTTGCACGGACAGGTATGGCGTCTTATAAGCTGGATTTTTGTGCCGAGCGGCAGCATATCATTTTTACAGCTTTTATTTATATTCTGTCTGTGGACGCTTGGAGACAGCATGGAGTCATATCTTGGCTCTTTTAGGATGAATGTGTACTTTTTCGGAGGCTTTTTGCTGTATGATATAGTTGGAATGCTTGCATTTGCAGTGACACATGTATCCATCAATCTGACTATGTACTATATACTTATAGCTATGTATCTGATGCTTGGTCTTTTGATGCCGGAGGCAGAGGTGAGGCTTTACTTTGTGCTTCCTATAAAGATGAAGTGGATGGTGCTTGTTTACTTCGTGATGTTTGCATATGATGTGTATACCTATATGAGCTTTGGCTGGCAGATTGGATTGGCATACGGCTCAGAAATCGTACTTGCACTTATAAATCTGTTGGTATTCATCTATGGCTGCAAGCACAGGCTCTCATTCAGACAGAATGTGCACCAGAAGAGGAGAAAGGCACAGTTTAAGGCTCAGTTTTCAGAACCTCGCCCGGGAAGTGGTATCTCACGTCACAAGTGCTATATATGCGGCAGAACAGAATTGTCAAATCCTGAATTAACATTCAGATACTGCTCGAAGTGCACCGGCAACAAGGAATACTGTCAGGATCATCTGTTTACACATACGCACGTATAATATACATGTACTACTTTTTCTAATTCATTGACAAAGTAAACTGATGAATTTATAATGGACACAGTATTATTTTCGGAGGAACATTTATGGAGAACGAGGCAACAGTTTCGAAAAATTTTATTGAACAGATTATTGAGAAGGACTTGGCAGAGGGTCATTGCAAGACTGTAAAGACCAGATTCCCACCGGAGCCAAACGGTTATTTACACATCGGCCATGCGAAGTCTATTCTTTTAAACTATGGACTGGCAAAGAAGTATGACGGACAGTTCAATCTCAGGTTTGATGATACAAACCCTACCAAGGAGCGTCTGGAGTTTGTAGAGTCTATTGAGGCCGATGTTAAATGGCTTGGTGCTGACTGGGCGGACAGAAAGTTTTTTGCATCCAATTACTTCGACAAGATGTATGAGTGTGCAGTAGGGCTTATAAAGAAGGGAAAGGCATATGTATCTGATCTGACACCTGATGAGATAAGAGAGTATAGAGGTACACTCACAGAGGTCGGCAAGGAGGATCCATACTCAAAGAGAAGTGTTGAGGAAAACTTAGACCTTTTTGAGCGTATGAAAAACGGTGAGTTTGAGGATGGCACAAAGGTGCTTCGTGCGAGAATTGACATGAGCTCTTCAAATATCAATATGAGAGATCCGATTCTTTACCGTGTGGCTCATATGACACATCACAATACAGGTGATAAATGGTGTGTATATCCTATGTATGATTTTGCTCATCCTATAGAGGATGCTATCGAGGGTATCACACATTCTATATGTACTCTTGAGTTTGAAGACCACAGACCGCTGTATGACTGGGTGGTTATTGAATGTGGATTTAAGAATTCTCCTGAGGAGTCGCCAAAGCAGATTGAGTTTGCAAAGCTCTATCTGACTAATGTTGTAACAGGAAAGAGATATATCAAGCGTCTTGTGGAGGATGGCATCGTTGATGGCTGGGATGACCCGAGGCTTGTTTCTATAGCAGCGCTCAGACGCAGGGGCTTCACACCGGAGTCTATCCAGAATTTTGTTGATCTGTGTGGTATATCAAAGGCTAACAGCTCTGTTGACTATGCTATGCTTGAGTACTGTATCCGAGAGGATTTAAAGGCTAAGAGCCCTCGTATGATGGCTGTGCTTGATCCGGTCAAGGTGATTATCGACAATTACCCTGAGGGACAGGTTGAGTATCTTGAAGTGGACAATAACGTGGAGAATCCTGAGCTTGGAAAGAGAAAGGTTCCTTTCACCAGAGAGCTTTATGTGGAGAGAGAGGACTTCATGGAGGAGCCACCGAAGAAGTATTTCCGTATGTTCCCTGGCAATGAGGTGCGTTTCATGAACGCTTATTTTGTGAAGTGCAATAGCTGTGTGAAGGACGAAAACGGCAATGTTACAGAGATTCACTGTACATATGACCCGGCATCAAAGGGTGGCAACAGTCCTGATGGCAGAAAGGTCAAGGGAACTATCCACTGGGTTTCAGCCGAGTATGGAAAGCAGGTAACTGTACGTCTTTACGAGAATATCGTAAATGAGGAGCTTGGTGTGTACAATGAGGACGGAAGCCTAAATCTTAATCCAAATTCACTCACAGTGCTTGATAACTGTGTAGTGGAGCCGGAGCTTATGAAGGCCAAGGCTTATGACAGCTTCCAGTTTGTCAGAAATGGCTTCTTCTGCGCGGATTGCAAGGACTCAAAGGATGGACAGCCTGTATTTAACAGAATCGTCTCATTAAAGAGCTCATTCAAGCTTCCGACAGCTAAATAGTTTTTGACTAAAAATAAACAGAAGAGAACGAAATTATTAAAAAAATAAGAGATGTGAAATAATTGCTGTTATTTCACATCTCTTTTTCTTTTATTTGTTGTAACAATTAATTATTTTTCTTGTTCTCAAGTTCAAGAAGCTTCATTGCACGCACCTTGAGTGGCAGACCAAACAGTGTGATGAAGCCGTCTGCATCATGGTGATCATATAAATCTCCTGTAGTAAAGCTTGCAAGAGACTCACTGTAGAGTGAATATGGTGAAGTAGTGCCGGCCTTGATGATATTGCCTTTATATAATTTGAATTTAACTTCTCCGGTTACATATTCCTGTGTTGACTCTACGAAAGCCTGGATTGCTTCACGAAGTGGTGTGAACCATTTTCCTTCGTATACTACCTGAGCGAGCTTGTTGCCCATTTCTTTTTTGACCTCCATTGTAGCACGGTCAAGGCAGAGCTCCTCGAGCTGGTCATGTGCCTCCATAAGGATTGTTCCACCAGGAGTCTCATATACACCACGTGATTTCATACCTACTACACGGTTCTCAACGATATCGATGATGCCGATGCCGTGCTTGCCACCGAGACGGTTGAGCTCTCTGATGATGTCTGCTACCTTCATCTTTTTGCCGTTGACAGATGTAGGAACACCCTTCTCAAATGTCATTGTAACATACTCACCCTCGTCAGGAGCATGCTCAGGTGTGACACTTAATACGAGCAGATGGTCATAGTTTGGCTCCTGTGAAGGATCCTCAAGCTCAAGTCCCTCGTGGCTGATGTGCCAGAGGTTACGGTCACGGCTGTAGCTTGAATCTGTGCCGAATGGAAGGTCGATTCCGTGTGCCTTACAGTACTCGATCTCAGCCTCACGTGAATCCATTTTCCAGTTGTCCTGACGCCATGGAGCGATTACCTTGATATCAGGAGCGAGTGCCTTGATACCGAGCTCGAAACGGATCTGATCATTTCCTTTACCTGTTGCACCGTGGCAGATGGCTACAGCGCCTTCTTTTCTTGCAATCTCTACAAGCTTCTTTGCGATGCCAGGTCTTGCCATTGCTGTTCCAAGGAGGTATTTGTGCTCATAAACTGCGCCGGCCTGTACACAAGGTACGATGTAGTCCTCACTGAACTCATCACAGATATCCTCTATGTAAAGCTTTGAAGCTCCGGATAATTTAGCTCTCTCATCGAGTCCGTCAAGCTCCTCTCCCTGTCCGCAGTTGATGCAGCAGCAGATTACGTCATAGTCATAAGTCTCTTTAAGCCATGGAATGATAGCAGTGGTATCAAGTCCGCCTGAATAAGCTAATACAACTTTGTCTTTCATAAGTGCGTGTCCTCTTTTCGTTTATTCTTTATGATGGTAACCATTAACTGCTTTTGTGTCTAAAAGCCTTGAATAATTACTTTAGAATAAATATATACCAGTTCTTTACATATTGCAAGTGAAAAAATATACATTATTCATGTATAAATATACATAATTTTGTATAATTTTTCTCTTTACGGATTGAAATTACTGTACTATATTATTATGTATGATGCGTCAGACCCATTTTATATGGTTATGCAGAAATACAATATGAAAAGAGGAAATACTATGATAAAGGCTGGTATTATTGGAGCCACCGGATATGCCGGAGCAGAGCTCGTGAGAATTTTGATGAATCATAAAGAGGTAGAGATTGCATGGTATGGCTCACGAAGCTATGTGGATGAGAATTATGCCGATATCTATGGAAATATGTTTCAGATAGTTGATGCAAAGTGCATGGATGATAATATGGAGGAGCTTGCAGAGTCTGTTGATGTGATTTTCACTGCGACCCCACAGGGCTTTTTGGCAGGCGTGCTCACTGAGGATATATTAAGTAAGGTAAAGATTGTCGATCTGTCAGCGGACTTCCGTATCAAGGATGTAGCCACATATGAGAAATGGTACAAGATTGAGCACAAGTCGCCGCAGTTTATTGATGAGGCTGTATATGGTCTGTGTGAGATAAACAGGGACAAGGTCACAAAGGAGACAAGGCTTGTTGCAAATCCGGGCTGCTATACCACATGCTCCATCCTTACAGCTTATCCGCTTGTGAAGGAGGGACTTATTGACACAGATACACTTATCGTCGATGCAAAGTCAGGCACATCTGGCGCAGGACGTGGTGCAAAGACACCTAATCTGTTTTGTGAAGTAAATGAGAGCATGAAGGCATATGGCGTTGCCTCACACAGACATACACCTGAGATAGAGGAGCAACTTGGATATGCGGCAGGAAAAGAAATCCTTATCAACTTTACTCCGCATCTTGTTCCGATGAACAGAGGAATCCTCGCTACAGAGTATGCGACACTTAAGAAAAAGCCTGATGGAACACTTCCTACATATGATGAGATTAAGGCAGTTTACGATAAGTATTATGCAAATGAGAAGTTTGTCAGAGTGCTCAAAAAAGGTGTCTGCCCTGAGACAAAGTGGGTTGAGGGCAGCAACTATGTGGATGTAAACTTTGTGATTGATGAGAGAACCGGCAGAATTATTATGATGGGTGCTCTTGACAATCTGGTAAAGGGTGCTGCAGGACAGGCGGTTCAGAATATGAATCTGTTATTTGGCTTCGATGAGGCAGAGGGACTTAATATGGTTCCTATGTTCCCGTAATAATTAATAATAGGAAAATAATTATCAGAAAGATGCATTATAATGCTGATAGTTATATAAAAATATAAGGATGATTTAATAAAATGAGTAATGAGAATAAATATGAAATAAGGGTTATGACGATAGATGACTATGACGAGGTGTACAGCCTCTGGCAGACCATTCACGGCTTTGGAATCCGTTCTATTGACGACTCAAGAGAGGGAGTCCTTAGATTTCTTAAGAGAAATCCGACTACGAGTGTTGTAGCGGTAGAAGATGGAAAGATAGTTGGAGCCATACTCTGCGGTCACGATGGCAGAAGAGGCTGCCTGTATCATGTATGCGTGGATGAGCATTACAGAAAGTGCGGCATCGGAAAGAGTATGGTGGTTGCCTGCATGAGAGCACTTCAGGCAGAGCATATCAACAAGGTGTCAATCATAGCCTTCAAGGTGAATGAGCTTGGAAACCACTTCTGGAAGGAAGAGGGATGGACATTCAGAGAAGACTTAAATTACTATGATTTCACACTTAACGAAGAAAATATAACAAGATTTAACAAATAAGGAGCAGTACAATGGCAGATAAGAACATGGAACAGGTAATGGAAAAGGCACAGGTGCTCATAGAGGCACTTCCGTATATACAGAGATTTAACAGAAAGATTATCGTTGTAAAGTACGGCGGATCTGCAATGGTTGACGAACAGCTTAAAAAGCAGGTAATCCAGGATGTCACACTTCTCAAGCTGGTCGGCTTCAAGCCTATCATCGTACACGGTGGAGGCAAGGAAATCAGCAAATGGGTAGGAAAGGTCGGTATGGAGCCTGTATTCGTAAACGGACTCAGAAAGACTGATGCCGATACAATGGAGATTGCCGAGATGGTACTGAATAAGGTAAACAAATCTCTCGTTACACTTGTTGAGGAGCTTGGTGTGCAGGCTGTCGGAGTAAGCGGCAAGGACGGTGGCCTCTTAAAGGTAAAGAAAAAGTATTCAAACGGAGAGGATATAGGCTTTGTCGGTGAAATCACTGATGTCAATCCAAAAATTCTTTATGACCTGCTTGAGAAGGATTTTCTTCCAATTGTGTGTCCAATCGGTCTTGATGATGAATACAATACATACAATATCAATGCAGATGATGCAGCATGCGCTATCGCCAGAGCAGTTTCAGCAGAAAAGCTTGCATTCCTCACGGATATCGAGGGTGTATACAAAGACCCTTCAGATAAGAATACACTTATTTCAGAGCTTACAGTCTCAGATGCAAAGAAGCTTATAGGTGATGGCTTTATCGGCGGAGGCATGCTTCCTAAGCTCAACAACTGCATAGATGCTATCGATAACGGAGTTTCAAGAGTTCATATTCTTGATGGACGTATCGCACACTGCTTACTGCTTGAGATATTCACAAACAGAGGAATCGGAACAGCTATTCTTGGAGATTCGGAGGAGAAATTTAACAATGAGCAATAATATGGATAAACAGTCATACATTGATGAGGCAGAAAAGGAGCTTCTTCACACCTACAACAGATTTTCACTTGTACTTGATCACGGCGAGGGAGTACATCTTTATGATACAGATGGCAATGCATATCTGGACTTCGCTGCAGGAATAGCTGTATGTGCACTTGGTTACAGCAATGAGCACCACAAGGAGGCATTAAAGGCACAGGTTGATAAGCTTTTACATACATCAAATCTCTATTACAATGCGCCTGTCATTGAGGCGGCAGACAAGGTACTTAAGGCAAGCAAAATGGATCGTATTTTCTTTACCAACAGTGGTACAGAGGCTATTGAGGGAGCTATCAAGGCTGCAAAGAAATATGCCTTTACAAGAGACGGCCATGCAGGTCATGAGATAATTGCCATGAACCATTCCTTCCACGGAAGAAGCATCGGAGCGCTTTCTGTCACCGGCAATGCACATTATCAGGAGCCGTTTGAGCCACTTATGCCGGGCGTTAAATTTGCAAATTTCAATGATTTAGAGAGCGTTAAGGCTCAGGTGACAGACAAAACCTGCGCCATCATTATGGAAACTATTCAGGGTGAGGGCGGTATTTACCCGGCAAAGAAAGAGTTTATCGAGGGAGTGAGAGCTCTCTGTGATGAAAAGGATATTCTTCTTATCCTTGATGAGATACAGTGCGGCATGGGCAGAAGCGGCGAAATGTTCGCATGGCAGAACTATGATGTGAAGCCTGATATCATGACCTGTGCGAAGGCACTCGGCTGTGGTGTGCCGGTTGGTGCTTTTCTCATGACACAGAGGGTGGCAGATAAATCCCTTGCACCTGGCGACCATGGCACCACATACGGCGGCAATCCGTTCGTAGGAGCTGCAGTAAGTGCAGTGTTTGATGAGTTTAAGCGTCTTGATATAGTAAGCCATGTAAAGGAGGTTGCACCTTACCTGGAGAAGAGGCTTGATGAGCTTGTTGCAAAATTCGACTGTCTCACAGCCAGAAGGGGTATGGGACTCATGCAGGGCGTGGAGTGCAGCCTTCCTGTAGGAAAGGTCTCAGCAGAGGCTTTAAATCAAGGCCTTATAGTCATTACGGCAGGCAGCAATGTGCTTAGATTTGTGCCTCCTCTTGTTATCGAAAAGAGTGATGTTGACGAAATGATAGAAAAACTTGAAACAACACTTGTAATACTGTCAAAAAGTCTGTAAAATAAAGAGGACATCGATTTCTCCTTTGAGATTATGATATTAATCAAAGGAGACCATATGAAAAAAATAATATTATTAAGTGCGTTTATTTTAACAATAGCGTTTGGCCTTTGCGGCTGTAAAAAGGATGATGCCACAGTTCATTTTGCTTCTGAAACGGAGCAGACTGCTGTGGTTTCAAGTGATGTAAACAGACAGACTGCTGATTCCAAGGAGAAGAAAGCTTCATCCGATGGAGAACAGGAGCAGAAGGCAAAAGACACAGCAGATGACACTGATGAATCTACTGAGTGGTGCGTCTATATCTGTGGTCAGGTTGCCAATCCCGGTGTATACAGAGTAAAGCCGGGCGCGAGAGTTTGTGAGCTCGTTGATATGGCAGGAGGCATGCTGGATACAGCTGACAAAAGCTTTTGGAATCTGGCATCAGAGCTGTATGATGGGCAGATGCTGTATTTCCCGACTGTAGAGGAGCTTAAGTCGGATCACATACCTGAGGGCACATATACCACCGGCATAGATGGCTCGCTGATGAGGGGCGGCGCTGAGGAGCATATAGGCGTAAAGGATGGCAAGCTCAATATCAATACCGCAACTGTCGAGCAGCTAATGGCTCTTTCCGGAATTGGTGAGAGCAAGGCAAAGAGTATTGTTGAAGATCGCGCTAAAAATGGGTTGTTTTCTTCGATTGAGGATATCACGAGGGTGTCCGGCATCGGTGAAGCGATGTTTAATAAAATAAAAGATGATATAACAGTAAATTAGGAGTGTATAAATGGCAAAAAAAGTGCTGGTCGTTGACGACGAAAAGTTAATTGTAAAAGGAATACGTTTCAGTCTGCTGCAGGATGGCATGGAGGTAGACTGCGCATATGACGGTGAGGAGGCCTTAAATATGGCGAAGGCCAATTCATATGATATGATTCTTTTAGATGTCATGCTTCCAAAGATGGATGGCTTTGAGGTGTGTCAGGCAATAAGGGAGTTTTCTGATGTCCCGATTGTCATGCTCACTGCAAAGGGCGATGACATGGACAAAATTTTAGGACTTGAGTACGGCGCTGATGACTATATCACAAAGCCATTTAATATTCTTGAGGTAAAGGCCAGAATCAAGGCAATCATGAGGCGCACTTCACCGGAACGCGCACCACAGGTACAGTCATCTGTAATCGAAAAGGGTGATATCAAGCTCGACTGTGACAGCAGACGTCTGTTCATAAATGATAATGAAATCAATTTGACTGCAAGAGAGTTTGAACTGCTCGAGATTCTGATCAAAAATGAAAATAAAGTGTACAGTAGGGAGAGCCTTTTAAAGATTGTATGGGGCGAGGATTACCCGGGTGACGTGCGTACGGTTGATGTGCATGTCAGACGTCTTCGTGAAAAGATTGAGGCAAATCCAAGCGAGCCGAAGTACGTTCATACCAAGTGGGGTGTGGGATATTACTACAACCAGAAGTAATACTTTCAGAAAGGTTCTAAAATGTTTAAGAGTAAAGTACATTTTGCATTTTATAAGAGTCTGAAATCCAGGCTGATTTTCATGATTTTTGTTCTCGTTCTGGTACCGGAGGTGGTGCTGTGCTTCGGCATACTTAACACCTACGAGTCCAGAGCGGTTTCAATCCGCGAAAGTGAAGTGCTTAGTCAGGCAAAGATTCTCGCAAACAAGATATCCACAAGTAAATACTTTGATAAGGATGGCAGTGACTTGAGTAATATTGATGCTCAGATTGACACTCTTACTACTATATATGAGGGCCGTGTGCTCATAGTTGACAAGCATTTTAAGATTATTAAGGATACGTACAATTTAGATGATGGCAATACTATTGTCTCAGAGGAGGTTATCAAGACCTTCTCTGCTTCAGAGATTACTAACTATGATTCTAAAAACCACTATATCGAGCTTTCTGTTCCGATAAGCAATCCAAACGACAAGGATTCAAAGATAGAGGGAGCACTTGTTGTAAGTGTGTCGACGGACAATATATCGCTAAATATGTCGTATCTGACACAGATTGCTGTGACGGTTGCCATTATCGCAGGTGCGGTGGTGCTCTTTTTTGGTGTGCTTGTGCTTTTGCACCTTTTTGTTCCGATTAAGAAGCTTTCTGACGAGATATCAGATATTAAGGATGGCTTTGGAAAAGAGCAGCTGGATGTAGATGATTATGCGGAGACTGCTATAATAAGCAGGAATTTTAATGAGCTGATGAGCGGAATGAAGGTCATGGATGAGTCCAGACAGGAGTTTGTATCGAATGTGTCACATGAGCTCAAGACACCTCTTACTTCCATGAAGGTACTCGCAGATTCCATCAACAGCATGGGTGATGAGGCTCCGATTGAGATGTACAGGGAGTTCATGGGAGATATCACAAGCGAGATAGACAGAGAGACAAAGATAATAAATGACCTGTTATCACTGGTCAAGATGGATAAGTCGGCTGCCACGCTGAATATCGAGAGTGTTAATATCAATGACCTGCTCGAGCAGATTATGAAGAGACTTCAGCCGATTGCTGACAAGAAGCAGGTGGAGCTTGTACTCGAGAGCTTCAGACCGGTAACTGCAGAGATAGATGAGGTGAAGTTGACGCTTGCTTTTACAAACCTCATTGAGAATGCCATCAAGTACAATGACAATGAGACCGGTGGCTATGTTCATGTATCCTTAAATGCGGACCATCAGTATTTCTATCTGAAGGTGGAGGACAACGGTATCGGTATACCGGAGGAGTCCTTAGAGCACATCTATGAGAGATTTTATCGCGTGGACAAGTCGCATTCGAGAGAGATTGGCGGTACAGGTCTGGGACTTGCCATTACAAGAAGCTCTATTCTTATGCATAGGGGAGCTATAAAGGCTCACAGTGTGATGGGAGAGGGCACTACCTTTGATGTGCGTATACCGCTCAACTATATTGTATAGGAGGCTTGACGTGAAAAGAATAATTATATTCGTGCTCACTGCAGCAATTCTGCTCTCCATGGGCGGCTGCACAAAGAAAAAAGCAGACAATACGGTTGAGGTGTTTTGTCTGAATATGGATGTTACGAGCAGTGTGCCGGAGTCATATGTGCTTAGAAGCAAAAACTCAGATGTGGACAAGCAGGTGGATGAGCTTCTTGGAAGACTGCAGGATAAGCCTGAAGACTCAAGACTGCGCAAGGCGATTCCGGATGAGGTGTCTGTGAGAGGTCATGATGAGAATAACTATAACTGCACTGTGGATTTCAGCAAGGAGTATTATGACCTTACGGCTGCGCAGGAGGTGCTTTTGAGAGCTTCTGTAGTCCGCACGCTCACACAGCTGGATAGTATTTCATATGTGACATTTACCGTAAACAGTATTCCTCTTGTGGACTCGGATGATGAGATTGTCGGCAGCATGGCTGCTGATGATTTTGTCGAGAATCCGGGTGAGCAGATTAATACAAGTGTGAAGGAGACGCTCACGCTTTATTTTGCTGACAAGGATGGTACAGGGCTTGAGAAACAGACCAGAGTGATACATTACAGCTCAAATATAGCGCTTGAAAAGCTTGTTGTTGAGCAGCTTATTGAGGGGCCGAAGGGCTCTAAGCTCAAGGCAACTCTTCCGGGCACAACAAAGCTTATCAATGTGTCTGTGGCAGATAGAATATGCTATCTGAACTTTGACTCTTCGTTTAGAAATACTATTGACAATAAGCTGACAGAGGATGTGGTGTTGTATTCGATAGTTAATTCACTCACCTCACTTCCTACTGTGGACAAGGTACAGATATCGCTTGACGGTGAGAATGACGGCATGCTGCTTTATAATTACAAGCTAAGCGACATGTATGAGTTTAATAAGGATATAGTGGATTCTAATGATTCCACGGAAAAAACTGAAAAATAGAATAGATTGGATTAGGAGGAGAAGAGCATTAGTAAAAGACCGATGTTTTTATTTGCGTTGGTCTATACTGCAGGAACTGTTTCAGGTATGTATGGCAGGGGCTTTGGCTGTTTGGTTTTTGCCATGCTGGCTGTGGCTTTAATAGCTGAGTGTGTGGTGTCTAAGGGCAGCCTTTCCGGTGTCAGGCGCATAGTTGTTTTGCTTATCCTGATATCGTCAGCTGTTTTTGCAACAGCACAATTCAGATACGCTTCAGTGGATGAAAACCGTGACAGCTATATGCAGTATATGACAGATGAAAAATCTGTCATCGTCTGGGGGAAGATTTATAAAACTGAATACAAGTATTTCTCATACAGGTATTATATGACGGACTGCGTAGTGCAGCCCGGGTACGGCAGGGCTTTTGGCAAAAAAATATCCTGTGGTGATGTCGTGGTATACTGTGACAGCAAAAGCGCACATCTGGGCGATTATATGAAAGCTTGCGGCAAGATAGGCTTGTTTAAGTCTGCAACCAATGAGGGAGAGTTTGACAGAGCGCGCTTTTACCGCTCACAGGGAATTGATTTCTTGGTGAATGCAGACAGTATTAAGACAAGCGCCGGTAAACATGCATGGTATTACCACAGACTTGAAAAACTTCGTGATACGCTGTCAGCTTCACTTCTTGAGGTGACTGATGAGACAACGGCAGGAGTGCTTTCGTCCATGCTGCTTGGAGACAAGTCGTATCTGGATGATGAGATAAAGGATTTATACCAGGTCAGCGGTATTTCACATATACTGGCTATTTCCGGACTTCATATTTCTATAGTTGGCATGGCCTTTTACAAGCTTCTCAGAAAAAGAAGGGTGAGCTATACAGCGGCATTTGTCTGTTCTGCAGCACTTATACTAAGCTATGCTGTTATGACAGGAAATGCCGTGTCCACAAGGCGTGCCGTGGGGATGTTCATACTTACAATGCTTGCGGCAGCTTTAGGCAGATGCACAGATATGCTCAATTCTCTTGGCATCATGGTCATTTACCTGCTGTGGGACAATCCTATGGTTTTGGGATATGCCGGATTTGTGTTCTCGGTAGGGGCAATACTTGCTATAGGTATTGTGACTCCTGTGATGAGTGCTCCTAAGGGCGGAAAATTCTGGGCATCAGTATCCATACAGCTTCCGATGCTTCCGGTTGTGGCTATGAACTATTATGAGCTGCCTCTTTTTGCGGTGTTTGTAAATCTCATTGTGATACCGGCTTTGCCTGTCGTATTTATTTCGGGTCTGCTTGCGTCTGCCGCAGGCTGCTTTGGCGTGATGCCCGGCAAACTGCTGGTGTTTCCTGCATTTGCAGTGTTAAAGCTCTATGAGGTGCTTTGCAGTCTTGTTATGAAGCTTCCGGGGGCATCGGTTATCACAGGAGCTCCTGATGGATACAGGATTTTTCTTTTTTATGCTGTTATGAGTGGCTTTTGGGTGGCATTTTCGCTTAAAAAACGTGCCATAGAGTGTGGCTCAAAAGAAAAAGGCCAAATCCTTTACAGTGTCCAAAGAGCGGTGTGTACAGCAGTCCTGCTTGCAATTTTGCTTGTGAAGCCAAAAACTGCTGCGCAGCTTGATATACTTGATGTGGGGCAGGGAGATGGCATATTTTACCGCTTTGAGTCAGGCACATGCATCTTTATTGATGGGGGAAGCTCTGACCGAAAACAGCTTGGCGAGAATGTGATTATGCCGTTTCTTAAGTATAACGGCATACAGAGTATATCATACTGGTTTGTTTCACATGCAGACAGTGATCATATAAGCGGATTGTCTGAGGTGATAGACAGTGGGTATACTATAGAGCATATAGTTGTGGCAGAAGCAGCGGCTAATGAGGAAGCTATGGAGGAGCTGCTTTTTAAAGTTAAGGAAGCAGGAATTGATATATGCCTTATGTCAAAGGGGGATTCGATTGAAATAAATGATGCATCAGGTTCGCGCAGTACTGCAAATGAAGAAGCTGATGGTATCATGTGCCTGTATCCGGGGCCTTATGATACTGCCTTAGACAGAAACGATATGTGTCTTGTGCTGAAGCTCACGGATGGCAGGTTTAGTGGTATTTTCGGCGGAGATATATCATCTGAGGTAGAAAAGAAGCTTGTTAATGAGTATGGGGATGAGCTTTCTGTGGATTTTTACAAGGCAAATCATCATGGTTCCAGGTATTCAGGCTCTGCAGACTGGATTGAGGCTTTAAGCCCAAGGTGGGCTGCAGTATCATGTGCGGCAGAAAACCGCTATGGACATCCGGCTGATGAAGCCATGGATAGGCTTATGGATGCAAAGTGCCGTATTTTATACACAATGCAAAGTGGTCAGATTAAGTATAAAGAGAGTGCTATATATGAAAACAATAGACAATGATATAAAAGCAGGAGATTTCAAAAAGGTTTATCTGCTGTATGGACAGGAGAGATACCTCATAAAACAGTACAGGGACAAGCTGATAAAGGCTATGGTCAGTGAGGGCGACAGCATGAACTTTTCATCGTTTGAGGGCGATGGAATCAACCAGAAGGAGATAATTGACCTGGCGGAGACACTTCCGTTTTTTGCGGATAAAAGAGTGATTCTTATAGAGGATGCAGGCATTTTTTCAAAGGCAGGCGATGAGCTAGGAGAGTATTTAAAGGATTCACCTGAGAGCACGCACTTTATATTTGTTGAGGAGAGCGTTGATAAGCGTTCAAAGCTTTATAAGGCGGCAGCCAAATGCGGTAATCCTGTGGAGTTCAAGGAACAGACGGATGAGACACTTGCCAGATGGATAGGAATGAGGATTAGAAAAGATGGAAAGGGCATGAGCCAAGCTGCCTACAACAGCTTTATAGAAAAAACCGGCACAGATATGGAAAATATCGACAAGGAGCTTGAGAAGCTGCTGTGCTACTGCATGGACAAGGACGTGATTGAGCTTTCGGATGTTGAGGCGGTAACGACAGAGCAGATCACAAACAAGGTGTTTGAGATGGTTGATGCGATTGCATCACACAAACAAAAGCGTGCGCTTGAGCTGTATTACGATCTGCTGGCACTTAAAGAGCCGGCCATGCGTATTATGTATCTTATATCGCGCCAGTTCAATATACTGATGAATGTGAAAGCCATGACAAATAAGGGCTTTGGCAACAAGGATATAGCATCAAAGGCCGGATGTCCGGAGTGGGCGGTGCGCAAATATCAGGCGCAGTGCAGGGCATATTCGCTGGATGATTTAAAGAGGGCTGTGAGAGACGGTGTGGCATATGAGGAGGCTGTGAAGACCGGCAGGATGAATGACCAGATGGCTGTGGAGCTTTTTATAGTGCAGTACTCTGCAGATATGACCGGCACTCATGCGACAGGCAGTAAATGATATAACGCAAATATACAAAAAAGCAAATAAAAAAACCCATCGGTATGACGGCACCGATGGGTTTATTATTTATTGCTATATAGTAATTAAGCTAATCCGTTAACAAGCTTTGTTAAACGAGATACTTTTCTGGCTGCGTTGTTCTTGTGGAAGATACCCTTTGAACCAGCGCTTGCGATAACAGAAGTTGCATCCTTTAATGCAGCCTCAGCAGCAGCCTTATCATTTGCAGCTACAGCAGCCTCAACCTTCTTGATTGCTGTCTTAACTCCTGATTTGATTGCTTTATTTCTTGCAGCCTTAGTTTCTGTTACTAAAATTCTCTTTTTTGCTGATTTAATGTTAGCCAACTCGTACACCTCCAAATATTTAATCTAATGTATGCCAAAACAGACACGGACGCTTTGGCACAAACATACTAGAATATAATATGTCAACCTTTCTGCTCTGTCAATACATATTTTGAAAAAAATTGCAAAAAATTAACATATATGTGATTATGGAATATCATACAGGGGAGGTGTATTGATTTGTCGGCTGATAAATGGTGTGCAAGAACTGATCTGGCGCTTGAGACGCAGGAGAGCCTTAAAAAGGCAAACACAGATATGAGAGGTGTGAATTTCTCTGAAAAAAAGCTGGATAATGGAATCATAGTCAGTGTAGTGACAATTGACTCAGAAAATGCAGTCAGGGCTACAGGCCGTCCTAAAGGAAAATATGTGACAATTGAGGCTGCTATGCTGTCCGAGGGAGATGAGGAGTGCTGTCAGGCTGTGACGAGGGAGCTTTCAAGAGAGCTTAAGAGCTTTGTAAAGGCTGTCTGTGACAAGCGTATATATGCGGCACTTGTTGTCGGACTTGGAAACAGAAATGTAACTCCTGATGCGCTTGGGCCAAGATGCGTTGACAGCTTGTTTATCACCCGCCATATAGTAAAGGAATATGGCAGGTATGCGTTTAGCAACGAGAATGTAAACAGTGTGTGCGGCCTGGTGCCGGGCGTGATGGCTCAGACAGGCATGGAGTGCCTTGAGATAATAAAGGGTGTGGTGAGCGAGGTGAAGCCTGATTTTGTTGTGACAATTGATGCGCTTGCGGCACGCAGTACAAAGAGGCTGGGCTGTACCATACAGCTGACGGATACAGGCATAGTGCCAGGAAGCGGGGTAGGAAACCACAGGGACGGTATCAACCATGGCAATCTCGGAGTGCCTGTTATCGCAATTGGTATTCCGACAGTCATTGATGCGGTGACTATTGTTTCAGATGCGGTAAATGCCAGCCGGGAGAACACCGCAAAGCTCATGTCGCCTAAGTTAAACGGCATGTTTGTGACGCCAAAGGATATTGACGAGACGGTTAAGAGACTGGCAGGGCTTTTGTCTGAGGGTATAAATATGGCTTTTTCAAACGATGAATATGATGACTATAGTGAATAATGTTATTGCTTCGAATATCATTAGAGCCAGCCGCATAAGCTTTATGTAGCAGGGGCTGCCTGATGCTTTAGATGGGAGATGATATTGTGAAGAAAAAAATGATTGTGCTTATAGCATTTATATATATTGCGTCTATGCTGTTTTGCGGTGATGGTGTGGGAAAGAAGTTCGTGGAAGAAAAATTTCCGCACCTTACATATTCTGACAAGGAGTGTGATGATTCAAAAAAGAAGGAGCTGCGTATTGTGGAGGATGAGGATACAGCAGGAGGTATTCTCTCATATGAGGAGCTTGCTGCGATGGAAAATGAAAATGCAAGTGTCAGGAACAATATGCTGCCGGATACCGACCAGCTGGCATTTGTTGATGAAGCTGAAAAAAACGGTGAGCCAGCAGAGCTTGAGGAGCAGCAGAATGTGAAAATGCCGCAGGTAGATATGAGCTTTGACAATCTGGTAAAAAACTATTATCAGGTGGACAAGACTACATATATAGGAGCCGATGAGCTGTGTGAGGAGGCTTTGCTTGGGCGCGATATGTCTATAGAAAAGTCAGGCGACGGTCCTGATATACTCATATACCATACACATTCGCAGGAAGGGTACAGTGATTCCCTTGATACATCAGAGACAGAGACCGTAGTTGGAGTGGGTGACAGGCTTGAATCACTTTTGAGGGAAAAATACGGCTACAATGTGCTGCATCACAAGGGGCAGTATGATGTGAATGACCGCGACCATGCGTATTCTAATTCACTTCCTGAGATTACAGAGATTATTGAGAAAAATCCGTCTATAAAGGTGGTTATTGACCTGCACAGGGATGGAGTGGCTGAGACAACAAGGCTCGCTGCCACAATAGATGGAAAGCCTATGGCACAGATTATGTTTTTTAACGGGCTGTGCCGCACTGCTGCAAGGGGACCGATTAATAGTCTGCCCAATGAGTATTTGGCTGACAATCTGGCGTTTTCATTTCAGCTGCAGCTCATGGCAAATGAGTATTATCCGGGGCTTGCAAGGCGCATATACTTAAAGGGCTACAGATATAATATGCATCTGTGTCCGAAATCGCTGCTCGTGGAGGTGGGAGCGCAGACAAATACCAAGGAGGAGGCGTACAATGCAATGGAACCACTTGCAGATATACTTGATAAAGTGTTAAAATAATATAGACTTTATTTCACAAATCTGATAAACTTTGATGAGTTATTGAAAGCATTAGGAGGACATATGTCAATAGATCAGAGCAAAATCCGCAATTTTTGTATTATTGCCCATATTGATCACGGTAAATCTACACTCGCGGACAGAATTATAGAAAAAACAGGCACACTTACCAGCAGGGAGATGCAGGCTCAGGTGCTCGACAATATGGATTTAGAGAGAGAGCGTGGTATCACAATCAAGTCTCAGGCAGTCCGTATTATATATACCGCAAAGGATGGCGAAGAGTATATTTTTAATCTGATAGATACACCGGGACACGTGGATTTTAACTATGAGGTATCAAGGAGTCTTGCGGCATGTGACGGAGCTATACTTGTAGTGGATGCGGCCCAGGGCGTTGAGGCACAGACACTTGCAAATGTTTACCTTGCACTGGATCATGACCTGGATGTATTTCCTGTTATAAATAAGGTGGATCTGCCGAGTGCGCGCCCGGATGAGGTGGCACAGGAGATTGAGGATGTTATCGGTATCGAAGCTATGGATGCACCGCGTATTTCCGCAAAGACAGGACTCAATATAGAGGATGTGCTGGAGCAGATTGTAAAAAAGATTCCGGCACCAACAGGCGATAAAGATGCACCGCTTAAGGCACTTATATTTGATGCAACATATGATTCTTATAAGGGAGTCATTATTTTCTGCCGACTGAGAGAGGGCTCTGTAAAGGTAGGAGACACAATAAAGATGATGGCTACAGGTGCATCTGATGTGGTTACAGAGGTGGGTTATTTTGGCGCAGGCCAGTTTATACCATGCGATGAGCTTTCGGCCGGTATGGTTGGATACATTGCGGCCAGCATCAAAAATGTCAGGGATACACGCGTGGGTGATACAGTTACACTCGTTGACAGACCGTGCGATGAGGCACTCCCGGGCTATAAGAAGGTCAACCCTATGGTTTACTGTGGTCTTTATCCTGCGGACAGTGCTAAGTATCCTGATTTAAGGGATGCGCTTGAAAAGCTGCAGGTCAATGACGCTTCATTACAGTTTGAGCCTGAGACCTCTCTGGCACTTGGCTTTGGCTTCAGATGCGGATTCCTTGGACTTTTACATCTGGAAATTATTCAGGAGAGACTGGAGAGAGAGTTTGATCTGGATCTCGTTACCACTGCACCTAGTGTTATTTACAAGATTCACAAGACAAGCGGTGAGGTGATAGATCTGACCAATCCTTCAAATATGCCGGATCCGTCAGAGATTGAGTATATGGAGGAGCCATACGTATCAGCAGAGATTATGGTCACAAGTGACTATGTCGGTGCGATTATGAAGCTGTGCCAGGAGAGACGAGGAGTCTATATCAGCATGGAGTATATCGAAAAAACACGAGCTCTCATAAAGTACGACTTGCCATTAAATGAGATTATCTATGATTTCTTTGATGCTTTAAAGTCACGCTCGAGGGGATATGCTTCGTTTGACTATGAGATGAAGGATTATGAGCGCTCAGAGCTTGTCAAGCTTGATATCTTAATCAATAAGGAAATGGTCGATGCACTTTCATTTATCGTATTCAAGGAGAGTGCATACGAAAGAGGCCGTAAGATGTGTGAGAAGCTTAAGGGTGAGATACCAAGGCATCTGTTTGAGATACCTATTCAGGCAGCAGTCGGTGGTAAGATTATAGCAAGAGAGACGGTTAAAGCGCTTCGAAAGGATGTACTTGCCAAGTGCTACGGTGGTGATATTTCACGTAAGAAGAAGCTGCTTGAGAAGCAGAAGGAAGGAAAGAAGAGGATGCGTCAGGTGGGCAATGTAGAGATACCACAGGAGGCATTCATGAGTGTGCTTAAGCTGGATGAGGAGTAATCGCACATATGAAGAATCTTGAGATTTATATTCATATACCATTTTGTGTGAGAAAATGTGAATATTGTGATTTTTTATCATTTCCAGCAGACGATGATGCAAAGCTTCGTTATGTCAAGGGGCTTATGGCGGAAATGATATTTTACGGCCCGCTTATGAAGAACTATCAGGTGTCATCTGTCTATATCGGAGGAGGTACACCAAGCTCTATAGATGAGCAGTGGATTGCTGCTTTGATGGAGGGTGTGTTTGACTGCTTTAATGTGCTGCCTGATGCTGAGATATCCATAGAGTGCAATCCCGGTACACTTAGCAGGGAAAAGCTTTTAGCATACAAGGATGCGGGAATCAACCGCCTGTCCATAGGACTGCAGTCGGCAAATAATGATGAGCTTAAGCGGCTCGGGCGTATACATACCTTTGAACAGTTTGTGACGAATTACGAGGTGGCCAGAAACGTGGGCTTTAAAAATATCAATGTAGATTTGATGTATGGTCTGCCGGAACAGTCAGCGTCACAGTATATGGCGACAGTAAACAAGATTATAAGGCTTCATCCGGATCATATATCGGCGTATTCTCTTATAGTGGAAAAGGGTACTCCTTTCTATGAAAAGTACAAGTTTGACATGGTGCGCCAGGAGGCGGGCATGGGAACGGAGTTTCTGCCTGACGAGGACGAGTTATATGATATGGAAAAGGCGGGACAGAAGGCGTTTATGGATGCCGGCTACAGGCAGTATGAGACATCTAACTATGCTAAAAGAGGTATGGAGTGCCGCCATAATATAGGCTACTGGACCAGAGCTGACTATTTAGGACTTGGAATAGGGGCGGCATCGCTTATATCAAATGTCAGATATACCAATACATCCGATATGGATGAATATCTGTCGCGCTGCCGTCATATACATGATGTGGGTGATGATATATTTAAGGCCAATCTGCATGTGGCAGCTGATGTTATAGACAAAAAGGAACAGATGGAGGAGTTTATGTTTCTTGGACTTCGTATGAATGAGGGGGTCACAAGAGAAGCCTTTGAGAGGGCATTTGGTATTTCGATAGATGCAATCTACAAGGATACGATAGACAGCTTGAAAAAACAGGAGCTGCTCGTGGTAAAGGACGGGCATATCTATTTATCGGAGAGAGGAAAGGATGTAGCCAATTACGTTATGGCACAGTTTTTGAGGGATTAACGGAGTACAAATTATGGATATGACTTTTAAGCTTCAGGTGTTTGAGGGACCGCTTGATCTGCTTTTATACCTGATAGAGAAAAATAAAGTAAATATTTATGATATCCCGATTGTCGAGATTACAGCGCAGTACATGGAGTATGTGGACCAGATGAAAAAGGATAACCTGGACACGCTCAGCGAGTTTCTCGTGATGGCAGCTACGCTCCTCGACATAAAGTCAAAGATGCTTCTCCCAAAGAAAGAGGAAGAAGAGCAGGAGCAGGAAGATCCAAGAGCAGAGCTTGTGCAGCAGCTGCTTGAGTACAAGATGTACAAGTGCATGGCAAATGAGCTTAAGGATCGCCAGCTGGATGCCGGCAAGGTGTGGTATAAGAAGAAGGACATACCTGATGAGGTCCTTGCATATGAGGAGCCTGTTAATCTTGAAGAGCTTGTCGGAGATATCCGTCTTTCTGATTTAAACAGAATCTTTCAAAGTATAATGAAGAGACAGGAAGAAAAGATAGATAAGGTCCGCTCGAAGTTTGGAAAGATTGAAAAGGAAGAGGTCTCCTTAGAGGAAAAGATGGAATATCTTACAGACTATGCTGCCTCACACAAGCACTTCAGCTTCAGAGGGCTGCTTACTGCATCGTCAAGCAAAGTGGAAGTCATAGTTACATTTCTTGCAATACTGGAGCTTATGAAGACCGGCAAATTAACTATCGTTCAGGAGCATATTTTTGATGATATCCGGATTGAGTCAAGGATTGCTGCATAAAGAGGGTTTGATGATATATGAATTATAAAGCTGCAATAGAGGCTATTTTATTTACCATGGGAGAATCCGTGGAGCTTGGAAGGATAGCCGATGCAATACAATTAAATGAAAAAGAAACAAAAAAGCTGCTTGACGAGCTGATTAAGGAGTATAGAAGCTCTTCAAATATAGGTATGAATATCATAGAGCTTGATGGGGCTTATCAGATGTGTACAAAGCCACAGATGTATGAATATCTCATCCGCATTGCAAAGCAGCCTAAGAAGAGGGTGCTTACGGATGTGCTTTTAGAGACTCTTTCAATCATAGCGTACAAGCAGCCTGTAACAAAGGCTGAAATAGAAAAAATCAGAGGTGTGTCAAGTGAACATGCCATAAGCAAGCTTGTCGAGTACAATCTGGTGCAGGAGCTTGGAAGGCTTGATGCTCCGGGAAGGCCGCTTTTGTTTGGAACCACAGAGGAATTTCTAAGGAGCTTTGGGGTTTCGTCTATCGACGAGCTGCCGGTATTAAGCCCTGTGCAGGTTGAGGAGTTTAAGCAGGAGGCAGAGGAAGAGATGCACGTGAAGCTTGATGTGTAGTGCAGGTGTATTGCGTAAGCTGCCATTTCATATAATATGGACATGCAAATAATCATATATATTACCGATGGAGGTAATTATATGATTATTTTTTTAAAAAAATATAAGTCGAAAATAGCTTTAATAGTTTTCATTTGTGTGTTGGTTTGTACTGTCAGCTGTTTGCTTGGTTTTAAGTCGCTGGAAAAGCAAAAAATGCCCGGTTTGGAAAAGAAAAGTGTGTTTATGGCAGCGGAAATGGGCGGTGAAATGGCGGCTGAAAATACAGACAAAGCCGTAAATGAGCCAAAGCTTCATGCTGTTTCAGCGGCATTATATGATGCGGATGACGAGACGTTTATATATGGCAGAAATATGAGAGACAGCATGGCAAATGCCAGCACCACGAAGCTTCTTACGTGTATTGTGGCACTTGAAAAAGCTGATATAAATGATACTGTTACGATTTCACAAAATGCCGCATCACAGCCTGCGGTCAAGCTTGGACTTGTGGCCGGGAATAGCTATAATATGAAGGATTTACTCTATGGCATGATGCTTGAGTCGTTCAATGACTGTGCCTATGCGATTGCGGAACATGTGGGCGGCTCGACGGAGGGCTTTGCAAAGCTTATGAATGAAAAAGCAAATGAGATAGGGTGCCTCGGCACGTATTTTATTACACCAAACGGGCTGGATGCTGAGAATGATATAAGCTTTCACCACTCCACAGCGGGAGATTTGTGTGTTATAATGTCTTATTGTGCGTGGAAATCACCAAAATCAACACAGTTTCTTGAGATAACACAGACTATGCAGTACACGTTTGAGACAGAGGGAGGTCAGATGGTTTTTAACAATCACAACAGGCTCCTTACGGAGACGGACTACTGCATATCGGGAAAGACCGGCTTTACCACAAAGGCAGGCTACTGCTATGTTGCAGCAGTTGAAAAGGATGGAAGGAGAATGTGCCTTTCTCTCTTGGGCTGTGGGTGGCCAAACAATAAAAACTATAAGTGGGCTGATGCAAAGAGTCTGGTGGAGTATGCGGTTTCAGATGCTGCCGAAGATTCTTACTGTGATGCTGCTTGTGTAACAACACAACAGACCGGTGATACACAGATAACGGATAAGCAGGCAGCTGACGAAGATATAACGGATAAACAGGCAGCAGGAAAAGAAACTCCGGCGGTAAAAAAAGAGGATAGAAACACAATTGACTTAAAATATATAGAAAACAACAAGAAGAATAAGAAAATTTGCAAGAATTTTCTCAAGAATTTTACAATTAATATAGGAAATTTTTTCTAAACAAAAAATAAGGTTAAAAATTTAACAAATTAGTTGAAAAAAAATTAGAAATAGTCTATTATCATACTAGCGAAAAATTTTATTTTTTTATAGATGGAGGATATAAAATGAGTAGTAACAATCAAAGCTTGGCAATGCAGCGTATTGCTAAGTTAGTCGACGAGAACAGTTTCATGGAAATTGGTTCTCTTGTGACAGCTCGCAGTACAGATTTTAACCTTACTGCAGCAAAAGCTCCTTCAGATGGTGTTATTATCGGACACGGTCTGATTGATGGAAATCTTGTATTTATCTACAGCCAGGATGCAACAGTTCTTAACGGAACAATCGGCGAGATGCATGCAAAGAAAATTGCTTCTGTATATGATATGGCCATGAAAATGGGCGCACCTGTTATCGGATTTATCGATTGCGGTGGTATCAGACTTCAGGAGTCAGTTGATGCATTAGACGGATTTGGTCTTATTTACGCCAAGGAAGTTGCAGCAAGTGGCGTTATTCCACAGATTTGTGGTGTATTCGGTAACTGCGGTGGCGGACTTTCTGTAGTACCGGCTCTTTGTGATTTCGCTTATATCGAAGAGTCTAAGGGCAGAATGTTTGTTAATACTCCTGATGCAATAGAGGGTAACCGCGTTGAGAAATGCGATACAGCAGCAGCTTCATTCCAGAGTGAGAACAATGGATGTGTAGACGGAATCGGTTCAGAGGATGATATTATCGCTGATATCAGAGCTCTTGTCAGCATGCTTCCGCTCAACAACGAGGGAGATGTATACACAGACTCATGTGAGGATGATCTCAACAGAGCATGTAACAGCATGGCTGATATGAAGGCTGATCCAAGATTCCTCTTATCAGAGCTTTCTGATGATCATGTATTCTTTGAGACAAAGAAAGACTTTGCCAAGAATATGGTAACAGGCTTTGTTAAATTAAACGGCATGACAGTCGGTGCAGTTGCAAACTGCAGCACAGTATATGATGCTGAGGGCAAGAAGGCAGAGGAGTTTGCACTTTCTCTTACTGCAAAGGGCTGCAACAAGGCAGCTGAGTTTGTATCATTCTGTGATGCTTTCTCAATTCCTGTACTTACACTTACAAATGTAAACGGATTCAAGAACTGCATGTGCTCTGAGAAGAAGCTTGCAAAGGCTCTTGCCAGAATGACATACGCATTCTCAAGTGCAACATGTCCAAAGGTTAACCTGATTACAGGCGAGGCTTACGGAAGCGCATATGTTGCAATGAACTCTAAGTCAATCGGAGCTGATATGGTTTATGCATACCCTGATGCAAAGATTGGTATGATGGATTCAAAGATTGCAGCTGAGATTATGTATCCGGACGCTGATGCCAAGGAAATCGATGAGAAGGCAGCTGATTACGAGAAGCTTCAGTCTTCTGTTTCATCAGCAGCAGCCAGAGGATATGTAGACCTCATCATTGATCCGGCTGACACAAGAAAATATCTTGTAGGTGCTTTTGAGATGCTTTACACCAAATATGTAGATGCACCAGAGAAGAAACACGGAACTAAATAATAGAAAGGCGCATTTTGTTATGAAGAAAAAAATAACATATATCCTTAGCCTTCTTATGATTGTATGTATGCTTGGAGCATGTGGCTCTGACAATGCCGAAAAGACATATGGCGGATACACAACAGACGAGCTTCATACTGAGGCAACAGACAGCCTTAGCAACATCCAGAACTACATTGCACTCGTAGATAGTTGTGGCGGTTATGACAGCTATGAGAAGAGTGTCAAGGGAGTTGAGGAGAAGACAGGCATGACAGAGGGTGAGGTTGTTTACAACACACTCGGACAGTCGGGAGCAAGCGTTTCAATGAAAAATATCGACGCTGAGCTTGATGCCGTTTCATCATGGCTTGATCTGGTTGACAAATACGGAGACGTAAAGGATGCAACTGATGGCAAGGATTTTACAGTAACTAAGTCAGGTGGTACACTCACTACCGACATGACACTTACATTTGGCAAGCAGGATGTAACATACGAATTAGTATATGATTCGGTTACCATGGAGGTAACAGGTATCTCACTTACTCCTGTTCAGACAATGGGACAGAAGCTTGCTAAGGCAGGACAGAACACAGTAATTTCAATGAGTATTGTATTCTGTGTACTTATTCTTATCTCTCTTATCATTTACTGCTTCAAGTTTATTGCTCTTATCGGCAATAAGCCAAAGAAGGCAGAAGCTAAGAGCGAGCCTGAAAAGAAAGAGGCTGTTGTTGCAGCAGCGCCTGCTACAGACCTTACAGATGATACAGAGCTTGTAGCTGTTATCTCAGCAGCTATAGCAGCAAGCGAGGGTACTACAACAGAGGGCTTTGTAGTCCGTTCAATCAATAGAAGATAATTTAGGAGGACATTTGAGATGAAAAACTATACAATTACCGTTAACGGAAATGTTTACGATGTTACAGTAGAAGAGACAGGAAGCACACCTAGCACAGTCAGCGCACCTAGAAGAGCTGCAGCACCTGCTGCCGCTGCACCAAAGGCTGCTGCACCTGCAGGAGCAGGAAGCATCAAGGTTGAGGCCGGAGCTGCCGGAAAGGTATTTAAGCTCGAGGCTAAGGTTGGCGATGCAGTAAAGAAGGGTGATACACTTCTTATTCTTGAGATCATGAAGATGGAGACACCTGTTGTTGCACCACAGGATGGAACAGTAGCAAGCATTGATGTTGCTGTTGGTGATTCAGTAGAGTCAGGTGCATTACTTGCAACATTAAACTAATTCCAGGAGGTAAACTAATTTGAGTTACGTAGGTGAAACACTTTCAAACCTCCTACATCAGACTGCCTTTTTTAATCTGTCAGTCGGAAACTATGTTATGATTGCCGTAGCATGTGTATTCCTGTTTTTGGCTATTAAAAAAGGATTTGAGCCTTTACTTTTAGTACCTATTGCTTTTGGTATGCTCCTTGTTAATATCTATCCTGATATTATTGTAAGTCCTGAGCACTCAAGCAATGGAGTAGGTGGTTTACTTTATTATTTCTATACACTTGATGAGTGGTCAATTCTTCCTTCACTGATTTTCCTCGGTGTCGGAGCTATGACAGACTTTGGTCCGCTTATTGCAAACCCTATCAGCTTCTTACTCGGAGCTGCAGCACAGTTTGGTATTTTCGGAGCTTATTTCCTTGCAATCCTTCTCGGATTTAATGACAAGGCAGCAGCGGCCGTATCTATCATCGGTGGAGCTGACGGACCTACATCTATTTTCCTTGCCGGAAAATTAGGTCAGACAGGTCTGATGGGACCTATCGCCGTGGCAGCGTACTCGTACATGGCATTAGTACCTATCATCCAGCCGCCAATTATGAAATTATTTACTACAAAGAAAGAGCGTGCGATCAAGATGCAGAACCTTCGTCCTGTAAGCAAGCTTGAGAGAATTCTCTTCCCTGTAGTAGTTACTATCGTTGTTTGTACACTGCTTCCAACTACAGCACCACTCGTTGGTATGCTCATGCTTGGAAACCTTTTCCGTGAGTCTGGTGTAGTACGTCAGCTTCAGGAGACAGCAAGCAACGCCCTTATGTACATTGTAGTTATCTTACTCGGTACATCAGTAGGTGCTTCTACAAGCGCAGAGTCATTCCTTAATATGAGCACAATCAAGATCGTTATCCTTGGTCTTATTGCATTCATGGTGGGAACTGCTGCCGGAGTACTTTTTGGAAAGCTTTTATGCTTCCTTACAAAAGGCAAGATCAATCCACTTATCGGTTCAGCCGGTGTATCCGCTGTTCCTATGGCTGCCCGTGTATCTCAGAAGGTCGGTGCAGAAGAGGATCCAACAAACTTCCTTCTTATGCATGCTATGGGACCTAACGTAGCCGGTGT
>ENA-OPCV01000146-OPCV01000146.1-human-gut-metagenome-genome-assembly--contig:-NODE-146-length-67697-cov-4.715073_pt1 | contig 67697 bp, 56 predicted proteins | sample MGYA00241257_ERZ501494 | MGnify/ENA primary metagenome ERZ501494 (study PRJEB25962, sample SAMEA2042618) | human gut metagenome | biome: human gut; feature: human-associated habitat; material: faeces...
TAGTATACAGGTAAATCCACGAAGTTACAAAGTGGAGGTCATTACATATTGTCTATTATGGAAAAGATAATTAATGATGAAGCGATTGGCAAGAGAGAAGGAATTCTAAAACATGATGAAGGATTAGATTTACTTCCTTGCAATATTGAATTATCGGGAATTGAAGTATCTATCATAAACGTCATGAGCCGAGAAGTGATTCTAAAACAGTATGTTGAACAGATGAGAGAATACTACGATTATATACTGATTGACTGTATGCCAAGTCTCGGAATGTTGACTATAAATGCCTTTGCAGCAGCAGACAGTGTTTTGATTCCTGTGCAGGCGGCATATTTGCCAGTAAGAGGATTAGAGCAGTTGATTACCTCTATTGGTAAAGTGAAAAAGCATATTAATCCCAAAATCTCATTTGAGGGAATATTGATTTCAATGATTGATTCACGGACAGTATATGCTAGAGAAATTATTGAGATTGTTAAGGAGAACTATGGAAACTCATTACGAATATTTAATACAATGATTCCTTTCTCAGTAAGAGCTGCGGAAACTTCTGCTGTTGGAGTTAGCATTTTTAAGTATGCTCCAGATAATCCAGTAGCAAAAGCATATGACTCTTTAACAGAGGAGGTGCTTTCTAATGAGTAAAACAAGTGTAGCAAAAGGGATTAAGCTGAATAGTTTTAACGATTTGTTCGGTGCAAATGCATCAGATGATGAAATAATTGATATTCCACTTGGAGAACTATATGCATTTTGCAAGCATCCATTTAAGGTGATTGAAGATGAGGCAATGACAAGGCTGGTGGAAAGCATAAAGAAAAAGGGTGTTTTATCACCAATCATTGTCCGTAAGAGAAAAGAGGGTGGTTATGAGATTGTTTCTGGTCATAGAAGGGCGCATGCTGCTATGAAAGCAGAATTGAAAGTTATTCCTGCAATAGTTAGGGATTTATCAGATGATGAAGCGATTATTATTATGGTAGATGCGAATATTCAAAGGGAAGAAATACTACCTAGTGAAAAGGCGAAAGCATATAAGATGAAGTACGATGCTATGAAAAATCAGGGATTGCCGGGAAACAGTCTGCAACAGATAAGTGAAGTGAGTGGAGATAATTATAAGGCAGTTCAGCGTTATATTTGGTTAGCAAGATTAAATGATGATTTATTAGAACTTGTGGACAAAAAAAGGCTTGGCTTGGTACAGGGTGTCAGCATATCGTCTTTATCACAGGAAGAACAGAAGTTATTGTATCCATTAATAAAGGTTATGCATTGTAAATTATCATCTTCACAAGCAGAAACGATTAAAAAAATGAGTCAAGAAAGAAAATTGACAGAAAAAACATTGACAGATTACTTAGAGATGGAAAATTTGGATTGTATGTTATCCTCATTTTACGAAGGTGGAATTGACTTATCGGGCGGAGAATGGCAAAAAATAGCATTGGCTCGTGCAGATTATAGAAATGCCGAATTACTAATGTTTGATGAACCGACATCTGCTTTAGATCCTGAATCAGAAATCAAGTTTTATAATACTGTTTTAGATTTGGTAGATAATAAAACTTTTGTTATAGTGTCTCATCGTATGGCAGTAACTAAATATTGCAATAAAATTTTTGTTATGGAAAATGGTAAAATTACAGAAAGTGGTAGTCATGATGAATTGATTGCTAAACGTGGAATATACTATGATATGTATCGCAAACAAATAGAAACTTATGATGAGAAAGTTTTTGATATGGATTAAAATCTTCATGCTGCATTTTTGTAAAGTAAATACATATTGAACTAACAAATGTAAAGTGGTAATATATATACTATCTTAGTTTGAAGGTGTTGGAGGAGAAGAATGTCAAATATTATTGAAATGAAAAATATTCACAAGTTCTACAAGAATGGTGATGAATCTCTGGAGGCATTAAAAGGAGTTTCATTTGCACTGGAGCAGGGGGAAATACTTGCAATTATGGGCAGCAGTGGCTCAGGTAAGAGTACACTTTTACATATTATAGGTGCTATGGATGTGGCTGATGAGGGAGAAATCTATTTAAATGGTACAAAGGAAGAAAAATATGGAGTTGAACCGGACGCAACTAGGATTCGATACGAAAATATTGGGTTTGTATTTCAGGATTTTAATTTGATACAGGATTTTACGGTTGAGGAAAATGTTTCACTTCCATTGATATTAACAGGCGAAAAGACTAAAGAAATTCGCAGGCGTACAAAGGATATTCTTGAAATGGTAGGAATTGGAGAGAAAGGAAGAAATCCGGTGACCAATCTTTCGGGAGGACAAAGGCAGAGGGTGGCTATTGCAAGAGCCCTGATTAACAATCCAAAGATTTTGCTGGCGGATGAACCAACGGGAAATTTGGACTGTGATACAGCGTATGAAATTATGCAGATTTTTCTTGAATTGAAAGAAAAAAATGGACAAAGTACGATACTGGTTACTCATGATCCGACTATTGCAAGTTATGCAGATCGGGTTTTGTTTTTGCAGGATGGTCGTTTTTATGGAGAATATGAGAAAAAGAGTGGCACAGGAAATGTAGATGAAATCCTTGTGAAATTCAGAGAGTCTCAGAAAAAAGCTGAAGCAGTGAAAGGAAAAGAAAATGTTTAGAATATGTAAAATAGCGATTACTTTTTTGAAAAAAAGTAAAATGCTTACATTTTCTGCTTTTTTAAGCATTTTCTTTGCCTGCTTTTTAGGTGTCAGTATGCTCCAATTGGTAAACAGTGCTCAGATATCTTATAAAAATAATATTTTAGAAGAATACGGAGATTATGATATCGGTCTGACTAAGGAGCAGGGAGTGGCATTTACTGAAGAAGAAAATGAACAAATTCAAACGGTGGAAGATGTTCAGAAGATTTCTTATGGATATTATGTTGCAAATTTAGATGGTATTTATACTGTCGGAGTAAAAGATGACCATATGAACAAGAGCAGATATAAGTATACATGTAATGTGACTGCCAATGACATGGTTATCAATAAATACCTTAGTGAAAAATATGAGAAAAAAGCAGGAGATACTTTTGTAATTGGAAAACATGAATACATAATCAAAGAAGTAATTGAAAACGACAGCTTTTCAAAAAGCAAGATAGCTCTTGCAATTGTAGATATGGGCCAGTTACAGAAAAGTCTTGGGGTAGATAATAATCCTAATTATATGCTGTTAAAATGTCCAAAACAAGCTGATTTGGATTATGTTACAGATAAACTTACTGCTATTGCTCAAGGCAAATTTCAAGTAATATGTGTTAGTCAGGATGAAGATTTTCAAAAAGTGCTTCTTATTTTTGCAGGTTTACTTTTGACACTTTTTATTATCGTGGTCATAATTTGTGGAATGTTTATATTAAGTATTTTCCATGAATATATGAGAAAGTATCAGTGTGATATGGCTATTATCCGTACCATCGGTGGAAAACGATGGCAGGTCAACTGTATTTTTGTATCCATGTCATGTATGCTGAGTGCAGCAGGCTGTGTGTTGGGAGTTGTGGCATGTGCATTGGTAGATGGGATTTTTCTCAATAAGTTAAATGGTATCCTGCATTTGTTTGATGGAGATGTAATCTTAAACTGGAAAAGTATGCTTCTCATGGCAGGAATGCTTTTTGTTATATATAATTTTATAAGTGTACTATTTTTCTTGATAAAACAAAGAGTATTGCCGATTCAGGTGTTTCAGAACAATACAAAAGGACGTCGAAGAAAGAAACGTGCCAATCGTTTTTTATTTATCAGAAAAATATTTGGTTCAGACGGATATTTAGCCATAAAGTTTTTAATGCCCAAATTTTGGAAGAATTTTATGATTGTTATAATTATTGCATTAATAACAGCATTAGCATACACGGGTCAGGCGTCGATTACACTTTTAAATGAGAATAGTCTTCAATATTACAGAGATTTGCTTAATGGCAGTGATGCAGGTGTTGTGTTTTATTCGGAAAATAGATTAGCTATGGATAAAATTCAAAATATGCAGAAAGAAATACAGGAAACAACAGAACAATGCAGTTATTTATTGGGAAGTTATAGTGGTTATGGTCAAAGCTTAAATGAGGATATTTGGAGTTTCTATGTGGCAGATTTGAAAAGTTTGATGAAACAATTCTCAGGAGAGCAAATGGAGGATTATGAAGCTGTTCCTGAGGAACAAAGAGCTGCCATGACCAGACAAACTGCTCAGTATTCAGGTTATGCATTGGGAGAACATATAACATTAAATACAAAATGGCTTGGAGGTAAGAAAGAATTTACCATTGTCGAGATTGTAGATTGGAATGACAATTTAGCACAGGAAGATGGAATTATTTTGGAACAAAAGGCATTAACTGGTGTAGATAAAGATGCTGACTGTCCGTATGAAGCTTATTTTTATACAAAAGGATATACCAAAGAAACTAAAGAAGTATTTGAAAAATACGAGACTAGTGAAACCGGATTTAAGTGGTTCAGTATGAAAGAACTTGCAGAGGAAAGTGATAATGTCAGCAATCAGCGACTGACTATGATTAGTGTGGTACTCTTTGTTCTGCTTATCGTAGCGGGGGTTGGCTGGCTAAACTCTGCAAAGAGTATGCTGGTTGCAAGAAGACAAGAATATCAGGTGTTACGAATGCTTGGGAGCAGCGTAAAAAGAGTACGAAGAATGTGTTGGATTCAGGTATGGAGTTATATGTTTGCCGGAATTATTCTTGGAATGGCGATTGGGTTAGTAACGGTTTATATGCTATGGCGTTCCAATGTAAATGCCAATGTTTCCATTTCAATATACTGGCAGAATTTACTTGGAATTGTGATGTATTTGTTCATGTTGTCGATATGCTTGAAAACAACCATAAAGCAATTAACAATATGATTGTACAAAGAAATATGCAAAATGTGAGCATGGAAAGGAAAATGTATGAAAAGACTTGCACAAATAGGTATAACCTTTATGAAAAGCAATAAAATGCTTACACTTTCAGCGTTCCTAAGCATATTCGTGGCGTGTTTTCTGAGTATAAGTATGTTTCAGGTGTCATCTAATGTTGAGCAGTCAATAGAAAGAGGAATGGAAGCCCAAAAAGGTGCTTTTGATTTGCAGATTACAAAAAATGAAGGAAAAAGTTTTAGCAATGAGGAAATTAAGTCTTTGCAGCAGGAAAGAAATGTGAAAAAGACCAGTGGAGGTTATCAGACCAATGACTTTTTAGATATCTATATGGTGGGTGTGGTAGATGATGCGATTAATAAGAGTCTGTATAAGTACACCAAAGATGTAAAAGGAAACAGTGTCATAATCAATGATTCTCTTAGTCAAAGGGAAAATAAGAAAGTGGGAGATGTTTTTTCGATTAATGGAAAGAACTTTAAAATTGCAGAAGTAGTAAAACCGGATTCTATGTCTGATTATAAGATGCCAATGGTGATTATGGAATTGTCACAGATTCATCAATTGCTTGGACATAAGAATACGAAACAGATTAATTATATGTTGCTACAGTGTACGGATGCTGCTTATGATTCAATCGAGTATGGCGGCGGATTAGCTAGAAGTATTGCATCAGAATATCCGGATTTTCAAGTGACAGACCAAAGAGGTGGTGATAGTTACAATACCAAGATTAAAAATATTAAAATGATATTTAAAATATTTTTCGGTGTAGTTCTCCTGATTAGTGGTTTATTTGTTGTGAACATTTTTATGGAATATATGCGAAAATACAGAAAAGACATGGCGGTTATTCGTACTGTAGGAGGAACGCAAAAGCAGGTTGAGATTGTTTTTAATTCTATGTCAGTTATCATAAGCGCAGGTGCGTGTCTTGCAGGGGCATTATTTAGTGCATTGGTATCAGGCATTACATTAAATTGGTTTAATGATAAGGTACAGCTTTTTGAGGAAAATTTTAGTTTAAACTTGAAGGAATTATGGCTGATTACGGTAATCGTATTTACAATGTTTAATTTCTTTGTGTATTGGGCGTTTCAATTTGGACAAAGTGTTTTACCCATACAGGTATTTCAACAAACAGTTTCTGGGTTGAAGAAAAATAAAAGAGCCAATCGTTTTTTGGCGTTACGAAAGATTTTTGGAAAATCAGGTTATTTGGGTATCAAATTAATGCTCCCCAAGTTTCGTCAGAACTTTATGTTGATTTTAATTATTGCATTAATTACAGCATTATCATATACGGGACAGGTATCGTTAAAGTTATTGAATGCAAATGGAGAGGTGTATAATAGCAATTTAGTACAAGGAAAAACAGCAAGGGGGTTGCTTGAAACAGATACAACCATTCCTTTGTCTTTATCCTATGTCAAAAAAATATATAAACGTTTTCAACCGGTAATGGGGAATGGATATATGCTTTATGGTAGTTTTGATATGGTAGAAGATGAAGATGATGGCGCTGACTTTTGTAATTTTAAAGTATCAGATTTAGAAAAAATTCCGCAGCTTCTTTATGCAGATATATGGGAGAAGTACGAGGATGTACCAAAAACCAAGAGACTCATCATGGGGGATACTATCGCAAAAGAAAAGGGATATAAGCTCGGAGATACTGTTACGCTTAACTCAGATTATTTAGGTGGCAAGAGGGACTTTATTCTTGTGGAAACCGTTAAGAAAGATACTGCTGAATATAATCTATATAATGTAATTGTAGACTGGGATTGCCTGAGTGATGAAAAATGGTCGAAAGAATATCTGGACGAAGAACAGACAACTGTAAAGTATTGGGACATGTGTCTTGGACTATGGTTAGATGGAGATAAAGAACAGATACGAGAGAAGTTTCAGCAATTACAGTTAGAACTTGATACCAGTTTTAAATGGATTATGTATGATGATATTGTGGAAGATTCAAAGCATATGGGTTCTCAATGGACAACTACTTTGCATGTGGTTCTTAACATGCTTTTGATTGTTGCAGGGATTGGACTTCTTAATTCTGCCAATGGAATGTTGCTTACAAGAAGAAACGAGTATCAAATACTTCGTATGCTTGGAACAACAGAAAGAGATGTCCGAAAAATTTGTTGGATGCAGGTTTTGAGCTTTATGATTTCCGGAGTTGTGATTGGAGCTATTCTTGGTATTATTGTTGTAGCGATTATTTGGACTAATAATGTGGCAACTCATATACCGCTTACAATTGAATGGGAGTACATAGCGGTAATTGTAATATATCTTTTGAGTTTGTCCCTGACACTTTATCCAACTGTTAAGAAAATGGGTAGATAAGAAATTGCTATATTTTGATGTTTCAGATTCCTTAGTGACATACATCCATAAGTCATAAAAACGAATAGTATCGTTTTTTGTATGTTGACAGGGTTATATCTGGTGCGATTAGTTTCTTATTCGGGGTATTTTTCAAAAGCCTTGATATCTGAGTGGTGCTAAATATCCAGTGGACATCTGTTAAGTATAGACAGAAACGGGGGGTGTAGACCTAACGAACCTGAGTTGTCAAGAGGAGTTTCAAAAAGCTGGTCGGATTTTGAAATTCATATTGTTTTATGTATTCAAAATGATATACTTGAACTAGCAAAAACAGATGAGAAAATTCAAAACGACTGACAAAAAAAATGACACTTTGACAAAAGATAATCCCTTTTGATAATTGCATAACTTGAAGTAAATATATTAGGGGGATTATGCAAGAATGGGAAGAGTAAAATACTAGGGAGGTGAAAGAATGTATTTGGGGTATATTTGGTTATACAGAGATTCCATTGAAAAAGCGTTCTTGTGGCCGGATCAGGCGCAGCTTAAGGCAGCAGTGACAGAATTTCTTCCCTGCGCGGATATTCTTAAGCTGTCAGATGAAGAGTTGTTTTTTATCACAGGCAAAGAACATATTGCAGATGCGGTGGAAGAGCTGTTTGCTATGGGAATCTCTGTGATCTTATATACGAAAGGAAGTCAGGGTGCGGAGGTTTACACAAGAACAGCGCATGTAGCTGTGTCCGGCACTGGGAAAAAGGCAGTGGATACGACCGGAGCGGGAGACGGATTTATTGGTTCTTTCCTTAACCAACTCGCTTATGAGGGGAGAACCCTGGATGACATGAAGAAGATGACGGATAAGGAGTGGGAGTCCTATCTGATTTTTTCAAATCGTTACTGTGGAGAAAGCATTCAGAAAAAAGGAGCACTATCTTCTTACCTTACCAGACAGGAAATGGAAATGCTTTTTGGTTGAGGATAGGGCATTGTTAAGGAAACGTTAAGTTAAGGTGTTAGAATTTATTAGCAGACAAGGAGTACAGGAGTCATATGGAAAAAATTAATAAAGAATATCCGATTTTAAGTAATTGGAAGTTTGTGTTTAAGGAAATGTACGACCTAGATCACAAGTACCCTTGGTATATTGCAGTACGATCGGTAGCAGGATTTTTGGCGCCGTTTATTGCAGCGATCATACCAAGTGCGGCGATTAGTATGGTCGAAAAAAAGGCAGATTTTTTGACTTTTTTTGGAGTAATGCTGGCGTTTGTGCTGGGAAATATGATTATGGGGATCGTATCGACAAAGTATGATTTTCTGATTAAAAAGAAAAATTATAAGGTGCAGTTTCAGTCTGTTCAGAAGAAAGTAATCAGCAAAATTATGACAGTGGATTACCAAATTCTGGAGAGTGCAGAAGGAAAACGAGCAGCGGATGGCGCAAAATACAGCTACTCGGAGGAATGGAATGGCTGGAGTCGCATTATGGATATGTTTACGCCATTCGCATTTAATCTGTTGGGAATTATCGTATATACGATCATACTGATTCCAAGATGCCCCTGGGTACTGCCGATTTTTGCGATTATGAGCATTATGAATGTGATGATCGAGAAGAAAATTGCGCAACGGGGTTATCGGAAATATAGAGAGACAATTTGGGAGACAGATTCCAGAGTGGAGTATTTTTTTCAGAGAAGTACATCTGCTACGGACGGTAAAGACATTCGTTTGTATCGCATGGAAAAGTGGTTTGTGGATGTCATGAAAACACTGGTTCAGAGACGAATGAAAGTATGGAAACGCGTGGAGATGTATTATTTTCTGCCGCATCTGTCGGACACGATCTGGTCGCTCGTGCGTGACCTCATTGCGTATACGGTGTTGATAAATCAGTTTTTGGCAGGGGAATTGAATGCGACCACATTTACTTTTTATTTGGGAATTATTACCGGTTTTGCTGGCTGGCTGAATGGCGGTAATATGGGAGACGGTTTTGTTCGCGCTAACAGTGAAATGATCCGTTGCAACTGGGGCATTAACGATTACCGCAGTTTTATGGAGTTAAAGGATTCGGAGCATACAGTAGAGAAAGGAAATACGGAAAACACTTGTGCTAAAAATGGGACAGACAAAACGGAAAACGGTATTACGCTTGAGTTTAAGAATGTATGTTTTCGTTATCCCGGTGCAAAACAGGATGTGATACATAATCTGAATCTCAAGGTAAAGGCAGGCGAAAATATTGCACTGGTGGGAGTAAACGGAGCTGGCAAGACCACTTTAGTAAAGTTGTTGTGCGGTTTTTATCATCCAAATGAAGGACAGATTTTGATCGATGGCAGGGAGATTTCTGATTATTCAGAGACAGAATATCGCAAATTAGTCGGAGCAGTATTTCAAGACATGATGGTGATGGCAACTTCGGTAGCAGAAAATATCGCTTGTGAAAAACAGGAAAATATTGATGAACCAAAACTGCGAACGGCAATGCAGCTTGCAGATATTGAGGATAAGGTCCTATCTTTGCCAAAGAAGGAAAAGACAGCGGTTACCAACTTTTTGGATAAGGATGGCGTGTTGTTTTCGGGCGGAGAATTACAGCGCATATTACTGGCGAGAGCTTTATATAAGGACGCACCGCTTTTGTTGTTAGACGAGCCGACCAGTGCGCTGGATCCTCTGGCAGAGACAGCGATTTACGAACAGTATCACCGGTTATCGGAAGGGAAAACAACGATTTTTATTTCCCATCGCTTGGCGAGTACCAAATTCTGCGACCGCATCATTTATTATGAAAATGGTCAGGTGAAAGAAGACGGCACGCACGATGAACTAATGAAAAAGAATGGTGCATATGCCAAGATGTTTGAAATACAAAGTCAATACTACAATGAGAAGGGTGGTGATTTCGATGAGTAAGCATGCGATCAGCAATGAAAAAGAATCTGTAGGGGCGATCATAAAGAAATTTATGCATGTTATCGGGATCAATCATCGGCTGTGCAAGTGGATCCTGCCTTGTAATCTTGGAAAAAATATAATTATGGCGGGTCTGCCTTATGTGGGCATTGTATACGGCTGCAATATCTTAAATGCATTAGTTGCACGGGAAGCGAAGGGACATATCATGAATATGGTCTACCAACTTTTGGTGATCACTTTTGCAATGACGATCCTGTACCATATTTTGGATAAAGCAGGAAATGCGATGCGAGATAATATTCGTTACCGAATCAAGGCGGATATATCCAGTAAAGCTGCAAGCTTAGATTATCAAGATCTTGAGTCGCAGGATAGTATGCAGCTTTTGACGGCAGCGTTAGAAGGTGAAAAAGAAAGCGGTGGTATTTACTGGTTTTCGGATAAATTAGGCGTGCTGATCGGTGATGTTGCATCTATCTTTTATGCCTTTGTTGTGCTTGTCCCAATTTTGACACAGCAACAGCATTTGACCGGAAATGGTGTGATGCAGATCTTAAATTCTAAGTGGATCATATACCTTATTTTCTTGTTAAATCTGTTTTCTATGTTCCTTTTTATGTGGATATCCAAGAAGGGCAACAAAAAGCAGTATGAAATTTATGAGGAAAGTTTGGATGCGATTCGCAAGGACGATTATTTTTATCGCGAGATCCTCAGCAAATATGCGACAGGTAAGGAGATCCGTCTGTATGCCTTAAAGGATTTGCTGTTGAGGGATATGACGAAAGTGTGGGATGAAAAGTGCAATATTCAGGATAGAAAGCTAGACATTCAGGAAAAGATCCGAATCCGTTATTTGATCGTACAGGCGTTGCTTTTAGTGATTTCCTATACGGTGATCGGAGTCAGAGGCGTTAATGGGATGATCACGGGAGCGGAAGTGGTCAAGTATGTATCGGCACTAACGGCACTCGGAGGTGCTTGTCAATATATGGTAGATCATTTTGAAACGGTGTTGCTTAATATGCAGTATTTGCATCATTATTACGAATATCTGCAGTTGCCAAATCGCAAACAGACGGGTGGAAAACCTACGGCTGATTTACCTCCACAGGATCTGGTGATTACCTTTGAGGATGTAAGTTTTAAGTATCCCGGTGGTAAAAAGGATAGTTTAGAGCATGTTAATCTCACATTTCACTATGGAGAAAAAATTGCGCTGGTAGGTCCGAATGGTGCCGGAAAAACGACCTTGATCCTGTTGCTGTGTCGACTGTATGAGCCAACACACGGACGTATTTTGCTAAATGGGATCGATATTCGTGAATATGATTATGAAGAATATTTGGCAATGTTTGGTGTGGTATTTCAGGATTTCAAACTGTTCGCTATGACAGTAGCAGAAAATGTTGCTGCCAGTGAGGAGTACGATGAGCGGGAGATTGAAGAGGTTTTGGAGAAAGCAGGCATTTGGGAGCGTGTCCAGAAAATGGAACAGGGAATCCATAATCCATTGTATAATGTGGGTATTAAAGGTGTTGAGGTGTCCGGCGGTGAGGCACAGAAAATTGCGATTGCGCGCGCCTTATATAAGAAAGCACCTTTTATCATTTTGGACGAACCAACCAGTGCACTAGACCCTATGGCGGAATATGAAATTTATTCAAGTTTTGACCGACTGATTCAAGACAGAATGGCGGTATACATATCCCATAGAATGTCAAGCTGTCGTTTTTGCCAACGGATTATTGTGTTAAAAGACGGACAAGTGCAAGAGCAGGGAACGCACGAAGAATTGATAGAAAAAGACGGAATTTACGCTATGATGTGGAATGCACTGGCACAAAACTATCAATAGAAGGAGATTGGACTTATGAAAAACAATTTTCAAAAGACGATGTACGCCTGTTTTGCAGGTTATATCGTTCAGGCGATCGTTAATAATTTTGTGCCGTTGCTTTTTTTGACCTTTGAAAAAAGCTATCATATTCCACTCAGTCAGATCACAATGTTGATCACCTTTAACTTTGGTATTCAGTTACTTGTGGACTTATTATCGGCAGGATTCGTTGACCGGATCGGTTATCGGGTATCCATTGTGCTGGCGCATGTCTTTTCTGCAGCCGGTCTGATCGGACTGGTGATCTTGCCGGAAATACTTCCGAATGCTTTTGTCGGATTACTGCTTGCGGTTGTCGTGTATGCGATCGGTGGAGGTCTGATCGAGGTGTTGATCAGTCCGATCGTTGAGAGTTGTCCAAGTGATAACAAAGAGAAAGCAATGAGTTTACTACATTCCTTTTATTGCTGGGGACATGTGGCAGTTGTACTTTTTTCCACGCTGTTTTTCAAGCTGTGCGGTATCGATCATTGGAAAGTGATGGCACTTATCTGGGCTGCTCTTCCAATCATCAATGGACTCGTATTTTGTAAAGTGCCGATCGCTTCTTTGATCGAGGAAGGCGAAACAGGCATGACACTTGGTGAATTATGCAGAAATAAAATATTTTGGATCCTTATGCTTATGATGCTGTGCGCCGGAGCCAGCGAGCAGGCGGTCAGCCAGTGGGCATCGACTTTTGCGGAAAAAGGTCTTGGCGTTACCAAAACGATCGGCGACTTGGCGGGACCGATGGCATTTGCAATCCTGATGGGAAGTGCCAGAGCCTTCTATGGCAAATTTGGCGATAAGATCAATCTGGATCAGTTTATGATTGGCAGCAGTGTGTTATGTATTCTGTCCTATCTGACGATATCGCTGTCAGCATCGCCATTGATCGCGCTGATCGGCTGCTCAATCTGTGGACTGTCAGTCGGAATCATGTGGCCGGGAACGTTTAGCAAGGCATCGGCTTCTCTTAGAAATGGCGGAACGGCATTGTTTGCACTGCTTGCCTTGGCGGGAGATGCGGGATGTTCCGGAGGGCCTACCTTGGTAGGGTTTGTCTCTGATATTGCATCCGAAAATCTGAAAATGGGAATTTTAGCGGGCGTCATCTTTCCGGTGTTGCTTGTTGTGAGTATTTTATTATTGCGGACAGTTAGGGAAAATAGGAAAGATTGAAAAGAAAGCAGATTGAAGAGAGAATAGATTGAAAAAGCATAGATCGAAAAGAAAATAGATTGAAAGAAAGTAGATTGAAGAGAGAATAGATTGAAACAGAATAGATTGAAAAGAGAAAAGATTGAAAAGAGAGTAAATAGATATTTGTAATTTTGCACAAAGAAAACATTTTCGTAGATAGTTTCGAAAATGTTTTCTTTGTGTATTATGGCGAAAATATGAACAAAATATGAATGAGTATTGTAAAAATTTCATAATATGGCTATAATTATCAGCATGATTATGTGCAATTCAAACAAAAAAGTGTAAATAGGGAAACGGCGGAACGGAACTGCGCCAATTGGGAAAAGTATGTTTGGGTGAGAAAGCAAATAGGGAAAATATCTGAATGGGGATCAGAAATCAAGCGTATTCCAAGGAATGGGTACAAAAGAATAAACAATTTCAGAAAGAGAAGGTAATTTTATGAACAAGACAAAAAAATGGTTGGCGCATGTATTGACACTGGCAATGGTTATTTGTTCTATTAGCGTATTGTCATTCGGTCAGCAAGCAAAATCAGAGGCAGCATCCGGATCGTTTCAGAATCTGAATCAGAGCCAGTTTGTATCTGCGATGGGCGCAGGCTGGAATCTGGGAAATCAGTTGGAAGCAGCAAACAACGGAGTACCTAGAGAAACAGCGTGGGGGAATCCGACCATTACGGAAAATCTGATCAAAGCGGTGAAAAACGCAGGGTTTACATCCATCCGCATTCCGGTATCCTATATGGGACACATCGGCTCAGACAGCAACTATACGGTTGATGCCGGTTGGTTGAATAGAGTACAGCAAGTGGTAGATATGTGTGTAAACAATGGTTTGTATGCGATCATCAACATGCATGGTGATGGTTATACTACTTTGGATGGTGGTTGGCTGTTTTGTGGATCTTCCAACCAGACAGCGATCAAGGCAAAGTATAAGGCTGTGTGGAAACAGATTGCAACTAAGTTCAAAAATTATGATCAGCATTTAGTATTTGAGTCTATGAATGAAGAATTCGATGGAACATACGGAACACCTTCATCCACAGCATATGCAAATATTAATGCTTACAATCAGATCTTTGTAGACACAGTTCGTCAGACAGGTGGCAACAATGCAAAGCGTTGGCTCATGGTCCCGGGATGGAATACCAATATTACATATACAGTTGGTAATTACGGATTTTCCCTGCCAACAGACAATTACAGAGACCGCAGCATTTCTACTCCAAGAATTATGATTTCTGTCCATTACTATGATCCATGGAATTTCTGCGGAGAGGAATCTTCTAATGTAACACAGTGGGGAGATACAGCAACAAACAGTTCAAAGACATCTTCCTGGGGTGATGAATCTGCTCTGAAATCGCAGTTTTCCAGCTTGTATAACAAGTTCGTAGCAGCAGGTTACCCGGTAGTGATCGGTGAGTATGGTTCAATTGATAAGTCAGCATACGATTCTACAAGCGCTGCACAGAGAGCGGAATTTGCAAAAAAAGTATGTACTTATGCTAAGAAGTATGGCATGGTGCCGGTCCTTTGGGATAATGGTTATACGGGCACATATGGTTTTGGCGTGATTGACAGAAGTACCTGTAAAGTAACACAGCAAAAGATTATTGATGCCATTGCATCAGTATATCCAAAGAGCAGCAGCTCCAACAGCTCCAATAGCTCCAACAGTTCCGCATCTTCTTTAGAGGGAACATACTATATTAAGAGTGCCTTCAGTGGTTTATATTTGGACGTTGCTAATGGCTCAGCTTCTAACAATGCTAATGTGCAGCAGTATACGTACACAGGCACAGATCGTCAGAAATTCAAGCTGGTAAAGGATTCCGCAACAGGATATTACTATATTTATACAGGTGCCAGCGGATATTCAAAGGTAGTAGATGTTGCAGGCAAAAGTACCGCTGATGGCGCTAATATTTTGCAATACAGCTATAAGGGTTCCAACAACCAGTTATTTGACATTCAAAAGATATCAAATGGAGCCTATGCGATTAAGACAAGAGTAACCTCCAGTGCTTCCTGCCTTGATGTATATAATTGGAGTACGGCTGCAGGTGGCAATATCGCTCAGTATTCTTATTGGGGTGGTGCCTGCCAGTTATGGATCTTAGAAAAAGCATCAGACACAAAGGGCACAGACATCAGTCTGTCAGCCAATGATCTTACTTACGGAAACCATACAAATGCCATTACATCAGGAAGTTTTACAATTGGGGCATCTTCTGGCAAAAATGTAGCGGTGCTTAATCATAACACTACTGTAAATGGCACAAGTTACAGCAAAGTATTGCAAATGAATGGTGGTGGTAACAGCACCGGAAGATATATCAAGTTTACGGCAACGGGAGCTTGTACGGTAAAAGTTACGGCAGCATCCACATCAACATCCGCATCCAGAACATTGCGTCTGGCATCCGGTAGCGTAGGTGGAAACACAGTAGGAAATGCTACGATCACAGGAACACCATCTACGGTAACATATAAAATTCCTTCTGCAGGTACCTATTATCTGTATTCAACGAGAAATGGAATTTATGTATATCAGGTTAATGTGGCTTATTAATGAATTGTCACAACTAATCATCACAAGTAATATAAAATGATACAGAGGGCTTTTTGATGCTAGAGATTTCAAAAAGTCCTCTGTATTTTATCTGAAAACTTAAAACAGTATTCATTTTCGTTATACAATATATTAGGCTAAGTTGAACGGTCTAATATTAGAAAACCGCACCAAACGGCGGAGAAAGCAGGACGAAGATGAAACAAAAGACAAAGCAAAAAGTTATCACGGAGCGGGAAATTATTCGCTTCCGTCAATGTTTATACAAAGCAGAAAAGTCCCCGAGTACGATAGATAAATATGTACGGGATGTCCGTAAATTGCAGCAATACGCGAACGGAAGGATTCTAACGAAAACGCTTATGCTGGAATACAAAAGAGATCTGGAAGTGAGCAGCACCTACAAGGCTACCAGTATTAATTCGTACATTGCAGCTATCAATCAATTTTGTCAGGCAATGCATTGGAATGATCTATGCATCAAAACGATCAAAGTGCAGAGAACAGCATTTGAGCCCGAAGAAAAAGAATTAACGATGCAGGAGTATAAGCGTCTGGTGACTGTTGCTATTCGTCAAAACAATCTCAAAACAGCAATGCTGCTGCAGACACTTGCCGGCACCGGCATTCGTGTCGGCGAACTGCGATATATCAACGTAGACTGCTTGGAGTATGGTGTCGCAGACGTATACAACAAAGGGAAAGTGCGTCGTATTTTGCTGCCCTCTGCGTTACAGAAGTTACTAAAAGAATATGTGCAAAAGCAGGATATCAAAATCGGCGCTGTTTTTCAAAATAGACATCACCAACCGATGGATCGTAGAGAGGTGTGGAGCCGTTTAAAAGCAATTGCCGCGTTAGCAAATGTTTCCAGTGTCAAGGTATACCCACATAATCTGCGGCATTTATTTGCCAGGGAATTCTACCGTCAGACCGGAGACATTGTTAAGCTGGCAGATGTGCTGGGGCACAGCAATATTGACACCACCAGGATCTATGTGAAGTCAACCGGGAGTGAGCATCGGCAACAGTTGGATCAAATGGACATGGTGACCGGTGGCGATATAGCAATGAACCTGTCCCATAAAACGGACATCATTCAAGAAGACAGCGATCCTATCACGATAACCCAGTCGGGAATCGTGATCGCAACACCGGAAAACCTTCGCAGTGTCGCCGAAAACATTCATTTGGTACAATGCTTGTCTGATCTGGTGGAGTTTAACAAGAGGATTAAGTTGTAGGAATCGTGAGAAAGTAAAAACGTTGCCGGAGGTGCAGATGTGCAGTAAGGCAACGTAATAAATATTATGTCAGGAAGTGACATAATCCCTTGTAAATAGGGAGGTTTGTTTTTATGGAAATTTAGAAAAATTAGATTAGATAGCAAAATAATAAGAAGATTATTTCCGCTTTTTTCAAAATTTCAACTTTATAATATGTAAAAATAATTTAAAACTGCACAAAAAAGATTGGCAACATCCCTTTACTTTCAGGGATTTCGCCAATCTTTTGCTTACATGGTATTTTGTGCCAGATTTTTTCCTTGTATTCTAAAATAAACTGTGCTACACTGAAAATTGCAAATTTACATTTACGACATAATATTTAATACATCAAAATGGCATAGTCACCATAAAGGAGGAAGCAGACATATGTGGTATGTGGTTCAAACTACCAACGGTCAAGAAGATACCGCCATCGAGAAATGCAGGCAGGCAATACCTGTGGAAGTCGCTGACAAAATCTTTTCTCCATCTTATGAGGGCATGCGTAAGTATCAGGGAGAATGGCATATTGAGATCAATAAACTTTTCCCCGGTTATGTATTTATTCAAAGTGAAAACGCAGATCAGCTAGAAACGTATCTGGAGCATATTTCCGGTACAGTCACCCCGGTTCAGATCGGAGGCGGATTCTATCCGATTCGCACAGAAGAGCAGGCATTCCTGATGGAAATGCTTGATACTGACGACTGTGTGCGATATTCGCTAGGTTATATCGTAGATGGCAAATTGGTTGTCGAGCGAGGACCGTTATCCGGCAAAACGGATCATGTCCGCAAGATCGACCGCCACAAGCGCATTGCAAATCTGATGATACGTCTATTTGGTCAGGACAGGCAGATCCGAGTGGGTTTGGAAATCCCTGCGCGGCTCACCGTTGCAGAGTACCAACAACAAAAAGCAGCTACATGAGTAGGGGTGGGAAATAATGTGGTATGTGATTCACACAATGTCAGGATTAGAACAAAAATGTAAGCAGCAATGTCAGCAGTACATTGATCAGACTGCTTATCGCGAAATGTTTATCCCAATGTATAAAACGAAAAAACACTTCAAGCAGGAATGGCATGAAGTAGAAAAAACATTATTTCCGGGCTATCTATTTGTAGACACTGACGACATTGACACTGTCATTATTGGTCTTAAGAAAATCCGACAGTACACCAAAGTGTTAAAAGATGGTGATACGGTATCGCCCATCCATAAAGATGAGCAGGACTTCTTAGCACTTATGATGGATGCAGATCATATCGTTCAGTATTCCGAAGGATTTCTTATCGGAGACGAAGTCTACATCACAACCGGCCCTCTCAAGAAATGCAAAGGCTGGATCAAATCCGTAGATCGACATCGACGCATTGCCAAAATGGAAATATCCATTTGTGGACGCAGAACGCCGATCGAAGTCGGACTTGGGACAATCGCCAGAGTCAGCGAAACCGAGCTGAAGCAGATGATCGCCGACAACATCCAAAAGCAAAGCGACGAGGATGCCGGCGCAGAAAATCAAGTAAAAGTGCTATCCGGCGTATTCAAAGGATTGCACGGAACGTTCTTGTACGCAGATCCGGACAGAGATGAATGGACTGTCGAAATCGAACTTTTCGGCAATGGCACAAAAGTAATGTTCCAACGAAAAGAAATTCAGATGTTAATGTGAGAAAACTTTCACCAAAGTTTTCTTATAAGAAACCGTACAAGCAGGATGACGAGTGACGCATACTGTGCGGCGGCGGATAGAAAGAGCGAGTGATGCGAAGAGAGAACTGCGTGCTGCGAAGGCGGAACGCGGGTGGCGAAGCTCGGTCTTTTTTTGGTGGATAGAAGGTTTGGAATTTGGAGAGGAATTTCAGGAAATGAAACAAGAAGTGAATGTACAGCATGTGTATTTGGTGGGGGCAAAGTCGCTGGGTGCATATGGAGGCTATGAGACATTTGTATACAAACTTACAGAGTATCATCAGCATAACAAGAATATTAAGTATCATGTAGCGTGCAAAGCTAACGGCGATGGCTGTATGGATGAAAATAAATTTCAAGGCGTTACGAAGATCAATAATCATGAATTTGAACTGCATAATGCACATTGTTTTAAGATTGATATCCCTCAAATTGGTCCAGCACAGGCCATTTATTATGATGTGGCTGCTTTAAAGGCGTGTTGTAATCATATCAAGAATAATCATATTCCAAATCCGATTGTCTATATAATGGCTTGTCGTATTGGTCCTTTTGCAAGACATTTTTATAAAAAAATACATAAATTGGGTGGCACCGTGTATTTGAATCCAGATGGACATGAATGGATGAGAGCAAAGTGGTCGGCACCTATTCGCAAGTATTGGAAGATTTCTGAGCAGATGATGGTCAAATATTGTGACCTTGCTGTTTGTGATTCTGTGAACATTGAAAAGTATATTCATGAGTGCTATGACGGTAAAGGCATTAAAGGTTGTAATCCGAAAACAACATTTATTGCTTATGGCGCTGATCTGACCCTCAGTAAGCTGGCTGACAATGATAAAAAGCTGGTGGATTGGTACAAAGAAAAAGGTCTGACAAAGAAAGAATATTACCTTGTCGTAGGTCGTTTTGTGCCGGAAAATTCTTTTGAAGTTATGATCCGAGAATTTATGAAGAGTAATAGTCAGAAAGACTTTGCTATTATCACAAATGTAAATGACAAATTCTTGAATGAATTGGAAGAAAAACTTCATTTTAAGAGTGATAAGAGAATCAAATTTGTTGGTACTGTTTATGATCAGGAATTACTTAAAAAGATTCGTGAGAATGCGTATGCATATTTTCATGGACATACAGTTGGTGGAACAAATCCCTCGCTTATCGAGGCTTTAGGCAGTACAGATTTGAATTTATTGGTAGATGTTGGCTTTAATAAAGAAGTTGCAGAAGACTGTGCATTATATTGGAGTCGAGATGAAGGGAAATTGGCTGAACTCATTAATATGGCAGATCAGATGGGTGCGGATGAGATTGCTGAAATGGGACGGAGAGCCAAGAAACGTGTGGCGGAAGAGTACACATGGGATAAAATTTGTGGACAGTATGAAGATGTGTTTATAAACTGGGTGAATGAGTAGACCCTAACAATGGATTAGAACAAAAAATAGGATTCAGCAGAGGCAGGCATCCCTGGCAGACATGACAGGTTAGTTGCTGTAGGTGGAATTGGAAAACAAGAAAGCTTTTATAAGAAGTAACAAAGATGGTTTATTTATCGGGTCTAAAAACATCAAGAAAGGACTATTCGAAGTGTTTTTTTCATCCCCAAAACGCTATTGCGTAGATATATGTAACTTATAAATTGTTCAATAAAGTCAGTAAAATGAAGGATTTTATTAAACATATACTAAGAAGAATAGAGAGAATTGATAATGAAAATATTGGCAATACATAATTTTCACCGAAAAGGCTCAGCTAGTGGCGATGACCAGGTTTTTGAGAGTGAGACTGCTTTATTGGAAAGTTATGGAAATCAGGTGATTAAATATACAGTTTCAAATGATGATTTTGATAATGCGGGGTTAATTGGAAAATTGTGTGCAACATTTGGAATGTTGTGGAGCTTTAAAAATTATAATGCGATAAAGCAACTGATAAAAAAAGAGAAACCAGACATTGTGCATGTACACACGTTTTTTCCGTTACTTTCACCGTCTGTTTTATATGCAGCTAAGCGAAGTGGAGTAAAAGTGGTGGCAACGCTACACGATACTCGTTTTGTTTGTCCTTGTTCAACATCTTTACGTGGAAATGAGTTGTGCAACCGATGTGGTGATGGAAAATATTTTCGTATGTGTAAGTATGGTTGCTTTAAGAATTCTAAATTACAGAGCTTCATTGTAGCTGGAATTTTTGCATATCATCGTGCAAGAGAAAGCTTTTACAAACAGATGGATCGTTATATTTGTTTGAATGATAATCAGATTCAGCTCTTGGAAAATATTGGCTTTGATAAGAATAAAATGACAAAGAAATACAATTTTGTACCTGATGCAGTAAATGGCTTTGAGTTAATAAAAATAGATAGTCTGCCCAAACGATATATTGTTTTTTATGGACGCATTGGCGTGGAAAAAGGAATCAGCATTTTGATGAAAATTTGGGATAAATTGGAGGATATTCCTTTGGTTGTAATGGGGAGTGGTCCTTTTGAAGAAGAATTCAAGCAATGGGCAAGGAAATACGATAATGTGTATTTTTTGGGATATACACAGCATGACAAATGTCTTTCTATTGTGAAGAGGGGCGAATTTGTTGTTTTTCCGTCTATTTGGTATGAAGGTTGTTCAATGGTTGAAATTGAGGCAGAAAGTTTAGGAAAAGGTATAATTGCAACTGATTTGGGATTTTCGACAGAGGCAATTGAAAATGGGGTAAATGGCTATAAGGTGCAGCTTGGTGATATTGAAGGCTTTTGTTCATGCATTAGGAAATTGTGGAATGATCCTCAGAAGATAATTAAAATTGGCAAAAATGCGAGATATGATTATGAACAGAAATATAGACCAAAAGACAATTATAAGCAACTGATGTCAATTTATAAGGAAACAATGGGATGTCAATAATGAATGTAAAAATAAAGAGAAAAGATAAAATGATAATTCTTCTTAGAACTTTGATAAAAGCAACGCGTGGTATTTTTAGACGTGTATTTTTGAAAGAAGTGCATGGAATGTTTCTGGTAGGGAAAAAAGTTCAAATATCTCATGGAGAACATATCTATTGCGGGAGAAATGTTAAGTTTGAGGATTTTTCTGAAATTCAGGGGTTATGCTCAGAAGGCTTAAGGTTTGGTGATGGTGTAACTATAAGTAGGGGAGTTATGATCCGTCCATCTAGCTATTATGGTGGTGATTGTGGTATTGGACTGACAATGGGAGAGCATAGTTCTATTGGTCCATATGGCTATGTTGGTTGTTCTGGAAGAATCATTATCGGCAGTAATGTGATGTTCGGTCCTAAATGTAGCCTGTTTGCGGAAAATCACGTATTTGCTGATAAGGAGAGAAGTATTAAGAGTCAGGGAGTTCAACAAAAAGGAATTGTTGTTGAGGATGATTGTTGGATTGGAAGTAATGTAATAATACTTGATGGTGTGACGATTGGAAAAGGATCTGTTATAGGGGCTGGAACTTTGGTAACAAAGGATATTCCGCCAGGTAGCGTTGTTATGGATAAGAGAGAAAAAAAAATGGAAGAAAGATAGCAAAGGAAATGAAAATATGAAAATTGTATCTTTTACCATGGTGAATAATGAAAGTGAAATAATTGAGTCATTTATTCGCTATAATTATAATTTTTTGGATGTAATGGTCATTATTGATAATGGCTGCACAGATAGTACAATTAAAATTGTAAGAAAATTAATAGAGGAAGGATTTAACATCATTATATATGATGAATCTCTTGAGGCGTATAATCAATATCGTTTGGATAATAAGTATTTGAAAAAGATAATTGAGGAATTAGAACCTGATTTGATAGTACCGTTAGACGCAGATGAATTTCTGACAGGTGACGAAAATCCAAGAGATATTCTTGAACAATTACCTTTAGATAGCATTTATTATGTTACATGGCGTTGGTATGTAATGACAAGGGAAGACGATCAATCTGAAACATTTATTCCCAGTAAAATGAAATACTGTTTAACTCAACCTGCATGGAATTATTCTGACGGAACTATAGTGACCAAAACAATTATATCTGCGTCCTATTACAAAAGAATGGGACTTAAATTGTCGATGGGACATCATACAGTGTTTGGAAATGATAAAGTAAAAATCACAAAATTAAATAGTATTCAGTTAGCTCATTATAGAGCTATTAGTGAACAACAATTAATTTATAAAACCTGTTGTTATACGATGCGAGATATTGCAACAATGGATAATAATTTTGAGACAGCTCAACGAACAAATCAAATGGCTATTATTGAGCATGGGGCAGATATGTGGGAAGCAGCAGAAGAATCTTCTTATGGAGGATATACACATGAAATTGAAAAAAGACCATTAAAATTAGATTTTTGTCTGAAATGCAGTCTTGACATGAAGTACATGGATTTGTCTAGTGAAAGCATTGACAAAAGAATTTTGTATACTGGTCGAGAAATGGCTGTGAGAGCATATAACTCTGAAAGAAAAAAAAGAGAAAAGCGATTTCTCAAACCTATTATTCTTTGGCTTGATGGAATAAAAGGTGAGGAATGCATTTTCCCAAATCCATCTAATAGATTAACTATATTGACTGAAATGTACAATGTTAGAGGGTTGGTTACAACAATTGAAGAAATAAAATTCTTAAAAGCAAATTATAGACTCATTGTGACTCCTGATTTTGTTAAATTTCTGCCACATGAGTACATTGTAATAGCGGATCATAGTAAATATGGTACAATAAAACAATTACTTATTTCTGAGGGCCTTGATGAGAAACAGATCATTTCATTATCAGAATATAGGAAACATCTTAATATACTATTAAGGGTTTATTGCATGATTTGTTTTATTCCAAGTATGATTAATCGTATAAATAAGTATTTAAAGAGAAATGGCGTTAAAACTACAGTTAATAAAATAAAACAACGAGTAAAAGGGTGAGTATGATGAATATTTGTTATGTAATATTACATTATAAGAATATAAAAGAAACAATTAAATGTATTGCTTCATTAAAACAAACTGCTTCATCTGACAGTCGATTTGTTATAGTTGATAATGGTTCAGACGATGGTAGTGGAGAACAGTTGCATCAGTTATATTCAGATGATTTGCAATGTTGTGTGTTGCTCTTGCCTCAAAATGCAGGTTTTTCAAGGGGAAATAATGAGGGATACCAATATGTGAAACAGAAGTTTAATCCTGATTATATTGTTATAACAAATAATGATGTCCTTTTTTTTCAAAAAGATTTTGAAAAAAAATTAGTTCAGATTTATGAAGAGACGCATTTTGATGTACTTGGTCCAGATATCTATGTTCCAAGACATGGAGACCATCAAAGCCCACTGTTCAAAAATGCTATTACTATATCACAATTGAAAAACGAACTAAAAGAATATCTAAATTATCAGGAAGATCCTGTTAAGTTTGCCAAAAGATTAAAAATTCATGCTTTAAAAAACATGTTTTGTTCAAAATCACGATTAATTAATCTTTTGTATTCAAAAATGAGAGGGAGAGATATCTTAGACTACCGGAAAAGATATTTTGATGTGGGTTTACAGGGTGCATGCTTAATTGTATCAAAAAACTTTATATGTAATGAAACTAAGGTCTTTGACCCGGAGCCATTTTTATATGAAGAAGAAGTATTTTTGTTTTATAGATGCCAAAAAAAAGGTTATAAGATGGTTTATGATCCTTCTATAGCAATTCGGCATGAAGAAGCTGCGTCATTTTCGAATTTGAAAAAAAATAAAATAGAAAAATTAAAATTTATGTTGAAACATCATGTGAATGCAAGAAGGATGCTGCTTGAATATCTTGAAAACGGTGTAGGAGAACCAAAAACTTGGGATATTGGCGAGAACCACAGAAAAAAGTAGAACCATAATGATAAGAAATAATCATTATCTTGAACGGTATCAAGGTTATAATGATATTATTTATCAAGTTGTGACTAGTAGAAAGGAAAGATCATTCGTTTAATAAGATGTTTGATTAATGTATGATATGTTTAAAAGTGTAGAATTTAGTATTTTTAAATTTCTGGCGAGCATTATGGTCTTGTTATCAACAGTTACATTATTGAAAATTGGAGACTATTCTTTTTTTATTATCTTTCAAATTATATTTTGCCTATGTTGTGTTTTGTTTATTAAAAAGATAATAATAATAAAGGATAAGTATTTATTTTTATGTTATATGGGATTTATACCTTCGGCTTTGATTGGATATATATGGAATCATCCTCAATCCTATAAAAAAGCTGCGATATTTATGACTTTATTGCTTGTTTTAACAGTTTTATCTGCTACATATTGCTGCTATATATCAAAAACTAAAATAGAGATTTTAAGACATTTAGTAAATGTTTTTGGGGTTAGTGTATTGATACAGAGTGTATGGATTATTATACAATTTTTGATTTATTCAATAACAAAAACTGATATTAATAATATAGTTTTTGTTAAGCTTTTTCATACTACGGATGATGCGTCTTTTGTTAGGGATTGGGTTTGGCACCCTGCAGGATTATGTAATCATCCAGCTGTTGTTGCACCTGCATTTGTTATTGGTATTTGTTTATATAAAAATAAATTGATACGCATATTAATAATATCAGCAGCGATATTATGTGGAAGTTCTACTTCAATAATAGGTTGTTTAATAGCCTTGTTTATTGAAAAAATGTATTACTTAAGAGATTATAAGTATAAAAAAGAATTGAAAAGTAATAATTTAATCTTAGCGATTATTATAGTGCCTTTAATTACTTATTTGTATTTAAAAACTGATTTGTTTATGGGGGTATTTGAACATTTTCAATATTTAATAGAGCGTATAATATTAGGAGTAAATTCAGATAGCAGTACCAAGGCACACATTCAGTATTATTACGATTATTTATATATAATGAAAAAAAGTAATTTTTTTCAAGTTTTGTTTGGATGTGGTGAGGGGTGTTCTGGTATGTGGTCATCTCTTATGTATAATCGATATGTGGGTTTGGGAAATTGGTCTATAGAATGTGACATCGTAAATATATTAGTTAGCAGAGGGATTATAGGCTTTGTGACATACTATTGTTTTTTGTTGTCTATAGTTGTTCGAGGCAGGAAAATCAGTATATACTATCCGATTGCTATTGTTGCAATTATTATTCAAGGCTTTTTTTATAATGTTCAGTGGAATTATATTTTTTTGATTGAAATTATTATGAGCTATATGATATCAATCAATGAGGATTTTTTTGAAATACGAGGAAATTAGAATGGAAAACATTATGTTAAGTATTTATGTTGCAACATATAATCATGAAAGATATATTCGACAAGCTTTAGATAGTATTTTTGCCCAGCAAACAAACTACTTTTTCGAGGTGATTGTTGGAGATGACTGCTCGACCGATAATACTAGGATGATATTAGAGGAATATGAAAGGGAGCATCCGCAATACGTTGACAATGGTTGTCTAAGAGTCATATATCGAGATCATAATATGTACAATGAGACGCCAAATAATTTTTTTGATCTAGTATGTAAATGCAAGGGAAAATACGTTATAGCTCTTGAAGGAGATGATTATTGGATTAATAAAAATAAATTGCAGTTTCAGATTGATTTTTTAGAAAACAATCCACAATATGTGGCTGTGGCACATGATTGTATCGTGGTTGATGAGGATTCTAAAATAAGAGATGAAAAATATCCAGGGTGTAATGATGAAGAATATACACTTAAGCATTTTATGTCAAATAAATTTCCAGGGCAAACAACAACAGTGATGTATCGGAATATTTATAACTCTAATCAGATTGATATTAGCGTATTTAATAAGGGGCTTATGCCAGGGGACATGCTAAGAAATTTTGTTTTACTGACGGTAGGTAAGATACGATGCTTTCCTGATAAAATGAGTGCGTATAGGCATATAACGAGTTCTGGTGATAGTTGGAGTGCAAAATATCATTATAATTTTCAGACAGAATATGATTTGTGCATTGAATTAGTACGGTACTCAAACAATATAGGAAATAAGCAGTTAATATTAGCCTCGGAGTCATTACTGATGAGATGTTTGGCGAAGGGATTGAAACATAAATTAATAACAGTAAAAGAGTTATTTTTATATTTACGTAGCATACGTCATCATTTATACGTGTTTCGTAAATGGATTCAGTATAAATTATACAAAGATATATTAAAGAAAGAGTTTTGGTATTGACGAGTTTTATGATTTGTTGGAGGTGATTTTATGGAATATAAAGTTTCTTATTGTATATTAACGTATAATCAACAAGAGTATATAGAAGAAACATTAAAAGCAGCAGTAAATCAAACATTTAGTCCGATGGAAATTATTGTTTCCGATGATGGATCTACAGATAATACATATAAAAAAATAACAAAGTTTTGTGAGGAATATCATGGTCCCAATAAAATTGTAGTAAATAGAAATGAGCCTAACTTAGGACTTAGGGAACATTATAACAAAGTCTTATATGAGCTATCTCATGGAGAAATTATTATTCTAGCCGACGGGGATGATGTATCAATTTCGACACGGGTGGAAGATTATGTTAAGATGTTTGAGAGATTTCCAGAGGTTGTTATGGTATCGAGCAAATCAGTAGAAACTGATGAAAATTTGTGCCCTCTGCCATCTGATGATGAATGGGATGAGTCATTTTCTATTAGTACGATAAATGACTATATTGACAATAAAACTTGGTTTGTGCATTCATCTGATTCAAGAGGTTTACGTAGAAGTGTTATTAATACTTTTCCTCCGTTGAAATATCCTAGGGCTGAAGACATGGCCTTTTTTTTAAGGGCATTAATTGTTGGAGGCGAATGTTATATCAGAAAAGGATATGTATATAGAAGACATCATGATCATAATTCAAGTAGCATAAGATGGACAAAAGATACAGCAAACAGATTATTAAAACAAATGAATGAAGATGTAGATTTTGCAAAAAATAGTGGAATAATTTCATGCAACAAAGCAAGACATATTAAAGAAAAATTTAATTATTCTATTAAATATATGACAACGTATGGTTCTACATCATATAAAACAATTAGATCATTTGTTTATAAGGTGTTATCAAAATTGTTTAATGTACGCATATCAAGATAGGGGAAACATATGAAAAAGATGCGATTGTTTATAGATAATATTTTGATATATGGCCTTGGAGGAGTTATCAATAAGTTGATACCCATTATAATGTTGCCAATTATAACTCGTTTGATGCCGAATACTTCTTATTTTGGTATCAATGATTTACAAACGACGGTTGTTTCTTTTGTGTCAGCATTTGCGATGCTTGGCATGTATGATGCTTTGTATAGAATGTTTTTTGAAAGGGATGATTTGAATTATCAAAAGGAAATGTGTTCTACAGCACTTATCATTGTGACAATTACAGCAATTATAGCAGCATGTATTCTTTTTGCTTTACAAAATATTATTGCACGTACAATATTTCAAAATGCAAAGTATGCATTGCTATGTAATATTGCAGGATTAACTGTGTTTTTTGATAACATTAAAGGAATTGTTCAAGCTCCGACTAGAATGCAGAATAAAAGAAAAATCTATATAATTACTAATTTTTGTACATCGCTTTGTATATATGCTTTAGCAATTCCACTGATAATAATGGGATATTATGTTACAGCATTACCTATTGCAGCATTAATTAGTAGTATTATTATGGATATTGTATTTTGGATTATAAATCATAAATGGTTTGGTATTAAACATTTTAAAAAAAAGTATATTCTAAATTTGTTAAAAATTGGTGTACCTTTAATGCCGACATTCATTATTTTTTGGGTTTTTAATTCGTGTGACAAACTGATGATATCTAATTTTTTGGGTGTTTCAGCTAATGGAGTGTATGCAGTTGGATCAAAACTTGCACATGCAAGCCAAATTCTTAATACGGCTTTTGGAGGAGGGTGGTCCTTTTTTGTTTACTCTACCATGAAGGACAAAGATAGAGTTGAATCAAATTCAATGATATTTGAATTAATGTCGGGGATTATCTTTTTTTGTAGTATTGGTGTATTTGTATTTGCAAAACCTATATATCAGCTTTTTTTTACAGGAGATTATGTATCAGGATATATTGTATCGCCGTATTTGTTTTGTGCGCCATTAATGCAAATGTTATTTTACGTGGCAAGTGATCAATTATTAATAATAAAAAAATCATGGCCCATAACTGCAATGCTTGCATTGGGTGCAATCTCTAATATTGCTTTTAACTATTTGTTGATTCCTATTATGGGGATTGAAGGTGCGGCTATAGCAACAATGTTAGGCTATGCAATTTCATTAGTTGTAAGTATAATTACGGTTCAAAAAGAAAATTTAATCCGTCTTTCCAAAAAGTGTTATATTCTTATTTTAGAATTTATTATATTTGTTATGATATGGAAAAGATTAAATGAAAATATGTGGTTTGGTTTAATGTCAATAGTTATGTATGGCATTTCTTTTGCATATTTATATAAGGGATTGTTATTATCTTTTTTTAATAAAATTACTAATCAAAAAAAGGGGGAAATGTAAATGAGGATACCGTTTGTAACATTTAAGCCGATGGAAAAAGAACTTGACACGGAGTTAAGGAAAGCCTTTGAAACTGTTTATATGCGTTCTTGGTATATTGAAGGTGAAGAAGATAAGAAATTCGAAGAGGCCTTTGCAAAATATTGTTGTAGTAAATATTGCGTTGGTGTAGGAAATGGACTAGATTCGCTTTTCCTTACCCTAAAGGCATTGGATTTAAAAGAGGGGGATGAAGTAATTGTTCCGTCAAATACATATATTGCTACTGCTTTGGCTGTAACTTATGCGGGAGCAACTCCGGTATTTGTAGAACCTGATATCAGAACATTTAATATTAATCCATTCAAAATAGAAGAAAAAATAACGAATAAAACTAAGGCCATTATGCCAGTGCATTTATATGGACAAGCTTGTGACATGAATCCAATAATGGACATTGCTAAGAAGTTTAGTCTTTATGTTATAGAAGATTGTGCTCAAGCTCATGGAGCCATGTATAAAGGAAAGGTGGTTGGTTCTTTTGGTGATGCCGCTGGTTTTTCGTTTTATCCTGGCAAAAATTTAGGAGCGCTTGGAGATGCAGGGGCTGCTATTACCAACAATGAAGAACTAGCTATGAAAATACGTATGCTTGGTAATTATGGATCTTCTCATAAATATAATCATGTAATGCAAGGTAATAATTCCCGTCTTGATGAGTTACAAGCTTCTTTTTTGTTGGCAAAACTTCCGCATTTGGATCGAATGAACAAAGCTAGAAGAAGAATAGCCACAAAATATCTTGAAGGAATTAATAACTCTCAAATTAGTCTTCCATATGTTCCTGAATATGCTGTACCGGTGTGGCACATTTTTGGGATTCGTTGTAAGAGACGAAATGAACTCGAAAAATTTTTGAATAATGCTGGAATTGGAACCAATAAGCATTATCCAATTCCTATGCATTTACAAAAATGTTATAAAGATCTCGGATACAAAAGAGGGGATTTTCCAGTTGCTGAGGAGATAAGCTCTACGGAGTTAAGCATTCCGTTGTATTATGGAATGACAGAGGAAGAAATACAATATATAATTGATAAGGTGAATGAGTTTAAATGAGATTAAGGAAATTGGATTATGATGATGCATCATTGATGTTTGAATGGATGCATGATGAGAATGTGACAAAGTATCTTCATGCGCAATATGGAAATCTAACACTTACAGAGGTGGAGAATTTTATTGTCAATACTTCAAAAAGTGATGATGAAATTCATTATGCAGTTGTAAATGACGAAGATAAATATGTGGGGACTGTTAGTTTAAGGCATATTGATAAATTTGAAGAGATAGCAGAATTGTCTATTGTTGTAAAATTTGATTTTTTTGGTAAAGGGTATGGATGGTTCGCAGTATGTCAAATGTTGAAATATGCTTTTGATGTTTTAAAACTAAGAGGGGTGTATTGGAAGGTTAATGCAGAAAACAGTCGTGCAATTAGATTCTTTGATAAACACGGTTTTAATAGACCGGATGAAGACATTCCATTGCATATAAAGGAACGAGATAGGGATGAAAAGGATCTAGTTTGGTATGTAGTTTTATCAGGGGATGATTTTGAAAATATATCATTATCTAAAGGCATGGTAGCTGGATGTAAAATAGTTAGAATCAAAACAATACCTACGGTAGAAGCTGGAGAATTATCTTTTTTTGAAGCATCACATGATATTCCTTTTGATATAAAGAGGATATATTATATATCCAAAGTTCCAGAAGGAGTAAGAAGAGGGTTTCACGCTCATAAAAAATTGAAGCAACTATTATTTTGCCCATATGGAAAAATTCAATTAATATTGGAAAATGAAAATGGTAGAGAAGAAATTGAATTATCAGATCCATCAATTGGAGTCCTAATAGAACAACCAACATGGAGAGAAATGTTATGGATGCAAAAAGATTCGGTTTTATGTGTGGCGGCATCCGAATATTATAGTGTAGACGATTATATAAGAAATTATGAAGAATTTAGAGAAACATATATGAGCTCGCCTCTTAAACATGGGGTTAAATTCTTTCAAAGCACAGAAAAATAAGGACAGACAGCATTTTTTGAATTATCCTCAAGACCCTAGAAGTGAGATCCCGTTTTTTGTGAGAATATCTTGATGGATGGAAACATATTTGTGAAGATCCTGACAATCGTTTCTGAGCATATGAAATGATTTTCGGCTGTATAAACAGTATTTTTGCCACTGCATAGTCCATTTATTTGAAGTCCATGCATGGAGAGCTTGTTAGTGGAAAACCCCAGAAAAACAGTAGAATTACTGGAAATGCTGGGGAGCGTAGAAGACCTACCCATGAAAATGAGTAGAATTTGTGTAACCTATATTTGGGAGTAGAGCTACTAGAAAAGCTGGAAATTTGGGGAGAACCCCTGAAAAAAGTAGAAGCACTACCTGATTATATGAGGAGGATATACTTATGGAAATTAAAGGTAAATTTGTAACATTGAGAGCACCGAGAAAAGAGGATATGCAGTTGATATGTGACATGTTTAATGATCCTGAATTAGAAAATTATGTAATAGGATGGGCATTTCCACTTTCAATTGAGCAGCAAAATGCATGGTTCGAAAAAAATATGGGTGATCAGAAAAATTTCAGATTTATTATTGAAACACCTAAAGATGGAGCAGTGGGCATTGCGACTCTTACAAACATTGATTGGAAAAATAGGAGTGCAACACATGGAATTAAATTATCTTCACAGGAAAGAAGAACTAAAGGAATTGGCACGGACACTGTAATGGCCTTGCAACGATATGTATTTGATGAACTTGGATTGCATAGATTGGATGGCTCGCGTTTCGAATTCAATGTGGGTTCTGAAAAATTGTATAAAAAATGTGGTTGGAAAGATGAAGGCGTGAAGAGAGATTATGCCTATAAAAAAGGGGAATGGCGTAATTTGATAATTATGGGGATTTTAGAATCTGACTATAGAGAAGCGGCAGAAAAATTGCATTATTGGAATTAATATTTTGTGTTTAGTACACTAGATAAATTCATAAAATTTGCATTGTTGTTAAGGCTCGCCTCCTAAACTTGGGATTAAATGTTTTCAGAGCCCTGAAAAATAAGGAAGGACAGATTTTTAAGAATTGAATAATGGGAAAAAGGCTTTGAAGAGCCTGATAGGTCTCGTTTGGATCAGGATAGGTATGCCGGAGCAAAAGTAGGAATATAGAAATTAGAAAGAGAGTTATTGATATGCCAAATATTTTAGTTACAAGATCATCTATGCCATCTTTTGAAGAGTATTGTGGAGAAATCGAAGAGATTTGGGGGAGTCATTGGTTGACTAATATGGGGATAAAACACAAGAAATTACAAAATGAATTGGAAAAATACCTTGATATACCTCATGTTGCTCTATACACAAATGGTCATTTGGCATTAGAAAATGCAATTGCTGCATTGAATTTGCCAAAAGGGGGGGAAGTTATTACAACTCCGTTTACATTTGCATCTACAACACATGCCATTGTAAGAAATGGATTGGTTCCAGTTTTTTGTGATATTAAGGAAGACAATTATACGATTGATTCCAAAAAGCTTGAGAGTTTAATCACAGATAATACAGTTGCCATTGTGCCGGTACATGTTTATGGCAATATGTGCGACGTGGAAGAAATTGATCGTGTTGCAATGAAATATGGGTTGAAGGTGATATATGATGCCGCACATGCGTTCGCAGTAAAGTATAAGGGAAAATCTTCAGCTTGCTTTGGAGATGCTTCTATGTTCAGCTTCCATGCAACAAAAGTGTTTAATACCATTGAAGGCGGCTGCGTTTGTTTTAAAAACGATGCATGGGTTCAGCTACTAAATGATATGAAGAATTTTGGTATACATGGACCGGAATCAGTACAGTTTGTTGGCGGCAATGCTAAAATGAATGAGTTCCAGGCTGCGATGGGAATTTGTAACCTAAAACATCTCAGTGAGGAAATTGAAAAGAGAAAGCTAGTTGTAGAACATTATAGAAGTCGTCTTAATGGGATAGATGGGATTAAATTATCAACAGTTCAGAAAGATGTTGAAAGCAACTATGCATATTTCCCGGTAGTATTTGACGGTTATAAATATACTAGAAATGAAATTTTTGAAAAATTGGCAGAGGTTGGTATTGGTGCTCGAAAGTATTTCTATCCGCTGACCAATAGTTTCGAATGTTATCGTAATTACCCGACAGCAGGCACAGAAAAAACACCTGTTGCCCAACATATAGCGCTTCGAGTTTTAACGCTTCCGTTGTATGCAGATTTATCGTTAGAAGATGTTGATAGAATTTGTGATGTGATTTTGGGGGGAGACGAATGAAAAAAATATTATTACTAGGAGGTTCTGCACAACAGATTATAGCAATTAATACTGCGAAAAGACTTGGGTATTATACGGTTCTGTGTGATTTTCTTACGGATAACCCTGGGCAATATGAAGCAGACAAGTTTTATTTAGTAAGTACGACCGATAAAGATGCTGTTTTGGAAGTCGCGCAGAAGGAAAAGATTGATGGTGTATTGGCCTATGCTTCTGACCCAGCGGCACCTACGGCAGCTTATGTGGCGGAAATGATGGGATTACCAGGTAGTCCATATGAATCAGTAGAAATTCTTTGTACTAAAGATCGTTTTCGGGATTTTTTACGAAACCATGGTTTTAATACACCAGTTGCTAAAGGGTATTCAGATAAAAATGTGAATCAAGCAGACTTTCGGCTTCCGGTGATTGTTAAGCCAGTAGATTCGTCAGGTTCCAAGGGAGCAACGGTATTACATTCATGGAAAGATTTGGATAGCGCAATGAATTTCGCATTCTCTTTTTCGCGCTCTCATAGAGTAATCATTGAGGAGTTCATAGAAAAAAAACATGAATATCTAATTGGTGGTGATATTTTTGTAGCAGATGGGCAAGTGATTCTTTGGGGGCTTTTAAATTGTCATAGAGACAATAGAGTGAATCCTCTTGTGCCTGTGGGAAAGAGCTATCCATTATTGTTGGAAAAGAAAGATGAAATTGCTGTCCGAGATACACTTCAAAAAATGGTGGACAAGCTGGGGATTCGATTCGGTTCTGTAAATGTAGAACTGATTGTGGACAAAAATAATCGGGTTTGGCCTATTGATGTCGGACCTCGTGCAGGTGGAAACATGATTCCGGATCTTCTCAGTATGATTTTTGATGTTGACGTAGTTGAAATGGCTGTATTGTCTGCTATGGGAATGCCTATTGTAGCTAATATAAAAGAAGGAATTCCTTTCTTCGCAACGCACAATCTTCATACTTCTACAGAAGGCATTTATCAAAAAATTATTTTTTCTGATAAGCTGGAAAAAAAGATTATTAGAAAGTGCCTTTATAAGAAGAAAGGAGATCGTGCAGAGTACTTTGATAATGCAGCAAAGGCTTTAGGTATTATCTTTATGAAATTCGAGAATCAGAACGAAATGAATGAAATTCTTAGGAAAATTAACGAGTATTATGAAGTGGAGGTAAAATGAAAGAAATTGGGGGTTATATCGAACTTGATTCTTATACAGGATCAATGCTCCATGAGAATTCAGTGAAATTAAATTGTGGAAGGAATGCATTGGCATATATTTTGAAAGCAAAGAAAATCGAAAAAATATGGATGCCAAAGTTTATGTGCGATTCCTGTGATTTGGTGCTGTCAAATTGTGGAGTAGAAACACAGTATTATTCTATTGGATTGGATTTCAAACCTCAGGTGAAGCAAAGGGGAGAAGATTGGCTGTATGTAGTTAATTTTTATGGACAGTTGTCTAACGAATATCTAGTATCTCTTGGTAAGAATGTGATTGTTGATAATGCACAGGCATACTTCCAACTGCCAATTCCAGGTCGAGATACATTATATACTTGCCGAAAATTTTTTGGCGTGACAGATGGCGCAATTCTGTATACGGATCAGCAGATTGAAATTTTAGAGCAGGATGAATCCTTTGAAAGAATGCATTTCATACTTGGCCGATACGAAAGATGTGCTGGGGAATTCTATCAGGAATATGTAGATAACAATCATTTTTTTCAAAAAGAACCGATAAAACGAATGTCGAAGTTGACAGAAAATCTGTTACATGGAATAGACTATGATGCCATTAGGAGAAAAAGAACAGAAAACTTTGCTTATCTACATGAAAGATTGGAAAGTACCAATCAACTGAGATTGGTAGTTCCCGATGGTGCATTTATGTATCCATATTATGTGGAGAATGGATTTAAGCTTCGAAAAAAATTACAAGCGGAGAAAATCTTTATTCCGACATTATGGCCAGCAGTGTTTAACATATGTACTGAAGATGAATTGGAGTATGACATGGCGCAGAATATTCTTCCACTTCCAGTAGATCAAAGATATAACGTTGATGATATGGAATATATTGTAGACATGATTGACTCAAGAGGTGGGAAGACTTCTCTTGTAACAGAGACGAAGCCATTGTGCATGCCACAGCAGTAAAAACGGACTTATAGGTACTATTAAAATTTCCTGATATTCTTTTCGATATGGGGAAATGCATATAAGAAAATCAGCCGTGTGTATGCACGGCTTTTCTTAAAACAATGAGTTAGCGACAACTAACTGCAAAGCAGGGAGAAAGAGATATGACGAACAAAGAACATAAAAAGCTGTCAATCAAGAAGTTTACCCAGGTGGTCAGCATTATGCTAATTTAAAGAGTCAACAACAATAGGAAGACAATAAAGCCGGCATCGCTGCTGTGATCTACAGAGAAAGTAGAATATTGTGAGATATGTACATAATAATCTCATAAATATGTGAATATTGCCAATGGTAATCCTTCTTGAAAGATGATATATTATCACGTACGAAACAATATGTGCAAGTACGCAATAGGAAAGAGGGGGAGTACACTATGGCAAGAGAAATAAAACCATACGAAGAACTGGAGCTAAAAGACGACTTTATGTTTGGATTGATCATGCATGATCCCAAATATGTAAAACCATTTTTGGAGATGATCTTGAAGATCAAGATTCGAAAGGTCGTATATCCGCAGTCACAGAAGAGTATTGATCTGTCTGCAAATGCCAAAGCAATACGGTTAGATGTGTATGTGGAAGATGATCAGAACACGGTCTTTAATTTGGAGATGCAGACGTCAGATAATAGGAATCTACCGAAACGGATGCGGTATTATCAAGGCGTGATAGACCTTAACATATTGCAGAAAGGTCAGGATTACACGAAATTAAAGAAAAGTTATGTGATCTTCATTTGCACATTTGATCCGTTCGGAGAAGGCCGGCATATTTATACATTTTGCAATACCTGTCAGGAAAATACGGCATTGACATTAGATGATGACGCAGTTAAGATAATCTTAAGTACGAAGGGGACGATGGATGATGTGAGTCCCGAAATGAAACGGATTTTGGATTATATTGATGGAAAAGGTGCGTCGGATGAGTATACGAAGCAGTTAGAGGAAGCAGTGCGTTCGGCCCGCCAAAATGAGACTTGGAGGTTGGGATATATGACGTTAGAATACGAATATCGGCAGCGTTATGAAGAGGGTCTGAAGGAAGGCGAAGAAACAGGAATAGCCAAAACCAATGAACGGTTTATTCGAAAGCTATACGAACGTGGAGAAAGTATAGCATCCATAGCGGAATTTGTAGAGCTGGATGAGGAAACAGTGAAGCGGATTATTGAAGCAATGGGATTAGAGTAAATAGTAAAAAATAAAGGTGTGTCCTTAACCATGAAATGCAATGCTTAGAACGGGGAGGTGTACTATGCGTTTAGCATTAGTTCAAATGGAAAATGCCAGTAGCATGAGAGTAAATTTACGGAAAAGCTGCAAGGCGATACAGGAGGCAGCGAAACAGGGAGCAGATTTTCTATGTGGATGTTGAGCTATGTGATGTATCGACAATAAGAACACATAGGCCATATACACAGTTAAGACGACCTGAGTGGTATGTGTAAAAGATCTTTTGAATAGGAACTAAGATCCCTTTTGGAAAAGAAGAGGTAGATGATGAATAAACAGTATTTGATAAAGGTCTATCCTATCGGATTAGGCCGTGAAGTTTACAGAAACATTGAGATTAGTGGAGAGGACACACTCGACCGATTGTGCCAGATTATTCTTGAATCATTTGATTTTACAGATGAACATCTGTATGAATTTTGTATGGATAATCGAATGTACCAAGAATATAACTATCAGTCTGATCCGGAAGAGGATGAACCTTCAACAAAAATAATACTTGATGAACTTAGGCTGGTTGAAAAACAGAAATTTTCACTTCATTATGATTTTGGAGATGACTGGATGTTTGTGATCACAGTAAAAAAGATCAGTAAGGTAGCAGAAAAAATAGAAGCTTGTATAACTAAATCGAAAGGCTATATTCAACAATATCCAGTTTGGGATGAAAACGAATGGGATATAGAGTAAGAAAGTAGGATGAAAAATTATTATGATTAACAAGTTGCACGCCGAAATGATTAAGTTGTATGCAGGGGATCCGAAAAGAATACAGCATTTTTGCAAAGTTCACAGCTATGCAAAATTAATAGCAGAACTGGAGAATGTGGATGAGAAGACTAGGTTTATTCTTGAGACAGCAGCATTAACGCATGACATAGGCATTCATATATGCGAACAAAAATATGGCGACTGCGGGGGTAAATTACAGGAACAGGAAGGTCCGGGACTGGCGCAACAATTGCTTGCCAAGTTGCGGTTCCCGGAGGATGTATCGACCAGAGTACAATATTTGATCGCACATCATCATACCTATGAGGATATGGATGGGATCGACTATCAGATTTTGGTTGAGGCAGATTTTTTGGTGAATATGTATGAAGATACATTATCACAGCAGGCAGTACAGCATGCGTATACAACGATTTTTAGAACAGAGACAGGGAAGATGATTTGTAGGGATATGTTTGCACTTACTTAAAATCGTACCTGAAGATCATGATTCGTCCTGCGGATGGATTACAGGGATAAATAACTGCTTGGGATGTATGATGTTTTGACCATGCAGTATTTCAGGAAAAGGAGTAGTATGTGATGGATGAACGATTAAAAAAACAACTTGCATTTGCATTGGAGATTGATAAGGAGAAGAATATTTTTCGGCAGACGCATCTTTCCGGACATGGAAGAAATGAAAATGATGCAGAGCATGCTTGGCATATGGCGATTATGGCGTATGTACTTCGGGAATATTCGAATGAAAAAATTGACGTTGCAAAGGTGATGTTAATGTGCTTGATCCATGATATTGTAGAGATCGATGCAGGGGATACTTATGCGTATGATGCAGAGAATCTGAAGACGCAGACAGCAAGAGAGAATGCTGCAAAGGAGCGGATCTTTTCGCTCTTACCGGATGAACAAAAGGAAGAACTGATCGCATTGTTTGATGAGTTTGAGGCGTTTGAAACGCCGGAATCGAAGTTCGCACATGCTATGGATAATTTACAGCCGTTAATGTTAAACAACAGTAATGGTGGTGCGGATTGGAAAGAACATGAGGTTACGGCGCAGCAGGTATACGGACGGCAGAGTAAGACGCGTCTTGGATCAGAAACATTGTTCGAAGTCGTAGATTCGATCATACAGCAAAACATTGCAAATGGTCAGATACGTGAGGATTGAGTCACATCTGGCCCATCTATTGCAAAATAAATCATCGTGATCCATGGAGGAAAGGTGTAAAGAATAGAATGATTATTTATGATAAGAAACAGCATATTTTCCAACTAAATACCAAGAGTACCAGTTACATGATCGGCATTACACCGGAAGGATATTTGGGTCATATTTATTATGGGGAGCGTTTACAGCACATTGACGGTGGATATTTGCTTCGGATGGAGGAATATCCATATACACCAGAGCGCAACAAACGCGAAAAATGCGTTTTTTTGGAAAGCTTTCCGATGGAACTGCCAACCGGCGGCATTGGGGATTTTCGGGAAAGCTGCTTGGATATTCGAGATGAACATGGATGCCTGGGAACGGAAATCCTTTACAAAGAGCATCGAATATATTCCGGCAAGACACCACTAGAGGGTCTTCCGGCTTCTTTTGTTACTGCTTCACAGATGGATACGGAAGATGCCGGTACAGCAGTACAGACGTTAGAGCTTATTTGTCAGGATCGAGTGCTTGGTGTAGAAGTTGTGCTATCGTATACAGCTTTTGAGAGGGAGGATGTGATCACTCGTTCTGTGCGGGTACACAATCGGGGAGAGCAGACGCTTACCATTGAAAAAATATATAGTGCCTGTCTGGATATGGATTATGAGGAAGATTATGAGTTGCTGACTTTGCCGGGCGCATGGGCCAGAGAACGACGTATACAGCGCCGGAGAATTGGATATGGAAGACAGTCAGCGGCGTCGATCCGTGGGGAATCCGGGCATCAGGAGCATCCGTTTATTGCACTGGTTACACCGGGTACAACGCAGACCCAAGGAGATGTGTATGCAATGCATTTTGTCTATTCCGGCAATTTTTTGGGACAGGTGGAAGTGTCGCAGCATGACATGATACGTATGACAATGGGAATACACTCCTATGAATTTGGATGGAAGCTGACACCGGGACAGAGCTTTCAGGCACCGGAAGTAGTTCTCACCTACTCGTCGGAAGGTCTTGGCAAGATGACACGTTCACTTCATGATTTTTACCGGGAGCATCTGATCCGCAGCCGCTACAAAAACACAGAGCGTCCGATTCTGATCAACAATTGGGAAGCAACGTATTTCGATTTTACAACGGAAAAGTTATTGGATATTGCGCAGACTGCGAAAGACTGTGGCATAGAGCTGTTTGTGATGGATGATGGCTGGTTTGGCAGACGTAACAATGATGAGTCTTCGTTGGGAGATTGGTATGTGAATGAAGCAAAACTTACCGGTGGTTTAAAATATTTGGTAGACAGCATTAATAAAATCGGCTTGAAGTTTGGCATATGGTTTGAGCCGGAGATGATCTCTCCGGATTCGGATCTGTTTCGCGCACATCCGGACTGGATGATCCAAATACCGGGACGTGAGCCGGCTCTTAGCCGGGCGCAGGGAGTATTGGATCTATCGAATCTGGAAGTTGAGGAGTATGCTTATGAATCGGTGGCACGTATTTTGCGCAGTGCACCGATCATGTACGTAAAATGGGACATGAACCGCCAACTGTCAGATCTTGGAAGTGCATATTTGAGCAAAGAGCATGGGCGGGAATTACTTCATCGGTATGTGTTAGCAGTATACCGTATGCAGGAGCGGCTGATCACGGAATTCCCGGATCTGTTGTTGGAAAATTGTTCCGGAGGCGGGGGGCGATTTGATCCGGGAATGCTATATTACAGCCCACAGATATGGTGTTCTGATGACACAGATGCCGTGGAGCGTTTAGGTATTCAGGAGGGAACAGCGTTAATTTATCCATTATCCACGATAGGGGCGCATGTTAGCGTCTGCCCAAATCATACGGTAGGACGCAATACTCCGTTTGTGACTCGTGGACATGTCGCATTGGCGGGAACATTTGGTTATGAGCTTGATGTGACAAAGTTATCCGAGGAAGAGAAGGCGTTGATCCGTGAGCAGACAGAGATGTATCATACCTACCAATTATTGATCCGAAATGGGGATTACTATAGACTCGCATCGTATGCAGAAAATCACTACTATGATGCTTATATGGTTGTGTCAAAAAATCAGAAAGAGGCTTTAATGACATTTGTACAGGTGCTCGCGGAACCGAACCGCCGAAGCCGTAAGGTACATTTACAGGGACTGGATCCGGAAGCGGTTTATTATTGTGATGTGATGCAAAGGGAATATACCGGTGAAATATTAATGAAAGGCGGCCTGTTGATCGGTGATCTCTGGGGAGATGCCGTAAGCCGCCTGTACCATTTTGAGAAAAGATAGAAACAATATGTGATTCATAAACGAAACGCATAGCTTCTAAACAAGTGTGAATAAATAGTTTGGTGAATTATTGTACTGTGTCGAGTGCTTCCAACAGTGCGGTTGCAAGCTGGTCCGAGCAGGATGTGCTTTTGAAACCGCACGTGATGCCCTTGACTTTATCTACGACCTGTTCTACGGTCAGACCGTCAACCAAAGAGCTGATCGCCTTTAGGTTACCGTTACAGCCACCGACAAATTGTACGTTATGAACAACATCACCATCCAGATCAAATTCAATTTCACTGGAACAAGTTCCTTTTGTAGTATAAGAATAATGCATAGTTATCAATCCTTTCTTTCTTGTTAGTAATTAGTCTTTTTATCAAACTCGCAAATCTGCTCTTTCAGAGCTTTGTCGCTTGTTTCACAAGCTTATTTGCAACGCTTATGCCAAAGCGTTCACATAGCGACCAGTCATCTGCCAGGTATAGATACCGGCATCTGACTGATAGCTATATGCAATTTTGCCTTCGCGCACATTAAATTTCAATCCGGGAAAAGACTTCCCCAAGTCCACATTGTAACAAAAGATCTGCATCTGCATCCATCGGGGTGGCAGATTTATTGATCAATACCAAATGGTTTCCATGGAAATAATGCAGTAGTCCGGCGGCCGGATATACAGCGAGAGAAGTGCCGCCGATGATCATGAGATCGGATTCGCTGATCGCTTTGACAGCACCGGTTACTGTTGCATCATTTAATCCCTCTTCGTATAATACAACATCCGGCTTGATAATACCACCACATTCACAAGTCGGAATGCCTGTGCTTTCGGTAATACAGTGAATATCATAAAATGTATGGCATTTGGTGCAGTAATTGCGGTGCACGGATCCATGGAGTTCGTATACCGTTTTGCTGCCTGCTGCTTGATGAAGCCCATCAATATTTTGAGTCACAACAGCAGTAAGTTTGCCTTTTTGTTCCATTTCTGCCAATTTCAGATGAGTGATATTTGGCTTGGCGTCCAGACAGATCATCTTATCGCGGTAAAAGTCATAGAACGCTTTTGTATTTCGCATAAAAAACGTATGGCTGAGAATGGTTTCCGGTGGATAATCATATTTTTGATGATACAAACCATCTACACTGCGAAAATCCGGGATGCCGCTTTCGGTTGAGACTCCGGCGCCGCCAAAAAACACAATACGTTTACTTTCATTGACCCAGCTTTGAAGCTGATCAATGCCTTCTGCCTGTGAAGTATTCATATACTGCTCACCTAACCTTTCTTGGAGTGATCTGCTAATCTTCTAATGCGGCATATACAATATCGCGGATAACTTGTACATCCCGGTAACCGTTACCACCGCATTTGTTGATCACATAAATGATCGCCAGATCCTCAGCCGGATCCATACTTACATAGCTGCCTAACCAGCCGTCCCATCCAAATTCGCCATTAGATCCAATGCTTTCGGAAAGTTCTGTATGGATCATACAACGCATCAGATTGCCATAGCCATAACCTTTTAATGCTTCCCAGTCAAAGCTTACCAGCTGTTTTTCATTAAGATGATTCTGTGTCATCCATTCTACTGTTTTGCGTCCCAAAATGCGGACACCCTGATACGTTCCTTTGTTTAACATCATCTGTGCAAATTTGGCGTAATCGCTCAAGGTAGATACCAAACCTGCGCCACCGGATTCAAAAGATGGCTGTTTTAGATGCATATGAGACAGGCATAAATGCTGCCAGGTGCATGGATCTAACGTTTGAGTTTCCGGCATATATTGATAGAACTGCATAAAACGGTCCTGCTTTTGCTCTGGGACATAGAAATCAGTGTCTGTCATGCCGAGCGGTTCAAAAATAGTTTCTTTTAGATACGTAATGTAGCGTTTGCCGGATACGACTTCCACGATGGCGCCGAGAACGTCTGCGCAAAAACCGTATAACCAGCGCTCGCCGGGCTGGAATGCCAGAGGCTGTTGACCGATGATATTTGCCAATTCATAGGTAGAAGGAGTCGGTTCGCCTTTGGCGATCTTATCATAGAAATCTGCTTGGATCTTGTCCATAATAGCACCGGCAGGAAAAGATGCATCCGGGTAGACCACACCGGCAGTCATATCCAACAGATCTTGAATAGTGACTTCGCGGTTCGCCGGAACAAGTCCCTGATCGGTATATACTTTTTGATCTTTAAACCCCGGTAAATACTTGCTGGCCGGGTCGGATAGTGCTAATGCACCCTTTTCTACCAAAGTCATCACAGCAACAGAAGTGATCGGCTTTGTCATAGAATAACAGCGGAAGATCGTATCCGGTTTCATTGGATGGTGTTTTTCTTTGTCTGCTTCGCCGTATTCTTTGCGGTATACTTCCTCGCCGCGATGGAGTATACAGATGGATGCGCCGACATTACAGTCAGGATCTTCACTGTGTCCGATCAATGTTGATGTGATCGCAGCATCCAGTCGTTTTAAGATGGTTTGGTTCATATATCAAAATCCTCGCTTTCTGCTTAAGTATTCTCTTGTTATGTTAGCACAATACATGATAAAAACCAATCATTATCAACAAGAATAAAATTTTAAAAAAAATACATACTATGTTTGAGAATAGCAGAACATATGGCAAAGGAAGGAGAATAGCAGATATGAATCCGGCACAGGCATATACGATCATGTTTTTTACAGGAGGATTTTTATATTGCGCATTAGAAATATTAATGCGGGGTTATTCTCATATATCAATGCTGCTAGCTGGTGGAATTTGTTTTGTGTTAGTCGGTGCTGTGCAAAATCTACTGGGTGGACAGGCATCACTGGTGGGGCAGATGCTTTTGTGCAGTCTTATGATCACGGTGGTGGAATTTGTTGTCGGCATGATCGTGAATCGTTATCTGCATCTGGCGGTATGGGATTATTCCGGACAGCAGTACAACTTTCGGGGGCAGATCTGTCTTTTATATTGTAATTTATGGTTCTGGTTGTCGGGTCCTGTTATCGTACTCCATGATTTAATGGAACATTTCTTATTAAATGTACCGATGCAGCACTATAAAATTTTTTAGTATGTATGCCAAATGTACCGATGTAGCACTATAAAATTTTTTAGTATGTATGCCCGCTTGCTGCTGAGGAGATATGTTTGGATCTTCTGAACGGATATTGTTTTGAGACATTTTCCTTTGTGGTATATTGGACATTATCATAAATGGTTCATAATTTTGGCGAATAGTCTCGTTTGGGTATTGACGAAATGCGTCGAAAGGTATAATATAAAAGTTGTGTGTTATTACACGGTATAAGAAAATAGTTCACAAAACAACTCTTATTTAGAGTGGCGGAGAGTGAAGGCTCTGTGAAACCACGGCAACCCCTGACAGGAAGGTGCCAATCTCAGCGAGAAATCGAGCAATAAGAGGGTTTGAGATCAAGTTGAAATCAAGTCCATCTGTCGTCGGTTTAGGTGGGCTTTTTCTTTTTGGAAATATTCGTAGATAGACCGTACAGAACTGGTACGGCAGAATGGAGGAAATTATGGAGAAACGTTTGTTTACATCGGAATCGGTTACGGAAGGACATCCGGACAAAATATGTGATAACATTTCCGATGCTGTATTGGATGCATTGATGGAGCAGGATCCGATGAGCCGTGTTGCTTGCGAGACAGTCATTACGACAGATTATGTGATGATCATGGGCGAGATCAGCACGAGAGCTAAGGTTGATTATGAGAAGATCGCGCGTGAGACGATCCGTGAGATTGGTTATGACGATGACGCCAAAGGATTCAACTGTGATACCTGTAAGGTAAAGGTGTTGTTAGATCAGCAGTCTGCAGATATAGCTATGGGTGTTGATAAGGCTTTTGAGGCAAAGAACGGTGAAATGGATATGTCTGATGCACAGATTGAAGCAATCGGTGCAGGAGATCAGGGAATGATGTTTGGCTATGCAACCAACGAGACGGAGGATTGCATGCCATATGCGATTTCCTTGGCACATCAGTTGACACGCCGGTTGACAGAGATGCGTAAGAATGGAACACTTTCTTATCTTCGACCGGATGGCAAAAGTCAGGTGACAGTAGAGTATGATGAAGCCGGTAAGCCGATACATATCAGTGCTGTGGTTATTTCGAGTCAACATGCAGAGGATGTATCACAGGAGCAGATCCATGAAGATATTCGTAAGTATGTGATTGATCCGATCCTTCCGGCAGAATTAGTAAGTGAAGATACGAAATATTTTATCAATCCAACCGGCAGATTCGTGATCGGCGGACCGAATGGTGACAGCGGATTGACTGGTCGTAAGATCATCGTAGATACGTATGGCGGATATGCACGTCACGGTGGCGGAGCTTTTTCGGGAAAAGACTGCACAAAGGTAGATCGTTCGGCTGCATATGCAGCACGTTACGTTGCCAAAAATATCGTAGCGGCAGGTCTTGCAGACCGTTGTGAGATTCAGCTTTCCTATGCGATCGGCGTTGCACAGCCGACTTCTGTTATGGTAGATACGTTTGGTACCGGCAAATTATCCGACAGCCGTTTGGTTGAGATCATCCGTGATAACTTTGATCTTCGTCCGGCTGGTATAATCAAGATGCTCGATCTGCGCAGACCGATCTATCGCCAAACTGCGGCATATGGACATTTTGGAAGAAACACCTTAAACCTTCCTTGGGAGCAGACAGACAAGGTTGCCATCTTGAAACAATATTTGATATAATACTGCCAAGGGTCATGGAGAAGCGAGGTATGCATTCTTATACGTTGCTATGCAGGAAAATGATCCATGGTATCTATGAAAGAAACAAAGACACAATACAGGGGGTATATCATGACGAGTAAACCAATTTTATACATTGTAATTCCTTGTTACAATGAAGAAAAAGTATTACCGGAAACAGAACCATTATTTTTGCAGACGCTGCGTGGCATGATCTCAGAAGGGAAGATTGCAGAAGAGAGCCGTGTCATGTTTGTAAATGATGGAAGCAAAGATGCTACTTGGGAATTGATCAGCAAGTTTGCAGAGGAAGAAGAGCAGATCGAAGGTTTATGTTTGTCACGTAATCGTGGACATCAGAATGCTCTTTTTGCAGGACTGATGACAGCAAAACAATATGCAGATATTACAATATCGATCGACTGTGACGGTCAGGATGATATGACAGCGATGACGCGGATGGTGGACGAGTATTTGGGAGGATCACAGATCGTCTATGGTGTGCGTTCCGAGAGAAAGACAGATACGGTATTCAAGCGTGCTACGGCGCAGGGCTTTTATAAAGTTATGGCGGCGATGGGCGCAGATGTTGTATACAATCATGCAGATTACCGTTTGATGAGTAAAGAAGCGCTGGAGGGATTAGCACAGTTCAAAGAGGTTAATCTGTTCTTACGTGGAATGGCGCCGTTAGTAGGTTTTCGCTATTCCTGCGTTTACTATGAACGTGCTGAGAGAATTGCCGGAGAGAGCCATTATCCATTGAAAAAAATGCTTTCGTTTGCGTTTGATGGCATTACCAGCTTTTCCGTCAAACCGATCAGTATGATCACCAGCATGGGATTTATTGTTTGTGTGATCAGTTTGATCGCTATTGTTGCAACGATCATTGAAAAGATATGCGGAATGACTGTTGGTGGATGGTCAAGTCTTTTGTGCTGTATTTTATTTTTGGGCGGTGTGCAGTTGCTTAGTTTGGGCGTTATTGGAGAGTACATTGGTAAGATTTACATGGAAACCAAGGAACGGCCACGATTTATCATTAGCGAGAGTACCGGGGATATTACACCGGCGAAGGATCGCAGATAGAAAGTGAATATATATGAAACATATTACCATAGGAATATTGGCGTACGTTGATGCGGGTAAAACGACACTGTCGGAGGGACTTTTGTATACGGCAGGGTCGATCCGCCAATTAGGGCGTGTTGACGATCAAAACGCTTTTTTAGATAACAATCATATGGAACGTGACCGGGGGATCACTATTTTTTCCAAGCCTGCGCGCTTTGCGCTGCAGGATGGAACGGTTACGCTATTAGATACACCGGGACATGTAGATTTTTCGGCAGAAATGGAGCGTGCATTGCAGGTACTGGACTATGCAGTATTAGTCGTTAGTGCTGCTGATGGCGTGCAAAGCCATACCGAGACGTTATGGCAGCTTTTTGCTTACTACGATATTCCGGTGTTTCTTTTTATCAATAAAATGGATATGCCGGATACGGATCGTGGTCGGATCATGCAGGAACTACAGGAAAAGCTTTCGGATGCCTGTGTTGATTTTATGGCAGAACCTGAGAGTGTGATGGAAGCGGCAGCCATGTGTGAAGAGGATCTGTTGGAACGCTTTTTGCAGGATGGAACACTTGAAGATGCAGATGTGATCCGGCTGATCAGACGACGGAAGTTGTTTCCATGTTATTTTGGCTCTGCACTAAAAATGCAGGGAGTTGAAACATTTCTAAAGGGATTGTGGCAATATACAGAGCCCGGTCAGTATGGAGATGAGTTTGGCGCCAGAGTATACAAGATATCCAGAGATGAGCAGGGCAATCGACTGACACATTTGAAAGTGACGGGTGGACGCCTGCAGGCGAGACAGTTATTACAAGGCAAAAAGCAGCTGCAATCTGATGATGGCGATGAAGAGCAGATCTGGAGCGAAAAGATCAATCAGATCCGGTTCTATTCCGGAGAAAAATATACGACGGCAAAAGAAGCCAAAGCGGGAGAAATTTGTGCGGTTACCGGTTTGTCCCATACGTATCCGGGAGAGGGGCTTGGCTTTATGGAACACGATGAGGTTCCAATATTAGAGCCGGTTTTGACGTATCGGATCTTTTTGGAACCGGACTGGGATGTAAGACGTGCACTTCCGCTCTTGAAGCAGCTTGAAGAGGAGGAACCTGAGCTTCATATTATATGGGATGAAACACTCAAAGAACTTCATGCACAGGTGATGGGCGAGGTGCAGATCGAAGTGATCAGGCAGCAGTTATTTGATCGTTATCGTATGCATGTCACTTTTGGCGAGGGAAATATCGTTTACAAAGAAACCATAGCGGCACCGGTTATCGGTATGGGGCATTTTGAACCATTACGACATTATGCAGAGGTTCATTTGTTGTTGGAGCCCGGTGAGCCGGAATCCGGTCTGGTGTTTGACACGAATTGCAGCGAAGATATGCTGAGCAAAAACTGGCAGCGTTTGATCCTAACTCATTTGCAGGAAAAGAAACATCGCGGAGTGCTTACCGGATCAGAGATCACGGATATGCGGATCTCCGTTATTGCAGGTAAAGCACATGTGAAGCATACGGAGGGCGGCGATTTCAGACAGGCGACCTACCGTGCAGTCAGGCAGGGACTTAGACAGGCAGAAACGATCTTACTGGAGCCGTACTATTCGTTCCGTTTGGAGCTGCCGACCGAACAGTTGGGACGGGCAATGACGGACATGGAGCGAATGAGTGCGAAACTGAATGCACCGGATTCATCGGGAGAATACGCAGTTCTTGCCGGAGAAGCACCGGTTGCGACAATACGCTCCTATCAGAAGGATCTGTCTGCTTATACCGGTGGTAAAGGAAAGATGTCCTGTCAGTTGTGCGGATATCGACCATGCCACAATACGGAAGAAGTGGTTGCACAGATTGGTTATGATCCGGATCTGGATTATGCGGCAACAGCGGATTCTGTGTTTACAGCACATGGTTCCGGCTATATCGTTCCTTGGGATGAAGTGGCAGATCATGTACACGTAGATAATGGGTATTCTTTGGAAGGTAAGCAGTCACCGGAAGACGACTATGCGGAGCCTATGACAGCAGCAATGAGGCGCAGAATGCGGTATGATACGGAATACTCGATGGGAGAAGAAGAGATTCGTTCTATTCTTGGACAAGCGGGTGGCGCAAACCGCAATCAGAAGAAAAATTGGATCAGACAGCGAAAACGTGTTGTTTCGTCCACAGACAGTCGTGGACCTGTCGCTTACAAGCGTTCGGCGGAAAAGTATCTGCTGGTGGATGGCTATAATATAGTGTTTGCATGGGACGAACTGAACGAGCTGGCAAAGGATAATATTGACGCAGCCAGAGACCGCCTGATGGATATTTTATGTAATTATCAAGCTTATATGGGGATGACACTGATCCTTGTATTTGATGCTTATAAGGTAAAAGGTGGCATTGGTCAGATGCTGGATTATCACAATATACATGTGGTATATACGAAGGAGGCGGAAACAGCAGATCAATATATCGAAAAACTTGCTCATAACATGGGGCGGGAACATGATGTAACTGTGGCAACTTCGGATGGCCTGGAGCAGCTGATCATCCGAGGGCAAGGCTGCAAATTATGGTCTGCAAGAGAATTTTATGCTGAGGTCAAACGAGTGGAGGAAGCCATTCGAAGACAAGTTGAGTGAGAGAAAAGCGCATTATAGAAAGGCGGGGAAAACAATATGGATATTTACTTATTAAAGCGACTACACAAATTATTGCATGGACCCATCAATGTCTTTGACCGGGAAGGGAATCTGATACACAGCTTTGAGGAAGGTGTGTGTCAGCCGGTTGCACCAAGGGAGTTTCAGGGAAAAGGGAAAGAAAAACCATATATTAAAATGGATGGAAAGGGCGTGGCATACGCAGTCATCCAATCGCCTGTAGGGGAATATATTGTGTTAGGCAGGATACGCGTGTATTATGCGGTAGGCAATGATTCCATAGGCATTTCTTATTGTGGAAAGGATGAATTTCGCGCGATCATAGAGCTTTGTTGGAAATCCATTACCGGACAGGAAATGCCGGGAAATGTATTCTGGAATGTATTGGAGGAGCCGGATGCCAGTATTGCAAAGCATCTGACAAATGATATGCTGCATTATCAGGAGAGGCGTAAAGCGCACAATCCGATCCGACAGGAGCGCCGTGAGCAGGAGAGCATTCGCAGAGGAGATCTGCAGGCGTTGGAAGAAAGTATTAATGAATCTTATGGAGGAGAGATCGGAAATGTTTCCAAGGATGTACTAAGACACTACAAAAATATAGCAGTATGGGTGATCAGCAGTGCGTCTCGAAGCGCCATTCAGGGAGGAGTCACCCCGGAAAAAGCCTTGTCTATGTGTGATAGCTTTTTACGCAATGTAGAGGATAATCTGCAGGAGCCACTGGAAGTTGAGAAGGCGACCAGAGAGGCAGAATTTATCTTTGCGCGTGAGGTACGCGATCTGCAGCGAAAAAACTGTGAAGATGTATTAACTTCTCAGGTCAGAAATTATATTTATCTGCATATTATGGATAAACTTCAAGTGACAGACATTGCAAAAGAGTTTGACGTCACACCGAATTATTTATCCGATCGTTTTCGCAAGCAGGAGGGGATTTCGCTGAAGCAATATATTATCAATGAAAAAATTGAAGCAAGCGAGTATTTTTTGAAGTATACCGATAAGTCTATCGGCGAGATCAGTGAACATTGTGCATTTGGTTCACAAAGTCGCTTTACTCAGTATTTTAGGGAAAGACATGGTGTGACACCAAGCGCCTATCGCAGAATATTTCAACAAGAACATGAGATTTGAAAATGCGGTAGTTGTTTCTAAGCATTTTGGAGACATAATCTTACAAAAATTAACCGCGATAGCATTTACTTGTTTTAGGCTACGTGATATAATAGGCAAGATTATAGTGATACGCGTGGTCTCATAAACGAAATGCCGGAAGTTTGGTATTCGGGAATACAGTGTTACAAATGCTGTAATGTTTGCATGGGACGAAATGGGAGGGAATATGACAAAGAAAATACGATCGGTCAGCAATACGTGCATAATTATGCTTGTTTGCATCGGGATAAATTACATGGGAAAGGTATTGGCAGCAGATTGGCAATTGCCGTTGTGGATGGATTCCATCGGCACGGGGATGTCAGCGTGTTTACTTGGCCCTTTTTTTGGCGCTTTATGTGGTGCAACGAATAACATTCTGTACGGAATGAGAAATGTCACCAGTTATGCGTATGCAGTTACCAGCGTTGCGATTGCAATCGTTATGGGAATCTGTATGCGCAGACATATGATACGTGACTGGTTTGGTGTCTTTACGACCAGTGCACTTGTTTCGGTCGTTGCAGTCGTTGTCTCTACACCATTTAACTTGATATTTTTTCAAGGGTATAACGGCAACCTGTGGGGGGATGCTTTATTTGATATGTTCCGGTATTATCGTATTCCGGTCGTGATCGCCTCTGTGTTATCCGAGCTTCTTGTGGACTTTCCGGATAAAGTGGTTACGGTATGCATCATATTTGGTATATTGGGTATCATCACGAGCGATCGTTTCGAGTGCAATGCAGAGCGGAAATCTTCAGGTGCCTTAATGATCGGTATTGTCGTTACAGCGGCGTTAATTGGCAGTGGACAGAAGTGCGTTGCAGCAACAGCCGGTGATAAATATACATCGACGTATTCACAGACAGTATATAATGGCGAGAATGGCCTGATCGGTGGTGAGGCAAATGATATTGTAGAAACCAAAGATGGATATTTGTGGATCGGAACTTATTCAGGGCTGTATCGTTTTGATGGGTCTACGTTTGACACGATGTCCGATATGAAGGATGTCAAAAATGTAAATTGCTTGTTTGAGGATGAAGAAGGTCGTTTATGGATCGGAACCAATGACAATGGTGTATCGATCTATGTTCGAGATAAAATCAGTAACATATTGACGGTGCAGAATGATCTTGCATCCAACTCAATCCGCTGTATTGCCGAAGATGAGCAGGGAAATTATTACATAGGTACTTCGGATGCATTAAGTATCGTAACGATCAGTAATGGCCTGAAGGTGCGCAAAACCTTACAGGAAATCATGTATGCACGTTCTATAGCAATAGGCAAGGCTGGCGATGTTGCCGTTGTCAATAATTCAGGACAATTATTCATTATCAACAATCAGATGATCAAGGAGACGTTCACGTTAAAAACCGGCAATGCAGAAACATTTTATACTTGCTGTAAGTATATGGACAATGGGGATCTGCTGGTCGGAACAACGACAAATGAAATGTATCGTCTCCGTAAAACTAATGGAAAATATCGAACAATAAAACGCTATACAACGGGAAATCTTCAACAGATAAGCAGTATTGCTTCGGACGATCAGGGAAACTATTGGGTATGCAGTGGAAGTGGTATTGGCTATTTGCAAGGAGAGAAGTTTCATACGTTTGATACGAATACGTTCAACAGTTCTATTGACAATATGACGATGGATTATCAGGGAAATCTTTGGTTTACATCTTCTCGCCTGGGGCTTCTCAAGTTGTCTAAAACCTGCTTCACGGATCTTTTTCGACAGTACTCATTGGAGAAACGTGTTGTTAATACAGTGACAAAATGGCAGGACTGCATATACATTGGAACGGACGATGGACTGCAGATCATTGATGAAAAGCAACAGTGTGTGAGTGACAATAAATTGACACGCAAGCTTCGAGGACGAAGGATCCGCTGCATGACAGTAGATTCTGCCGGTCATCTTTGGATCGCTATCTCCGGAGAGGAGGGGTTACTCGAAGTGACACCATCTCTGCAGATCACAGAATACGGACCGAATAAAGGAACCATCAGCAATCGCTTTCGAACAGTGATGGAGCTGAAAGATGGGACGATGGCAGCATCTGAAAATACAGGAATAGATTTTATTCGAAATGGGAAAGTAGTGGCAACGATCGGCGAGGAGGACGGCTTAGGCAATCCTCAGATATTGTGTATGCTGCAGTGTTCGGATGGAACTATTTTAGCAGGAAGTGACGGAAGTGGTATTGCTGTGATCCGTAATAATAAGGTACAGCGTACGGTTTCAATGAAAGCGGGACTTACTTCCGATGTTATTTTGCGCATTGTTGCGCTTGATAAAGGATATTTGATTATTACCAGCAACGGATTATGCTATATGAATGATAAGCTGGAATGCAGAAGCCTGTCCGGTTTTCCGTACTCGAACAACTACGATGCAATGGTAAACAGCGATGGTAAAGTATGGATACTAGGCAGTGCAGGTATTTACATAGTTACTCAGGACAGTTTGATCCAAAATGAAAAATACACGTATGAATTGCTCGATGGCAAAAGAGGACTGGATGGTTCACTTACTGCTAACGCTTGGAATTATATCGATGATAAAGGTAACTATTATTTGTCCTGTAATAGTGGAGTGTATGTGGTAAATATTGAACAGTATAATAAAAATAAAACCATTTATCGTATGTGGCTCAATGACATTACGGTAGATGGAACCAAATATTATATCAGTAAAAGCGAAACGACATCGATCGGAGAGTCGGCGGATAAGATTGAGATCACACCGATTCTTATGAATTACACCAAAGAAGATCCATACATTAGTTATTATTTGAAAGGATTTGAGCACAAAAAGAATATTGTCCGACAAAGTGAACTTGGGACGATCGTTTATACGAACCTGCCGTCTGGAACCTATACGTTTGTAATCTCCATATTGGATTATACCGGGACGAAAGAGATCGAAAGCAGTTCGTATTCCATCGAAAAGCCGGAACGCTTTTGGGAGACGTGGTGGTTTAAGGCATATTATATTATTATTGCGGTTATGATCATTATGTACCTTACATGGCTGATCACGAGACTGCAAAGCAACCGTGTGATCGAGCGACAGAATCGCGAGATTGAATTAGCCAAAAAACAGGCGCAGATGGGTAATGAGACGATTCTTGCCATTGCAAAAACTGTCGATGCCAGAGATGAGAATACAAGCCAGCATTCGGAGCGCGTTGCAGAATATTCCGTGCTAATTGCAAAGCGGATGGGCTGGAGCAAAGAACGATGTGAAGCTTTGCGTAAGATCGCATTGCTGCATGATATTGGAAAGATCGGTATACCGGATGCCGTACTTAATAAGCCGTCACGATTGACGGACGAGGAGTATGAGATCATGAAGAGTCATGTGTTGATCGGCGGTGATATACTAAAAGATTTCACAATTGTGCAGGATGTGGCGGATGGCGCCAGATATCACCATGAACGTTATGATGGCAAAGGATATGCCAAGGGGCTGAAAGGAGAGGAAATTCCATTAAATGCGAGAATTATTGGGATTGCCGATGCGTTTGATGCAATGACCTCGAATCGTGTGTATCGGCAAAAGATGGATATGGATTATGTGTTATCAGAACTTCACAAGGGAAGTGGAACACAATTTGATCCCAATATCGTTAAAATTATGATCTCGCTGATAGAAGAGGGCATTATCGATCCGTCGAAGAGATACGAGGGGGGAGAAGCATGAAGAAACAAAAAATGGCAGCATTGATCACTTGTATTTTGGTAGTTGGCTTAGCGGGTGTATGGCATTGTGTTGTACAAAAAAGTCAGGTAAAGGAATCGATAAAAGTTGGTTTTGTCTATATTGGGGACGAAAGTAATCCTTATGTGTACAATTTTATTCGGGCACAAAAAAGCATTGAAAATCAGTTTGGTGATAAGGTGCAGGTCGTAGAGAAATTTAATGTACCTGAAAATGCAGTAGAGGAACCGCTTGTTGAATTGGCAAAAGAAAAATGTGATGTTATCTTTGCGACCAGTTATGGATATGGTAAGACAACGAAAGAAGTAGCTAAGAAATATCCGGAAATACAATTTTGTCAGGCAACAGGGGACAATGCGAATCAGAATCCCATTGTTTCTAATTACCATACTTACATGGGAGCAGTATATCAGGGAAGATATATTGCTGGAATTGTGGCTGGCATGAAATTGCAGGAAATGATCTCAGAAGGTAAGATTACACCGCAAGATGCTAAGATTGGTTATGTTGGAGCTTATGCTTATGCGGAAGTAATATCGGGATATACGGCTTTTTTGCTGGGGGCACGTTCCGTCGTTCCCGAGACAGTTATGACGGTCTGCTATGCAAATACATGGAGTAGTTATTCGTATGAAAAGGAGATTGCAAAGTCGTTGATAGAAGATGGCTGTGTGATCATATCGCAGCACTCAGATACCACAGGGCCGGCAGTTGCCTGTGAGGAGATGAGCCAGACCGACAAATATGAAGTGTATCATGTCGGTTACAATCAAGGCATGACCAGCGTGGCACCTACAACATCTCTGATCGGTTGCAAAGTCAATTGGGAGCCTTATGAATCCGCAGTGATTCAAGCGGTATTGGATGGCAAAAAGATTGAAAGTGAACTGGATGTACAAAAAGAAAAGAATGATGCGTGGGGCGGACTTGCAGACAATTGGGTACAAATGCTGGAGTTGAATGAAGTAATTGCAGCGCCCGGGACCAGGAAGGCTGTGAAACGCGCGATTGATGGATTCGCCAAAGGACAGATCAAGGTGTTCTATGGCAAATATACGGGGGTAAATCCGTTGAATCCTTCCGACAAGATAGATCTGACCAAAGAATATCAAGAAAATGCGAAAGCATCTGCACCGGGATTTTGTTATCAGTTGGATGATATTGTCACGGTAAAAGAAATGGATACGCAACAATAAAAATGACGCTATGGAGGAAGATATGTCAGCCAAGAAAAAAATAATAAAGATCACGTTTGGGGCAGCAGCAATTATGATGCTGTTAAGTGGTAGAAATACAGCGAAGGTTTCGGCACAGACTGTGTCGGAAGATGGTGAGCGTTACCGCATTGAGCAAAATGAAGAGGATGGCAAACGGTATTTGACCGATCGTCATGGACAGACGGTGGCAGGGTGGCATGTCCGTATCGGCAATAAATATTATCGTATTGGTAAAGTAAATGATATTGGTTTATGCCGATCTAAGCGATTCAAAATTATCTTTACTAAAAAGAATGGTCAACTCGTGCAAAATGGTATGGCGCGAGGATTTTCCTTTGATGCCAGGGGCTTACTGGCAGTGAAACGCGGGATCTACCGTATTAGTGGAAAATACTACTATATTGATCATGGCTATATGTATAGCAGGGACTATAGCAAAAAGGGAACACAGTATTTTATGAATCTGGATGGCAGTGTTGCTTATTATCGGAATAAGCATATCTGTTATGCGCCATCTGGTAAGAAACTGACAAAACAGCAGCGTAAGGAAGCGGTTGCCAGGGAACATGCGCGTGTGATCATTCGTGAATGTGTTCAGAAGCAGCATCGCAAAAAAGCGATGTCCCAGTCCAAAAAGTTGGACAAATGTTTTATGTGGGTTGTGAAAAATTATGATTACTCCGAACGAAAATGTGATGGTAAGAAAGGCTGGACATCGAAATCTGCAGATGCGTTATACCGTTTTCAAACCGGAGACTGCCGTACATTGTCCGTTGGATTTGCTTTTTTGGCTTCGGAACTTGGCTATAAGCGTGTTGTTATTGCGCAGGACACAAGTGATCGTTTTTCGGGAACGCATGTGTGGGCAGTCGTGAATGGAAAATGCTACGATCCGTTGTTTTACAATACAGCGAAACCAAAACGGTATCTTCCGGTATTCAAGGGATCTACGCAGAAACAATATACAGACAAAACCCATTGTACAGTTAATGGAAAGTTTCGTCCGGGAGACTGATCAGTTAATATAGGGATTCGAAGATCGGATCCAACGTTTTTTTACATCATCCGCATATTCTATAGATAAAGGATAGATCAGATCATTACTTCCAGTGATATCTTTTTGGGAGATACTCTGTATGTGATTGATATTCATAATAGTAGAGCGGTTGGTTTGAAGAAAATAATCAGGAAGAGCACCACACAGCGTGTTGATAGTTGCTCGCTGCCGATACAAATCTGTTATTGTATCAATGGCAATATAATGGGAAGATTTGATACAGCGAAAGGCTATAATGTCAGAGTATTTTATCTGTTTTGTTTCGTGTTTGGATATGGAAATGGTATAACAGTCATCCATAAGCTGTGTGACCACCGGTGATAATGCGAATGTTATCTCTCGTAAGGTGACTGGTTTGACAATATAATACAAGGCACGTACGCGATATCCCTGCAGTGCATAATCCTCGTGGGCAGATAATATAATGATCGTACCAAGATAATTAGCATTGCGAAGAGATTGAGCAAGTGTTAATCCGGAGCCATCCGGCAGTTCGATATCTAAAAAAATAACATCAAAAGAAAGCATCTTATCAAGAGTGCACGAAGCGCAATCTGTAAAAACGGATGTATGTAATGTAACAAATTGCTCTTTGGCCCATTGGTTTAAGGTGGTTTGTAATTGTTGGCAGTGAGCGGGAGAATCCTCGATCATTGCTATGTTTAATTCTGGTTTCATATACGTTCTCCTATTTCTCCGGGATTAAAATAGTCACACAAAAAGAAGTGGAATTTTTTGTGATGTCTATAATCCCATTTGCAGCTTCTACAGTTTTTTGCACATTGAGTAGTCCAAAACCATGCTGACTTGTATCTGCCTTGCTGGTTCGCAGTGCATGATCTTTATCGGTTAAATATTCACCTGTTGATGTGTTCTGCACAATGATCTGCAGAGCGGCACGGAAAGGTTTCATGGATAGCACAATAGATGGTTGTGCTGCGGGATCCTGATGTTGCAGTCTTATACATGCTTCAATAGCATTATCTAATAGATTGCCTAAAATCGTTGTTAATTGCAGATCAGATAAGGGCATTTTATCGTTGACCAATAGGGAATGCTTTAATTCAATATGTTGTGATCTGGCATAACGTATCTTGCCGGACACAATAGCATCAATACTTGCCACTCCTGTATTTACATCATTTAGATAATCCGGGAGATTGTCCTGCAAGGATTGTATGTATTGTGTGATCTGTGAATCTTTATGATTGGCGGCGAGCCCCTTTAGAGTCAACAGATGATTTTTGTAGTCATGCTTCCATGCCCGTATTCCATCTGCAGTTTCTTTGGCATGCTGCAATTCAGCTAATACAGTTTGTTCTTGATGTTGCTTTTGTACTAGATCTGCATTTCGTTTATTAGTAGCACTGATCTGGAAGATCAATAGAATCATAAACAGGATTATTATCATGACACTAAAGCTGATTCCCTGAAGACGAAAAAATATATTTTGTGGGATATTTTTTTCATAAGTGATCAGGATATCTAATAATATATTGCAACAGATCACGCCAAGTATACTGGTTATATATGTTGCAGCGTATAAAAAAGAGGACATCATTAAGTCTGCTTTCATTAATTTTGCAAACAATATACAAAGTAAAGCACATATTAGTAAATACACGAAAGTAGAACAATAACGGTGATCACCCCCTAGATCAAATGAGCGTAGTGTCGATGCAAATAGTTGATCACATAATGAAAAGGAAAGCTTATCTGCAATCAAACTGATCAACGTAGGGAGTATGGATACATACACCTTTTTAGCAAGTGAGCCATCAAATAAGGCGAGGAGTAATAGTAAATCAAATAATAACAACAATAGTTGAACAAAACCATAGTTCATATTATTTATATTACAAAAACACGTAATAGCCGTTTCTATAATAATAGCACCGAAAATTCCAAAGTGTCGATAAGATGTGTATATCGAACGTACGGAAAATATTCGTGTGAAGAATAGGATAAATATTGTACTCTCTAATAGATTTACCATTATTTCCCAAATAGTTTCTATCATAAATTAGTACTCCTTAACTATATCTTATATATGTAATAACTATAAAATTACGTACGTTTTCTGAGCATGATCGAATTCGAAGAAAACTACGAAGATGTGTACTCAGTGTTCGCTAGGTCATATTAGCATATGTATTTACATAAGTCAATTGACGGCGATGAATTTGGGACTGTGACTGTGAATTATGGGAATCATAATATTAACATATCAGTTTTAATAGGAAACTGTTTTTTGAGGCTCATGAGCGCTAAAATACAGGAACTGATAATGCCAGAGCAGATGGAGCTATAATAAGGTAAATGGCAAAGGTATAATATTACACTGAGTACGGATAGAACAAAAAAATTACGTAGGCACTTCGCTCTGGCATGTTGGATCTGATTAGCAGATAACGGATGGTTTGGATGCTTGATAGGAGCAAAGTGGTAGATCATGAACAGGCAGGCAATATATGTGGGGATACAGAAAGAGGGATGATACAGCCAAAATCTGTTGATCAATAAGGAAAATATGCCAATGCTGGTGCTTAGGCATAGGCAGCTAAAGTGTGTCTTACAATGGAATCCTCCAAGTTGTGTTCGTATCAAGAGAAAGCTGAGCGTCCATATGATCATAGCTGAGATCAGGTGCCAAAGTATCGCTACTATTAATAATAATAAATTGCCAATAAATTCACTGATAAAACATTCAATGCCGTATATATATACTTCTGCTTTGTCTGTAGCTTGTCCATATTTCATAAAATACTGTGTCAATAGTTCTGATAATCTGTGAATCATTTTTAACGTCCTTCCTGTGGGTATAATGTGGAGCATACGAACATGGTTGTAAGTTCATTATATTCTTAAAATATAGCCACTGTAATAGAAAAGTCAATATTAAAAAAAACTATTCAACGCCAAAAAAACGCAATTCAACGCCAAGTTATTGAAACCGGATAATGCGGATGCTATAGTGGCAATGTGAAATATTTTTGCAAACATGCCTTGTCGAGGCAGATGTTATGAGCCAATGTTGCCAGAAGAGTTACGGCATCACACAGGGGAGTAGATTTAGAAATCTACATGGGCGTATTGCTATTACGCCAAGAAATCTGCAGTACTTGAGAACAGACCCTCTGTACCGCAGATTAAAACAACATACGATAATTATAGCATATTAGGTCTGTGTATGCTATGGAAGTACACGATACTGCAGAAAATATAAAGTTTCTGCATGAGAAATGGAGGAAAATATGAGATTCAATAAAACAAAACTGTTAAGTTACGGTATCGTATTGAGTATGACAGCGGTCAGCATGCTGTCAACCAGTCCGCTTGCGTCGGCAGCCGGCAACGTTAAGGATGAGGAGTATTCGTATGTCAAGGGCTTGGACGAAGATCCATTTTATACGAGATGGAGAGAAAAAAAGAATACATCAAAGGTGTATTGCTATCCGAAAAAATATGCCGCCACGTACACGATTGTAAAGGGATGTTATTATAACAGCGATACAGATAAACATACTAATCTGCGTGACTGCAGTTCCTGTGTCAGAATCCCGGTGGGAGTTCACGGTATCATTACCAATTCAGTACGTGAGGATGGCTGTAACCGCGCCCGCCTGTATATCAATTCCGGCAAGGAACAGGCTACCCAGGGAGTGTGGAGTCCGGACAGCACCGCAAACAGTTCTTACGTTGTCTTTAAGTAAGAGAGCAGTTTTTAATCGAGGGGAACTTGAGGGGATGATTCAGGATGGAGGAACGGAATGAAAACAGGAATGAAATGTCTGATCTTACTGTGTATTGGTGCAGCGCTGTGCTATGGGATATATTCGTTTGATCAGGTGAACAGAGAGAATGACCGGCTGAAAGTGACAACATTCAGAGACAGGAAGCCGCAGGCCATAAACGGAACAGAGTATACGGTACTGAAGAATACGCTTTGCGACTATTCCAAGATCAAGGAGCAGTATCCGGTCATTGAACCCATGTTGGATGTTGACGGAGATGTTGCAAAAGGAGAGCCGGGACGTCTGAAAGTGCTTTTGGTAAAGATGCGGATCAAAAACAGTTCAGAGCATATGCAGTATTTGGATCTCGCAGATATCGTTATTAAATCCCCGGCGTATGGCAATGCCCTGTCCACAGAGATGTTTTGTGAGATCAATCACCTTGAGTCCTGTATGCTCGCCATTGCACCGGGCGTAGAGGTGCCGGTAACGCTGCCGTATGAACTGTACGAAATATCGTTTTCTGATGCTCATTTTCGTGATCTGCAGAAGCTGCCGTTTTCTATCGTACTGACATCGTATCCGGACATCCGTGAGATCAGTCTTTCGAACATTACATATAAGGCAGGTACTTCCTCTAAATCTGCACAAAAACAACAGAAAGCCAGGAAAAAGGATACACCGGAGGGTTCCATCCTTGACATGGATCAGGAGTGCATTTATGAGGAAGTGGGATATCGGATCGAAGAGTTTGCGTATACCACAAATGTTAAACGCTATAAAGAGTATAAACGGAAAGGTCTGTATTATCCGGAGCTGGTGGATTCGAAGGGAAACGCGCGGAACGATGATGATCCGACCGCAAAAGGAGGTACATGGTATATGATGTTTATCAAGTGCAGGATCAAAAACTATTCTGACACGGCAAAACGGATCCGTGCTTCCGTACCGGCGACGGGAAAATATATGAAAGATGGCAGGTATGCATATAATGGGGATAATACATATTTTACCTGTAGTAAAAAGATAGAGTTTGATCCGGATGTCATTCAGCTCAAGCCGGGAGAAGAGGTGACGTGTGTTACCGGAAAACTGACATATTGCCATAAGAAGTACTGGGACATTGACAAGACGGACTTTTATGTACGGCTGTGCGGCAGAAACGATGGTATTTCGAATCCGGATAAGCTGGATCCACGGGCGGGTGTGCTCGGAACGGCAGTCAACATACTGGTAAAAAGTTCGCAGATCAAGAAGAAGTAAGGAACAGATAACAGGAAATAATGATAAAGGGGATAAGACAGTATGAATATATCAATCGAACATGTGACAAAGAAGATCAAAGACGCCACCGTACTAAAGGATATCTGTCTGGAAATGAAAGGCGGAACAGTGTATGGCCTTCAAGGTAAGAACGGCTCCGGCAAGACCATGCTGATGCGGGCGATATCCGGACTGATCCGTCCGACAAGCGGACGGATCGTGATCAATGGTGAGCAGCTGCATAAAAATATATCGATTCCGAGAAGCATTGGATTATTGTTAGAAAATCCGTCGCTTCTTCCGGAGTATGATGCTTCCCAGAATTTAAAACTTTTGGCAAAGATGCAGGGCGGAGTGCCTGAAGAGGAGATCCGGCAGCTGATCCGTGATGTGGGACTGGAAGATGCCGGACACAAAAAGGTAGAGAAGTATTCTCTCGGCATGAAACAGAGGCTTGGCATAGCTGCAGCAATCCTTGGGAGTCCGGATATCATTCTGCTGGATGAGCCGATCAATGCGATCGACGGAGAAGGTGTGGAAGAGATACGAAGCCTTATTTTGTCCCTGAAGAATGAGAAACGGATCATTATCGTGGCATGTCATGACAAGGAAGAGATGAACCTGCTTGCAGATGAGATCGTGCATCTGCGCGATGGAAGGATCGAGGGACAGGAGAATGGAGGGGCAGCATGAAGTTTGGAAGGATGTTGAAGTACGATCTGCGTTATGGTACCGTCAGACGTTTTGGATATTACCTGCTTCCGCTGCTGCTTGGAGTGGCAGATGCCGTGAGACAGGTGCTGAATTATTATAAAGTGCGTAATCCGGGAACCTTATTGGATCACTGGCTGATCATGACGGCAGGAACAAAGCCTTATCAGCCAAATACACTGAATGCATACAAGTTTCCGACGATATGGCTGATCATGCAGGCATTTATGCTTCTGGTGGTAAACGGATATACATCCAGGGATCTGGAAGAGCATGGCAGTGTCATGATCGTGAAGAGCCGGTCACGTGCTGGCTGGTGGCTGTCAAAATGTGTCTGGTGTATGTTCAGCACACTGCTTGCCTATGTGATCTATTACATACCGATGTTTCTTATCTTTGCATGGCGTGGTATCCCGATGAAAATGCATCTGACCAAGCGTCTCGTCACCACGTCGGTGGAAGGATTCTTAAACTGGAAGACGGCAGATGTGTGTGCCGTGGTTCTGTTTATTCCGGTTGCAGTGATGATGTTTCTGTGTCTGTTACAGATGCTGTTAGAAGTAGTCTGGTCGCCGGCAGTGGCAATCATACTGTTGTTGGTGATACAGGGAATTTCGGCGTATAAACAGAGTGTTTTCCTGTGGGGCAATTGGGGAATCCCGGTCCGTATGCTGAAGACGCCGATCGGGTATATTGGCAATCTGCGGTGCTCCATAGCAGGGATCATTGTATGCATTGTCATCGGAACAATACTGTTTAAGCGTAGAGATCTGCTGTTTAAAGAATAGAGAGGAAAGAATTATGATCGAAACGGAATTAAGAAGAGCATTTCGTAGTCGTGGGATGTTAGTTGTAGTTTTAGTGGCGGTTATTCTGGCTGCCGGTAACTTATATAGTTCGCTGCAGATGGACAGGCACTTTGCGGAGATACGGAAAATGATGTTGGAACAGCATGATGTGACGTATTATCCGTATATAGCATTTGAAAAATATATCGGAGACAATATGTTCCTACCGTATAACGGGATTTATTATATTTTGTTCCCGATCCTCGCCGTGCTGCCGTTTGGAACAAGCCTGGTACGTGATGAGCAGCTGCATTATACCAGAAACATTCTGGTAAGACAGAGTAAGAGAAGATATTTTTTGGCAAAATACATCGCCGCATATGTCAGCGGTGCCGTTGCAGTGTTATTACCGTTAGCGCTGTCGTTTGCACTGTGTGCGACAAAGTATCCGTGTGCGGAATTGTACCAGAGAGCCCAACGTAGCGTCATAATGGACAGAAATATGTTTTCGCAGTTTTATTATACGGCTCCATGGATCTACATGCTGATCTACTGGTTCGTCAACATGCTGGCGGGGGGGATGCTTGCCGGAACGGCGCTGTTACTTTCCCAGTTTATCCATAAGAGGATGTCAGTGGTATTTATCCCATTTATCGTGTATTCCTATATGGCGTATCTTTTTGGCGGCCAGGCACAGTTCGAAAGGTTTTCTTTGAAAAGTGTGATCAACATGTCAGAAGGTGCCGTCACGGTGACAGCAGAGTACACAGCAGTCATGTTTGCGAGTGTAACTCTGGTCACTTTTTTGGTCTATTATGTTGTCGGTATCACGAAAGAGAGGATACATTAACATGGCAAAGTATCAGACAAACAAAACAAAGCGGGCTGTATACAACACGCTGCGGTGTATCGGTGTGATGCTGTTTGGACAAAACCGGTTTAAGCAGCCAAAATTTTTGGAAAATGCAGCACAGAAAGACAAATATGAGGTCTGGCTGGGGATGATCGATGAGGGAAAGATCAACGAAGTTGAAAATGAACTTATCGAAGAGACGGAACAGAGGAGGCCGGATATGCATCCGTCTGAGTCTGAGAAAATGGCAATGCTTGAGGTGGCTCTGCAGATATATAAGTATATCAACGACAAAGATGATGCTTTTTTGGAGAGGTCTTCCTACAGCAGAGAAGAAGTTGAAGAGGGCATTTTGAGCGTGATGCATATATTACATATAGATACCGATATGATATGCCGTCTGCTTTTGTAAATGCAGGAGGGAAAGATGATGTTTCGAAGGAAAAGTATGAGAGCAAAGGTGCTTCCGCTGGGGGCGATGGGGATCAGAGCATGGCCGGAGCAGAATTTTCTTTTTGAGATCCTGATGTCGATGCAGGAAGGGGAGAAATGGATATACAATCATTTTATACAGCTGCGTGGAACTCACTATATCAATCGTGAATGGAACAAGACGGATTCCAGTGTTACATTTTATCCATATGCCATTCACTATCTTGCACCAAATATGTTTGATCTATGTCCGTTCATAGATAAATATGTACTGCCACGTTCTTTTGTTTTTGGATTATTTTCAAAATTTCACAGTTTTGTGATCTCGGCAATCGAAGAAGGGTTTTATGTCTCCACCTTTTTGGATCAGTTTTTTCGCGATGATATGCACGGAAATCATGGATATCATCATCCTACATTTATTTATGGGTACGATGATGCTGCAAAATGTGTTTATATTGCGGATAACTTTGAAAATGGGAAGTATGCCAAAAAACAGATATCGTATGACCAGCTGGACACGGCATTTTCTTTGATCACCGGACAAGAGTGGTGTTATGGAGTGATCTTATATGGTGCGAAGGAAAAGGCGTATGATTTTGTCCCCGGATATGTAAAAGAACAGTTACAGGACTATCTGGAACCAAAGAGAGGTATTTGCTATATGGATCGGACACTCTGTCCGGATCCGTTTCATGACGGAGAAGATTATCTGAATGAAGTCTTTTTCGGAGCACAGTGCTATGATCTGATCGATCGGAGTATGCAGGCGATCCTTGAGTATGATGATGAATACTCTGCGCATGACTGGCGCAGTCTGGTGCAGATGTGTGATCACAAGTATTTAATGAGAAAACGGTATCAATATATGGTGCAGCATGGGTATGCAGCAATGGATGATACGCTGCATGAGGAACTGGAAACTTTGGAGAAAGAAAGCCTGATCGCACAGAATATGTATATCAAATATACCGTGACGGATGATCTGGAGACCATACGCAGACTTCGGGAACGGCTGCAGGCGATGAAACAAAAAGACATTTGTGCGACGAAAACGTTGATTTCTTTGGTGGAGGCCTGATGTGGCTGTAAGAGGTCACATCAGACAAAAACATTGATCAATGCAGATATCTAAGGTTTCATTGGTTCGAACAACGCAGTAACGGATTTACCGTACAGAAAAGAGGATGAATGTGACGAGAGAAGAGTTAGTACAGTATGCAGTAGAATACACGTCATTCTATGCGGAAAAATATGCAGGCGCCAACCTGCAGGATGGAAAGAGCCTGCCGATCCTTACCAAAGAGGAGGCGGCGCATGCGGGAGTATCTATTATTTCCAGGGAATATTACACCAAACTTGGCACGCCGGAGGTGAAAAGTGCATATACTTCCGGGTCGACCGGGATCAGCTTGGAGGCGTTTTCTACCAATGCGGAAAGTGCAGGACAGCTTTTTTCACTCTGGCTGTACCGGCGGAAATATTATGGGATCAATACCGATGCAAAATTTTGTTTTTTCTTTACCCTGAGAGATCATTATGGAAAAACAAAGTATGACGAACAGAAGAATTATCTGGGCATTTCCAAAGAACTGCTGCAACGGGAAAAGCTGGATGAGATCTTTGGCAGGATCTATGCTTTTCAACCGAAGTGGCTGTTGTTACAGCCAAGCATTGCCATGATCTTAGCCAGATACATATATGAGACGGGAGCAGAAGTTCCGGGATCGCTGACATATATCGAACTGAGTGGTGAAATGGTTACGGATCGGCAGCGCAGATTTATTGAAAGTGCATTTGGTGCGGTAACGGCCAGCCAGTATGGCTGTAATGAGATTGGAACGATCGCATATGAATGTCCGGAAGGAAATCTGCACGTGATGGATCATAACGTATATGTGGAGATCGAGCCCTTTACAGAACAGGAACGGGCGGCGGGAACCGGTCATGTGATCGTGACAGCGCGGCATAATAAGGTGATGCCGTTTATCCGGTATGATACAGGGGATATTGCCGGGTGGAAAGATGTATCCTGTACGTGTGGCTGCCATGGAGCAGTATTAGAACTGACCGGTGCAAGAAAAGATGACATGATCCGTCTGCAGGACGGACAAAGGATATCTGCCAACCTGTTCCGCAGGGTCATCCAGGCGGTAGAGTGCTGCATGGAGGGACGGATCTATCAGTATCAGGTGCGGCAGACGACAGTGGATACGTTTGAGATTTTTATGGCAACAGATGGTGAACCGGAAGAGATCGAGGGATTATTCTGTGAATTTATCCGGGACAGCCTGGTAGGGGAGGCAGCGTTTTTATTTCGATATTATGAGCAGCTTCTCCCGGATGAACTGACCGGCAAGCTGAAGTTTTTTTGGTGCATGATACCGGAGCAGACAGGGGATGTAGAAAGTGCTGCTGATCAATAACAGAGGGAGAGAAAGTGATGGATAGAATGACAGATGGCAGTAGTACCGGCACAATGACAGACAATGCGATGATATTGGAAAAGTTATCAGAGATCCTGCGTCGATATGTAGAACCGGATCCGGAGACCGGAGATCCTATAGTGATCACGGAAGAAACCGACATTTTCGAAGATCTGGGGGCGGATTCGCTGATGGTGATGCAGATCATTGCTGATGTGGAGGAATGTTTTGGCATTACGTTTGATGATGTGGATCTGTTGAGTGAAAATTTCAGCAATACAGGCAGTTTTTGTGAAATGATAGCCAGACAGGTGCGGGAGGGATGACGGATGGGCAGGATGGTCACAACAGAGAATATCATATCGTTGATCCGGACAATACCGATATCTGTACACAAAGGACAGCATGCACTTTTGCTGGCAGATAATTCGGCAGAATCCATTG